>WNFJ01239247.1_pt4 | contig 21818 bp, 19 predicted proteins | sample 5400461 | NCBI WGS metagenome assembly WNFJ01 (sample SAMN13153349, study PRJNA577476) | soil metagenome | isolation source: 115 cm saprolite on Douglas fir-dominated hillslope | place: USA:California | collected 2013-09-17
AGGCGTTGGCTTTGTCTTCGCTGCGGTTTTCAAACGGAAGCACCGCGATACTCTTTTCCGCAATGGGAAGTCCTACGTCGGCGGCTTTCCCGGAAGAGGAGCGTGGAACCTCCGGTAAGCCTCGTCGGTAAAAGACTGAAAAGCTGATCGCCAAGGCGACAGCCGACACAAATAAAGCAGCTATAAGCGCGAACTTTGGCCAACGAGCCACACTAAGCGGACGGACTGCAGTACGAGATGCCTCTTTCCACCTTCCTCCCCGCTTGAGTTTCTGGGGAACCTGCGGATTGCCGAGATTATCCTTGTAAAGGTTAAACAGGTGCAGGCGCAACCCGTGCTTCACCTCACATTCGCCCAGATCGTGCAAGTACGGCTGCCAGTGCCGATATTGGGCCAAATCCTCCGCCACATGCCCCGACAAAAGAATATGCCCGGCATCGCCGCAATCCAGCACCCGTTGCGCGACATTGATTCCCGATCCTGCAAAGTTCGTCTTGTCGTTCACATCGGTGACCCGATTGACTGGGCCACTGTGAACTCCCATCCGCACCTGAATACGCGGATGATCTTGCAGGGTCCTGCTGACCTCGAGCGCACATCGCACCGGTTCTTCCGGACTGCCGAAAAAAAGGAGCGCCATCCCATCTCCAGTCGATACTCGATTGAGTTTGCCTGTTGCTTCTGCCGCACGAAAAGATTCGGCGTTTCGGACGATTTGATTGAGTTCCTGCAATAACTCAATCTCTTCATTGACCAGCAATTTCGAATAACCTACCACGTCAATTAACAAGAGATGTGCGATCTCGAGCGGGAGATCGGGCTTCGACTCAGCGGACGTATCTCGGACGTTCACCCTTTTGCAGAGCCTAATAATGCCCTTGCGCGTGGTCGAGAGCAAATAAGCGTCGATGCAACTGCTACAGAAGAACAAATAGAGATTGGAGCGGACTGTAGATTCTCGGCCTGCTCGCCGACGTTGACGCGATCAGAGCAAGGCCGCCGTTCGTTTGTGATGCGCGGTTATCACTACTTCGGCGCGAGCGATGCGACGAGTTTTTTGAAAACGCGGATCATTTCGCAGCGGGATCGAACATTGGATCGAGCCGGAGCAGCGCGCGAGTGAGCGACACGTTTTGATCCAAAGGCCTCTAGCACGGTATCGACAGTAGCTTCTGTTAAGCGGCAATAGCGCACACGAACGAAAAGCCGTCTAAAACTGCGAATAGAGTGTTCAACGGGCTCATCAGCTTCACACCGTCAGGAGCGTAAAAGACTGACACGCACCGCGTGCTACACTTTAGACCCGCCGCTTGGATTCTAGCTCGCCGGGTTCGAAGGCCATGAAGCATCTGCTCGCACAGACCCAACCCCCGGGGTTCGAGATCGCGCAGGACTCCATATTCCATCAGAATGTCTTCGACCTCTTCCTCGGTGGCGACTTTGAAGCGAGCTCGCAGACGCGCCATGTCGAGTCGGATCAACTATGTCGTATCGTCTTCGAGTGGGTCCACCTCTGGGTCAGGGCACGTTGACCAGGATCCTCTCCATCTCGGAGGTCGTGAAAGCACGCATTGTCTGCGTGCGGATGTTACCCAGCAAGTCCGCTGCCAGCAACACGCTGGCGGCCGTCTCGTCGTCAGGAGCTTCGAAGACGCAAACCTGGTCATATTGACCGAGCGTCCAATACATCTGCTTGATGCTTACCCCCATCGACTCCACCTTGGCGGCCCAGTTGGTCACTCGCTGTGTCGTTTCCTTGGCGGCTTGGATACCCTTGTCGGTAAACTGCACCAAACTAATGTACGTCGACATGATATTACTCCTTCAGGGTAAGGCCGAGCCTACGCTACTAACACCCAGCGTCAAATCCGTAGCCGATTGCGTCATTTGACTGCGCTTGACTCAACCGTCCCAAAGCCGACCTAATGGCAGCGCATCGGAAATCAGATCATAGTTACAACCCTTGTGAAGTCCATCTGGCGCAAACATCTGATCATTTGTCTGTTTCTTGCGCTGCTCGCAGTTCCCATCTACTTCCTGGATCTCGCGTTCACCGGAGGAGGAGGCGGAAGCAATTGGATCACACTGGATTTCCGGGGACTTATCTTTTGGACTTACGTTACTCTGCTCGCCATCCAGGTCGCCTTAAGTTCAATTGCCGTCCTGTTATTTCCCAGGGCAGGAGTGTTGCGCATTCACCTTGGCTCAATGGTGCTTTCCGTGGTCCTGCTCACCGCAGGCCTCGTCGTTTACGGAAAACTGCGCCGGGCCATCATCTCCAATCAACAGCAAAGTTTGATGGAGAGTCGGAGACGTCTAGCCAACGTCATTGAACTGAAGGAGTGGTGGTATTTCCCGGACGATATTTATCCAACGGAGGTCCGTGTGAACGTGGTTGTCCACGAGTCAGGCAGATTTGCGGGCAACGTGACCGGGGAGCAGACGGATCCATCTGGTTCCTCTACGAACGTTTTCGAATCGACCAATGAACCGGCGACCCAGCGGCAGGTTGGCAGCGAAGAGGCCTTCACCTATGCATTCCCGTTAAAAATCCTGCATGCGGCGCACGCGGATAACGTGCGCATTACCTTGTACCTGTTTGAGGCTCGCAGTGGACCTCCTCCCGGCGATATTGCAAAAGTGTTTATGAAATCGCCGCAGCAGGGCAACGATGGCGAGTATTTTTACGGCGTACTCCCCACTCCTTCGCAACCTGTCAGATGATCTTGGCGCGATTTACTGCCGGCGTTTTTTTGTTTCATCCCTGCATTGCACGCGAGTGCATGCCGCGAAACAATGAATCGCTTCGCGCGGACAAACATTACTTGATGGTTCTTCGAAATCGCCCGCGTGATCGTGCTTTTCAATTACATTGCCCGGTTCATCGTAAACGCGAATCACAGCGCGCCAGAGGCATTACAGCGCTGCGGTGTCGATTCAGTGTGATGCCTGGTCGAGGACGCGATGAACAGCAGCGATAGACTCGTTGGAGCCCGTTCGTGTAAAACCTTCGAGTAGTTCCGCAAGGCGTGACTCGTAAGAATCACACTTGGGACATTCGCCTGTTGGTTCGACCCATTCGGGATGTTGGATGCGCAAGTCGTCGTGAATCTGTTGCCGGAGCTCAGCGATTGAGTTCGATACTCTCATAACTACTCCCCTCATTCTAGTTCGAGAAACGTACGCAGCTTTTCATCTGCGATTGTCTGGTTGCGTTTATCTCAGTGTCGTCGCCATGGCGTTAGCCAACGAAAAGACCGGCCAGATGGCGGTAACAACAATTATTGCGAAGACGACAAGCTCAGATACGTGATTGGGCTGTGCCCTATAGGCGTACCGATCACTGAGGAAACGAGAAACGCGAACGCGCATCGATTTTTTAGTTTTCATGTTTAAAGGACTCCTATGACAACTGAGGTTCGTGTTGATTGATAAAAGCGTGAGAATTCGATTTTCATGCCACTAATATCGACAACCATTTGGATGAGCGCGCTACACCGCAAAAGTAACGCAGTTGTCACTAAAGCAGCTCATTCCTGTCGTTCGCGCACGCGAGCAATTTCGTTTTTTCCGTTGGCCTTGAAAAGCTGACTGCGTTTGTGGAACTGGAATTCCCCGATGGCTTCGCCTTCAGGCGCCGGGCCGCAAGTGGAGGATCAGGGCGCCACATATCAGAGCGAAGCCCAAGCGCGGCGCGACGAGAGCAACTAGCATAGCGGTGGCGAAGATCGCAAGAACAGCGAGTGATCGGCGCCTCGCCAAACGCCGCGCTCGGCCGGACACCTGCGTGGTGTCCACTCGGGTCAATACTTCCCGTTCGAAAACTTTGTAGGCAATGTCGATCGATGCGCCGTTACCTGTTCACGCATAGCACACGCTCCTTCGACGAGCGAGTTACTTCGAGTAAGTCTGTTGTCAAGGCCGGTCTCCGCGGTTAGGATTTTCCATGGGCACTGTCACCTTCCGGAAGGTCGATGTAGACGGCATCAAGATCTTCTATCGGGAAGCTGGTCCAAAGGAAGCGCCGACGATTCTGTTGTTGCATGGCTTTCCGACCGCCGGCCATATGTTCCGTGATCTTATCCCGCAACTCGCGGAGCGGTTTCGTCTCGTCGCTCCCGACCTGCCGGGCTTTGGGCAGTCCGACATGCCGACCCGCAGCGCATTTACCTACACGTTCGAGAATATTGCGAACGTCATCGATACGTTCACCGAAGCGATCGGCCTCCATCGCTTCGCGATGTACGTTTTCGACTATGGCGCACCCATCGGATTCCGTCTCGCCGTTCGGCATCCGGATCCCGTCACCGCACTCATCTCGCAGAACGGGAACGCCTATGAAGAAGGGTTGAGCGCCGGTTGGAACCCCATTCGGGCCTATTGGCAAGAGCCGTCGCAGGTCAACCGAGAAACGCTCCGCAGCTTCCTTGCTCCCGAGACGACGCGCTGGCAGTACACGCACGGTGTACCTGATGTGACCGCGGTTTCTCCCGACGGATATTCGCTCGACAACTTCTATTTAGCGCGTCCCGGCGCCGACGAGATCCAGCTGGACCTTTTCGGCAACTACAAGAGCAACGTCGCACTTTACCCGACCTTTCAAAATTACTTCCGCACGCACAAGCCGCGCTTCCTGGCGGTGTGGGGAAAGAACGATCCCTTCTTCCTGCCGCAGGGGGCCGAGGCGTTCAGACGCGATATTCCCGGCGCGATGGTCCATTTCTTCGACACGGGCCACTTCGCCCTTGAGACCCATGCTACGGAGATCGCGGCAACGATCCGCGACTTCTTCGCGCACTGAGTCTAGAACCCGACGCAAGGGCTGACATCGCGCTGGCGATTACTTTGGAAGATACTCACGCGTGCACTTATTGCCGCGTGCTATGGGAGACGACATAAGGTTTCATAACGCCGTTGCCGGTATCGTGCGCTTCGGTCAGGGTGTGCGAGTTCGGCGTAATGTCGGTCCAAAGATCTTGAATCTTGGTCCGCTTACGGTTGATCACTTCCTCGTAATCGTTGACGAATGTGTCGCCTTCCCAGTGCGCGGTACCCCGCAACTCGCAACCGGCATCAGCTGGCGTTTTGAAACAAGTCAGAAAGCGATAGGTCTTCGCGGTCGGCTCCCACCAGATCGTGATAAACCAGCGCAGGTCTCCGCCAACTGCACCAACGGAATGGCCCTCGGAAACCAGCGCAGTCCCACCGCCAGTCAGCCTCACGTGCGCTGTGCCGCGACGACCCGGGACCGGCTGACCGTGCTGCACCATCTCGACCGTGTTCCAATCTCCCGCGAGCACCTTGGCAAGCCGGCTCATCTCTGGGATGACAGTGGAGTCGACGGACTGCGCCTGAACGGGCGAAGGGAGCAAAGCGGCTGCACAAAGCAGCCATAGGATAACAAGATAGGTCATGCCCAAATATGATTGTGTATCTCACAAGCGTAAATCGGGTCTTAGTGAATTTCAGCGGGCGAACAATCTGGATTGCTGACGCACATCGCGACGACAGAAAGCGTTTCGTTTACATGCGGATGAAAAACTGAGTGCGTTTATGGAACTTGAATCGGCGATTCGGGTTCACACGAGAGGTTGGCGAGCATGTCGCTTTGCGCAGAAATAGAGTTGCAAATCGGAAATTCCTGTTAGGATGAGCACCATGTTCGCCGTCATTCGCCACTACCATTTTAATCCGAAAGACAGTGCTGAGATCGACCGACGCGTACGCGAGGAGTTCGTGCCCATCGTCAAGAAGGCGAAGGGGTTTGTGCGCTATTATTGGCTCGATACTGGTAAGGGCGAAGCCGCGTCCGTCAGCGTCTTTAAGGACAAGGCCGGTGCCGATGAGTCAGTGCACCTGGCTGCCGACTATGTAAAAGAGCATCTGTCTAAATTTATTACTCAGAAACCCGAGATTATCGAAGGGCCGATCAAAGCTCACGATTGAGCACGCGGACCATATCAGCAACGGTGGCTGGAGTTATTTGTATCTCAATGATGTTAGGAATGCCTCAGGGAGTGGCAAGATTTTGACGATTGGGGGCTGGATGCCTGCCTTCCAGGGAACTTCGCTTGAGTTTCATCTCATGTTAAATTATCCGCTGTATGAGGCAACAAACGATGAAAGTTCGCCTGCTCCTCGGTTTATTCCTAGCGGGACTGATTTGTAGCTGCACTACGGGAGACAACAGCACGCGGACTCAGCAAGCAGCCTTCGCTCCAGCACCGCCGCCGGCGCCGCTAACGCCCCAAGTCGGCGTCCGCCATTAACTATTTATCTAGAGGAGTGCCTACAAATCCGGCGATTCGATCTGCTAAGGCGGGGAGACTCCCTCCTTACTTAAGTGCAGATGCGAGCCTGAGGAGGCTTTCTCGAATTTGCGCCGGCGTCCAGGCAGCAAAACCGAAAACAAATGCGGGTTTGAGCTTCGCCTGGATGCAATAAAATGACAGCGGGGATGGTTTGATTCCGATCTCGGCTCGGACACGCGCGACTCTCGCGAAATCTGCATCGCATCGAAGCCAGGCGATGAAGTTTAATCCGGCTTCGGGAATCTGAAGAACGAAGTGCTCACCGAGCAATTTGTTGAATTCTTTGATAAAGAACTCTCTGCGATCAGCATAGAGTTTTCGCATCCGTTTGACATGGCTGAGGAAAAATCCCTCCGTTATGAATCGAGCGAGTGTTGCCTGATCAATCGCGGGAGAATGTTGATCTATCACGCTCCGGATCCTGGCCAGCGAATCTACCAACTGTTCTGGCGCAACGAGATAGCCCAAGCGCAGGGAGGGATAGAGGATCTTGCTCATCGTCCCCGCGTAGATCACTCGACCTGAGTTGTCGAGCCCCTGTAGACATGGAAGCGGCGGACCAGTAAAACGGAACTCCGCGTTGTAATCGTCTTCGAAGACAACCGCGTCGTTGGCGCGTGCAAAATCGATCAGGGCGGTTCGTCGCCGGAAACTCATCGTGACTCCAAGCGGAAATTGATGGGAAGGCGTCGTGTAAATGATTCTTGGCAACGGTAGTTTGGGAGACCTCGGGATCACAATACCTTCCTCGTCGACTGGTCTTGGAACTACTCGTGCGCCCGCAAAAACCAAGGTCCTTCGGACCATGTGATAGCCGGGGTCTTCAACCCACGCCGCTTCTCCCGGATTAAGCAAAGCCATTGCGCTGATCAGCATTGCCTGCTGCATTCCCGCCACAATTACGACTCGGTTGGGGTGACAGTGCGCTCCTCTGAAATCGCACAAGTAGGCTGCGATTGCCTTACGCAAGTCGGCATCGCCGCGATGCGACGCATAGCGCAACAAAGCGGCTCCCTTTTTTGCCAGAACCTGTGCTCTAAGTCCTTCCCACGTTGCGATGGGAAATTCGTCGACTGCTGGATGGCCGGGAATTAACGAGACGCCCGATGTGGCTCCGGATATGCCGAGGTCAAGCTCTTTTCCCACACGCTTATCCGGAATTGCTTGCACTCGATCGGAAATGCGAAGTCGTCGCTCAATTGCCGGGGCCGCTGTCGGCTTAGATGCGTTCAAAAACATTTCGGGAAGCGGATTTGCAACGAATGTTCCAGACCTCACCTTGGATTGAAGGTACCCTTCCGCGTGAAGCTTTGAGAACGCGAGGCTGACCGTTAGTCGTGAGATTCCCAGGTCAACAGCCAGAGCCCGAGAGGAAGGAAGCCGGGATGAACCATCGGCAAAACTCCCCGACCTCAACTCATCGCGAATTTGGCGGTATAGTTGCTCGTGCAGTGGTTCAGCCATGGTCCGGTCGAGCCGGATCATTTCGAATGCGATGATCGAACGCCGACGCCTTATCTTCGAGGGCGACTTCGTGTTGGGCATGCCGATTTCCCGTCAGTTCCTGCCAATGACTGTTCCATTTGGGCGCGTATTCTCAAGAACCAACGCACGGCAATCAAATCCCAAGTTGCTGGATCAAACCGCCGTTTTCAGTGACGCTGCGAGTTTGCTGAGACCTTCTCGAATTTGCGCCGGCGTCCAGGCAGCAAAACCGAAGACAAACGCTGGCTTGAGCTTCGCCTCGATACAATAAAATGACAGCGGTGAGGGTTTGATTCCGATCTCGTCGCAGACGCGCGCGACTCTCGCAAAATCTGCGTCGGATCGAAGCCAGGCGACGAAGTTCAGTCCGGCTTCCGGAATCTGCAGGATGAAACGATCACTAAGCAATTTGTTGAATTCTTTGATGAAGAACTCTCGCCGTTCGGCATAGAGTCTTCGCATTCGTTTAACATGGCTGAGGAAAAATCCCTCAGTGATGAAACGCGCAAGTGTAGCCTGGTCAATCGCCGACGAATGTTGATCCATTGTGCTGCGGATTTTGACCAACGGATCGATCAACTGCTCTGGCGCAACGACGTAGCCCAGCCGCAAGGAAGGATAAAGAATTTTACTCATCGTTCCGGCGTAAATGACCCGGCTGAAATTGTCGATTCCCTGCAGGCAAGCGAGAGGCAGGCCGGTAAAGCGGAACTCCGCGTAAAAGTCGTCTTCAAAAATAAATGCATCGTGAGCGTGCGCAAAATCAAGCAGGGCGGTCCTGCGTTCGATACTCATTGTCATGCCGAGCGGGTATTGATGCGAAGGTGTTACATGGATGATTTTGGGTTGCTTCTCCCTTGGCGATCGCGCGATGACAATTCCTTCATGATCCAGCGGCTTCGGAACCACTTTAGCGCCTGCTAAAGTGAAGACTCTCCGCGCCTGATGAAAACCAGGATCTTCAATCCACACGGCCTCGCCCGGGTCCAGCAGCGCCATAGCGCTGATTAGCATCGCCTGCTGCATCCCCCCGACAATCAGGATTTGATCCGGATGACATCGTGCCCCTCTAAAATCGCACAGGTAGGTGGCAACTGCTTTGCGCAGATCCGCATCGCCACGACTCGATGCATGGCGCAGTAGATGGGCACCCTTTTGTGCGAGCACCTGCGATCTGAGCCGTTCCCAAATATCGATGGGGAATTCATCGACTGCTGGAAGTCCGGGAACTAACGAGACGCCTGCTCCGGCGCCCAGCGCTCCGAGATCAAACTGTTTCCCTACGCGCTGATCCGGAATTGCTCTTACTCGGCTGGAGATGCGAGGTCGATGCCCAACCAGCCGATACGCTTTGGGTCTGTCAGCAGTCAAAAAAGTTTCAGGGAGCGGATCCGCTACAAACGTTCCCGATCTGGCCTTCGAGCGCAGGTAGCCTTCTCCGTAAAGCTTCGAAAATGCGAGGTTAACTGTCAGTCTTGAGATTCCCAAGTCGACAGCCAGAGCTCGAGAGGAAGGAAGCCGAGACGCGCCGTCGGTAAAACTGCCCGATCTCAGCTCATCGCGGATTTGGCGGTATAGTTGCTCGTGCAACGGTTCAGCCGCGGTCCGGTCGAGCCGAATCATTTCAAACGCGATGATTGAATGTCGCCGTCTTTTATTCAGAGGCGATTTTCTATGGGACATAGACACAACTGCCCTCTTCCGCGAATTAGTGTTCAGTTTGCACGTGTATTATCAAAAAACAATGGAATCACGTATGCCAAAGCAAAACCGGCATGCCCGGCCGTTCCCAACTGGCTATGCTGTATGATGCGAGACCAGAAGTTTCGAGGAATTAAACTGGCCTTATGAAAGTTTGCTAACTGGATATTGTGACAAAGCTCCCGCGCCGCTAAAACACAAGTGAAAGGAATATTATTTATGCTCTTACTCAAATCACTTCGAATTGGTTTCATTGGGTTGATGCTTCTTGTCGCAAGCGCATGGGCTGCGAGCTCGGTGCTGGAAGGGATCGTCAAGGATGCCAGGGGGCATTCTGTAGAAGGCGCGGATATTCGGATCGAAACGAAAAATGGTGGGAGATTGCTCACAACCGTTAAGACGGATGTAAACGGCCGTTACATTTTAGAGGGTCTCCCGGCAGGCAATTACCGAGTCACGCTGGTTGTGAAAGGTGACGTCAAAACGTCCATCAATAATACAACGCTCGAGTCAGGTGAGCCGACACAACTGAATTTTGATCTGGCGGCAACGCCGGCGTCGCGGGCATCTGTAACCGTGAAGAAAGGGCGCCATTGGGTTTGGATACCCGCGTTTACTGGAAGTCGTCTGCCTGGTCACTGGGTCGAACTTAATGAGAGCGGAAGTTGGGCGGCGGAGGCTAGCAGCTACAACGTCGTACGGGTCAGCGGTGAAGAACTACAACGGACAGCTCACAGCGTAGGCATCAAAAGGGGCCAGTAACTCGGAACGTTGCCTTTCACCAATTTTTCCAGGCCTTGGTGGGATGCCATCGTGCTCCACTGGTTGAGGAACGCCTCGCAAACTTTCAGGACTCTTTGAACACGCCCGCGTGGTCATTCATGTCAATCACGTTGCCCATCATCGTAAACGCGAATCACAGCATCGTGTGAACAGCTGAAAAACCTTGCGTAGCCCGGCTTGAGGCCGCTATTTGAGAAAATAAACGTCCGGCTTCTCGCTTACTCCGGCCTTCTCCATGGCTTGCCGCAGATCGTCCGAAGCGCTGAACGCTTTCGCCTTATCGAGATCTTCCATCGAGAAAAGCAGAAACACTTCATTTGGGTCGTCGGCGTTGTGGAAAAGATGCTCCTCCTTTAAGCCGGCCTTCTGCCGCGTCGACAGGTGCATGTCATAGACCGGTTTCCATTTAGCGAAATCAGCGACTTTGTGACGAATTAACATGTGCATCATGATTGATCTCCTTCTGTCAATTGTTCTTGTCGGCCCGGCAGCCAACCGAGTCAACGCTTTGTTGTTTCACGCAGCGCCGCGGGTTGTCGTTCTACTCGAAATCTAGTGTTATCTTACTACCGTTCGTTGACGTCGCCCGCGTGGTCGCGCGTTTCGATCACGTTTCCGGGTTTATCGAAAACCCGATCACTGCGCGATGCGACCGTCCTTCGCCACTACCATTTTAATCGGAAAGAGATAGTGCTGAGATCGACCGTCGTGTGCGCCAGGAGTTCGTGTCTATCGTTAAGAAGGCGAAGGTTCGTGCGGTAATATTGCCTCGATACTGGTAAGGCCGAAGGCGCGTCCGTCAGCGTCTTTAGGGACAAGGCCTGTGCTGATGAGTCAGTGCACCTGGCTGCGGACTATGTAAAAGAGCATCTATCTAAGCTTATTACTCAGAAACCCGAGATCATCGAAGGCCCGATCAAAGCTCACAATCGACAATCTCAGCACAGCCCGGTTGCAGCTGGGTTGCATCTCAGTGATTGATTCCAACGGCGTCACCATGAGTCCTGGAATCTCTCGAACGAGATGCCGCTCTGGCTGTCTAATCGCTCGCTGAGGTGAGATTTACGGTTCGCAAGAACGGCTCAATTCTCACCTTCAGTACCAACCACAACCAAGAAAGTTAGCTCAAATGAGAATCATAAAGAAACTACAAATCGTCCCGCTCGTCGCGCTTTCGCTCGGCATGGCAAGCCTCTGCTTTGCACAGAGCGATGCGCCTTATACCGAAGGCCCGGTCTGGAACATCACGATGGTCAAAACCAAGTCCGGCATGACCGATGAATACCTCAAAGGCCTCGCCAAGACCTTGAGAGGCACGCTTGAGGAAGCGAAGAAGCAGAACTTAGTCCTCGATTACAAGATCCTGCTCGGCAATGCCGCCACACCGCAGGACTTCGACATCCTGATATTGGTGGAATCGAAGAACATGGCCGCACTCGATAACGGGCGCGAAAAGTTCGACCCGATCGCCAGAAAGGTCGTGGGCACAACCGATCAACAGCAGGCGATGGCAGTGAAACGCCTCGATATTCGCGAGATCATTGGCACCAAGCTCATGCGCGAAATCACGCTGAAATAGCTAAACGCACTCGATTTAATTCAGGGATCTGATCCATCGCCGGTGAGAATCGGTCATCGGCGGTGGCATCGTGGCGCCTTTTTGTATCGCTCGAACTCTCAAACGGTGATCGCCAAGGCTCTCTGAACTTCGCCCGCCTGCTTGTGCATCTCGATCACGATGCCAGCCACACCGTCAACGCGAATCACAGTAAGATTCAGGTAGTGGGAGGTGAGTGCCTGCCACTTCAAGGGAACTTCGCTTGAATTTCGTCTCATGTTAAATTATCCGATGTATGAGACAACAAACGATGAAAGTACGCCTGCTGCTTGGTTTACTCCTATCCGGACTGATTTGTAGTTGCGCTACCACAGATAACAGCACGCGAACTCAACAAACGGTCCTGCCTCCAGCACCGCCACAGCCGCCGGCGCCGCTAACGCCTCAAGTCGGCCCCCACTAATTGTTTACCTAAAGCAGTTCCTGGTAAATGATTAGGCGTGCGAATGGTTAGCCTTCGACTTCGACGGAGATTTCATACCTCGAAGACCTTTCATCTATCGGCTAACATGATTGGGTGAATCTTCGTAAAAGTCCCAAAGATTTCTTCGCTAAATTCGACTTGTTGACTCGCATCGCTACCACGGAAAGCATTGACCGTTTTCGTGGAACTCGAATCGCGGATTCGGAGTTGACACGAAACGGCGGCGGACATATCGCCTGCCTGAGAAATAAGACTGTAATCCATAATTCAAGCCGAAGGAGAACAATTATGTTTGCCGTCATTCGCCATTACCACTTTGATCCGAAGGACAGTGCAGAGATCGATCGCCGAATTCGCGACGACTTCGTGCCCATCGTTAAGAAGGCGAAGGGATTTGTGCGCTATTACTGGCTTGATACTGGCAAGGGCGAGGGTGCGTCTGTCAGTGTCTTTAAGGACAAAGCGGGAGCTGATGAATCGGTGCACCTGGCTGCCGACTACATACAAACGCATCTGTCTAAACTTCGCATTCAGAAACCCGAGATTATCGAAGGACCGATCAAAGCTCACGATTGAGCGCCCGCAATCTCAGCAAAGCCGATTGTCGTTGGAGCCGTGTTCTCAGCGATTGATGCAGAAAGTTTTTTCCGAAGTCGTTCCAGGATCGTCAACTTCCCCATCGGTCAATGCGCGAGTGGTACTTAGATAAACGGCGTAGGAGCAGCCGGCCAAATCTTTACGTCCATTGTGCCTAGCATTTCGCCACATCGATGCTTAGGGAAATAGAATGAACTCACCTATTCTCGATCTCTGCGGCAGGCTGCGCTGGGAGCACGCAGCGGAATCCGTAAATCACGTCGCGATCGTTGCGGTCGACTACGTTTCGATACGAGGATTGCATCTCCAGACGATTGCTCGTCGCCCAGGAGCCGCCGCGCAGCACCCCCCAATCACGACTGGTTGCACTGGCGCCTCCTTTGTAAGTGTCAAGGCACCATTCCCAAACGTTTCCGCCGAGATCGTACAGGCCTAACGAATTCGGCTTGAAACTTCCGACCGGCATCGTCGCGCCGCGGCGTCGTCCGGTTGCCACGCCATAATTTCCTACGCTATTGGGTGGCGGCCATTGTTTTCCCCACGGGAATTCGTTTTTGATTTTGCCATCGCGTATCTCCGGCGTCGCACCGCTTTCATTAACCAGACCCACCGCCATGCTCCACTCGAGATCGGTGGGGAGTCGGTAAACTTGTCGGTCTTCGATTAGATTTTCCTCGTGTTCCCTTTCAGTTAGCCATTTGCAAAATGCCATCGCATCGAACCAGCTTACTTTTACCGACGGATCGGTAGCTGTCTGATGGAAATCGGGGGGTTCGTAATGCCGTCCGGTCGCGCGGCAAAACGCTTCGTAATCTTGCACTCGCGTTTCCCAAACCGAAATCTGAATGTCGCCGAGCGGGACGAACTTCATTCCAAGAGAGTTGGTGAACGGCTGACCTGGCACAGGACCAACACTCTTTTCCAAACGCGCCGCGAGAAACGTTTGCTGTTGCGGCTCAACTTTGCCACTCACCGAACCGGACTTGTAACCGGCCAGCCGCAGATCGTAAGTCACGTCGCCGGGTTTGACTTCCTCGATCACCAGCGGCGTTTGACCGAGCTCTTTCCCATTCGCAATCACAGTCGCGCCACCGGGTGCGCTGGTGATCTTCACGCTGCCGTTGGCAAAAACAAAACGCGCCGCGTTTTCCCGTTGCGCGTTAACGTCGATCTTTTGCAGTTCGTCAGGCCAGCCATCAAGATGTGCGACCAGTTCGTGCGCACGCGCGGGCAGATCCAGACGAAGCGGCGCGCGGCCGCGCGATTTTCCGTCCACAAAAATCTCAGCGCCGTTGGGTTCACTGGTGATGTTTGTGGTCGCGCTGACGAAGGCGAACGATTTGCTCGTGGTGTCGCCACGCTGCACTTCGACGTCGTCGCGCATTTCCCAATCACCGCGCCGGATGATGATCGAATATTTACCGGTTGGAAGGTCGGCTATCGTTTGGGACGTGACGCCTTCGCGGGAAATCTGACCGTCTTCGCTCTTTATCCAGAACTGCGCCCCCTGCGGTTCGGACTGGATTTGAAGCGCTCCCCTACTCCGCACGAGCCGAAACGGCGGCAGATCAGGCGCGTGTTTGCGCCTGAGGTCGACACTCGTTTCCACGGGCTCATATCCCGGACTCATGATGCGCAGGTTGTATTGGCGCGGTTCCAAATCTGCGAAGGTCGCCGGACTTTTTTGCGCGTGATCGCCCAAGACGACGAGCGCCCCAGCCGGTTCAGTCCGAATCGTTGTTCGTAGATGAACATCAATGCTCGGCTGCGACCGGCTGAGCCAGAATCCGATTCCTGCCAGAGCAAGCGCCAGGAGCGCCACCGCGAGCAACAACATCTTTGCGCGCGATTTTCTCGGACGTTCGCCGCGCTCAAGTGCCGCGAGATCCCGATTCATTTCCGCGGCCGATCCGTACCGTTTCTTCGGATCATTCGCGCACGCTTTCACGAGCACGTCGTTGAGTTGCAGCAGGCGTTCGCGGTCAGGTCGCGTGCTCAACTCCGAATCGATCTCCGGGAAATCGAGCCGATCTTTCCCAGTGCAAGTCTCGTAAAGAAGTTTGCCCAGACTATAGATGTCAGCGGGCGCTGTGCCGGGCCCTTCCGGCGGGACGTAGCCTTCCGTTCCGACGAATGATTGCTGACCGGTTGCAGCAACTAATCCGATGTCGGCAAGCTTCGGCACGCCTTCAATAAAAATAATGTTCGATGGTTTAATATCGCGATGGATCAACCCGCGTGTATGCAATGCCTCAAGTGCTTCTGTTAATGAGAGCCCCAGCCGAATGGACTCATCAGCGGAGAGGCGTTTGTGCCGCGCGAGATCGGTTTTCAACATGCGCGGTTGGTAAGTCTCGATATCGATTCTGCGTCCGGCCAGATGATCGTCGGCCAGCTCCATGCTGTAATAGAGATAATCGGCAGTCCGGCCGACGTGCAGAATATTGATGAATCCGGCATGTCCACGAGAGATGGGCTCGAATGCAGACATGCCTTCGAATTCCCGGAGAAACGCGCGCTCCGTTTCAAACGTGCTGCGGTAAACGATTTTCACCGCGCGAAACGCGCCGGTCACCGTCCGCGCCAGCCAAATCTCACCGTAAGCGCCGCGACCGATCACGCGTAGTAGTTCGTGATCGGGAATGATCGGAATCTGAGCAGAAACCTCGTCGGGAATGGCCGATTTTACACAACCGGCCGATGCGAAGCAATGCTGGGTAGCGCACGCGTCCTGCGTGTCTGGCGAAGGCCTCTGGCGTTCGCGAACTTTTCTTGTCAACCTCCAACGTCCGCGAGCAATCAGCTTCAAGAGAAAGTTCGTTTCGGCGCGACGCCGAAACCAACGCGCGAGACGCGTGCGCTACCCAGACGCAGATCTCCGCTCGCCGCGTATGGGTCGCCTCTCCTTTGCAGGGAGAGGAGGAAGGTGAGGGTTAAACCGGGCAAGTGATGCTACTGGTGGCAATCCCCTCACCTCACTCCTCTCCCCTTCTTCAAGAGGAGAGGCGAACCGACGAACACTAACGTTTGGGTTCCATCGTCGAGGTTACGAAGGAGCGTGACTCTCCATTTTCTCTAGGGCTCTAATTTCCCTTTTGAGTATCGCGCCGACGCGATGTCGCACGAGATATACTTGGCCGACATTGACTCCCAATCGCTCGGCAACTTTTTGTGCCGGCCATTCTTTGCGTACGTAACAATCAAAAATTTGAAATTGTTTCGGCTCGACTTTCTTCTTCACGCGCGTGATCGCTGCTTCGAATAAATTTTCTTTCCATTCCGTTTCCCAGACCGCATCGAGATCGACGATGCGCGAATCGGGGACGCGCTCGATTGTCGCCGTAAGACGATCGTCCTGCGAACGAGGATGTTTCGCGTTGCCCGGTTCTCGTTTGCGGAATTGATCGGCGATTCGCCAGCGCGTGATCTGCAACAGCCAGCCTTTGAAGGAGCCAATTGCCGGATCATAGCGCAACTTGCCAATCTTCTTTGCCACGGTGATGACGGTTTCCTGCACGACTTCTTGCGCCTCGGTGTCGGTCAGGCCGGATTTTCGTGCCGCGGAGTAAATCAACTTCCAGTAAGTATCGAAAAACTCCTGCCAGCGCTTGCGATCATCCCAGTTGCCGAGTCGATCCACCAGACTGCGGCGCGTGGCAAGCAGGCTGCCGTTCATGCCGATCTTCTAACGCAGTATCGCCCGCGAGCACAATTAATATCGATTTACTGAAAGATTTGCGTTGAAATGACGTATTCCGCCTATGAACACAAGCGCGCTAATCACCCGTTCACTTCAACTGGCCGCCCGGCCGTTTGTCCTTCTCCTGAGATTTCTGAAGAAGGTCGCTCTTGCGGTCTTCGGCCGTGTGCAATGGAGCCCGCCGCGCTGGCTTTCACAAAGCCGCGCCGCCTTCTCCGGTTTCAATCGAGCTCATCCCCTCATCACGGCTTCCGGGATCGTCGCCATCCTTGTGCTCTCCTGCGGGGGGGCCTGGACGTGGCATTGGTATCAACATCGGCCAAAGCCGCGCTATGTCAGCGTTAAGATCGACCCGATTCCAGTAACGAAACTGGAGAAAGACTTAAAGTTTCCCACGGTTGATGTCCGATTCAGCGAGTCCGCGGCGCGCTTGGAGGATTTGAAAAAAACACCGGTGTCCGGCGTCCGACTCGATCCTCCATTTCCCGGCAGGTGGTTGTGGGCCACTGACAAACATCTGTTTTTTATACCAACTGAAGACTGGCCGGCCGATCAAAAATTCAAAATCATTTTCGACAAGAAATTTTTCCCGCCGCACGTTTTGGTGGAACGCCACGTTTACGAATTCACGACGCCGCCGTTTGAGATCGCCATCAAAGAGCTTCAACTTTATCAGGATCCCGCCGATCCGACGCAACGTCGGATCACGGCGACGCTTGAACTGACGCACGCGGTTGAGCCTGGTGAATTAGAGCGACATCTTCAACTGTTGATGATCGGCGGATCGACAATTTTTGCGCCGAACGATCCGGTGCCGCATTTTGCCCTCACCTATGGATTGCATAAGCGCATCGCTTATTTGCGCAGCTCGAACGTGACCTTGCCGGAGGAGAAGGAGGATTTCCTCAAACTAGAGCTGAGCAAAGGTGTCCAAACCGCGCAAGGCGGAGCGCAGACTCGGCAGGCGACGGAGGACAAGCTGCGCATCCCGTCAACCGGGACCGCCTTTCAGATCGATTCAATCGCGGCGACGATCGCGCGCAACAAGAATGGCGAACCGGAACAGGTTCTGATTTTAACTACGACGGCCGATATCAGCAGTAGCGAGCTAGCGAAGGCCATTCAGATCCGTCTGCTGCCAAAGCGCGAAGCTGAAAAGACCGAAAAAACCGACTCGCAAAGTTCCGATTCAGAAACAGCTGACCAAAGTAATGCGAGCGACGAAAACACGCAGAGCGCCAGCTCGGAAGAGGACGAGTCAGATGAGACGACAGAATCAGATCAAGGCTCAAAATGGCAAAGTCCAACCGATGTGCCGGACGATGTTCTCGAGCAAGCCAAGCGAATCGAATTCACAGTTGTGCCCTCGGAAAAGGCGCAAGATCGGCAACACGCTTTTAAGATGCGGGTCGAATCGGAGGGCGAGCTTTACGTGCGCGTCCCTAAAGGAGTGCGCGCCTTTGGTAATTATCCACTCGCGGAAGACTACAACGCGATCGTGGCAGTGCCGCAGTATCCGCGCGAAGTGCAGATCGAAGGTCAAGGCGGTTTGCTCGCGCTGAACGGCGACCGAAAATTGTCCATCCGTTCACGCGCTCTGGCGGGGATCGAATTCGAGATCGCGCGTGTCGCTACCAGTCAAATCAACCACCTCGTCAGCCAGACCCAGGGTAAATTCGAAGACCCGGAATTTCGCGATTCCCATCTATTCAATCAGGAAAATATTTCGCGCATCGCGTTAGAGCAGCAGCCGATTGCACTCGAAGACAAATGGAAAGCAAGTTATTCGGCGTTTGATTTTTCCGAGCACCTTCGCAAACCAGCAGATGGCGGGAGCGAGCGCGGTCTTTTCTTTCTCACAGCGCGCGGCTGGGACCCGGCGAAAAAGAAACCGATCAACTCGGTTAGCGACAGCAGATTTCTTCTCGTCACGGACATCGGAATTGTGACGAAGAAAAATACCGATGGCAGCAGCGACGTTTTTTTAATGTCGATCAAGAACGGCCAGCCGCTCAACGGCGCTACCGTTGAGATTCTGGGCAAGAACGGCGTGCCGATCCAGACGGCTACAACAGGGGTGGATGGTCATTGCCCCTTTCCTTCGGTCGAGAAATCGGAGCGCGAAAAAACACCGGTGGCATTTGTCGCGCGTAATGGCGACGACGTCGCGTTCATGCCGTTCGCGCGCGAAGACCGCGTCTTGAATTTCTCGCGCTTTGAGATTGAAGGCGCGGAGAACCTCCCGCCGGAAGGGCTTGACGCGTTCGTTTTCACCGAGCGCGGTGTGTATCGGCCAGGGGATGAAATTCACATCGGGCTGGTGGTGAAACAGCGGAGCTGGGGCGCCAATCTCAAAGGTTTGCCCATTGAAACCGAAGTGCTCGATGCGCGCGACCTGCGGGTCCAGACGAAGAAGCTCTCTTTGCCGGAGACCGGATTCACTGAACTGACCTACCAAACCGCCAATGAATCGCCGACCGGCCTTTACACGGTCAATGTTTACCTGATCAAAAATAACAAGCGCTCGAGTTTGCTGGGTTCCGCGACCGCTCAGGTGAAAGAGTTCCTGCCCGACCGCATGAAAATCGAGACCAGGCTTTCCAAAGCTGCACCGCGCGGCTGGGTTCATCCCAGCGAAATGCAGGCGTCCGTTGCGCTGGCCAACCTTTATGGCACACCCGCAACCGATCGGCGCGTGACGGGCAAACTTGAGCTCACGCCGGCTGCATTTTCATTTCCAGAATTTCACGACTTCACTTTTTTCGACCCGCTCTTTGACGAAAAGAAAAATCAGCAAGAGCAAACAGTCGATCTCGGCGAACAGAAAACCGACGGCGAAGGCCACGCCACTTTTGACTTGCAACTGGAACGATTCGCAGACGCGACCTACGCGATGCGATTCATCGCCGAAGGCTTCGAAGGCGAAGGCGGGAGGAGTGTCATGGGTGACGTTGGCGCACTTGTCTCCGCTCTACCCTATGTAATCGGCTACAAAGCCGACGGCGACCTCCGTTACATCGACATGAACAAGCCGCGCGCGATTGACCTGGTCGCAGTCGATCCACAACTGAATCGGATCGCCGTCGAGAACGTTACCCTCAACCTCATCGTGCAGGAATACGTTTCGGTGCTGAAGAAACAGGAGAATGGCAATTACGTTTATGAGTCAGTTCTAAAAGAGCGCCCCGCGAAATCGGAAAAAATCTCGGTCGCGGCCAGCGGTTACCGTTACGCGCTTCCCACCGATGAACCTGGTAATTACGTGCTCGAACTGCGCGACGATCAGAATCGCACTCTGAGCAAGTTGCGCTTCTCAGTCGTGGGTCACGCCGCAGTTGCCGCCGCCTTGGAGAAAAACGCCGAGCTGGAGATCAAACTCAATGCCAAAGAGTACAATGCAGGTGATGAAATTGTGGTGAGCGTGACTGCGCCGTACAGCGGCTACGGCCTCATCACGATCGAACGGGAAAAAGTCTATGGCTATAGCTGGTTTCAAACAAACAGCGCGAGCAGCATCCAGCACATTCGTTTGCCTCAAGGTTTTGAGGGCAGCGGTTATGTAAACGTCGCGTTTGTCCGGGCGCTCGATTCCAAGGAAATTTTTGTTAGCCCGCTAAGCTACGGCGTCGTCCCGTTCATAGCCAACATCGAAAAGCGCAGGCTCAAGATCGATCTGCAAACCGCGGCAAAAGCCAAGCCGGGCGAGCCGTTCCACATCAGCTACAAAACCGATCGTCCGAGCAAGATCGTCATTTTCGCGGTTGATCAAGGAATTCTGCAGGTCACGGATTACAAGACGCCCAATCCGCTGTCCTACCTCTTTCGCAAATGCGCTCTCGGTGTGGAGACGGCGCAAATTGTCGATCTTATCATTCCAGAATTTTCTTTGCTGCGTTCTCTCTCCGCTTTTGGCGGCGACGGCGAAGGGCCGCAAAGATTAAATCCATTCAAACGCGTCACGGAAAAACCGGTCGTCTTTTGGTCCGGCATTATCGACGCCGACGCGACTGCGCGCGAAGTGGTCTATGATGTGCCCGACTTTTTCGACGGCACGCTAAAAGTGATGGCGGTTGGCGTTTCCAATGAAACAGCGGGATCGGCCGACCGCGACGCGCTCATTCGGGGACCTTTTATAGTCACGCCCAGCGTGCCGGTGCTGGCCGCTCCCGGCGATGAATTTGAAGCGGGTGTAACTGTCGCGAATAATGTGGAAGGTTCCGGTTCAGACGCGGAAATCGCGCTTCGCGTCGAGACATCCGCGCAATTGTCGATCTTGGGAACGCCGACCCAGAAATTGCGAATCGCTGAAGGGCGCGAGCAAAGCGTGAAGTTGCGCTTTCACGTCAACGACGTGCTCGGTTCCGGCGAAATCAAGTTTGTGGCCAGCCGAAACGGAATCGAGACGCGCCGGCGCGCAACGCTGAGCATCCGTCCACCCGTTCCCTATACAACCGATGTTCGCAGCGGGAATTTCAAAAAAGGAAGCGCGGATTTTCGGGTCACACGTGAGATCTATCCCGAATTCGCAAAACGCGAAGCCGCAGTCGCAGCAGTCCCGCTGGGTCTCGCGCACGGTCTTTACGTTTTTCTAAAAGATTTTCCTCATGGTTGCAGCGAGCAGATCACGAGCGGCGCGTTCTGCCGGCTCATGCTCGCAGATGAAGCCGATTTTGGGCTCAGTCGCGCGGACGTAAATGCACAGCTTGAAAAAGTCTTCGGGATTTTGCGCCGCCGGCAAAACGATCAGGGCGCTTTCGGTTATTGGGCGCCGGAAACTGATGAAAAGATCAGTTTCAATTCTGTTTATGTAATGGACTTTCTGAGCACGGCGAAAGTAGCCGGTTTTGCCCCGCCAGCGGACATGTTCGCGAGCGGCCTGCGCTATTTACAAAAGATGGTCGGGCGCGAACCGTCGACCCTGGCCGAGGCGCGCACCGTTGCCTACGGGATTTACGTGCTTACACGCGAAGGCGTCATCACCACCAATTACATTCTTAATCTGCGCGATTACCTTGAGCAGCATCAGACCGATCTCTGGAAGAACGATATCACCGGTGTTTATCTCGCTGGCGCGCTAAAACTTCTGCACAAGGACAAAGATGCGGAGGATTTGATCGCGGCCTACAAGATCGACAAGGGATCGAACCGGGATTACGACGACTTCTGCCAACCGCTCGGATCGAACGCGCAATACATCGC
>WNFJ01567703.1_pt1 | contig 21810 bp, 16 predicted proteins | sample 5400461 | NCBI WGS metagenome assembly WNFJ01 (sample SAMN13153349, study PRJNA577476) | soil metagenome | isolation source: 115 cm saprolite on Douglas fir-dominated hillslope | place: USA:California | collected 2013-09-17
CGAGATGCGCCCGCCATGGGCTTCGATGATGGACCGGCAGATCGAGAGTCCCATGCCCATGCCGTCAGGTTTCGTTGTGACGAAGGAGTCGAAGATCCGATCGGCTATCGCTGGATCAAGCCCCGTACCGGAATCCTCGACAGCGACCAGCAGCCCGTCCGGTTCGATGGGTTCCGAGATTATCGCCAGCATCTTGGGGCGGTCCGTAACCGCGCTCATGGATTCAACCGCGTTCATGATCAGGTTCAGCAGCACTTGCTGCAACTGAACCCGGTCACCAAAGACCGGCCGATCGTCCGTGGCGGACTCGGCACGAAGCACCACGCCATGCCGCTGCAGCTCGCTGCGCGTGAGCGTCAGCACTTCCTGGATGGCGTCGTTGATGTCGAGCTTCGCCACTTGCGGCCCGGATTTCTTGGCGAGCGCCCGAAGACCTCGGATCACGCCGCCCGCGCGCTGGGCGTTCTGCACCATGCGCGAGAACGAATTCCGCACTTCATCGAAATCGGGCTGGTCCCGGTTCAACCAGCGCAACCCAGCTTCGCCGTGGGTCACGATCGCGCCGAGCGGCTGGTTGATCTCATGGGATAGTGAGGCGGCGAGCTCGCCCATGGTCGTGAGCCGGGCGGCGCGGGCGAGCTCCGCCTGGGTGCTTCTCAGCGCCTCCTCGGCGTGTCTGCGCTCGGTGATGTCCATGACCGCACCGACGAATTCCAGGTCACCGGACTCGGTGACGTCGGGCTGGCCCACACTTTGCAAGTGCTTGACCGATCCGTCCGGCAGAACGATCCGATACTCATGCTGGAACCGGCTTCTTTCGCGCACGGCCCGCTGGATGGCTTGCTCGAGCGCGGGCCGGTCTTCGGCGTGAATCCGCTGCATGTATGTCGCATAGGACGGGAGCGTCGTCGTCGGATCGAAGCCAAAGATGCGGAAGTGCTCCCCAGACCCCGAGACCTCGCCGGTGCCGACCTTCCAGCGCCAGCTGCCGGTGTGGCTGATCTGCTGCGCTTCGGTGAGCGCGGCTTCGCTCCGCCGCAGATCGGCCTCGGCTTTGCGCCGATCGCGGTTCTCATTGCTCAGCTTGGCATAGAGGCGGGCATTCTCCAGCGAGATCGCGGCCTGTGACGACAACAGCTTCAGCACCGATATCCGAGCGGGCGTGAACACGTGCGAGGCCAGATTGTTCTCGAGATAAAGCAAGCCGATCAGCTTGGCCTGTTTCACCAGGGGCAGGCAAAGGACTGACCGGGCGCGCTTCTGACGGATGTATTCATCGGCCGAGAACGGGTTCTGGGCCGATGCGTCATCCAGGATCACGCTTTCTTCCGTCCGGATGACGTACTGGAGGACCGAGTCGGGGAGATCCGACGGCGTCGCGGGCGCTCCGAGCAGACGGACGACGACCGCGTCGCGGCCGGTTGTGGCTTCCGCCTCGATCTGCTGTACGTCCCCTTGCGGAAGAACCAGGAGGCCTCGCTCAGCCCCCGCGTGCTCGACTGCGAGCACCATGAGCGTTTCGATCAACTTCTCGAGGACAATCTCGCCCGACACCGTTTGGTAGATCTTGACTACAGTCGCGAGGTCCAGCTGCTCGATGGGGGCGCCGAAGGTGGCGGTGGGAGGCGGCGGAGCCGATTCCTCGCGGAGGTGCGGGTGCAATTGCTCGAGTTGCCGCACCTTCCCATCGGCTCCCCAACGCAGGTAGCAGTAGCGGGCGTTGCGCAAGTAGAGCTCGGCGAAATGAGCAAAGCCCCGCGCCCGGTAGAAGGCGGAAGCGCGCTCATAGGCGATCGCCTCGTTGTGGACGAGGCCGTTTGAACGGGCTGAGCGGATGGCCTGTTCGTAGAGGCGCATCGCGTCAGCATCGCGGCCTTCGATGCGAGCAATCTCGGCGCCCACCAGCGCAGCGCGGTTCTCAAAATTCTCCGGGCAATTCGTCGCCCAGATTTCAAGCTTTCGGTGGTGCGCGACGAGAGCCTCGGCACTGTGCCGTCGCTGGCTGCCCGCTGCAGACTCCCACAATGCCGCTTGGGCGAGCGCACCGTAAAACTCATACTCTGCCGTTTCGAAGTGTGACGGCGATGTCCAAATAGTCCGTTGCGCCCGCTCTGCGGCCTCAAGCGCGGCCGCGTAGTCGCCGGCAAAGAAGCGCGCCTGCAGCTTGCGAATCCAGTAAAAGAGCTCGGCCCCCGCTAGATCCGGGTTACTGGAGAAGCGATGCTCCATGCGAAGCTCGTCAAACTGCTCATCATCAAAGTGACCGAAATTCGCGGTCAATCCGCGGAGCGTCCGAATGAGCCCGAGCTGTGCGGCGATGACGTCAGTGGCAATACCGAACCGGACCTTTTGCGCAAAGGCGAGACCACGCTCGGCTTCGCCTTGCACCTCATCGAGCGGATCGCCCGCCGCGAGAAGGTTCGTGTTCAGGTGGCCGCCGCAGTACCCCGCAAAAGTGAGGTCACCGGTCTTGTTCGCCGCCTCGAACGCGCGACGTACCAGATCACGGCCAGTCCGGACATGTTTCGTCCACGGCAGGACCATATTTCCGAAGACACTATAGGTCCTGGCTTGGAAGCGCTTCAGCCCGCGCTGTTCCACAAGGTCGTAGCCGAGCCGGCCGAATCGAAATCCGGCCTGGTAGTCGCCGAAGCGCGTTCCGGCGATCAGGCCAACCACCACATAAGCGTAGCACGAGCCGTCACAATTGCCGTCCTCGAGGCTGAGATTGACAACCCGACAGATGACCAGAGAAGCTAGGTTCGCATCCGTATACCAGGCAGGCGCGGAAATTTTGGTCAGAACATCCAGAGTGGCGAGCGATGCCGGGTCGCTCATCAAGGGCAGGTCGGCGAGTATCTCGATGGGGCGGTCTCCAAGGGTTGACCAGATCCGCAGGTATTCGCGGTGCACCTCGTCGTCCGTCGGGTGGGACGACCAGTCGATGCCCAGATGCCGGAGATAGTCAAGACCGACGGCGATCGCGCGGCTGCCCTGATCGAGAGTCGTGTAGAGATCCGCCTGCAGGCAGGTGACGCTGGCGCGTTCGACCGTTGTTGCGGCCCGGGGTGACAGCGCCGTCAGGCGCTGCTCCGCTGCCGTCAGCGCGCCGGTCTGGAACTCGCATTCGGCCCGGTTCAGCTCAAGCGCCAAGGTGAGCTCGGGCCAACGTACCCACGAGTCTTCCGCCAACAGCGCCGCGCCGCTGGCGAAATAGGTGAGCGCCGAAGCGTAGGCGCTCGCGTTCTTGGCGCGCCTGCCCGCCATGAGGTTGAATTCGGCGACCTCGTCGCGCTCCTCTTGCGTCGCAATCATCTCCGCGCCGCGGTTGAGGTGGTTTACAATGTCGAAGATGGCTTCCTCGCGCTCTTCCGGCGTGATACGCGATGCGAGCGCTCGACCAATCCGGAGATGTGTGGCAGCCCGTTCACGCTCGGGGATGAGCGTGTAGGCAGCTTCCTGGACGCGGTCGTGAAGGAATGCATAGGCGTCAGCCAGGCGGAAGACGAGACCGGTCCGAACTGCTTGCCACAATCCCTCGTGGACCTTCTGCTCGGATTCGCCATGTACCAAGGCTATGGTGGCGACCTGCGCGACGTTGCCAAGACAAGCGAGTTGTCCCAAAGCTGCCTGCGTCACATCCGGCAGCCGGCTTAGCTTCGCGGCCATCAGATCGGCGACGTTGTCGGTGAAGCCCTTGGCGTGAATGCGGTGCAGATCCCACGTCCAGGCCGCTGCGCCATGGTCGAATACAAGCAGCGCCTCCTCGGCCAGAGCCAAGAAGAACTGAATCGCGAAGAACGGATTGCCGTCAGTCTTCTCATGCACCAGCTGCGCGAGCGGCCGGGCAATTTCTCGCTCACAGTGAAGCGAATCGGCGATGAGCTGCCCGACATCGTCGGGCTTGAGGGGAGCAAGCACGATCTCCTCTACCTTCCCTCCCGCCTTGCGGATCATTTCGAGCCTCCGCATCAGCGGGTGCGAGGGATAGACCTCGTTGTCCCGATAGGCGCCGACCAGCATCAGATGCCGCACCTCCGGTTCCGTGACCAGGTGCGCGATCAATTCAAGAGTCGCTGCATCCAGCCATTGAAGGTCGTCGAGGAACAGGACGAGCGGGTGTTGAGGCCGGGCGAACACGCCGAGGAGTCGCCGAAACACCAGCTGGAAGCGTGCCTGCCTGTCTTGTGGCGGCAGGTTGGGAAGCGGCGGCTGCTCACCGATGATGAGGGCAAGCTCGGGGATCAGGTTGACCATGAGCTGGCCGTTCGGGCCGAGGGCCTCAAGCAACGCATTTCGCCAGCGGCTCAACTCCTCATTATCTGCACTGAGCAATTGACGCACGAGGCTCTGGAAGGCCTGCGCCAGCGTCGCATAGGGAATGTCACGCTTGTACTGATCGAATTTGCCGGCGGCGAAGAGGCCGCGCCGCGGCACCAGCATCTTGTGCAGTTCGTTGGCGATCGACGACTTGCCGATGCCGGCATAGCCAGACACGAGTACGAGTTCGGTCGTGCCTTGGGTTACTACCCGATCGAAGGCCGCAAGGAGAGCGGCGATCTCGGCCTCGCGTCCGTACAGCCTTTCGGGGATCGCCAGCCGGTCCGACACGTCGTGCGCGGCCAGCGGAAATGGGTCTATGCGGCGATGCGCCTCCCATGCCGAGAGACACCGCCGGAGATCGGCCTCGACACCTGCGGCGGTCTGATAGCGATCCTCGGCGGTCTTGGCGAGCAGCTTCAAGATAATGGCCTCGACCGGATCCGGGATTCCGCTCATCCGCTCGCTCGGCGCCGTCGGCCGCCGCGCGACATGGCAATGGATCCATTCCATCGGATCGGAGGCGGTGAAGGGCAGTGCGCCGGTGAGCATCTCGTAGAGGGTGATTCCCAAGGCGTAGAGATCGCTTCGGGAATCGATCGATCGGTTCATGCGGCCCGTCTGTTCCGGCGCCATGTAGGCAAGCGTTCCAGCGATCACCTCCGGCGGCGCAGGGGCTTGGCGCTCGCGTGGCAGACGCGACGCAATGCCGAAGCCGGTCAACCACACGCCGCCGCTGGCCATGCCCACCAGGATGTTGGCCGGCTTGAGGTCCTTATGGATCAGCCCCCGCGCGTGCATCTGGCCGATTGCAGCCGCGAGCGGGACCGCGATGCGCAGGAACGGCGCAACCTCCAGCGGCCGGCCGAGCATTCGCTCGAGCGGCTCGCCGCCAGGGTCCTCGAGCACCAGCATGAGCCGACCCTCGCCACGAATAAGCCTGACCGGCCGCGCCGCCCAGTTGGCGTCGAGGTCAGTCCGCAGTGCGTATTCATGCTCGAGGTGCTGGAGTGAACCCAGTGAGGGGTATTCGCCGGCGGGAGTGACCAGGAGGATAGAGGCTACGCCGTCGCCCGTGCCTCGATACAGCGCAAACTCGCCTTCACGCAACTTTGCAAGCACGTATGCCGAAAGCTCCGTCACGAGGGGGGTCTCCTGATCGCCGAGACGTCCACCCTTCCTTCAGCCGACATCCCCGAATACTCGGCGCAACAGGGCCATGGTTCACCCTTTGCCTTTCCTTGGCAACAAGATTTGAGTGCAGCTGGTCGCCCTCTGAGGCCGGCTTGCGCCGATGATGGCGCAGAACTAATGTGCAGAGAAAATCGGGCTCGACGGCCCGTGAATACCGTTGCGCGGGCAGGGTCGGGATCCATTCAAATTGGGCGCTCGCACCGTGAGCCAATTGCTACCCCAGCGCGGTCTCGATCGGCGGCGATTTCTCAGGAACCTGTCCCTCGGCGGCGCCGCTGTGGCGAGCGCAATCGGCCTCCCTCGGTGCTCGAAGTTCGCCGACGACATCGAACTGAATTACGCCTTGTGGCCATTCGGCGACGAGATTGTCGCGGAAAATGCCCGTATCTTCACCGAGCAATACGGAATCAAGGTCAGTCTTCAGCCGACTTCGGGCGACTACGCCGCAGTCATTGAGACCAAGCTCGTCTCAGGCACGCGCCTCGATCTATTCCGCGCGCAACGAGGCCAGACGTCCCGCTGGTTCGCCGCCCGGTGGATTCGACCGATCGACGATATGCCGGACCTCGAAGAGATAAAAAAGGAGGAGTTTCCGAGTATCGGGGCCGACGCCCTTTCGTGGCCCGATCACAAGCGCATCGGCTTGACCTACTACAATGGCGGCCCGTACTGCATGTTCCGCAACGAGAAGGTTCTCTCCGCCGGCGGATACGAGGCGACGGCCAACCCGAGCGATTACCCGCAGACCTGGGACGAAATCTACAAGCAGGCGGTCGATCTCAAGAAGAAAGGCATCGTCGAAAACCCGATCCTACCGACCTGGTTCAAGGCGTGGACCGGTACCCCTTGGGCGCTCTACGCGCACTGCGCCTCCGAAGGGGATAGGCTCGTCGACGACGATATGAAGTCCACCTTCGGCCTAGACACTCCGGTCCTCAAGGTACTATCCGACTGGAAGCGGTGGTGGGACGAGGAACTCGTGCCGCGCGCCATCCTGACCTGGCAGGAGCCGCAAATGGCCAGCTCGTGGATGAAGGGTCTGCATGCTTTCCACTACCAGTCGGACTACAACAGTTTTGCCTATTCCGACCCGAAGAACGGCGAGTTCGCCCCGTACTTCAACATGAATCCGGTAATGCCCGGTGCGACGCACGGCACCACGCTGGTCGGCCATGCCCTGCACGTGATGAGTAACACGCCGCGCACCGACGCCGAGCTCGAGGCGGCCTTTAATCTGATGAAGTCGTTCAGCTGGCGCGACAAAAATCACGAGATGCGCATGCACAAAGCATGGGCGACGTTGGCCAATCTACAAGTGCCCTTCCCCGAGGTCTATGACGATCCAAGGGTAAAGCAGGCGATCATCAAGTGGATGTATCCGCCGCTCGCCAACGAGAACTACAAATGGCTGTTCGAGGGACGGCAGAGGGCCGTCCCCGGCAACCAGCTCAAGGCCGGCTGGCATCAGGAATGGGAAGTCGGAATGCAGCAGATGATCGAGGACGAACTCCTCCTTAAGGGTACCAAGACGCCGAAGGACGTGGTGGTCGCCATGAAGGACAGGTGGGAAACGCTCCGATCCAAATATGCAAAACAGTAAACTCGTCAGTTTGCATGTGTGGTGTAGGAGACAGTGATGACCGCGGTGGCTCTCCAACATCTTTCGCGTCGCTATGGCGAGACCACCGCGGTCGATTCGCTCGATCTCGAGATCGTCGACAAGGAATTCGTCGTCTTGCTGGGGCCCTCAGGCTGTGGCAAGACCACGACCCTCAACATGATCGCCGGGACGGACGCGCCAACGAGCGGCCACATCCTCTTTGACGGCCGTCCCATCGAGCACGTCCCGCCTGAGAAGCGCAACGTCGCGATGGTCTTCCAAAGCATCGCGCTCTACCCCCACAAGACCGTCTACGAGAACATCGCGTTCCCGCTGCGCATGGGCAGGGTAGGCCGGGCAGAGATCGACGAGCGCGTGCGCGCCGCGGCGACGCTGATGCGCATCGACGAATTGCTCAACCGGCGTCCGCATGAGCTTTCCGGAGGCCAGCGGCAGCGCGTCGCACTCGGCCGCGCTGCGGTGCGCAACCCATTCGTCTTCCTTTTCGACGAACCGCTCGCGGCGCTCGACGCCAAGCTTCGCGGCGAAATGCGCGTCGAGATCAAGAAGCTCCACGAGCGGCTCGGCTCGACCTTCATCTATGTCACCCACGACCAGGTCGAGGCGCTTACCATGGCCGACCGCATCGCGATCATGGACGGCGGCAAGCTTCGTCAATTCGGCACCCCCGACGAGGTCTACCGGCGGCCGGCCAACATCAGCGTTGCACGATTCATCGGCAGTCCGAGCATGAATCTAATTGCTGGCCGCCTGGTCGAGAGTGCGGGCAAGTCTGCCTTCCGGGGTTTGCGCGTGAGCATACCGCTCGATGACGCGATGACCGCCGCAGGGCGGGTCCCTCAGTCGACGCTGACCCTTGGTGTGCGGCCGGAAGGACTGTCGATCAACTCGACCGGTCTGCCGCTCCTGGGCGAGGGCCGCGTCTATGCGGTTGAGCCGCTCGGCTCGGACCAGTTCGTCGATGTTACCTATGGCAACGGTGAGGGCGCCGAACGCATCAAAGTCAGGACGCGTCCCGACGCACGATTTCGCGTCGGTGACGCCATCTCGCTGAACGCCTCGCCGTCGGACATCTATCTGTTCGACGGCATCGGTGATCGCATCTTCCCGAACGACGCGGGACATCCGATGCGCGCTTCGCGCTCAGCATCGTCGCCGGCCTCGTCCTATTCAACGTCATCATCTTCATTCTGCCGCTCATCTACGCGGCATGGATCAGTTTCCACGACCGCGACGTCATCCTGCGCACACAGGAATTCATCGGGTTCGACCATTATCGGCGAATCCTCACCAGCCCTGAGGCGATCGCCGCGATCCTCCTCAGCCTCAAATTCACCGCGGTGGTGGTCGCCGCCTCGCTCCTGATCGGACTGGGCATCGCCCTCGTCCTCAACGAGGACTTCCCAGGGCGCCGCTTGTTGCGCGCCGCCATTCTGCTTCCCTGGGCGATCTCCGAAGTGGCGACCGCGACGGCCTGGATCTTCGTCCTGAATCCGACCTTCGGCGCGCTGACCGGTCTCCTCCACCCGCTTGGGTTGGTTGAGGCAAACCACGCCTGGATTAACGGGAGTGCCGCGCTTTACTGGGTGGCCATCGCATTTGTTTGGCACATCACGCCACTTGGCGCCTTCTTCTTTCTCGCTGCCCTACAGACCGTGCCCGAGAGCCTCTATCAGATGGCTCGAATCGACCGCGCGCCAGCGTTCAAGCGCTTTCTTCACGTTACGTTGCCGCATCTGCGTCCGACGGTGATGATCGTGCTCGTCGTCGTCACCGTGGAAGCATTCCGCAGCTTCGACCTGCTTTTCGCCATGACCCGCGGTGGACCGGGCACTGCCTCCCAGACTTTCCCGATGCTGATCTTTCGCTACACGTTCGAATTCTCCCGCTACGGCCTCGCAGCCGCCGCCGGCTACATCCTGGTAGCGATCAGCATGGTCATCACCACCATCTATTTCTTCCTTCTGATTCGGCGCCGCCATCTCGTGCAGATCGCCGCCGTGCCTGTCGGCGCGCAGCCCCGGCCGGGGGTGGCGAGGGCGGGAGGAGCGATGCTGTCATGAAGAAGACCGCAAGCGAGCATGTGGTTCTTTGGGTGAGCGTAGCGCTGGTGACCGCCTGGACCTTCGTTCCAATTGCGGTGATGGTCTGGGCTTCACTGATGCCGCTCAATGCGCTGATCGACCGCGGGCTGCTCCAGTGGCCGAGCGGCATGAGCTTTGCCAACTACAAGGCGATTCTGGGCATTGCCAGCATCAACGAGGTCTTCGGTGGGCAGGCAGTGCCGGTCGCACGCGGCTTCTTTAACAGCGCCGTCGTCGCGATCTCCGTGGCGGTGATCGGCACCGCCATGGCGGTCATCGGCGGATACGCATTTGGCCGCTTTCGCTTTCCCTTCAAGAACACGCTCCTCTTCGTGCTCCTCTCAGTGCGCGTTCTGCCGCCGATCGCGGTCCTCATCCCCTATTTCGTGATCCTCTCTGCCCTCCACCTGATCGGCACCTATGCCGGCCTGATCGTCACCTATCTCACCACGGTCGTGCCGCTCTTGACCTGGGTGCTGATGGGTTATTTTGCGAGCCTGCCGCTTGAGATCGAGCGCGCGGCACGCATCGACGGCTGCGGCCGGCTGCGCGCACTGTGGCATGTCACCATTCCGATGGCGACGCCGGGCATCACCGCCGCCTTCGTTATCGCGTTCCTGACCGCCTGGAACGAGCTCCTGTTTGGCGTCGTCCTCACCGGCGGCACCGCGAAGCAGACGCTCTCGCCGGCACTGCTCGCCTTCTCGCCAACGATGCCGAGCACGGGGGCGGCCCATCTCGGAATGACGCTGTTCGCCGCCGGCAGCGTCCTTTCCGCCGTGCCGCCGCTCATCCTTGCCTTGCTCGTCCAGCGCTACATCACGCGGCTCAATGTCGCCGACCCGGTGATGTCACAGGGAGATTGAGTCGCGACTATCGCGAGTGGAGGTGGCGGCGCCCGGAAATTGCGATCAACCGCCGTTTGGCTGAGGCGACGAACGGCCGCTTCGGGTCAAACTCTGCCCGCCACCTAGCCCACAGCGCGGCAGGTCCACCCCACACCGGTGGCCGGCCGACGCGGCAGGTTCCGCCGCGGCTCCCGCCCCGCCTCATTCCGCCGCGCGCGGCGGCCGGGGCGCCCCGTAGGCGACATCGCCGGGGTCGATCCAGGTGCCGCGCCAGCCGTTCTCGTCGTATTCGGACAGGCACTGGTCGGCGAGCGCGATCATGGCGTCCATCGTGCCCGAGCTCCTGGCGTTCCACAACGCCTGGATGCGGATGTCCTCGTGATTGCCGGCATAGTTCATCTCGTAGAGCTCGTGGCGGCCGCCGAACTCGGTGCCGATCGCGTCCCACAGGAGCTTCATCACCTTGATGCGCTCCTTGTAGCCGATGCCGTGCGAGCCGCGGACATATCTGGCGAGATACGGATCGATCGCCGGGTTGCGGAAATCGCGCGTGGAGGACGGCAGATAGATCAGCGAGGAGGCGACGATCTTCTCCACGATCTCCTTCATGCGGCCGTAGGCGTCTCCGGCAAAGACCCGGTAGCTCGATCCCGATTGCGCGTTCGGCAGCACCGCGTCGCCGACCCAGGGCGTCGGATTGTGCGCCATGGCATCGCTCAGCGCCCAGAACAGGTTGCGCCAGGCGATCACCTCGCCGAGCAGCGCCTGGTTGCCGCGAAACTCGTCGGAGCCCGCCGCCCGCAGGGCCTTGGCGATGACCCCGACCATGAAGTCGAATTTCACGGCCAGCCGCGTGCAACCCTGGAATTGATAGCCCTGCAGGAAACCCGACTGCGGAAAGAACACCTTCAGCTTCTCCAGATCCCGGTGCAGCAGCACGTCCTCCCAGGGGATGAGCACGTTGTCGAACACGAAGATGGCGTCGTTCTCGTCGAAGCGCGACGACAGCGGATAGTCGAACGGCGTGCCCATCACGCTCGCCGACATCTCATAGGAGGCGCGGCAGAACAGCTTGACGCCGGGCGCATTCATGGGCGCGATGAACATCACCGCCAGGTCGGAATCGTTGATCGGCATGGCGGCGTTCTGGCCGAGGAAATTGTAGTGGGTCAGCGCCGAGGACGTCGCCACCACCTTGGCGCCGGACACGTAGATGCCGGCGTCGCTCTCCTTCTGGATGGTGATGAAGACGTCCTTCACCTGGTCGGCCGCGCGGGCGCGGTCGACCGGCGGATTGACGATGGCGTGATTCATGAACAGCACGTGTTCCTGCGCCCGGCGGTACCAGGCCTTGGCGTTGTCGGCGAATTTTCCGTAGAACGCGTGATTGGCCCCGAGCGTGTTCATCAGCGAGGCCTTGTAGTCGGGCGACCGCCCCATCCAGCCGTAGCTCATGCGCGCCCAGGCCGCGATGGCGTCGCGCTGGCCGATCACGTCCTCGCGCGAATGGGCGACGCGGAAATATTTGTGCGTGACGCCGCCCGAGCCGGTGTCGGTAGGCGAGGTGAGAACGTCCTTGGTCTTGCCGTCGTGGAGCGCGTCATAGAGGCGGGCGATCGAGCGGGCGGCATTGCGAAAGGCGGGATGCGTGGTGACGTCGGGAACCCGCTCGCCGTAGATATAGATTTCGCGCCCATCGCGCAGGCTTGCGAGATATTCCGCGCCGGTGAACGGCCGCGCCTTGGCACCGATCGCATCTTCGGACTTCATGCGGCTCATTCGCCGGCTCCTGTGCTGCGCCCTGCCGCGGCAAGCTAAAGGCGCACCGGCGCCGGGTGTCAATGCGCGGGAACCGCGCGCCTGCAGCGTTTGCGAAATAGTAGTTGCAAACGCAATTGTTGTAAATGCAATTATATAGCGGTAAATTATGCGCCGCCATCAATCCAAGGGTGACGGCGCTTTGACAGCCCGGCAGGCGGTCCATAAGCTTCCCGGAACGGCTGGAGAGCTCTTTTCTTGTCCCGTCACACCCCGCTCGATCTTTCCGAGCACCTGCCCTATCTCATCAACCGCGTCGGCTCGGCGCTGGTGGCGCGCTTTTCCGCCGACGCCTTGGCGCGCGCGCGTTTGAGCATCGCGTCCTGGCGCGTGCTGGCGGTGCTTTCCAACAACGGCGGCTTGCGCCAGACCGATCTCGCCGAGATGACCAGCATCGATGCGTCCACCTTGTCGCGGCTGATCACCCGGCTCGTGCGCGACGGCCTCGTCAAGCGAACCCGCTCGAGATCGGACAGCCGCGAGGTTGCCGTCGCGCTCACCCGCAAGGCCAAGACCTTGATGACGAAGCTCGTTCCCATTGCCATGGGCCTGCAAAACTCGGCGACGCAAAAGCTCGCGAAGCAGGATTTGGCCACGCTCAAGCGCGTGCTGCGCAAGATGCACGACAACCTGACGGACTGACGCGGCGGGTAAGAACCGTCCTCAGGGACGCAGAGCCTTTCACTCCTTCTCCCCATAGGGGAGAAGGTGGGATGAGGGGGCTCCGGCCGTGCGATACGGAATCATCGTGACCCCCTCACCCCACCCTCTCCCCTTCGGGGCGAGGGAGTGAAACGCCGTGCCCACCTTAATCGTGGGAACGACTCCGGGCCATCACCGCCACCCGCCCGCCTTGGCTTGTGGCTTTTTCCCGCCGAAAGCCGAATTCCTCTTGTTTTCAAAATGCTTTAGGGCTTCGATGACCCGGCGGGATCGCTAGCGACGCCGCACCGGGGCGCGCGGGGGATCAATGGAAGTCTTCGTCCAGCAGCTCATCAACGGCCTGACGCTCGGTTCGATCTACGGCTTGATCGCCATCGGCTACACGATGGTCTACGGCATCATCGGCATGGTGAACTTCGCCCACGGCGACGTATTCATGGTGTCGGCCTTCGTCTCCCTCGTCACCTTCCTGATCCTGACGACCTGGCTCGGCATCACCTCGATCGCGCTCGCGCTGTTGATCGTGCTCATCGTCGCCATGGTGTTCACCTCGATCGTGAACTGGACCATCGAGCGCGTCGCCTACCGGCCGCTGCGCGGCTCGTTCCGCCTGGCGCCCCTGATCTCGGCCATCGGCATGTCGATCTTCCTCTCGAACTTCGTGCAGGTTGCCCAGGGTCCGAACAACAAGTCGATCCCGCCCATGTTCAGCGACGTGATCGTCTTGATGTCCGGCGACGGCTACGACGTGACGCTGTCCTACAAGCAGATCGCCATCTGGCTGGTGACCGCGGTGCTGCTCGGCGGTTTTTGGTTCCTGGTGACCAGGACCGCGCTCGGCCGGGCGCAGCGCGCCTGCGAGCAGGACCAGAAGATGGCGGCGCTCCTGGGCATCGACGTCAACCAGACCATCTCCGTCACCTTCGTGATCGCGGCGGCATTGGCCGCGGTCGCCGGCACCATGTACCTGACGTATTACGGCGTGGTCAGCTTTTCCGACGGCTTCGTGCCGGGCGTGAAGGCCTTCACCGCCGCGGTGCTCGGCGGCATCGGCTCGCTGCCGGGCGCGGTGGTCGGCGGATTGCTCATCGGCCTGATCGAGACCATGTGGTCGGCGTATTTTTCCATCGATTACAAGGACGTGGCGGCGTTCTGCGTCCTTGTCATCACCCTGATCTTCTTGCCGCAGGGCCTGTTCGGGCGCCCGGACGTCGAGAAGGTCTAGCATGCGCACGGGCCCGCAGATTTCGCGCCTCGCTGTCGTCCGCGCGCTGCGCGACGCCGGATGGACGGCGCTGCTCGCCTTCGGCCTGTTCCTGCCGCTGATCGGCTTTTCGACCGTTCAGAACATCAACCGGGAGCTGGTGCTCGACACGCGCTTCCGCCTGCTCGCTGTTTTCGTCGCGGTCGTGGCCGGCGGGCGTCTTGCCTATGCGCTCTTGATCGCGCCGCTCATCGCGCGGGCGGCGCTTGCGCCGGCGCCCGCGGCACCCTCCGCTGTGCGCACCGCATTGGCGAGATGGTTCACCCCGTTCGCGATCGGCTTCGTCATCGCCTATCCGGTCATCGTGCTGGCGATCACCGGAACCGGCGGCGCGGTGAAGTGGATCGACAATTTCGGCATCCAGATCCTGATCTATGTGATGCTCGGCTGGGGCCTCAACATCGTGGTCGGCCTCGCCGGCCTGCTCGACCTCGGCTATGCCGCCTTCTATGCGGTCGGCGCCTATTCCTACGCGCTGCTCGCCAAGAACTTCGGCCTCGCGTTCTGGATGCTGCTGCCGCTGTCCGGCATCCTCGCCGCGTTCTGGGGCATCCTGCTTGGTTTTCCGGTGCTGCGGCTGCGCGGCGATTATCTCGCCATCGTCACGCTGGCCTTCGGCGAGATCATCCGCCTGGTGCTGATCAACTGGGTACCGGTGACCAACGGCTATGCCGGCGTCAGCGGAATTCCGCGCCCGACCTTCTTCGGCATTCCATTCAATGCCAGCGAGGAGGGCTTTGCCGCGGTGTTCGGTCTCGAATTCACGCCGATGTACCGCACGCTGTTTCTGTATTACGTCATCCTCGCGCTCGCGCTCGTCACCGCCTTCGTCACGCTGCAGCTGCGGCGGCTGCCGGTCGGGCGGGCCTGGGAGGCGTTGCGCGAGGACGAGATCGCCTGCCGCTCGCTCGGCATCAACACCACCAACACCAAGCTCACCGCCTTCGCGATGGGCGCGATGTTTGCGGGCTTCGCCGGATCGTTCTTCGCCGCGCGGCAGGGATTCATCTCGCCGGAATCCTTCACCTTTCTCGAATCGGCGACCATCGTCGCCATCGTGGTGCTGGGCGGCATGGGCAGCATGCTCGGGGTCGCGATCGCGGCCATCGTCATGATCGGCGGCACCGAGATCATGCGCGAGCTCGATTTCCTCAAACGGATCTTCGGCGAAACCTTCGATCCGACCCAATACCGCATGCTGATCTTCGGATTCTTCATGGTGCTGATCATGGTCTGGCGGCCGCGCGGCCTGATCGTGACGCGCCAGCCTTCGCTGTTCCTGAAGGAACGCAAATCGATTCGCGCCGGCCTGGTCAAGGAGGGGCGCGGATGAACGCGCGCGACATCGTGCTGCGCGTCGAGCACCTCACCATGCGCTTCGGCGGCCTGCTGGCGGTGGAGGATCTCTCCTTCACCGCGGCGCGCGGCGAGATCACCGCGCTGATCGGGCCCAACGGCGCCGGCAAGACCACCGTGTTCAATTGCATCACCAGCTTCTACAACGCGAGCGAGGGGCGCATCGCGCTCCTGCATGGCGACCGGGCGATGTGGGGCGAGCTCGATGCGCTGACCGAAAGCGGCACGCGGCGCCTGCTGCGGCCGGGCGGCGCGCTCTACCTGCTCGAACGCATGCCGGAATATCTGGTGGCGCAGCAGGCACGCGTCGCGCGCACGTTCCAGAACATCCGCCTGTTCCCCGGCATGACCGTGCTGGAAAACCTGCTGGTGGCGCAGCACAACCGGTTGATGCTCGCCTCCGGCTTCACGCTGTTCGGCGTGCTCGGCTTGCCGTCCTACGCTAAGGCCGAGCGCGCGGCGATCGAGAAGGCCCGGCAATGGCTCGATCGCATCGGCCTGACCGACCGGGCGGACAGCCCCGCCGGCGATCTGCCCTACGGGGCGCAACGCCGGCTCGAAGTCGCGCGCGCCATGTGCACCGATCCGATGCTGCTTTGTCTCGACGAGCCCGCCGCCGGCCTCAACCCGCGCGAGAGCGCCGAGCTCAACGACCTCTTGCTCGCCATCCGGGCGGACTACGGCATCTCGATCCTGCTGATCGAGCACGACATGTCGGTGGTGATGCACATCTCCGACCACATCGTCGTGCTCGATTACGGCGTCAAGATCGCCGACGGCACGCCGCAACAGGTTCGCGACGACCCCAGAGTGGTCGCCGCCTATCTCGGCGTCGAGGGCGAAGAGGTCGCGCGCGTCGAGGCGGAGGTCGGGCTGTGAGCGAGGCGTTGCTCGCGGTGCGCGGCGTCAAGGCCTTCTACGGCCACGTCATGGCGCTCAAAGGCGTCGATCTCGACGTCCACGATGGCGAGATCGTGACCCTGATCGGGGCCAACGGGGCCGGCAAGTCGACCCTGATGATGACGATCTGCGGCAATCCGCGCGCCCGGGAGGGCTCGATCGTGTTCGCCGGCCGCGACATCGCCAAGCTTCCCACCCACGAGATCGCGCGCCTCAAGATCGCGCAGGCGCCGGAGGGGCGCCGCATTTTCGTGCGCATGACGGTCCTGGAGAACCTGCAGATGGGCGCCGCGCTCGGCGACCCCGGCGATTTCGACGCCGATCTCGCCCGCATATTTGCGTTGTTCCCGCGCCTGCGCGAACGGCTGGACCAACGCGGCGGCACGCTGTCGGGCGGCGAGCAGCAGATGCTGGCGATCGCGCGCGCGCTGATGAGCCGGCCGCGCCTCCTGCTGCTCGACGAGCCCTCGCTCGGGCTCGCCCCGCTCATCGCCCGGCAGATTTTCGAGGCCATCCGCACGCTCAACGCGCAGGAGAAGCTCACCGTCTTCCTGGTCGAGCAGAACGCGTTCCACGCCCTCAAGCTCGCGCATCGCGGCTATGTGATGGTCAACGGCCGCATCACCCATTCGGGCAGCGGTCGTGAGTTGCTGGAACGCGACGAGATCAAGTCCGCCTATCTCGAAGGCGGACGCCAAAAGATTGAGCAAAAAGACTGATCCAAAAAGGTGGACGATGCCGGACCTCGCCATCGCGGAATTCTTTTACGAAGAAGAATCGTTCGGGGTTTTCCTCCTGGTTTCCGTCCTGCTCGGCGGCGGGGCGGCCTGGCTCGCCGGCCGCGCCATCGCGGCGACCTGGCGGCCGTGGTGGCAGGTCACATTCTACATGTTGATTTTAGGCGTTGCGGTACGCTTCCTCCACTTCGCCCTATTCGAGGCTAGCTTGTTGTCGCTGCACTATTATCTGGTCGACACCGGGGTCTGCCTGGGGTTCGGTTTTCTCGGCTTCCGGGCGGCGCGGGCCGCCCAGATGGCGACCCAATACCGCTGGATCAACGTCCGCACCGGCGCTTTCACTTGGGGCCGCCGGCCCCCGGTGCCGGCCCATGAAGCGGAGCATAAGCCCGCGGATTGTGGGTGACTTTTGCCGCGAAGGCGGCTTGAATTGGCTCTTACGGATCACCCGTGCCCGACGGCGGAGCCGCGGGATTTTGAGGGGAGTTAAAGCGATGAGAAAGATCACCACGATCGGCCTTGCGCTGGGTTTTGCCGCTGTGTTCGCGGGCTCGGCCGCGGCGCAAATCAAGATGGGCGTCGCCGGTCCGATCACCGGGCCCAACGCCACGTTCGGGGCGCAGCTCAAGAACGGGGCCGACCAGGCGGTCGTCGACATCAACGCCGCCGGCGGCATCCTCGGCCAGAAGATCACGCTTGGCTATGGCGACGATGTTTCCGATCCCAAGCAGGGCGTCTCGGTCGCCAATAAATTCGTCGGCGATGGCGTCAAGTTCGTGGTCGGGCACTTCAATTCCGGCGTCACCATGCCGTCCTCGGAAGTCTACCAGGAGAACGGCATGCTGGAGATCACGCCGTCCGCCACCAACCCGAAGATCACCGAACGCATGATGTGGAACATCTTCCGCACCTGCGGACGCGACGATCAGCAGGGCGCGGTGGCCGGCGCCTATATCGTGCAGCACTTCAAGGGCAAGAAGGTCGCCATCGTCCACGACAAGACCACCTACGGCCAGGGCCTTGCCGACGAGACCAAAAAGGCGATCAACGCCAAGGGCGTCAAGGAGGTGCTCTACGAAGGCATCAACATCGGCGACAAGGATTTCTCCGCGCTGGTCTCCAAGATCAAGGCGTCCGGCGCCGATCTCGTCTATTGGGGCGGGCTGTTCACCGAAGGCGGACTGATCGTGCGCCAGATGCGCGACCAGGGCGTCAAGGCGCCGCTGATGGGCGGCGACGGCATCACCAGCGATGAGTTCGCCTCGGTCGGCGGCCCGGGCGTGGAAGGCACGCTGATGACTTTTCCGCCCGACCCGCGCAACCGCGCGGAAGCGAAGGCGCTGGCGGAGAAGTTCCGCGCCAACAAGTTCGAGCCGGAGGCTTACACGCTTTACAGCTATGCCGCGGTGCAGATCATCAAGCAGGCTGCCGAGCACGCGAAGTCGCTCGATCCCAAGAAGGTCGCCGAAGCGATGCATTCGGGCATGAAGTTCAAGACCGTGATCGGCGACATCTCCTACGACAAGAAGGGCGATATCACCCGCCTCGACTACGTGATGTATGTCTGGAAAAAGGACCCCAGCACCAGCAAGATCACCTATGTCGAGATGAAGTAGGCGAAGGAATCGCCGCCTCCGCTCATTCCCGCGGAAGCGGGAACCCAGTTCTGTCCAGGTTGTGAAGGACTGGGTCCCGCTTCCACGGGGACGAGCGGGGGTAGGCGGTCTTTAGATAATTTCCTTCACAGGCTCCTTCGCGGGCTAAGCCCGGCCATGACAAGCGAGCCCGGGTGAGCATCTCACCCGATCTGACCGAGCGCCGGGAAAGCTTCCAGCACCCAATTGTTGAGCTGCGTGAAGAAGCCGGCCAGGAAGGCGATGCCAGTCAGGACCAGGAGGCCGCCCATGACGCGTTCCACATGGCCGAGATGGGCGCGAAAGCGCGTCAGGAAGGCCGCGAACGGCCCGACCGCGAAGGCGGCGGCGATGAACGGCAGGCCGAGCCCGAGCGAATAGACCGCCAGCAGGCCGGCGCCTTTCGCCACCGTCGCCTCGGAAGCCGCGACCGCCAGAATGGTCGCGAGGATCGGCCCGATGCAGGGCGTCCAGCCGGCCGCGAAGGCAAGCCCCATCACATAGGCGCCCCACAGGCCGACCGGCTTTTGCATTTCGAGGCGCTTCTCCCTATGCAGCAGCCGGATCGGCGTGATGCCGAGGAAGTGCAGGCCCATCACGATGATCACGATCCCGGCCAAGGTTGCGAGCTCGTTCGAATAGAAGCGCATCAGCGCCCCGATCGCGCTCGCGCCCGCGCCCAGCGCCACGAACACGGTGGAAAATCCGGCCACGAACAGCAGCGCCGCCGCAATGGTCTCGCGCCGGACCCGCGGTTCCGGCTCGGCATCGGCCAGCCGCTCGAGCGACGCGCCGGCGAGATAGACCAAGTAGGGCGGCACCAGCGGCAATACGCAGGGCGACAGAAAGCTCACCAGCCCCGCCAGCAGCGCGGCGACAATCGTGGTATTCGCGGCCATGGCGCTACATGCGATGGAGGCCGCTGCCAATGCAAGCCGCTCGCAATGCCATCGCACCGATGTGATCGGGGGTGTTAGGTTGAGGCACAAGCACGGAGGAACCATCGTGGCCGCACGCAACCTCATCACCGATGTCGCCGGCGTTCTGGTCGGCCATGCGCAGGACGCCCGTTTGGGCTCCGGCGTCACCGCGATCGTGTTCGAGGAGCCGGCGGTCGCCAGCATCGATGTGCGCGGCGGCGGGCCCGGCACGCGCGAGGCAGACGTGCTCGAGCCGGCCGCGACCGTCGATCGCATCGACGGGATCGCCCTCTCGGGCGGATCGGCTTTCGGTCTCGAAGCGGGCGGCGGCATGCAGGCCTGGCTGCGCGAGCACGACCGCGGCTTTGCGGTGGGCACCGCGCGGGTGCCGATCGTGCCGGGCGCGATCCTGTTCGATTTGCTCACCGGCGGCGACAAGAACTGGGGGCGCTTCGCCCCCTATCGGGATCTCGGCCATGCGGCCGCCGAAAACGCCGCCGTCGAATTCGCGCTTGGCAGTGTCGGGGCCGGCTTGGGCGCCACCACGCTCGACCTCAAGGGCGGCATCGGCTCGGCGGCGGCGACGACCCCGCAGGGTCTTGCGGTCGGCGCGCTCGCCGCCGTCAATGCGTGCGGCTCGGCGGTGATCGGCGGCGGACCCTGGTTCTGGGCGGCGCCGTTCGAGCAGGGGGCCGAGTTCGGCGGGCTCGGCTTGCCCGCCACGATGCCGCCTGATGCGCTGCGCCACCGCATCAAGGGCGGCCCGCGCGAGAGCACCACCCTGGTGGTGGTGGCGACCGATGCGGTGCTGACCAAGGGACAGGCAAGGCGGCTTGCCGTCATGGCGCAAACCGGCCTCGCCCGATCGCTCTATCCGGTGCACACGCCGCTCGACGGCGATGTCGTCTTCGCCGCCGCGACCGGGCGCAAGCCGCTCGCCGACCCGGTGATCGGCCTGTCGGAGCTTGGAACCAGCGCCGCCAATGCGGTGGCGCGCGCGGTGGCACGCGCGGTCTTTGCCGCTTCGGCGCTCCCTTTCGGGGCCGCTCCGGCCAGCTGGCAGGATCGGTTCGCGTCGAAAATTTAACAATAATTCCAAGCTGTTGCGGGAGGCTTCTTGACTTGCCCGGGCATTGCTTCCTTAAGTGCGGGACTTAAGGACGGTTTCGCTTGAATCGTTCTGGTTGAATCATGGGACACGAGGCTAAGATGCGATTTGCAGCCGCAGCCTGCGCAGTTGCCATCCTGGTATGCGTGGCCGTTTTTGGCGCCGTGCTGGCGCAAAGGGTGACCGCGCCGGTGGTGGCTTCGGGGCCCGCCGCCGTACCGGCGCCGGCCGCAAAGCCTGCTCCCGCACCGACCGTACAGACCGTGGCCGCGGCGGTCTCCGATCCGGCGCCGGCCGTCGCACCGGCGGCAACCCCCGCGGCTGCGCCAGTCGCACCGCCACCGGCCGCCGCACCGGTCAACTGTCCCGGCCATCCCGATGCACTGGGCATTTCCCGTGTCGTGGAAATCGACACCACCGGCGGGCCCGGCTTCGGCTTCGAGCACTTCAAGCAGTATGACTTCCTGCAACCCGGCGAAGTGGTGCTCACCTTCGACGACGGACCTTGGCCCCACAACACGCAGGAGGTCCTCGCGGCGCTCGCGGCCAATTGCACCAAGGCGGTCTTCTTCCCGATCGGCCAGCACACGATGTGGGCGCCCGAAATCCTCAAGCAGGTGGACGCCGCCGGTCATACGATCGGCAGCCACACCTGGTCGCACAAGGACCTCTCGAAGTTGTCTCTGCAAGATGCCAAGGACGAGGTCGAGAAGGGCATCAGCGCCGTGGCCTGGGGTCTGGGCCATCCGGCCTCGCCGTTTTTCCGCTTCCCGGCGCTCCGGCATCCGCCCGAAGTGGTCACCTATTTGGGCGAGCGCAACATCGCCATTTTCTCGACCGACATGGATTCCTTCGACTTCAAGATCCGCAAGCCCGACCAGGTCATCAAGTCGGTGCTGACCAAGTTGAAGAAAAACGGCAAAGGCATTGTTCTGATGCATGATTTTCAGCGCGCCACCGCCGATGCCACCCCTGAGCTCTTCAAGCAGCTCAAGGCCAATGGCTACCGGGTCGTGTTCATGAAGGCGAAGGGGCCGGTGCAGACGCTCGCCGCCTACGACGAGCAGATCGTGAAGGAGCTCAAGCTGCCCACGGTCACCAATCGGCCGACCTCGGACGTGGTGCACACGATCCAGTAAATCCGGCCTAGTGTTGTGACTTCGACGCCTGCTCCGCCGCGAGTCTGAGCCTGCGGAAGCGCCCCCTCACCGAGCCGAGATTGGGTTTTCCGAAGTGCCGTGTGACCCTCTCCCCGACCAAAGTCGGGTTTACCCGACTTTGGCACTTAAAGAAGGATCGAAATCGGCAACAGCCGATTTCGATTGCGGGGCGAGGGAAGCCGC
>WNFJ01549670.1_pt1 | contig 21809 bp, 21 predicted proteins | sample 5400461 | NCBI WGS metagenome assembly WNFJ01 (sample SAMN13153349, study PRJNA577476) | soil metagenome | isolation source: 115 cm saprolite on Douglas fir-dominated hillslope | place: USA:California | collected 2013-09-17
AGCATCGCGGGGGCCACGACGGCAAGCTACACGACGCCGGTGACGACGACAGTAGACAGCGGGTCGACGTTCCGAGTGGTGGTGAGCAATGCGGCGGGTACGGTGACGAGTGCGGCAGCGACGCTGACCGTGAGTGCAACGGCAGCACCAGCGATACAGTTGAGTTCAAGTTCCATAAACTTTGGGAACGCTGTGATTGGCAGCAGCCTGTCCCAGGCCTTGATCATCACGAACAGCGGCACAGCCACTCTGACCATTACCCAAATAATGGAATCCGGTGCAGCGTTCAGCGTGAGTGGATATTCGCTGCCATTGAACGTAGGCGCTGGGCTACAGACCATGATCACGGTTACTTTCCTGCCAACCTCGGCGGGGCCCGCTTCCGGCAATATATCCATTTCCAGCAACGCGGCCACTTCACCGACATCAGTGAGTCTTAGCGGCACGGGCATCGCAGGTACCTTCACTCTGGGCATCAGCCCGACGAATTTGAGCTTCGGAAATGTAACAACGGGAACTTCCTCAGCCACGCAAAACGTCACCATTGCCAACACGGGCAATTCCAACGTGGCAATTTCACAGATCAACTTGAGCGGTGCTGGCTATTCGATGACAGGCGGCAGCGCACCTGTCACGCTCTCTCCGTCCCAAACCATTACCCTGGTTGTGCAGTTCAGGCCCACGACAGCTGGCGCTGCGAGCGGCAGCATCACGATTGTGAGCAACGCGAGCGGTTCGCCCGCCTCGGTAACTCTATCAGGAACGGGTATTGCACCGGTACAGCACTCCGCTGCGCTTACGTGGAACGCGAGTACTTCAACGGTGGCAGGATACAACGTGTACCGCAGCACGGTGAGCGGAACTTTGTATACGAAGATAAACTCATCGCTCATCACAACTCTTAACTACACAGATTCGACCGTACAGAGCGGTACGACCTATTTCTACGTAGCTACGGCTGTAGATGCCAGTGGCAATGAAAGCGTTCAGTCGAACGAGGTGTCCGCCCCGATACCGTAAGCGTGAGAACGTTGCGGCAGGCGACCGCAGCGAGTCGAGAACATTGGCCGGGGGGGATGTGGCCCGCTGGCTGCAAGATGACTTCCTCCAGACCCCTGAGTGCGGAAAAGTTGCACCATGTTGATGGAACGACGGAGGGATATGCTACCGGCAGCAGGCCCGATCGCGGGCCCAGGGGCAGTAATTTTAATTGGATTTCTTTGGAGTTCGACTCGGTCGGAGAACCTGACATTTGATTGGACCTCATGGACAGGGTATATACCTGTACTTAATCTAGCCTTCCAAGCAGTTTCTCAAGCGTTGTCAAACCCCTAGAATGGTCCTCGGGCCAAGAATGGGGGAGCAGATGAGACGGAAAAGAAACGAACATCAGGCGTGGCCGCTCGCGCGTACTCAAAATCGAAGTTATCGCGCCTGCATTGGGTTCTTGCTTGCGGGGATGTTTGCAGTTTTGGCCCTGCTTGGGGGTTGCTCTGGGCTGGTCAGCGGGCAAGCAAGTCCTCCGCCCCCGCCTTCGCAGACGCACAGCATCGCAGGGACGATCAGCCCGGCAGCGGGCGGGAGCGGGACGACGGTTGCGCTGAGCGGAGCCACGAGCGCCACGACGACAACTGACAGCGCAGGAAATTACACTTTCACGGGGCTGGCCAACGGGACGTACGCCGTTACGCCAAGTCACACGGGCTATACATTCACGCCAAGCGTTCAAGGTGTCACAGTCAACGGGGCGAACGTGACTGCAGTGAGCTTCACTGCAACACCGCAGGGTGGACAGTCGTTTAGCATCTCGGGGACGATCAGCCCGGCAGCGGGCGGGAGCGGGACGACGGTCGCGCTGAGCGGAGCCACGAGCGCCACGACGACAACTGACAGCGCAGGAAATTACACTTTCACGGGGCTGGCCAACGGGACGTACGTCGTTACGCCAAGTCACACGGGCTACACATTCACGCCAAGCACTCAAAGTGTTACAGTCAACGGGGCGAACGTCACTGCAGTGAACTTCAGCGCAGTGCCACAGGTGCCGCATTCAGTCCTTTTGTCCTGGAATGCCAGCACTTCCACGGTTTCCGGTTATAACGTGTACCGCAGTACGGTGAGCGGCACCCAATATGCGAAATTAAACTCCGCACTCGTCGGTTTGGCTTACACTGACACGTCCGTGCTGAATGGCAAGACCTACTTTTACGTAACAACGGCAGTCGACGCGAACGGCGTTGAGAGCGTCTATTCCAACGAAGTGTCCGCCAACATCCCGTAGCCCTGTAACCCCGGGCGTTGCCTCGTCGCGTGGATCTGCAGTGGAGATGAGAGTGGCAAGTCCCAGTTGGGACAAAGTCGGCCGCGCTTCCTCCTATCTATGGACGGGACTGGAATCGCGGAGAGGTCTGGGGGAAGATCATAGTTCCTCGCTTTCTTCGCCCTGCGGCACGTAAGTTACTCATCCTATGCAAGTTAATGGAGTTTCTCTTCCCGTCGAGGAATCCGCGGGGGACAGGTGACCTGAGTCCGCGGAGATGCTCTGACTGGCAGCACATTCGCTTGATTTAACAAAGGTTAACTTACGAACTGGAGTTATGTCCGGAAGTTAGCCGGTCAGCTGCTTGCCTTGAATCTGGGCGCTCGGATTGAATCCAAGAGAAGGCAGGGATAAAGGAACAATAAGGCAATCTACTGGCAACTTTGTGGAATTTTCCTGGACTTTTACGAACCCTGCCGTTCTTTGTGGCTCAGGACTTCAAACCTCTAACACCCTTCTGATGAACGACTTACTCGATTCCTCCGATATTCGTTGCATTTCTTCAGTTGGCAGGCTCCGTGCTCACTAGCAGCCTCGCCAGTGGTCGATGAATCGACGATGGGTGGTCTTTAGCTGCAGTTTGAGGGATTTCCGTGGCCTTAAAAGAGCCTAACCTAACTATCAGCCCCTCGACTTTAGGGGAACAACAATACATTTCAGGGGTAAGTCTGGAGATGCAGCCCGTCGAAAGGCTGATATCTGAGATTGCGCCGACGGACATTCCCGTTCTGTTGCAGGGTGAGAGTGGCACCGGTAAAGAAATTGTCGCCCTGCACATCCATGGTCTCTCGCGATACAGGGACTTGCCTTTCGTGAAACTGAATTGCGCCGCCCTGACGCCCGACTCCCTCGAAAAGCGGCTGGGCAATTCCGAAAATGGGCACCGTGAGAAAAACGGGAACAGCACGGGCACGCTCTTTTTGGACGAAATCGGAGAACTTGATGCTATTTGCCAGCGGCGTCTTCTACATTTGCTTCCCGACGGCAATGGACTGCCTGCGAGTCAATCGCTAGCAGGGCGGATCATTTCGTGCACAACGCGAGACATGGAATCCGAGGTGCAAAACGGAAATTTTCGGAGCGAGCTTTATTACCGGCTGACAGGGGCCTGCCTGCAGCTTCCTCCTCTACGCCGTCGACGCGAAGATGTCCTCCTGCTCGTCCAATACTTTCTGAGCAAGTACGCCAGAATTTTCCAACGCACGGAGATGACGCTTAGCGATCAGGGGATGCGACTGTTTGTAGAGCACCCGTGGCCGGGAAACATCCGTCAACTGGAAAACGTGATCAAGAGAGTCGTGGCACTGGATAATGAGGAATTAGGCGTAGCGGATTTGAGGGTCTCGCCGGTGGGGTTGCGTTTACCTCATGCAAAGATGCCATCGCCCTCGCTCAAAGCGGCATCCCGCACAGCTTCGCGGCAAGCTGAGCGCCAGCTGATCCTGCAAACACTGGAGAAGACGCACTGGAACCGGAAGAGGGCGGCCGAAGCGCTGCAGATCAGTTACAAATCGCTGCTCTTCAAATTAAAACAGATCCAGGTGCGGGAGTCTGAGGAAGTTTAGAGGAACTTGGAGTGACGCCATGAAGGAATCGAGACTGTTGGTGCTGATGGTAGGGCTGGCGATACCGGCGATGACTACGTTTGGGCAAACTTCGCCCGGCAAGCCAAGCTCAGATAGCAAGCTCGTTAACGCCAAAGGTGGAACTGCGGCGAAGGAAGCTGTCGGCGATGCGGCAGTGCAACCGGCAACGGAAAATCCCAACTATGTGATCGGCCCCGATGACGAATTGATCGTCACGGTTTGGAGAGAGCCGGACATTTCGCGCACTGTTCCCGTAAGGCCGGATGGGAAGATTTCACTTCCCCTGTTGAAGGATGTGCAGGCGGCCGGATTAACACCCATGCAGTTGACTTCTGAACTTACGACCCGGCTCGCGAAGTTCATTTCGGCCCCCGAGGTGACGGTCATCGTATCAAAGGTCAGCCCGCCTCGGGTATTTGTGGTTGGGGAGGTGGGGCGGGCGGGTGCATACCCCTTGGTTGCCGGGATGACTGTACTGGAGGCCCTCTCTAGCGCAGGTGGACTTACGCCGTTCGCAAAACAGTCAAAAATCTCCATTGTGCGAATGGAGAATGGCAAACAGATCAAAATATCCGTCAATTACAAAGAAATAGTAAAAGGCTGGCGACCAGAACAAAACGCGCCACTGAAGGCTGGCGATACTGTTGTTGTGCCATAGGAGCAATTATGTATTTCAGATTTAGCAGAACCGGAGTGCTGTTGAGCAGTCTCTTGTTGCTGGGTTCGTTGGCCAGAGCGCAAAGTACGAATAACGGAGCACAGCAACCTCTTCCACCCGTATCGCCACTGGGACCCGTAAAGACCGTTGGCGATTCAATGACTCCAGAGGATTCCTCGACAGGCGGGAACCCATCATGGATTCCGGACTCGCGTCCCTTGGCGGGGGCCCAGGAGCTGAGACTCGGTATACCGGCCTCTGCTCATAGTTTTCTCTTGCCGAGTTTCAGCGCCATCACCCAGGTGGGGTCGAATGGGTACAATTCCCGCCCCGGAACCACCAATACTGCAGGAACGCTGAGTACGAGCCTTCTGACCGGACGCCTGGGCATGAACCGCATCTCGCGGGGCTCCGAACTCCTGCTGGACTACCTTGGTGGGGCAAGCTTTTCAAATGATCCCAGGCTCGGGAATTCGCTGATTCAGGGTCTGGATGTTTCTGAAACCTTTCGCTGGAGCCGCTGGTCTGTGCTGCTTGCCGACAAGTCCAGCTACTTGTCGAATTCGCCTTTTGGTTTTGGTGGTGTGGGCGGGTTAAAGAATCTCGGGGTGAGTTTGGGGAATGGTGTGGGGTCCAGCCCAGGAATTAGCTCCAGCTTCGCACCGGGTCAGAGCATCTACATCAATGGCACCCCGCGCATAAACAACACTGGACTCGGCCAGACATCCTATCTGCTGAGTCATCGCTCTGCACTGACCTTTATAGGTTCTTACGCAAGTCTATATTTCATGGACGGTCTGCTTCTGAACAGCAAGGCCATCAGTGTTCAGGGAGGCTATGAATACCAGTTGAGCCGTGAGAACGCCATCACTGCAATCTATCGATACGATGACTTCAACTATTCAAATTCGGTACCGAGTATCCATGTACAGAGCTTTCAAGTTTCCATTGCGCGACGGATCACGGGGCGCCTGAGCTGGCTGATGGGGGCTGGTCCATCCCTGCAGGAATACCAGAAGCCACTGTCTGGAACAGGAACGGTGGTAAGCCCGATCGTGAACGCCTCTCTAACGTACCTCTGGAGATACACGGGAGCGGGATTGAATTACTCGCATGGCATGACAAGCGGCAGTGGGGTTCTCCCCGGCGCGGAGACGGACACCTTCTCAGGGCAGGCAACTCGAACTTTTGGCAAGAATTGGGATTGTTCCATCGATGGGGGGTTTTCCCGAAATCAAGCCGTTCGGCAGACTCAGACCTTGACGAAGGGTACCTCTCCCCAGACATGGTTTACGACCGTCCGAGTTAACCGGCGCTTCGTGGGTTATGGAGCCCTTTTTCTTTCATTTAATGCGTCGGGCCAGTCTAGCCTTTCTGCCCTTTGCACATTGCCAGGCTGCAGCACTAAGGCCGTGGTTTCCACGGGATCAGTCGGCTATACCTGGGGACTTCGTCCGGTCGTGATGAGGTAAGGGGATTGAGTCCCGCTGAAGCAGAGAAAGGACCAAAGCAGGAATGATAGTACCTCACGAATTGACGATAGAGGATTACAAAGCGATTTTGCGTCGCCGGATCTGGATCATAGTCATACCGGCCGCGGTGCTTGCAATTTCTGGATATGCCGTCTCATTATTCCTGCCGAGCCGGTACACCTCTGAGACTGTGGTTCTAGTCGAGGAGCCTGCAGTTCCAGAGAACTTCGTGAAGTCCGTGATCGGGGGTGACGTAAACCAGCGCCTAGCCACGATGCAGGAGCAGATTTTGAGCCGCACACGGCTTCAGCAAATTATTGAAAAATTTGGTTTGGACAAAGGGGAATCACGTCAGTTCTCGATGGAGGAAATCGTTGCGCGTCTTCGCAACTCCATTACGGTCAGCGCTGTCAGGCCGATGGCGGAGACACGTGCCAACGGATTGCCTGGGTTTACGGTCAGCGTGACCGCACGGGAAGCCGCTCTTGCTCAGAAGATCTGTGAGGAGATTACGTCCTTCTTCATGCAGCAAAACTTGTTTCTACGTGAGAAGCGATCTGAGGACACGACTGATTTCCTGACCAAACTGCTAAATGATGCCAAGGCAAGACTGGATGCGCAGGATGCCAAGCTTGCGGACTTTCAGCGCCACTACATGGGAGAGCTGCCGGACGAAACACAAACCAATTTCACTCTTCTCTCCGGCATGAGCAGTCAGCTGGAGGCTTCTTCCCAGGCCCTCAGCAGGGCACACCAGGATAAGATATTCACGGAGTCCATGCTGAGTCAGCAAATCGAAGCCGAGAAGCTAACTCAAGCGGGTTCAAATCCGGCCACCCTCCAGAAGCAGCTCGGCACACTGGAAGACGAACTTGCCGCTTTGCGCTCGCGCTACACAGACGAGCATCCGGATGTCATAAAAGTGAAAACCGAGATCGGCCAGTTACAGAAGAGAATGCAGGAAGAAGCACCTGCGGGCAGCCCCAGGACAACAAGCGGACCGGATAAAGAAGGTTTGGTTGCGGAGACCCCGCAAGTGAAGCAACTGCGGGCGCAACTTTTCCAGATTAATCAGACGATTCGCGAAAGCACGGCCGATCAAGCACGGCTTCAGCAGGAGATCAGTAGGGTGCAAGGAAAACTGCAGCTTAGCCCGGCGATTGCACAAGAATATAAAGCCCTAACGCGTGATTCGCAAACGGCGCTGACTATCTACAATGACCTTCTGAAAAAACACAGCGATTCGGAAATGGCAACCGATCTTGAACGGCGGCGACAAGGCGAACAGTTTCGCGTGCTGGATCCGCCGAGCCTGCCGCAAAAGCCTACTTTCCCGAAGCGGCCGCTTTTCGGAGTGGGCGGATTCCTGGGCGGACTGGGACTGGGACTGGCCATCGCGTTCGCTCTGGAAGTTCAGGATACGACTCTGTGCTCCGAGCGGGACGTGGAGCGCTTACTCAAGTTGCCGGTGTTGGCAATGATTCCGCTTATCGAACATTCAAAAAGTAGCGACGGTCATCTGGCCGCGCAGCTTCAGCAACCGGCCGCCCCGGCGATTTCCGGTATCGGGGGTTAACGTCCCATGTACAAGAACTTCTTTGGATTGAAAGAGTTACCGTTCAATTTCAGCCCCGACCCGCGGTATTTGTACTGGACCCAGGCGGCCCAAGAAGCGCTGTCGGCTTTGACCTACGGAATTGAGAGTCGCAAGGGTTTCATCTTACTTACCGGTGAAGTGGGAACGGGTAAAACGACCCTGCTGAATGGATTGCTTGACTGGTTGCGCGAACGTGATGTAGCCACCGCTTTTGTCTTCAACTCGCAACTGGCCAGTCCTAAACAACTTTTTGACTTCATGTTGGCAGACTTCGGCATTACCTGTGAAACTCGCCTGAAGAGCCATGTGCTATTGAAATTGAATCAATGGCTGCTGGAGCGCTATCGGGCGGGGAAAACGACTGTTCTGATTGTGGACGAAGCGCAAAATCTCTCCGAACAACTGCTAGAAGAGATTCGCTTACTAACTAATCTGGAAACTTCCACCGAAAAGCTGCTACAGATTGTGCTCTCGGGCCAGCCAGAGCTCGACGACAAGCTGAATCGGCCACAATTGCGCCAATTGCTCCAGCGCATCGTTTTCCGTTGCCGGACCGTTCCGCTGACCCAGGAGGAAACCTACGGATATATTTCTGAGCGACTGCGGATCGCTGGGGCCAACGGCACACCCGTGTTCTCCAAAGAGGCGATGGACTCCATTCAAAACTATTCTAAGGGAATCCCGAGAGTCGTGAATCTCTTATGCGAGCATGCCTTGATCAATTCCTTCGCGGAACGACTCAGGCCAGTGCCGGCAAGCGTCGTTAAGGAAATTGCAGAGGAGTTTAGGCTTGGCGAGTTTGCACCGGCCCCTCGACCAGTTTCGCGGCTGAGTGCAGAGAAGGAGCCTGGGGAACGCGTGGAAGGGCTCTTGCGGGATCTGTTTACGTATTTGAGGCCAGGGGATCAGCCGCAGCCCTTCGCAGGGACTATTCGGGAAAGGAAGTCATGAGCAAAGTTCACGAGGCACTAAAGAGGGCGCAAGAAGAGCGATCTTTAGCGGCGCCGAAGGTCAAAAACGAGAACGGTACACACGGAGTCGAAACACCATCGGCGATCGTAATCCCTGCTCTGACAAGTCCAGTCGACTTGACCAAAGCGCCGGCCTCGATCGCTCCGACGTTCGCGTCCGCTGTTATCGAACACCAGCCCCACGCTCCAGCTGTTGGCCGGGACCCAAAGACGGGACAGTTTCTGCGCTTCGAAGACTTGCTCAACAGCTGTGCCGAGCCCGCTTGGATTCTCGATCCTCGTTCGGTCTTGTTTTGTGAAACTGACCGCCCGGTGTCCGGAACAGAGCAGTTCCGCACGCTGCGGACGCGGTTGTATAACCTGCGAGAGACATCGCCGCTGAAGAAAGTCTTGGTCACAAGTGCCATGCCTGGGGAGGGTAAAACGTTCGTGGCCACTAACCTAGCGCAGGCCATTGCCCGCGAGCGCGCCCGTCGGGTCTTACTGATTGACGCAGACCTGCGAAGCCCGGCGCTGCACCGGCCCCTTGGAGCGCCCTTGTCACCGGGGATTTCAGAATATCTCCGTGACCAGGCCACTGACGTCGACATTATTCAGCACGGCCAGGAAGGAAAGCTGTGCTTCATCGCCGCAGGAAACGGAGATAAAAACCCCAGCGAATTGCTTTCCAATGGGAGCTTCGAAAAGTTACTTGGTCGTCTAGCTCCTCTTTTCGACTGGGTGATTATCGACTCACCACCGTGCTTGCCCGTGGCCGACGTTAACGTGCTAGCGGGACTGTGCGACGGAGTTCTTTTAGTCGTGCGGGCGAGATCGACACCGGCTGCGGCAGCCGAGAGGGCTCGGAAGGAGCTGCAGAAGAGAAACGTCGTAGGGGTGGTATTGAATGCGGTCGAAGAAAACCAGGTCCATGAGGCCTACTACGCTGCCGGGTATGGCCAGGTCAAAGAGGGATAAAAGTGTCTCGATAGGAGTGGTGTGGTGGAACGACGGAGCGCCCGGAAAACAATTGGAATTTTGGGACAATGATATTCAGGAAAGTCCGCAAAAACTCGGCCAATTTCCATCCTAAGGCAAGCCAATTTGTGTGCATAAATCATTTACAATCATAGAGTTACGTTAAAGAGCGTTATGCGGTTAACGTGGCCCCGAGCGTGCACCTCTTTTGCTGTTCAGGGAAGCGCCCCAATGGGACTTTTGTGGCGGTAGCCTACCCAATACGATCAAGATGAGACCAATCCCAAGTAGCGAGCTCAATCCAAGCGCTGGAAGCGATGTCCAGGCCGAGACGGTCCAATTCCCTTGGTTTGCTTTGCAGGTTCGGGCGCGACATGAAATGGGCGTTGCAGATCATCTGCGGGGGAAGGGCTATGAATGGTTTTTGCCCCTGTACAAGTGCAGGAAGCGTTGGTCTGACCGAGTGAAGATTGTGGACGCTCCCCTCTTCCCTGGCTACTTGTTTTGCCGGTTCAATCCCCAAGACCGACTCCCTATTCTGAAGACTCCCGGCGTTGTTCAAGTTGTAGGTTATAGCGGCTTGCCGGTACCAGTCGATGAAATCGAGATCAACGCCATCCAGACACTGGTGGCGTCGGGAGTCCCGAACCAACCGTGGCCCTTTCTGGCGGTAGGTGACCGAGTTCGAATCGAGTCGGGTCCATTGCGCGATCTGGAAGGGATCCTGCTGACATTCAAGGGAGATCACCGCCTCGTGCTCTCAGTCACCTTGCTCCAGCGTTCCGTGGCGGTCGAAATCGATTCCGCGTTTGTGACATCATTGCGCTCCGTCCCCGCAACACGTTCAGAACAGATTTACGCACAGTCCCCCGGGTCGCAGGCCGCGTTTTAGCCCAGGGTTTGTTGAGAGTTCAAACCGCAACTTCCTTTATGGACAGCTTGAAGTGACGATCTTTGTGAAGAAGGCGCGCAAGGTCCTGCAGTGGTTATGGGCGCGATTTCTGGCTGCGAGCGGATGCCTGTGGTGGGCCAAGCGTCAACTTCGGGGTGATGGAGCTGTGGTCGCCCTGATCTTCCACCGAGTCCTGGACGAATCCAGCTATCAGAAAACACAGAGCCAACCAGAAATCGTTGTCCGCGAGCACACATTCCGGGAACTCGTTGCTCACATCGTGAGCCGATGCGAACCAGTGGACTTGAGAGAGGCTGCGCCCGGGATGCCAGGCAGTAAGCTCAAGGTGGCGTTCACCTTCGATGACGGATGGGAAGATAACTATACGGTTGCGTTTCCGATTATTCGTGGGTGCGGTATTCCACTCATCATTTTTGTGACTTCCGGTTTGGTGGGCAGGAACTCCCCGTTTTGGCCCGAGCAGGTCATCGGTCTCCTACGAGCAATACAACCGTCCGTCGAAGATACGGAAATCGAAGCATTGATTGAGGGCCTAAAAAAGTGCACGGCTGAGGAACGAGAGCTACGCTTGGCTAAACTTTCGGAACAGGCGCGTGAAAAGGGGACATCGCCCGAGCCATCAAGCGTTGATAGGACACTCTCATGGCAGCAGATCTTAGAGATGGATCGGATCGGCGTTGAAATTGGGTCTCACACTCAGACGCACCAGATTCTCACTTTCGTAGGCGCGGAAATAGCTCGCCGAGAAGTTTCGGAGTCCAAAGCTGCCATAGAGAGCGCGCTGGGTAAGCGCTGTGAAGCTTTTTCCTATCCGAACGGGAACTGGTCTCCGGAAACGCGGAGCCTGCTTGCGGAGTCGGGTTTCAAACTTGCCGTTACCACCGAGACCGGCGCATGGACTGCCGCTTGTGACCCCCTAAGCATCCCACGGGTCAACGTTTATGAGGGCAAGCTCGTGGGGCCTACCGGCCAATTCTCGCCTGTGATGTTCGAATACATGACGTTTTGGAAGGCCTGGCGCGCGACGAGAGCTAAGTCTCGTTTGGGAGTCGAGCGCAAAAGCAACTTGTGCCAGGCTACGCGCTGATCCGCTCATCAACAAACGCAATTCCGAGAAAAACTTGACCATTCTCTTCCTCATCAGCAGCGAGGGTTATTACGGTGTGGAGAACATGCTCGTGACGCTTGCCCGGCACTTGTCCCGGCAAGGTTGTGAATGTGTTGTCGGCGTGTTCCACAACTCCCACTCTCGCCACGTGGAAGTGGCTGAGCAAGCGCAGCGACACGGACTCACGGTGGAGATTGTGCCGTGCAGCGGAAGGTGGGATTGGAAAGCAGTGTCACAAATTCGGAAGCTGCTGGTGAAACATAACGTGGACGTCCTGCACCCTCACGGGTACAAGGCGGATCTGTACGCATACGCGGCTGCCTGGCCGAATCGTGTGCCGCTTCTGGCCACGAGTCATAATTGGCCGAGCAAGCTCTTGAGCATGCGCGCCTACGCCGCTCTCGACCGGATAGTACTGGGGCGATTTGACGAAGTCATTGTCGTTTCTGATGTCGTAGCAAGAACTCTACGGCGTTGGGGAGTCGCAAAGAAAAGGGTCTCCACGATCTTCAACGGCGTGGACATTGAGCAGTTCCAGGGGGCTCAACCCGCGCTGCGGTGCGAGATTGCGCCTAAGGGTTACCCGCTTGTCGGATTCGTAGGCCGATGTGTGCCGGAGAAGGGTGGAGCGACGTTGTTGCGGGCCGCAAAACAGGTGCTCGCTGCTCATCCTAAAACAGAGTTTGTCCTGGTGGGAGAAGGGCCGGCGCGACGGGAGTGGGAAACACTTGCAATTCAGCTTGGGATCAGCGAGCAGGTGCATTTTGCCGGCGGGCGCGACGATATGCCTGAAGTCTACGCTTCTCTGGACTTTGTTGTCTTGCCGTCACTAATCGAGGCGCTGCCGATGTGCTTGCTGGAGGCGATGGCGGCTGGCCGGCCGGTGATCGCGACGCGCGTGGGATCCGTGCCCAAGCTGATCAATGCTGACCAGACGGGACTGCTGCTTGATCCCGGCGATGAGGAGGGGCTTGCGCGTGCAATCCTTCGGCTACTGCACGACACAGAACTAGCGCGGCGAATTGGGGAGAACGGACGTGCGCATGTTGCCCGTCATTTTTCGGCTGAGGCTATGGCAAAAAGCTACATCCGAAAATACCAGCAATTGCTCGGGCGTCACCGAAACACGGTGCGCGACCGAGCTACCTGGGAAGCGAACTGAAGAGAAGATGGAAGACCAAAAAATAAAGATAACGCTCATCGCGGCTTGCCGCAATGAGATCAAGCATATCCGCGGATTTTTGGATTCGGTCTTAACCCAGGACATGACTGGAATCTCTTGGGAGGGGATCATCGCAGACGGCATGAGCGATGACGGCACGCGTGAGGCCTTGGAGGAGTACGCCGCGAAACACTCGCAGTTGCGCGTCATCGCCAATCCCGGGCGCATTGTCTCGACCGGTTTGAACGCCGCGATCCGCGAGGCGCGTGGAGAAATCATTATGCGCCTGGACGCTCATACTTTCTACGCAGTGAATTACTGCCGACTTTGTGTTGAGACACTAGAGCGCAAGGGCGCGGACAATGTCGGCGGCCCAGCACGAACGCGAGCAGTGGGGATTCGGGCCCGCGCCGTAGCTGCTGCCTATCACTCCCGTTTCTCCACCGGTGGCGCCAGATTCCACGACGTAGATTACGAAGGTTGGGTGGACACCTTACCCTACGGATGCTGGCGCAAGGCGACCCTAGAACGGATCGGCTTGTTTGATGAGACGCTTGTTCGCAATCAGGACGACGAGCTGAATCTTCGGTTGGTGCGAGCTGGTGGGAAAATCTGGCAGAGTCCGGACATCGTTTCCTGGTACTCGCCGCGCCCGACTCTTTCGAGCCTTTTTCGTCAGTATTTTCAATACGGGTTTTGGAAGGTGGCGGTAATTCGGAAGCACTCCTTGCCAGCCTCGTGGCGTCACATGGTGCCGATCGGATTTGTTCTGACAAATATTCTGTTTTTGGGTGGGATGGTTGTTACAAAAGCCATTGGTGCAGGGCAGTGGTTTGCAACCAGTGCCATCTTGTGGGGCAGCCTGGTCGCTGCATATGTCATAGCCATACTGACGGCTTCCTTGATTACTGCCAGACGGAACGGGTGGGCGACTCTTCCCCACCTCCCCGCTGTCTTCGCTGCGTACCATCTCTCTTACGGATTGGGGTTTCTTGTAGGCTTGCGCTGGTACTTCGCGAAACCGACTCCGGCGTCCTACCTTTCTCCGGTGTTTATACGGATCACTCGATAAGCGTCGGCCAGCACAGCAAACTTTATCCGTTTGCGTTTTTCTCGATGATCGCAGAATCGTTTCATCACGCACAAAGATCCAGCACACGGAGGACTCGTTGAGCACAAGGATTCGGGTACCATATCATCGTCCAAGCATCGGCCGAGAGGAAATCGATGAAGTTGTGCGCACGCTGGAGTCCGGCTGGTTGACGACGGGTCCGCGGACAGAGCAGTTCGAGCGGGAGTTTCGGGAATATATTGGAGCTCCGCAGACGCAAGCAGTGAATTCATGCACCGCGGGCATGCATCTGGCACTGGCGGCACTAAACATCGGCCCGGGGACGGAAGTCATTACGACTCCGCTCACCTTCTGTGCGACAGTCAACGTCATCCTCCAGGTAGGAGCCACACCGGTGCTGGCAGACGTGGGAAGCGATGGAAACATTGACCCAGCGTCAGTGGCTGCCCGGATTACGGAACGGACGCGGGCCATCATGCCGGTTCACCTCGCTGGATTGCCCTGCGAAATGGACGCGATCTGGGCGCTCGCTCGGCAGCATGGGCTGTATGTGATCGAAGACTGTGCGCATGCGGTTGGATCGCACTATCACGGTTGGCCGATTGGCGCTGGCAATCCGGCAAGCGGCAATTACAGCAACGCCGCGGTCTTCAGCTTTTACGCCACCAAGAACCTGACCACGGGCGAGGGCGGTATGGTGACGACACACGACGAGGCGCTGGCCGAGTCGCTGAAGAGCCTCTGCCTGCACGGCATCAGCAGAGATGCCTGGAACCGTTACTCAGATCGTGGCAATTGGTATTACGAGGTACTGCGCTCGGGCTTCAAGTACAACCTCTCGGACATTCAGTCTGCGATCGGGATCCATCAGCTCAGAAAGCTGGAGGGTTTCATCGATACCCGGACTCGACTAGCGGAGGCTTACAACCGGGCGCTCGCCGACGTCGAGGAATTGGAACTCCCCCCGGACAAGGACGATTGCCGTCATTCTTGGCACCTCTATACACTCCGGCTTAACCTGGACAGTCTCGACATCGGTCGCGACGAGTTCATCGTGGAACTCAACAAGAAGGGGATCGGCACAAGTGTGCATTTCATCCCCATCCCACTGCATCCCTTTTTCGCTCCAATGGCCCAGCGGTCCGAAAACCAATGCCCGCGGGCCCTGGCGTTGTACCCCCGTTTGATTTCCTTGCCGCTTTATCCAGGGATGACGGAATCGCAACTGGAGTACGTGGCGGAGTCGGTCAAGCAGGTCGCACAGAGCGCTTACAAGAAGCCTGTGCCATCAACAAGACCGGCTGCAGCGCAAAATGCCAGCGTTGTCCTTTAATGCTGACCGGTCAAGAATTCGTGACTGCATGACGGCTGAAAAGGCAAGCATCACCTGCTTCACGTAGGAACAACGAACACATTCCGAATCTATCTTCTTAACAGTTCGCTTCGAGCGTGACGATGTCTCAATACCTTCTTAATGGTTCCCCGCGCACTGCACGCCAAGCGAGTGGCCGATTCGGCCAAGTCGAATAAACAAGTTTGTCCCCAACAGAGATTATCACGGCAGTTCAAGGTTACTTCCTATGACATCCCGACCTCTTTGGCTTGGAAACAGCGGCGCGTCAGACCAATTGATCTCGCTTAGGCGAGCGTTGGCAGAAATGGCCAGATTACTGGACCATGTACCACAGATTGTTTTTAGTCGTGGTACCCAGATCCTATTGGATGCATTGGTCTGCGCCGGCGCACTGTTATTGTCCTACCTGCTGCGGTTTGAGTTTGCTCTTTCCCGCGCAGAATGGCATCAATTCGGCGTATGGTTGGTTGTGCTAGCAGTGGCGCGACCAGCGTGCTTGCTGCTCTTTGGCACGTACAGCCGTATATGGCGATATTTCAACCTTGACGACGCATTCGTTTTTGGTCTCCTCAGCGCGATCCCCTCGCTTATATTGCTTCCGATTCGATTTTTGTGGCCAAGCAATACCAATTTCGAACCAGTTCCCCTGAGCATAATCATTATCGAGTATGGCGCATTTGTGACCTCAGCGCTGTCTCTAAGGCTGCTTCGGCGGATGACTTTTTCCATCTCTTCTGCAGCTCACCGCCAATATCTTCGGATTCTCCTCATCGGTTCCGATAACTCTCTGTCTCATGCCACGCAGCGTTTGCGAACCTGTGATGACGTACTCGTGGTTGGGATGCTGGTCTCGGAAGGAGCCTTGAAAGGATTGCGAATCGGAGGTTTTCCCGTTTTGGGCCACGTCAGCACACTGAGTAAGGTGCTTTCGTCTTCGCCTATCGACCTAGTCCTGATTACCGACATGACGCTCTTTTGTACCGCGGACATAATTCAAACTTCAACTGAGTTCGGGGTGGAGGTAAAGATACTACCCGACACCAATCATATTATACGGGGCGACGTACGCTTTGCCACGCTTCCGAAACCGGAGATTGCGTTGGGACGAGGGACACCGGCCAGTGCGCCACACGCACTCGTGGTCGAAGCGTTTCGTGACCGAGCCGTCCTTATAACGGGTGCGGGCGGTTCCATCGGCTCTGAACTCAGCCGCCAAGTAGCACAGTTGCCCGTCAGGTCCGTCATCCTGATGGATCAAGACGAAAACTCAATATTTGAGATTCGCAACGAACTCGCCAGCAAATCAGAGGTCAAGCTGGTTCCTCTTGTAGGAGATATATGTGACCGCGTTCAGTTGCAGCGTCTTTTTGCAAAATACAGCCCTAATATCGTCCTGCACGCAGCTGCGTACAAACATGTTCCGGTGATGGAAGAGAACCGTTGTGAGGCGATTCGAAACAATGTCATTGGAACCAAGGAAGTTGCCGAGGCAGCAATGCAGTTCCAGGCGGAGCGCTTCCTGCTGATCTCCACCGATAAGGCAGTCCGGCCAACTAGCATCATGGGTGCCACCAAACGTGTGGCAGAGCTTGCCGTTCAAGCCCTTGCATCGAACGGGCATTTAACCCGTAGCGCGTGTGTTCGCTTTGGGAACGTTCTCGGAAGCCGTGGAAGTGTAGTTCCGATCTTCCTTCGCCAAATTGAAAGCGGTGGTCCTGTTACGATTACCGACGAACATATGACCCGTTATTTTATGACGATTCCGGATGCAGTGCGGCTGGTGCTCCAGGCTTCCACATTGGGATCACACGGAGATATTTTTATGCTCGACATGGGAGACCCAGTCAAGATAACAAGCCTTGCGCGCCGCCTCATAGAAGCTTCCGGCTTACGTCCCGGCATTGATATCGAAATCAAGAGGACTGGCATGCGTCCCGGAGAAAAACTTCACGAGCAACTGTGGTCAGATGATGCGACGGTACGTCCGACTGAGTTCTCGGAGGTGTTCAGAGTGCTTGCGCAAGCGCCACCCAATACTTTTCAGGCACAACTAGACGAACTCATCGAGGTAGCCAATGGCCGCGACGACAACAAGGTACTAGAGGTTTTGCGTCGTATGCCCATCGAGTTCAAATCTGCTCAATACGCAAAGGCAGCGGTTGCATAGGCTGATTTCGCTGACCGGGATCGTCGAGTTCGTCTGATGGTTGGCCTCCCGGATGAGTACGTCCCGAGGGGTCATTCATCGAAGTATCCCCCTCCACTGACTCCGCGGCAAACGCGCCGTTGCCATCTCCCTAGCTTTCTGTTTGGGCAGAGGGATTTCGGCTGTCAGCTTTATGAGGTCGGCGACGACCGATTGAATTATACTTTGGCCAGTGTGGCACGAAGAATTCAGAAGATTTTTCCCGATACAGAGATCGAACAGGTGGAGAGCGCCGATGGACAAAATTGGCGCGTTTCGTATTGTGAAATTCACGAGCGGCCCGGGTTCACTTGGTTCCAGATGTCAGAAGAGGGAATTCGGAAATTAAAGCGGGCATTTCCCTGGGATTTAGCCTCGGACCACGGGTATCTTTTGTGCGGCCCATTGGAAAAAGCGCGCGACATTGGTCCAAGTACCTAGAAGACTGTTCTCAAAAAATGTATTTTACGCCAAGTCGATAACAGAGCCGTGCGACAACCCTGTTTGGACGGCCTCATGAGAAGGAACGAGCAGCAAGCATGATTCATTTTGGCCTGACACCCTATGCCTCGGCCTTTCTTTACGCCAGCTTTATCCTGGCTTTTCTCTTGAGTGTTTTGTGGCGGCCGATCGTCGGAATATATTTCCTCGTCCCACTGATCCCCCTTCAAACCGCTAGGTACTATCTGATTGATTTTCCGCTGGGCAAAAGCGTAGTCGATATAATTTTGCTGGGAGTAGTCCTGGGTTTATTAGTGCATCGGCAGCAAGTTTTTCCGAAGACCCCCTGGAACCTATTGTTAGGTCTTTACACCATTTTTACTTTTGTGTCGCTGTGCCTGGGTTCCTTTTACTTAGGCTCGGCGCTTCCGTTCTCCATAAGTGATCCACGGCTGGCGGACTGGAAGAACTACATGGCTATGCCACTGATTCTGATACTGGTTGCCGCCACGGTTCGCAACACCCGTCAAATGAAAATTCTGGTCTTATTGATGTGCCTTGCCGCACTAATGTTGAATAGGGGTTTCTGGGACACGGTTTCGGGCCGTGACTTTTCTAATTTTACTGATGACCTGCGAGACGCGGGCGGAATGGGTTATGCCGGGGTCAACGGGTTTGCTGCATTCGAGGCGCAGTTTGCCGTATTTCTTCTGGCGCTAGCTGCTTTCAAGGAAAGGCTCCTGTCGAAACTTGGGTTCGTCGGGTTGGCCGGGTTTTCGGTGATCTGCTTGATGTACAGCTTCTCCCGCGGTGGGTATCTTGCGCTATTGGTGGGCTGTTTATTCCTTGGTCTGGTAAAGCAGCGCAAATTCCTTATCTTGTTAGTTGTGTTCATCAGTATGTGGACCAGTCTGACTCCCATAGCAGTCCAACAACGTGTGCAGATGACCTACGACGCAAATGGTGGAGAACTGGATCACTCTTCTGAACTGCGGCTAGATCTTTGGAAACAAGCTATGCCCATATTCGATTCCAATCCAGTTATAGGTGCCGGATTTTTTACGTACGCCTATACCCATCACATGAATAACTATGCGGATACTCATGACTTCTTCATAAAGGTTCTAGTCGAGACTGGTTTTGTCGGACTCATGATCTTTCTTTGGCTACTGGCAAAGACTTTCATCACGGGCTATAAGTTGTTCAGAGGGTCGCAGGACCCGTTCCTGGCGTCTCTCGGACTCGGCCTCGCGGTGTGGGTGGTCTCTTCCTTTGTTGCAAACTGTTTCGGGGATCGCTGGACCTATCTCCAGGTCAATGGCTACATGTGGGTCCTCGGTGGCTTGGTCGCACGAGCATTGATCCTTGAACAAAACGCCGTAGTGTCAGGCGCCGAAGATAATAGCGCTGCGTCCGATGCTCAGGCGGACGGGGTAGTGCTCAGGCCACAACCCGCAGGTCTGGTTTAAAGCGTCCCTTCTGTTTACTTCGATAGGTTAGAAAGTCAAAGAAGAAGAATTTAGGAACTGCGGCTGAGGACCAATGAACGTGCATGAAGTCCAGCATCTCCGGAACCCAGGCCCGGTTTTGGCCGAGCCGTGTGAATCCTGCATTCTGACGTTTGGCTGACTCATTAAAATGTCAATACCTATTCTGACTATATCTCCAAGTATTGTCTTCATCGGAGCCCACATGGAAGCATACGCCCCGTTCAGACGACTCATCGAACGTGGCGATAATGTGTTGGGACTGGTGACACTGGACGCCGACAGCATGGTCAAAGTGGCCGGGGCGACGGATCTCACGCAATTGGCTGAACAGGCGCAAATCCCCACGCTTCGCGTGCGCAACATAAACCAGGCGGACTCGATTGCATGGATCAGCCAGAAGGCGCCTGATCTCCTCTTGGTAGTGGGGTGGGTCCAGCTGCTGAAGCCTGAACTTTTGCGCATTCCGAAACTTGCATGTCTCGGTTTTCATGCGTCTCTACTGCCGAAGTACCGAGGCCGCGCTCCGGTGAATTGGGCGATCATCAACGGGGAAAAAGTTACGGGAAACACGATGATTATCTTGGAGCCGGAGGCCGACACAGGAGACATCGTAGCGCAGCGAACCATCTCCATAACTGACGAAGACGACTGCAAAACCGTCTATCAGAAAGTGGGCCAAACCGAAGTGGAAATGCTGGAGGAGATTTTACCGATGATACGACGCGGCATTCTTCCACGCAAGAAACAGGATGACAGTCAAGCCACAGTTATGCAGAAGCGGCGTCCCGAGGATGGGCTTATTGATTGGAGGCGTTCGACGCGAGAAATCTACAACTGGGTTCGAGCCTTGGCCCAGCCATACCCGGGCGCGTTTTCCTTTCTGAATGGCGAGAGAGTCTGGATTTGGGAAGCTCGTCCTGACGGAGTGCCGATCGTAAATCAGCGCCTCAGACCTGGCGAAGTCATTCTAGATCCGCAAGGTTGGCCTTGGGTGTCTACAGCCGATGGATGGATCCGAATCGTGAGCGCACAACGAGAGGGTGGGCAGAAGGTCTCGGGACATGTGGCCGGTATGACGTTTCTTCGCGAAGGAAGCATGTTCGGCGGAGCTAAGGAGGCAGCGAATTGAACGTACTCGCCGTGGCGGCGCATCCTGATGATGAGTTGCTCGGTCTTGGCGGCACGATCGCCTCCCATAGTGCAAGGGGCGACCGGGTTCGGCTCGCGGTGATGTGCGAGGGTGTGTCGACACGCTACACTCCCGACTGGGACGCCGAGGTCAGGAAACAAGCGCAAGAGGCCGCACGAATTCTTGGAGTCACAGACTTGATCTTGGGGAATTTACCTGACCAGCGGCTGGAGACACTGCCGTTATGTGAGATCGTGCAAAAGGTGGAGTCGTTGATTGCGGAATGGCAACCAGAGCTGATCTACACGCATTTCGGCGGAGACATTAACCGGGATCACAAAATTCTAACGGAGGCTGTGCTTGTGGCCGCAAGACCCTATTCAGCCCCGTCGGTAAGAGAGATCCTTATGTTCGAAACGCCCTCGTCTACGGAATGGGGTTCGCCCGTATTGGCCGCGCCTTTCCAACCGAATGTGTTCGTGGACGTTAGCGCGTTTGTGGAGCAGAAGATTCAGGCGTTCAGTTGTTATTCGGCGGAGGTCCGCGAGTATCCACATCCGCGGAGCCTCGAGGCGCTGACCGATCGGGCACGCTACTGGGGCAGCGTCATCAACCGGCGGGCAGCCGAAGCATTCGTACTGGTGAGGTCCACGCGATGATGCGCCGGCTGGCCGACGTAATTGTTGCCGTTGTGGCTCTGACCTTGCTCAGTCCCTTGCTCGTTCTGACCAGCCTGGCCATTCTCGTGGGGTCGCCGGGCAGTCCCTTCTACGGAGGATGGCGCATAGGCAAAAACGGCTTGAGGTTCCGCATGTGGAAATTTCGCAGTATGGTGAGCGGTGCTGATCGCCTCGGAAGTTCCATCACGGCACGACGCGACTCGAGAATTACACGAGTGGGGCGCTTTCTTCGAGCGACGAAGATTGACGAAATCCCGCAGTTCTTCAATCTGCTTGTAGGGGATCTTACCCTGGTAGGGCCGCGTCCGGAGGACCCCAAGATTGTAGAGCTCTACACTCCTGAGCAACGGGAGACCCTCAAAGTGAAACCTGGTATTACCGGTCCGGGGCAGTTGTACTACACGACGGACCAGGCGGAAAGAATACCGGAGGGAGTGAAACCTGAAGAGTTTTATGTGGATCAGTTGCTCGGCGAAAAACTGCGCATTGACCTAGAGTATTTGAAGCGGCGCACCGCGTTAAGCGATTGCCGCGTCGTTCTTCAGACCGTCAGCGTAATCGCGAGAAGTCTGACAAACCTGGGACGCGATGATGAGCATGAAATACTCGTTTGATCACATAAGACTCGTGAAATACCCTCTCCTTCCGAGCATCGTCCCTTTACACCGCCGGACTGCCAAAGTTCGTTCAGTCCTGAGTATGCAGGCCCAGCCT
>WNFJ01530400.1_pt1 | contig 21784 bp, 25 predicted proteins | sample 5400461 | NCBI WGS metagenome assembly WNFJ01 (sample SAMN13153349, study PRJNA577476) | soil metagenome | isolation source: 115 cm saprolite on Douglas fir-dominated hillslope | place: USA:California | collected 2013-09-17
GCGCTTCGCCCCGGCCGTGATCTCGGCGAGGATGGAGGCGAACTCCGGGCCTCGGTGGTCGATCATCGGCCGGTTCATGCTGCGGACGACCCGCTCGGGCAGTGGGGTCGGGCCGGGGATGCGAAGCTGGGTCTGAAATGTCATGGGCGCGCTCCGATATTGGGTTGCGGCGGCACGTTGAATTCTAGTGTGCCTCCGCACCGGCCCGCTTCCGCTGGGATCTAGTGCGACTCGGTCGTGTACGGGAGAAGAGCGATCGCCCGCGCGCGCTCCAGCGCCGTCGTCAGGGGGCGCTGGTGACGGGCGCACGTGCCGGTGACCCGGCGGGGCAGGATCTTCCCTCGATCGCTGACGAAGCGCCGCAGTCGCGAGATCTCCTTGTAGTCGATGTACTGAACTTTATCCACGCAAAAGCTGCACCCGCCGCCGCTCGATTCGCGTTGTGGACGGTTGACTGCCATTGATTACTCCTAAAACGGGATATCGTCCGGGTCGACGTCGCGGGGCGCGTCGTCCGGTGCTGGGATTTCGTCTGGCGCCGACGCGCGGCGCGCTGGTTGAGGGGCCTCACCGCCGCCCCCTCCACCGCCGCTGCTGCGGGACTCGAGGAACTGCACGTCGTTGGCGATGATCTCGGTCGTGCGCCGCTTCTGGCCGTCCTGGCCCTCCCATGAACGGGTCTGGATGCGGCCTTCGATGAAGACGAGCGCACCCTTGCGCGTGTACTGGGCGACGATTTCGGCCAGGTTCCTCTTGCCCGCGTTGTAGGCGACGATGTTGTGATAGTCGGTGAACTCCTTCCGCTCGCCCTCGGGCCCGCTCGACCAGCGGTTGGTGGCGATGCTGAAGTTCGTCACCGCAGTGCCGCTGGGCGTGTACCGCATCTCGGGGTCCTTGGTCAACCGGCCGATCAGCAGCGCTTTGTTGAGGTTCGACATCTAAGACTCCTCCTCCCGATCACCTTGTGACCTGCCTGGAACAGCCACGGGCTCCGCTTCCGTCGCGATCGGCTCGAGGACGACCTCGGCCGGCGGCGGCGGGACGACGGCTGCCGGCGCGGCTTTCTCCGGCTTGCGCACGATCAGGTGCCGGAGGACCTCCTCGGTGATCTTGAGCGCAGCCTCCAGCTCCGGGATGCGCCCTTGATCGATCCGGAAATCCTGGAGGACGTACGAGCCGTCCTTCTGGTGCTTGACCTCATAGGCGAGCTTTCGCTTGCCCCAGATGTTGGTGCGCTCGGCGGCGCCGCCTGACCGCTCGATCAGGGTGTTCACGCGCTTGACCACGTCCTGGACTTTGTCGTCGTCAAGGTCGGCGCGAACGATGTACAGAACTTCGTAATCCCTCAACGGGGACCTCCTTCCTATGGGTTCAGGCCGCGGTCAAAACGGGAGGCGAATGCCTACCGGCCGAGGCCAGAAAGGTTAGGTCGGTATTCTATCAAAGGCATGGCCTCATCCACGCGTACCAAGACGCCCCAGCGAGGGGGAAAGTCCGGGCGCCGGCTGCCGCCCAAGGTCAAGACCGGACCTGACATTCCCATGCTTCCCGTCGCGGTGGGCGCGCTCCTGGTCGCGCTGGCGATCGGCCTGGTCATCTACCAGTTCGTCAACAGCCGGCCGACCACCGTGCCGGCGGCGGCAGGCATCCCGTGCGACCAGCTCGAGCACACCCAGGTCCACTACCACGTCGCCCTCCAGATCATCCACGAAGGCGTCCTGACGCCGATCCCCGGCGGCATCGGCATCCAGGGCGGCGAGGCCACACCCTCGTGCTACTACTGGCTGCACGTGCACTCGGCGAACAAGGACGTCATCCACATCGAGTCGCGCGCCAGCCAGACGTTCACCCTTGGCGACTTCTTCACTGTCTGGAGCACGTTCAACGCTAACAACGGCAAGGCCAGCGAGCCACTTGATGCCACGCACGTCTCCACGTTCACGCTCACGCCTGACGAGAAGCTTTACGTCTACGTGGACGCCGGCGACGGCAAGGGCGCGCAGCTCTTCACCGGGGACCCGAAGACGATCGTGCTCAAGGCGCATGAGGTGATCACCCTCGAGATCACGTCCGGGAAGCCGACCCCGCCGCCCGCGTTCGACTGGACATCGTCGGCCAACAACGGCCTCTAGAGACCTAGGTCTCGAGCAGCACCCGGGCGGCTCGATAGTGCTCGAGCGCGTCATATCCCCGGGCCGCGCGCAGCGCGCGGTCGGCCAGGCGCAGGTGGGCCCGGATGGCCGCATCGGCGTCTCCGCGACCCACCGAAAAGGCTTCGTTTCGCTGCAGCGCTCGTAAGCGGTCGAGGCGATGCGCGTCTTTGTGAGCTGTGATGACCTTTTTCTCCTCGGCCAGGATCACGCTCGCCTCGTCCGAGCGCCCGAGCAAACGCAGCGCCTGGGCCTCGCAGAGTCGGACGTCGGTGCGCAGCGGCCAGTCGGACGGGTCGCCTGCCTCCGCCAGCACGGCCAGGGCGCGGCGCGCCTGTTTGCGGGCGACCAGGACGCGTGCCCGCTCCAGCGCGAGCTCGCGGTCGAGGCCGGGCAGCCTGCCCTCGAGCAGGAAGTCGACCTCGGTGCCCAGGCGCCCGGCGATCACCCGCAGCACCCGGGTCGAGGGCTGGCTGCGCCCAAGCTCGACCTGGTTGAGAAACGCCCGGCTGAACTCGCCGCCGCTCACCTTGGCGAGGCTCATCCCACGCTCGTGGCGCAGTCGCCTGATGCGGTCCCCGAGAGTTTCCTCCGTGGCCATGAGTAAAGCTTACGGGACGTAAAGTCCGGGTTTACGGGCCGGCAACCGGGCGGGCGGGCGCGAGGGCTCGGCGGAGCCGCCGGTCCTGGTACGCGATGTGGTCGGCGAGGCGCAGAAAGGCGTCGCGAAGCGGACCCGCCTGGGCCTCGTGGCTGGCCAGCTGCCAGCTCACGACCTCCAGCTCTTGCCAGGTCGCCCCGGCTCGATCGCTGAACTCCATCTGCACCTTGTCGCCGACCGCCCACGCCTCGATGGCCGCGGAGCAGCGGTCGGCGCGGCCGGTGCCGTCGCTCCAATCGCCGACGGCGATCGCGAGCACCACCCGTGGTTCCGGCTCGCGGTGGAAGTGGTCGAAGATGTCCGCGCGATAGATGGCGATGGGGTCGTCATCCTCGTACATGACGCCGATCACGCTCTCGAAGGCGGCGCCGCAATGTGTGCAGCTGCCCGACGAGAGCTGGTCGTCGTGCTCGAGCCTTAGCTCACCCATCAGATGTAGTCCTTGGGGTCGAGGCTGCGGGTGATGGTCGTGAAGTTGCGGAACCCGTTCTCCGTGACCATACCGCTGTCTTCGACGCGGACCCCGCCCAGCCCCAGCTTGTAGAGCCCTGGCTCCACCGTCACCACGTCGCCTTCCTCGAGCGGGCCGGCCGACGACTCGCGCATGGAGGGCTCTTCGTGCACGTCGAGTCCAACGCCATGGCCGGTGCTGTGGTTCATCTTGGCCACGCCGTCGGGCCCTTCATAGCCGGTGGAGGTGGTGCCGTAACCGCGATCGACGAGCACCTGGCAGACGGCGACGTGGGGATCCCTGGCGGGCACGCCCGCCCGGATGGTCTCGATGGCGGCGTCGAGCGCCTGCAACGTCGCCGCGTGCATGTGCCGGAACTCATCCGGAACGTCGCCCACCACAACCGTGCGCGTGAGGTCGCCGTAATAGTGGCTCACGCGACCCACGGGGAAAATGTCGATTATCACCGGGGCGTTGGCCCTGATCTGGCCTTCGCCACGGTAGTGGGGCAGGGCGCATTCGGGCGAGCCGGCGATGATCATGTCGGGGCAGGTGTGCCCCATCTCACCCAGGAGCAGCTGGGCGCGCGCGTACAGGCGCTCCGAGGTCAGCGGACGCCCATCTGACCACAGCATTCCGTCTTTTATCTCCGCCGCGGCCAGCTGGCGCACCACCTCGACCACGGCTGCCTCCGCAGCGCGCTGGCTCGCCTGGATGGCGTCCGCCTCGGCCCGCGACTTGTGGCGGCGCTCGGCGAGAAACAGGTCGCGATCGATCTCGGCCGCGATCCCGTTGGCGCGCAGCTCCTCCAGGTGCACCGCGTGGATCCGCGGCGACACCCGCGCCTCCTCGATCCCTCGTTCCCGGAGCAGCTTCGCGGCCAGCCGTGCCCAGGATCGGTGCACGTACGCCTCGCGGTCCTCGAGCACCTGCTTCACCTTGCTCTGCGCGCGTGCACGCTCGATCTCGAGCGGGCTGGCGACGAGGACGTCATCGCCCTCCGCAAACCGGATATACAGGCCGGCCTCGACGCCGAAGCCGCTCGCATAGATGAAGTCGGCGTCTGCTTCACCGGTGGGGATGAGGACGATCGGCCTCGATTTCGTGCTGCCGCCCCTGGAGCTTCTGGCTCGAGCGCGCGGGCGGGCTGCGGTGCGGGCCGCGCCGTCGCCGCCGAGCCCGGCGCCGCCCACCGCCAGGGCTACGGCCTGGAGGAGCTCGAGCTGCTGCTCATATGCGTTCTTGGGCTTGCGCGCCGCCGCGCGGCCCTCGAGATTCAGCTTCTCCTGGACCTCATAGCCGCTCGTGTAGGCGACTTCGTAACCGAGCTCGCGAAGCTGGTTCAGGTCGCGACGGAGGGTCCGCTCGGACACCCCGGCGCGGTCGGCCAGCTCGAGCGGGTTCAGGCCAGGCTCGGCAATGATGGCAGCCAGGATGTTGAGGAGACGGGCGAGCCGGCGGGCTCTGTTCACGCCGGCCGGTTCATGCCTGGGTGGCTAGCCTATTTCTTCCCAGGAGGTGGTGTTGCCCTCAAACGGATCGGGCTCCGCCTCTTCCTGGTTCCCGACCTTTTGGTGGAACCTGCTGGCGATCATCTGGTATGCCATCGCCTTGGGAATGCCAAGCTTGGTGAGCGACTTGACCTCGTCGGCCATCACTTTGTCGCGGGCAGTTTCGATCGCAGCAAGCACTTCTTCGATGGACGCCGTCCTCTTGACCATGGAAGTCAGATTGTACCCAAGCCAACCCCCTCTTAATCGCGCTTTAGACTTAGGCCTCGCGCCCCTTGACGAGTGGGGCGGTTAGCTTGGGGGGTTGGTTTGGCAGCGGATTACCCGACCGAGAAGATTCGGAACGTAGTTCTCCTGGGCCACTCGCACGATGGCAAGACCAGTCTGGCCGAGGCCATGCTCTTCGCGGCCGGTGCGGTCCAGCGCCTGGGCTCGACAGACCAGCAAACGGCGACCATGGACTTCGAGCCCGAGGAGCAGAGACGAAAGATCTCGATCAACCTCGGCGTCGGATTCGCCGAACACGGCGGTTTCAAGATCAACATCCTCGACGCGCCCGGATTCTTCGACTTCACCGGGCAGGTGCTCAGCGGCCTCCGGGCTTCGGAAGGGGCGGTCGTGGTCGTCGGTCCAAACCCGCAGCTGGCCGTCGGCACGGAGATCGCCTGGGAGCTGTGCAACCGCTCGAGCAAGCCGCGGGTCGTCGTCGTCAACAAGCTTGACAAAGAGCACTCTGATTTCTATGGCACTGTGAGCGCGATGCGCGAGCATCTATCGCCGCGGCCTTTCCCGCTCCACCTTCCGATCGGGGCCGAGCAAGAGTTTCGCGGCATCGTCGACCTGCTCCACCTGAAGGCGTTCGTCACCGCGAGCGACGGCAAGGGCGCGGAGGCTCCGATCCCCGACGACATGCAGAAGCTGGTCGATGAGTACCGCGGCCAGCTCATCGAGGCCGCCGCCGAGAGTGACGACTCGCTCCTCGAGAAGTACCTCGACGCCGGCACGCTGAACGAAGAGGAGATCCAGCGGGGGCTGCGCGAAGGGATCCTGGCGGGTAAGGTGGCGCCGGTCGTGTGCTCGTCGGCGACCAAGCTCCTCGGCGTAAGGACTTTGATGTCCACGATCGCGGAGCTGCTGCCGCCAGCGGAGGGCGACCCCGACAAGCCTCCCAAGGCATTCGTGTTCAGCACGGGTGGGGACCAGTTTGGGCGCGTCAGCTACTTCAAGGACGCCTCCGGATCGATCAAGGCCGACCAGCACCTGACCAATCTCAACCGAGGCGGCGACGAGCGTCTCGCGCAGATCTTCTATCCGCGCGGCAAGGAGCACGTGGCGGCGACCGAGATTCACGCCGGCGACATAGGCGCCGTGACCAAGCTCACCCACACCCTCACCGGAGACACGCTGGGTGCGAAGGACGGAGGCCCGCTCGCGCCGCTGGACCTGCCGCCTCCCGCCTACAGCCTGGCGATCACGCCCAAGGCTCGGGGCGACGAGGAGAAGATCTCGAGCGGTCTCGCGCGGCTCGCCGAGGAGGACCCGACCCTGCACGTCGAGCGGGTCGAGGAGACCAAGCAGCTCATCATCGCGGGCCTGGGCGACGTGCACCTCGACGTCATCCTGGAGAAGCTGAAGCGGAAGTACGGCGTGGAGGCGACGACCCAGCCCCCTCGCGTGGCGTACCGCGAGACCGTGTCAGGCCACAGCCGAGCCGAGGGCCGGCACGTCAAGCAATCGGGAGGGCACGGCCAGTACGGCATCTGCGTGATCGAGGTTGCGCCGACCAAGCGCGGCGAGGGCTTTGTCTGGGAGGACAAGATCTTCGGCGGCGCCATACCCCAGAACTTCCGCGCGTCGGTCCAAAAGGGGATCGTCGACAACATGGCCAAGGGCGTCGTCGCGGGCTATCCGATGGTCGACGTGAGGGTCACGCTCGTAGACGGAAAGTTCCACCAGGTCGACTCCAACGACATGGCGTTCCAGATCGCGGGATCCCTGGCGATACGCAAGGGTGCGCTGGACGCCGGGCCGGTTCTGCTGGAGCCGATCGTCGAGGCCACCATCAAGGTGCCCGAGAAGAACCTCGGCGACATCATGTCGGACGTCAACGGCCGTCGCGGCAAGATCATGGGAACGGAGCCAGACGACGGCTACCAGCTGGTCAAGGTCACGGTGCCGGAGTCCGAGATGCTTCGGTTCGCGCTCGACCTGCGCTCCATCACCCAGGGCCGCGGCAGCTACACCAAGAAGTTCTCGCATTACGACGAGATGCCGGCGCACCTGGCCAAGGCGATCATCGAAGAGTTCCAGAAGCAGCACGAAGCCGCGGGCTAGCGGGCTGCCGGCCCGCCGCCAGACCGCAAGGCTAAGCTTCGGCCGTGAGCTTCGTTTGACCGCCCCGAGCGCGCACGACGTGTGCATCATCGGCGGAGGCGTGACCGGGGCGGGCATCGCGCGCGATCTCGCCCTCCGCGGGTTGTCGGTGCTGCTGCTCGAGAAGGGCGACTGGGGCGGCGGCACCACCGGCAGCTCGAGCTGGATGATCCACGGCGGCCCGCGATACCTCGAGTTCGACTGGGACACCACACGGCTCTCGTGCCAGGACGCCGGCCATATCGTCGACATCGCCAAGAACATGGTGTACCGGGTCCTCTTCATCATCCCGGTGCTGCCCCACGACAAGAACAACATCGAACGCATGGAGACGGCGATGGAGGTCTACGACCGCTTCCAGCCGCTCAAGCACGCGCACCCGCATGTCCGTCTGACCGCCGCCGAAGCGCGCGAGGTGGAGCCGGGGCTGGCGTCCGACATCATCGGCGCGGTGACGATGGAGGAGTGGGGCGTCGATCCGCATCGACTGGTCTTCGCCAACGTGCAGGACGCTGTCGCCCACGGCGGGCGTGCTCTCAATCACACGCGCGTGGTCGACCTGCTTCGCGACGGCGGCAAGGTGATCGGCGTTCGCTACCGCGGCGCGGATGGGGCGATGTCGGAGGCCCGCGCGAAAGTCGTCGTCAACGCCGCCGGTCCCTGGGTACCGGAGATCAGCCGCATGGCCGGCGCCCACGTGCAGCTGCGGCCGGCCAAGGGCATCCACATCGTCTACCCGCACCGCATCTCCAACTTCTCCATCAGTGCGGAGTCGATCGACGGCCGCGACCTGCTCATGGTTTCGCACGCCGGCTTCACGCTGCTCGGCACCACCGACGACGATTTCTACGGCGACCTCGATTCGGTGGACGTGCTCGAGGACGAGGTCGATTACCTGCTGCAAGCGTTCGAGCGCGTCTTTCCTTCGATACGTTCTTATCGCCCGGTGCGAACCACAACGGGCGTGCGCCCGACCCTTTTCAAGTGGAGGCGCTACGAGGACGAGCTGTCGCGACGTTACGAGGTCATCGACCACGCCGGTGACGGCGCCGAAGGATTCGTGACCATCGCCGGCGGCAAGCTGTCGATGTACCGCTTGATGGCGGAGGAGACATCTGACGCAGTCTGCCGAAAGCTCGGACACCAGGCGCCCTCCCTCACCGCCACGCGCCCCCTCCCTGGCAACGAGTCGGACATCGAGAGCGCCGCCGAGCTGGGCGTGCGCTTCGGAATCACCGCGCTCGCCGCTATGAAGCTGCAGACCAGGCATGGCTCGAACTCCGCCGCCCTCCTGGACGATGCGCGTTCGGGGCGCATGGTCTGCCGGTGTGAGCCCATCACGGAAGCAGAGCTCGTGCATGCGGCTCGGCACGAGCAGGTGCGCACGCTCGCGGACGCCTTTCGTCGGGTTGGGCTTGCGGCCGGGCCGTGCGCGGGGGCGGCGTGCGTTCTGCGAGCGGCGGCCGTGATCGGGAACGAGCTCGGGTGGAGCGCATCGCAGCGCTTTGATGCCGCGCGCGAGTTCGTCAGCGGCGCGTGGCTTGGCCGGGCGCCGATCCTCAGTCACATGGGTTGGGCGCAGGAAGAGCTCGCCAATGGCGCCCTGCGCGGCCTCCGCCGCAACTCTCAAAACTGATGGCGCGCACTGATTCGCTCGTCAAGCTCGCGTTCGCCTACGGCGTGCACCTCACGCGCCGGCGACTGAGGCGTCCGCGATCGCAGATGGCGAAGCTTCTCGAGACATACGCGCCCGATGGCATCCGACCGCTGCTGCCCCAGGAGCGCGAACATCATGCGCAGCTGGTCGGCTGCATCAACTGCGGTCTTTGCGCGCTGGCCGCGGGTCGGATGGGTAACGTGCGGCTCCCCGACCTCGCGTCCTCATATATGCGGCTCTATGCGCGCCTGGGCGAGGCGGCCTCCGATGTCGAAGGCGAAGCTTCGGAGCTGGAGGCCGCGGCGGCAGCCTGCCCGGTGGGCGTCCCGCTCGATAAGGTGGCGGTGATCGTGCGGCGGCTGGCCGGGCGCTGAGGCCGAGGACCGATCCGCCAGGCGCTCACCCCGATTCGGATCAACGGCGGCGGGCCTTGACCCTGACCCGCCAGTTGCAGATGACGCGCCGCGGTCGGCCGCAGCCCAAGCGTGCTGCCGATGGTCGTGCCGGCCGCCTCCGCCGGCAGGCGCTCGACCGTGCTGGGTTGCGAGTCATCCACATTCTGTATACAGTCTGTGGAAATAACACAACATCTAGCGCCAATGGTCAATAGGCTGCTCAATCCCATCCGTCGGTGGCCGGCTCTCGAGGCCGTGCTCTCCCGCCTTGCGGGCGGTCTCCCGGCGGCGGCGGAGCTCATGCCGGCGGCCCCACTGGTGTCTATCGCACCGGCGACATTCGAGATGCACTTCATGCAGCTTCACGCACAGGAGCGATTCGACGAGATGTGGGTGATGTTGGCCGAGGATGCGCAGCGCGCGTGGGGTGGACGTGGAGCGTTCATCAGGGACATGCCGCGGCTCGGTGAGGACACGGAGCTCGTTGACGTGCAGGTCGTCAGCGTCAACGTCCTCAATGGCTGGACCGATCATTTACATGAGCGCCGCTACCAGAACGTCGCGCAGATGGTCATGCGCTATCGAATCAAGCAGCAGAGGAAGGAGTCGACGTTCGATCGCGAGGTCCATCTCATTCCCGCGGCCGGTGGCTGGCGCACGCTGTGCTATCCGACCACGCCTAAGGCAGTCAGCAGCGCGAGGAGCCGCTGATATAGTGGGTTGGAGCCGATGCTCGAGCAAACCATCGAAGAACAGGAGCGTCACATCCGCTGGCATCGCCGGCGGAGGCGCGCGATGACGCCGCGGCGTTTGCTGCAGGAGTCGGACGAGCTTCTCTTCTGGGTCGAAGAGTGCCTCGTCAAAGAAGTCCGCATCGTGCCTGGATGGCTGGTCGCGAGATTGATGGTCGTGCTGCGGCAAGCACACTCGGATCTGCCCGGGCGCCTTGGCCGCGAACGGAGGCCGGAGCAGGTGATGGAGATCATCTACGACGCCCAGGCGGCGTTGATGGAGCAAGCGTGCCTGAGCCGCGGCCCGGCCGAAGTGATTCCACTTTTCGCAAAGGCGCGCGAGCGCCAGCTCGCCGAAGCCGCGACCGTTTAGCGGTCCGGACTTTGTTGCGTGTAGACCTTCACCTCCATTCGCGTTATTCGCATGACAGCCGGACGTCGCTCCGAGAGCTGGTCGATCGGAGCCGCGAGTGTGGACTCGATCGCATCGCGCTCACGGATCACAACTCGGTCGAAGGGGCGCTCGAGCTGGCTCGCCTGGCACCCGAGCTTTGCATTGTCGGCGAAGAGGCCAAGACCCTCGAGGGGGAGGTCATCGGCCTGTTCATCACTGGACGCCTTCCGCCGTTCCTGCGCCCGGAACAGGTGATGGACCTCGTGCATGAGATGGGTGGTCTCACGTACGTGCCGCATCCGCTCGACCGCAATCGCTCGCATTTCCGCGCCGAGCGCATCGGCGAGCTGGCGGATCGCATCGACATCATCGAGATCCACAACCCATGGTGCGACCGCGCCGCCAATGAAGCGGCAGCGAAGCTCGCCGCGGACCTGGACAAAGCCACGGCGACGGGATCGGATGCGCATTCGGCGCATGAGCTCGGGCGAAGCTGGATGGAGGTGGACGATTACACCGACGTCCCCGATTTCCTGGCCAAGCTGAAACGTGCGCGCCATGTCGTAACCGCGCACAGCGGAACGGGCCGCAGGGCGTGAGCTCGAGCGCTCCCGAGCTGCTCGTGGCGGGCTCGGTGGCGCTCGATACGCGGGATGGCCCGTTCGGCTCGCTGAAGGAAGAGCTCGGGGGCTCGGCGGTCTACTTCGCGTTGGCGGCGAGCCTGATCACACCCGTTCGAGTCGTCGCTCCGGTCGGCCACGACGGGCTGGCGATGGTCACCAAGGCGCTGGCGTCGGGCAACATCGATACCAGCTTCGTGCAGGTGGTCGATGCACCGACTTACCGGTGGCGCGCTCACCAGCGGGGCGACCATACCGTCGACCTCGGCAGCTCCGACAGCATTTACGACCATTGGGAGCCGATCGTGCCTTCGGGCTTCGAGGGCTGGGCTTTCGTCGGGTCGATGCGCCCGGATCGGCAGGCGCAGCTCATGAAGCTGCTTGCAGGCGCTCGCCTGCTGTCGGCCGATGCGATGCTGTCCTACGTCCATTCGCGGCCGCCAGAGGCGAAGGATGTTTTGGGGAGGTCGACCTGGTTCTTCTGCAATCAGGACGAAGTTGCCGCTCTGGGCGGGCAGGACGGGGAGGAGTTCCGGCGCCGGTGGTGGCTGGACGGCCTGGTTTTGAAAGCAGGGGCGGCCGGCGTGACGGCATACACGCCCGACGGCAGCGTGCACGTGCCGGCTCTGAAGAACCATGTCGCCATCGACACGACCGGTGCAGGGGATGCCGTCGCGGGCGGGATGCTGGCGCGGTGGATCACGACTGGCGCAGAGAGGAGCGGGCTGCTCGATGCCCTTGTGTGCGGCGTCGCCTGCGCCTCGCTGGCCATTGAATCGATCGGAGTCCGAGGCATCGCGACAGCAACGCCTAAGCTGCTACATGAACGCATGGCCGAGGTGGTGGAATGCCTCCGACGCGAATCGTGATCATCGCGGGCGATCTGGTTGAGCAAGACGTCGACGCCATCGTCAACGCGGCCAACAACGACCTGCTTCTCGGGGGCGGAGTTGCGGGTGCGATTCGCCGCCGCGGCGGCCCAACGATCCAGCGCGAATGCGACGCGCACGGTCGCGTAAAAGTTGGCGAGGCGGCGATCACGGGCGGCGGTGAGCTGCCCGCACGTCACGTGATCCATGCGGCGAGCATGCAGCTGGGCGGAAGCACCACCGCGGAGTCCCTTCGTTCAGCGATGGATCATGCATTTCGTCTGGCGCGAGAGCACGGGGTGCGCACGATTGCGGTGCCTGCAGTCGGTACCGGAATCGCCGGTTTTCCGATCGATGAGTGCGCGCGCATCATGCGTGACTGCGCCGACAGAGCGGTCGCGAGCGGATGGCAGCCGGAGGAAATTCGTTTCGTCCTCTTTGGCGAAGGCGCGCGAAGCGCTTTCGACGAATCGTTCCACGACCGCGAAAGTTAGGCCGAATGGCGGCCTTTTGGGCCCCATTTGTTGCGCTTCATGCACGATCGGGCTGAATTCAGTTTGAATTGGGGTTGAACTCGGGTAAGACCCGACCCTAGAATGGGCGAGTCCCCCGCCCAAGAAACGGATTTCTACCGAGGATGGTGAATATTGGAAGGCTACTGTTTGAAGGACAAGCGAAAGGTCGAGATGGTCGACCCCCAGCCGATTACGATGAAGAATGGCAAGCCGGCAACCGTGGGCACGTGCCCGATCTGCGGCACCAAGATCTACAGGATCGGCAAGTCGTCGTAATCAGGTCGTACTAGAGGACCGCTTCAGCAAGCGGTCCTTTCTTTTTTTGAATCAGGTGGTGATCGGAGGCTCGAGCGCCCCGAGGAGCACCTCGGTCGCCGAGACCGCTTCGTCGACACCCAACGCCTTGAAGATCTCGACGTTGGACGGGTTGTTGACACGAGCCACCGTCTTCTTGACCTTGAAGTGGCGCTTGGCGACCTGCAGCGCGACGAGGTTGTCCTCGTCGTCGGCCGTGACGGCGACGATCGCGTCGGCGCGCTCGATGCCCGTCTGTGACAGGAACTTCACCTCGCAGCCGTCGCCGCGCATGACGATACTGCCGAGCTGGGTCTCCAGCCAATCCGCGCGACGGCTGTCGCGTTCGATGAGCGTGACCTCGTGTCCGCGCTCGAGGAGGTCGCGGGACATGTAATAGCCGACCGTGCCGCCGCCGACGACGATGACGTACATGAGCCTCAGCGCTCCATCAAGGTCTTCTCGATGTGCGCGGCGCCCTCGAGTGTTGGACAGATCGTGTGGATGCCGAGCTTTTCGTAGGCGTCGGCCCGGTCCGGATCGTAGATGCGGCATACGACGTGGGGCACTTTGAAGATGTGCTTGGCAATCTGCGCGGCCATGATGTTGCGGTTGTCGCCTTCGGTGACCGCGACGAAGCCGTCCGCGTCCTCGACGCCCGCACGGCGCAGGACGTCAGAATCGGTGCCGTTGCCGACCACCTGGTTGCCCTTGAAGTCGTTGGTCAGCACCCCACGCACGGCCGCCCGCGAGAACTGGTTGGGGTCTCGGTCGATGATCACCACGTCGTGGCCCGATTTGTCCATGTCGGCCGCAACCTGGGAGCCGACACGCCCGCAGCCGACGATGAGGACCTTCAAGGCCCGTTGATTATAGGGAGGCCACTGGGCGCTCTCGGATGGCTCTTGTTACGATTTGGACCCTTGCGCTTTCCCTTCACTTTCATGGGTGTGATGGCGCTCGGAATCGGCGTCTGGGTGGCGTTTTACCTGGCCGCCCACCCGGGCATGGACCCGCTTGCCGAGGGCATCGCCGCGTTCACCGCGTTGATCTCATTCGGCTTTGGCGCTTACGTCCTGATCCAGCGCGTCCGCCACGGTCCCCAGCACTGATGGCCGACCATTCCCATCCGCCGACGTCGAAGAAGGTGCTGGTGGCGGTCGGGGGCCAGAACATCGATGCCGAGACCGTCCGGCTCGCGGCCCGGATGACCGACCCGGCGGGAGGGCGGATTTACGGCGTGCACATCATCGAGGTGAACCGCGCCCTGCCGTTGGGCGCCGTGCTCGACGACGTGGTCGAGCTGGGCGAGAAGATCCTCGACGAGGTCGAGCAGCTCGCCTCTGAAGCTGGGCTCCCTGTGGAGACGGAGCTGGTGCAGGCTCGAGACACGGGGCCGGCGTTGGTGGACGAGGCGGGGGAGTGGGGTGCTGACCTGATCGTCATGGGGCTGCCATACAAGCGGAGGTTCGGCGAGTTCAACCTCGGCAAGACGGTGCCCTACGTGCTCAAGAACGCCACCTGCCGCGTGATGCTCTTCCGCGAGCACCGCGAACACTCGAGCTGATCGATTTCTCAGTCGCCCGCGAAAATCAGGCCTCACTACCTGGCCCGGCTATGGGCGGAGTTCGGCCGCATGGGCGGGGAGCACGACGCCTTCATCAAGGTCATCATCGTCGAGCGGATCGTCAAGGCGATCATCCTCATCGCGCTTGCCATCGGGCTGATCTTCGCGGGCCGCACCGGCCTGCTCACCGAATGGGCGGATTATGCGCAGGACCAGCTCAACCTCGCCGCGGGCCACAGCCTCATCGTGCTGCTGCTGTTCAGGCTGATGGCCTACATCGGCAACTTCACGCATACCACTGCCCTTGCGATCGGCGCAATCGCTTATGCGCTGCTCGAAGGCACCGAGGGCGTCGGCCTCGCCATGCGCCGACGCTGGGCCGAATACCTGACCGTGTTCGCGACCGGCTTCTTGATTCCTTACGAGGCTTACGAGGTCGTGCACCACATAACGCTGTTCAAAGTCGGCGCGCTGTTACTGAACGTTGCCGTGGTGGGCTACCTTGCCTGGCGCAAGCGCCTGTTTGTCGGCGTCTGACACCGGCGTAAGCCACGCGCTGGGAAAGCCGGCGCGATGGATGACGTAGCGAAGGAGCGCGGCCAGGGTTTGCAGCCCATAGACCGTCGAGGTGCGAAAGCTCACCGAGCTCGCGTCCGCGTGATATTTCCCGATCGCGGGCACCTCTCCGATCTTGAAGCCGAACGTTGCGGCCTGGATCAGCACCTGCGTGTCGAACACGAAATCGTTGCTGTTCTCGAGGAAAGGAATCGCCTCGAGGAAACGGCGCGAGTACGCGCGATACCCGGTGTGATACTCGGACAGGCGCAGCCCAAGGACGCGATTCTCCGAAGCGGTCAAGAACCGGTTGCCGAGGCGCTTCCACCAGGGCATGCCCGCCTTCGCAGGATCCAGGCCCAGCCAGCGTGAGCCGAGCACGATGTCAGCCTCGCCCTCCTCGATGACCCGGCACAGGTTCGGAATGATGGCCGGGTCGTACTGACCGTCCGGGTGCAGCATGACCACGACGTCCGCTCCCATGGCGAGCGCGTGGCGATAGCAGGTCTTCTGGTTGCCGCCGTAGCCGAGGTTTTGCTGGTGCCTGATGACGTCCAGTCGCAGGGCGGTGGCCACACTCACGGTCGCGTCGGCGCTGGCGTCGTCGACCAGGAGGATGCGATCGGCGTGGCCGGCGGGTATGTCGCCGACAACCTCGACCAGAGTCTTCGCGGCCCGATACGCGGGAAGAACAATGACACGCCGCGGGCGGGGTCCGCTCCATCGCAGCTCGCCGAGCGGGATCGGATCGGGGCGCACCGCCATCCGTTCCACCGTGAGGTAGGCGGCGATGGCGATTGCGCCGACCGCGGCCGACCAGAGGTCGAAGGCGAGCGTCATGTTGATGGCGGCGTAGGCAAGCACGAGGACGAGCGCAGCGGCGCGCGGCCAGCGCAGCTCGCCGGCGAGCGCGAGGTCGGCGAGTGCGAACCCAGGGATGACGAGGAGGGCCAGGTCGTGGACGTTCTGGTGCGGGCTCAAGACCAGGGAGGCGGCGATGGCCAGCGCGAAGTCCAGACGGGGCTTGTCCGGTCGCCAGCTCAACGACAATGCCACCAACGCCAGCAGCACGATGAGAACAGCCAGGGCCACGCCCTTGCCACCGCCGGGCACGGCCTCGAGCACGTTCCGCAGCGAGTAGACCGCGGTGTCCGTGTAGACGATCTGGCCGTTTGTCGGCAGCGATCCCCCGATAGCCCATCGGCCGACCGCATTCACGTAGCCGGCGACCGGCCCGAAACCAAAGCCGGCGACTGAAACCAGGGCCAGGGCGCCGATGACGCCGGCAAGTCCGGCCAGCGCGCGCCACGCCCGCCGGGTCACGAACAGGACGGGCACCAGCAATAGCAGCTGCGGCTTGGCCAGCGCCAGGCCGGTGAAGATTCCAGCCCAGCCGAGGCGGCCTCGCGCCCAGGCGTTGTAGGCCGCCGCCAGGGGGACGAGCACGACCAGGTCCGATTGGCCCTGCAGGACCGTGACGAACAGGGGAAAGAAGCCCCCGATGAGCGCCGCCGCGGCGATGGCCGCTCGCCCTTGAATGCGCTTGCTGCCCCGCACCAGCAGCAGGATCAGCAGTGCGGCGAGGACGACGTTGAATGCGGCCATCGCGTAGTACGCGCCTCGGTAATCGAGAAATGCGAGCGGCGCGATCAGCAGCGTGTAGTAGGGCGGGTGAAAGTAGGGAAGGACCACGAACTGGTCGGGGGGATGGGGCACTACCTGCAGCTCGTATTGCTTCTGGAGCGCCAGGTCGTACACCGCCGATCCGCCCTTGAGGACGTACAGCCTGGCGGCTGAGTAGAACGAGAAGAAGTCAGGACCCTGGAGGTTGCCCCGAACGAAGGTGAACCAGTAGCCCACCCAGAAAAGCAGGGACCCCAGGCCGGCGCCGGTGGCCGCCGCATAGCCGAGGCGGTCCCAGCGCCGGGAACCCCAGCGGGTCATCGCCCTGTTTCGAGTCGAAGCGCGAATCGTTCCGGGAGCTTCGCCTTTCTGATCGCCCGCTGCGCTCCCTTGATGTCGTAGCGGACACGCCGAAACTCGAAGCTCTCGCCCTCGACGTCCCAGACACCGTAGCTGGCCATCGGGCTGCCGTCGCGCGGCTGGCCGACGCTGCCTGGATTGACGAGCGCCGGACCTTTGAGATCGAATTTGTCGACGCGATATTCGTGCGTCACCTGGCCGTCGTTGAGGCCGAATATCCCCGGCACGTGTGTATGCCCGTGAAAGCAGACGCCGCCGTTGAGCAGCTCCAGGTTTGCAAACGCGACCGCGGTGTCGAGGACGTACTCATATATGTGGTCGCGCGGGCTGGCGTGAACGAGGAGCACGTCATGCTCAACGTGGCTGTCAGGCAATCCGCGCAGCCAGTCGAGTCGTTCGTCGCCGATGTTGTCAACGGTCCAACGCACGACAGCCGCGGCGTCATCGTTGAACCACTCGAGAATCTCGGAGTCGGTGCACGCGCGATCGTGATTGCCGACGAGAGTCATCCAGCCGCGACTCGTGACCTCGTCGACGCATTTCTTGGGGTCGCCTCCATAGCCGACGACGTCGCCGAGACACAGCGTCTCGTCGGTCGGCGGGCAGTCGCGGAGCACCGCCTCCAGCGCCTGCCAGTTGGCGTGGATGTCCGAGAAGATCGCGATCTTCAAGCGGGCTTCTCGTACAGCCGCGGATAGATGTGGTCGAAGAGGATTCGCAGCGTTGCGGCGAGTGGCACGGCCACGAACATGCCAAGGATGCCGGCCCAGCTGAAGCCGGCGATGAAGGCGACGATGACGAGGATCGGCGGAAGTCGCACCGCATCGCCCATGACCTTCGGATAGACGAAATTGAGGATTATGTTCGAGATGACGAAGTACGCGATTGCGATCGCGAGCGCCTTGAACGGAGCGGCGGCGAGTCCGACCAGGATCGCCGGCACAGCGCCGATGAACGGCCCGATATATGGAATCAGCGCCGTGATGCCCGCGATGAGACCGAGCGCGACCGGGTCGGCGAGTCCGAACACCCAGCATGCGATGCCGCAGAGAATTCCGATCAGCGCGGCGATGATGAGCTGACCGCGCATGTACGCATACAGCATCTTGCGGATACGACGCCAGATCTGATCGAAGTCGGAGCGGTAGTCGTTGGGGACGAACCGGCGGAGCACGCGCTTGATCTGAGCCGCATCCAGCGCGAATAGGAAGGCGACGATGAACATGAGGACGATCTGAAGCAGCGTGGTCAGCGCGGTGAGTCCGATGCTGACTGCATTGCCGAACTGGCCGAGCAGATACTCGCGCAAGTGCGAGTTGATGGTCGCGGTCGTGTCGCGGAGATCGACCTTGAAGCCCAGGATCACGATAGGGGAGCCCTGGAGGCTGTTGATGCGGTCTTGGGCGGCGGAGGCTAGGCCCGGAGCCTGCGCCTGCAGCTGCGTCACCTCGCTGACCCCGAGCGGCACGACCAGCAAGACCAGTCCCGCGAGCCCGATGATGATGACGACGAACATCACGCCAATCGCGGCGGGCCTTGGCAGCCCGATGGCGACCAGCCTCACGATGCCCGGCTGGATGAGGAAGGCGATGGCGGCGCCAAGGACGAAGGCGCCGAGGAAATCGCGCAAGAGGTAAAGGACGACGATCGCAACGATCAAAGCGCCGAATCCGAACGCGATTTGCAGGTAGCGGCGCCGGCGCTTAGGGTCTAAGGACCAGAGGGATACGCCGACTCCGCTTAATGGAGTCGGTTCGTCAGGCTCGGGTGCGGGAGCGCTGCTTCTTGCGCGTGTCGTACTACGCACGTTACGCAATCAGCGCAGTATGACGAGGAAGTTCGGCATCAGAACCGGTTTACTGGGACGTTAAGTTACCTAGCCGGGGTGGCCCGCAGCCTGGGCTTCTTCGTAGGCGGCGCCATGCAGCGGGTTCACGGTGCTCCGCCCTGCCGCCAGTGCGTACATGGCCAGGAGGACTAGGCCCACCCCGAGCACGCCGTACGCCGCAAACGGACCGACTGCCGATGTGATGAGTCCGCCCGCCGCAGCCCCGACTATGCTCGCCGTCTGAACTAAGCCGAACCGGGTTGCCATCACGCTGCCGCGGTTGGAGGCATCGGCCGCCTCCATTAGCGCGGTCTGGTTAGCAACGGAATAGATGGGATTGCCAACTGAGGCGATGAATAGTGCTACCGCGACCATCGGTAACGATGCACTCAGAAAGATGACCGTTGAGAAAATACCTGTAAGTAGTAGCCCGGCTCCCACCGTGCGCATACTGCCGATAGATCCGAATCTACCAACCGCAAGAGATCCAGCCAAAACGCCGACAGAAAGAACTACCTCAAGCATTGAATATGTTTGGCCGCCAGTCGTGCTAATTCGGTATGCAAGAGACAGAAGTGCTGGATAGGAAATCGGAATCAGGAACGCTGCCAAGGTAGCAACCACGAGATGGGGTCTCGCGGAGACTAGCGTCCATGTACGCCCTAAGGCGCCGGACACTGATGTAGCTAGGGTGCCGCCACCCAAGGTTGGGATACTCAGCACGATCGCCGCGGCGAGAACGAACGTCGCCGCATCAACGAAAAAGAGAACCATGATTGGGAACAAGGTGAGGATGGCCGCAGCCAGCGCGAAACCAATGGCGCCGGCCAACATATTGGTTGCAGCCACCATTGCATTCGCTTTGCCAACTTGACCAGCAGGAACGACGAGTGGTATTGCAGCTTGCCTCGCAGGCTGCACGATGCCATTGACACATGCCAGAGCAAACAGCACGGGGATGATCAGCCACCAATGCAGCCCAACTAGAGCCGGCGTCGCGATCAGCATCGCGCCCCTCGACAACTCCAACGTAACAATCAGGGGTTTGCGCGGCAGCTTGTCCGCCGCTCCCCCGAGGATGCTACTCATAAGGATCGTGGCAACCGCCTGAGTGATAAACGCGAGCGCCACCGTGCGCGCATCACGTCCAGTGGACATGAAAATCAACACGAGGGTGGCAACTTGGGTCAGCGGATCGCCAATCGACGAAATTCCGATCGCTGTTAGCAAACTGCCAAACGTCGGGTTCGCCCGAAGAACACGGATGCTACTGATGCGGCGTGGAACCTGAGTGCGATTCACTAGCTCTAGCGGTTTGAGGCCGTGAAGCTCGCGGAGCGCGTCGACCACGTTCGGGTCATACCATCGGTCGGCTCTACGGCTGATGTCCTCGACACCTTCCATGGGCGTCATCAACGATTGCCGATAGAGACGGGGTCCTGTAATCGTGTCAAAGGAATCGGCTACGGCCAAAATGCGAGCTCCAAACGGGATCACGTCACCTGTCAGTCCCGCCGGATAACCGGTACCGTCCCATCGTTCATGGTGGTGCCTTACTAGTGGCGCTACTTCAGCCAGGGCTGAATGTTGAGCGATCATGTCAGCGCCGATATCGGGGTGGCGACGCATGACTTCCCACTCATCTTCCGTTAAGGGCCCAGGCTTGTTAAGGATGTCGTCCCGAACTCCGATCTTCCCGAGGTCATGCAACGATCCCGCCGTCCGGATGAGCTCGCAGTCTCTGTCACCGAGCTCAAGCTGTTCTCCGAGTTGCCCGGCCAATTCCGAGACGCGAATCGAGTGCGATTCTGTGTAGCGGTCGCGAGCGTCGAGAGCCTGCGCCGCTAGATCGAGTGTTTGATTTGTGAGTTCCCCCTGACGCTGAGCGTCGGCGACATTTAGGACGAAGCCAAATAGTCCTGGCGCCATGATGTAACCGACTAAGCCGGCCTTCAACAGCAGGTAGAGAATTCCGCCCGAGAATCCCAATACCACCGTCGAGCCCAGGGTCGACGCCCCGACATTTTGAGAAAGCATCTCAATAAACGAGCTGCGATTCGCGTACGACAGGACTCGAGCGGTCATCACGTAATTCAGGCTTACCGCCATTACCACGTAGAGGACTGCCCTCAGAGGAAGCGTCCACCAAAGCGGCCCAGAGATCTGCCACACCAACAGGGACGGAATGACGTGAATGCACGCCCCCATCGCCCTGTTGAAAAAGAACGCCCACCAAGCCAAGCTGCGGCCCGGTACCCTGCCGTCGAAGAGTGCCAACCACGCGATGATGCCGACACCCGCACCGGGGGCGTAGAGGCCAGCGGCGACGAGCAAAGGGTCTGAAACCGTCTGCATCCCCGCCTTCCATCGAATCGGTAGGAGAGCGCCGATCTGCGTACCAACTCCCAGGTAGAGGAGAGTGGGTACCTCGTTGGCTGTGACGGGGTGTAGGAGCCACCCAAGGGCGGTCACGATCACCCCGGCCAAGATGACCCCTCCCACATAGAGCTGAGCCGACACTTGGAGGTCTCGGAAAGGGCGCAATTTCGCTGAAATTCTAGACCGCGGGCACCCGTTTCCTATCCACGGTCACGTCGAACTCCAAAGGCTCGCCGACTGGCGCGCCGGAGTAAGCGTTACGAAAAACGGGCCCTAGATTGTCCAGCCTCCGACCACGCGGGCCCTACTACCGCTTCGCAGCAAGCGCCTGAACATCCGCACCATGTCAAACTCCCCTCCGTCCTCAGATTTCTAGCAGCCGTTGTAACCAGGTCACGTTGGTTGCTAGTCTCCACAGAGGGCTGGGGCTTGCCTATCGTTAATTTCATTGAGCCTCTCCCATGGGAATCCATGAGCCGGCACCATGGGAATCAATGAGCCGGCACCATGGGAATCAATGAGCCGGCACCATGGGAATCCATGGGCCTGGGCTAGAGATCGGCCAGAGTGATCAGTCCTAGCTTCATGGCGGCGCTCACAGCCTCTCCTCGATTAGCGACGTTCAGCTTCCGGAAAAGGTTGTGGAGATGGGTCTCGACGGACGGGACCCTGAGGCCCAATTGCTGCGCGAGTCGCTTTGTGGGCAGGCCCTTCGCCACGCCTCGGAGAATCTGCATCTCCCTTGTCGTCAGCGAGATTGTGCCGGCGGAGTGAGAGAGCGGCGTCCGTTCGGCGACGCGCCGGAGCACCTCGGGAATCATCTTGCGTGGGACAGGGCTCTCACTCCGGAT
>WNFJ01236447.1_pt1 | contig 21783 bp, 24 predicted proteins | sample 5400461 | NCBI WGS metagenome assembly WNFJ01 (sample SAMN13153349, study PRJNA577476) | soil metagenome | isolation source: 115 cm saprolite on Douglas fir-dominated hillslope | place: USA:California | collected 2013-09-17
CCGCCGATACGACGATGAACGTGGCTTTGCCACCGAACGTTTTGCCCATCGGAATCAATGGCAGCATGCTCCAGCCGACCCCTGCGGTGCCGACGTTCACGGCCAGCCTGCCGACGATTGCGACCGTGGTAACGCGCACGACCGGGTACGACACGTTCGGTAACGTGGTTTCGACTCTCGACAATGGCCCGGGCATCGCCGACTTCACGCTCCGGAATTCGCTGAGTTGGCAGCTGCCCGGCGGCGATAACACTGGGTGGAGTTACCGCCTGACTCACACTGAGATTGGCTATCAGTGCGCCTACGAAGCCCTTTGCGGCGGCGTTCGGGCCCGCGACTACTCCTACGACAATCTCGGTAGGCTCGTCTCGGTGTCGGCCATCTTAAAGGGGTCGCAGCCGCTCGTGGGACCGGACGGAACCGCAGCCACCTTTGCGGCTGGCCAGCCGCTCGGTGCGTCCGTCGAAGGAGCGCCTATCAACCAAGTACAGAATGTTGGATACGACGGGTCGGGCAACGCACTGGAGGTGCAAGGGCCGAATGGCCGGTGCACCCGCATCGAGTACGACGCCCTCTTTGCCCAACTTCCAACAAAGGCAACCGCGTTTCTCAACGGATGTGGCGGTAGCCAGTCCTTGGTGACTGATCGGGTCTACGATCGCGGGCTTGAAATCGTTACCCGGCAGAGCGCTCCTTATTCTCCGGGGGACGTTCTGCCGCGCTTCGCGATCACAAAGCCTGACGGTTTCGGGCGCACTATCGAGGTCGATTCGCCGAGCGCCGAAATGCTGGGGACGACCGCAATGAATCCTGCGGTGAAGAACGTCATTTATTACGATACGGGGCCAATTCGCGTGATCTCCTACCAGACGGTAGACGGACGGGAGTCTACCCCGGTCTACGTAGATCACTACCGCTTCGTGGACGCTTTCGGCGACACGCTTGCGACCGTGGACCAATCTGGACCGGTTGGAGGGCCTCTGCAATACACGGTATCGGGAGTGCATACGCGCTTCGGCAATGGATTGGTCAAAAAGAGGTACCAACCCTCCTTCATCGCAAGCAGTCCCACTCAGTTCGTGGCTCCCGCCAACTATGATGCGATATCAAGTCCGTCGCGCACGGCCACTTACGACGGGCTTGGCCGGATTCTGACGAGCACCGACTTCAAAGGTGCAGTGACGACGACGAAGTACCGACTCGGCATGTCCAACGTCGCGCTGTCCGCCAAGGTTCTCGATCCGGAGCAGCAGCCCGGCGCAGGCCACGCCGGCTCGTTCACGACCACCTTTTCTGATTTCTTGGGGCGGGTGACCCAACGCACCTTGCACCTGAATCAGGGTTCGGGGGGTGGTCCGACGGACGTGACTGCGTCTGCCACGTATCTGGCAACGGGTGAAACCAGCACGCTGGCGCAAGGAAACTACGAGCGCTGGATGCTCTACGACTCGTTGGGCCGCCTTGTTGGGAGCGATCATCAGGAAGCGCGGGATAGCGATCGTCCCCGGCGCGCGTGATCACGGGTCGGATCGCCGTTCCCTTGGCCGTCGAGGGGAGCCGCTCGTAGAAGCGGACCGACGTCGTCGCCCCATAGGCTGACGGCCCGGAGCTTGGCCTCTCCGAGCCGTCGGGGATGTTGGGCGCCGAGACGGCGCGACGCAACACCTCGGTGGCGCATGCGTCGCACGTAGCGGCCCCCGCAGTCCAAATTCCGGCGAGCGACGTGCTCGGGGCGCGTTGCTGCGGCGTCGTTCGTGTCGTCGATGTCATGGGGACTTCCTTCTCTGCCGGGAGTGCGACGCTCGGTACCGGCACTGCTCGCCGGGCTGTTCGGAAGCAGCCGAGCAGGAGCACGGGCGCGAGCGTCAGCTCGTCTACGAGCGCACCCTCAAGGGCAAACGCAGCCGGGCACGACGGGCGAAACGACACCGGGACAAGTTCTCGGCGCAGAAAGTAACGCACGCTTGCTCGCCGCCGCAGGCGCCCGCCGTAGATCTCTCCCCGACGATCGCGTCCGCGAGCACGACGCCCGCGCCGCCGCCGATCGACTGGAGGGTTGTGCCCTATGTCGTCCTCGCTCTGGCTCTCGATCGAGCCGCGCTCGACCGAGACGCGGCTCTTGTTGTCGGTGGCGGGCTGCGGTCCGTCGCTCAAGGCGGCTCTGCCCACGCATCCCGCCCACCCGCACGCGCTCGTGCGCCTGATGGAGGCGCTGGCCTGCTGGTACCGCCTGCCCTTGCACGCTGTTCTCGATGCAGACGCTTCGGACGTGCTCCGTGACGCGGAGGCCTGGGCGCAGTGGACCGGCGATGTCTCGCAGCTCGACGTGAGCATCGAGTGGGTGGGGCGGCGCAGCCGGCCCCCGCGCGACCGCTTCCTCGACGGCATGGGCAGCTTCGATGCGGCCAAACGCCGCATCGCCTTCGCCTCGGGAGGAGCACGGTGATCCGCCCCGAGGTGCGCGCCGAGATGCGGCGCCTGGTGCTCGGTGAGGGATGGAAGATCGAGACGGTCGCCCGGCGCTTCCACGTCCACCACTCGGTGGTGCGTCGCGCCATCTCGGATACGCCGTTGCCCGAGCACAAGCCTGCCGCTCGGTCATCGCTCGATACGTTCAAGCCCTTCCTGCTGCAGCGGCTGACGGCCTACCCGGAGATGACCGCGATCCGGCTCTTCGAGGAGATCCAGAAACGCGGCTACGCCCACGGCGTCGCCCAGCTGCGCCGATGGCTGCTGGGCGTGCGCGCCCCGCGCAGCAAGAAGGCCTATCTGCGCATCGAGCTGGAGCCCGGCGAGCAGGCTCAGGTCGATTGGGGCAGCTTCGGCCAGATGCGTTGCGGCGCGACGCTGCGGCCCCTGTCGGCGTTTGCGATGGTGCTGAGTTGGTCGCGTGCGCTGTTCCTCGACTTCTCGCTCGATCAGAAGACCGAAACGTTCCTGCTCATGCACTGCCGCGCCCTGGAGTTCTTCGGGGGCGTGCCCCGCAAGGTCCTCTACGACACTCTCAAGAGCGCCGTCCTGCATCACATCGGCTCCACAGTGCAGTTCAACCCGCGACTGCTCGCGCTCGCAAGTCACTACCTGTTCGAGCCAGCCGCTGCCCCCGTGCGCTACCCCGAGGCCAAAGGCCGCGTCGAGGGCGCCATCAAGTACATCCGCCACTCGTTCTTCTACGGTCGTTGCTTCCGCTCGCTCGACGACGTGCGCGCCCAGGCCGCGGCATGGCGCGATCAGGTCGCCAACGACCGCGTCCACGCCACCACCCGCGAGCGACCTCGTGAGCGGCTCCTGCTCGAAGCCCCTCGATTGCGAGCGCTGCCCGCTCGACGCTTCGACTCCGACGCGATCGTCGCAGCCATCGTCAGCAAGGAAGCGCGTGTGCGCTTCGACGCCAACAGCTATTCGGTGCCTCCCGCCCACGTCGGCAAGAGCGTGATGATCCGCGCCAGCGACTCCGCCGTGCGCGTCATCGCCGACAGTGTCGAGATCGCCCGCCACGATCGCTGCTTCGACCGACGACGCGCCATCGAGGACCCCGCGCACATCGAGCAGATCGCCGCCCACAAGGGCAAGGGGGCGCTCGCGATCACCCGCAAGGATCGCATCGCCCGCCTCGCCCCCGAGGCTCGCATGTACCTGCAAGAAGTCGCCCGTCGGCCCATCAACCTCGAGAGCGAGATCCAGAAGCTCCATCGCCTGGTGACCCGGTACGGCGAAACGGAAGTCGCCGGCGGCATGGCCAAGGCCCTCGCTGCCCGCACCTTCGGCGCCCGCTACGTGCGCGCCCTCATCGACCAGGGCCGCTTTGCCCGCGGCCTCGGTGAGCCGCCCGAGCCCATCGTCACCGGACACCACGCCGCCGACCACCTCGATGTCACACCCCACAATCTGGAGACCTACGATGCCCTCTTCCCCCAAACCGCCCCAAAAACGCCCACCCCGCCAGGCCCTGCCGACGCCGCCCAAGGCACCCCTGCCCGAGACCCCGATAAACCCGACCAGCAGTGATCTCGCCCAGAAGCTCGCGCTCACCGACGTCCTGCGCTCCCTGGGCCTGGAGCACGCCGCCGCCTCGCTCGACACCGCTCTGCAAAAGGCCATCGCGCGCAACGACTCGCCGTCGAGCGTGATTGATTACCTGATGCGCGATCAGCTCCGCGTCCATCTGGAAGACCGCGCTCGCACGGCGGTCAAACGCTCGTGCATCTTCCCGGTGACCACCCTCGACACCTACGACTTCACCCGACCCACCTCCATCGACCGCGACGTCGTCGAGCGCGCCGCCACCCTCGACTTCGTACGCGAGCGCTGTAACGTCGTGCTCGTCGGGCCCAGCGGGGTCGGCAAAACCCACCTCGCCAACGCCCTGGGATACCTCGCGTGCGTCGAGGGGTATCGCGTTCGATTCGTACTCGCCGCCGACCTCGTCAACGACCTCGTCGGCTCTCAAACACGCAACACCCTGAGCAAGCGGCTCACGACCTGGGCCACCTACGACCTGTTGCTCATCGACGAGCTGGGCTATCTCAGCTTCGATTCCCGCGGCGCCGACCTGCTCTACCAGGTCATCAACAAGCGCTATCTGCGCGCCTCGACCGTTGTGACCACCACCCTCCCCTTCAAAGATTGGGGAAACCTGTTCCACAACGCCGCCGCCGCGACCGCGATCGCCGACCGGCTCGTCCACAAGGGCCTGCTCGTGCGCATCGCCGGCAAGTCTTCCCGTCCCAGAGCCGGCGCCTCACCCGACGAAGCCGCCTGAGAGCCCCAGGCCCCGGCGAAAGCGGGTGCCTCGGCCCTCACCTAAAACGCCCACCCCACCAGACCTGGTCCTCGATCCCGAGCTGGCCGTCCTCTCGGTCCTCGCCCATGTCCTCGACATCGCAACCGCCGCGCTACTCGCCGAGCATCCCACGCTCATCGACGACTTCCGAAGACCTCGTGAGGACGGCCCCATCGTGACCCTGGCGAGCACGCTCTGCCGGCGCGCCGCAGACCTGGCCGACACCCTTGCCGCCTACGATTGCGCCGTGCGCGACACGGCCCCATCCCGCGACCACGACCAGGCCGACGCTGACCTACCCTTCTGATCACGCCTGACCAGGAGATCCAGTCATGTCTTGAACCCCGCCGACTTCGCCCCACCCTCCGTCCCCGCTTCCCCGCATCTCGCCGACCGACGGGCCACGCATACCTCCGCTCGCCCCTCCCCACGATCGCGTCGAGCGCGATCGAAACGCCGCGCTTTCCCGTGATCGTCTCCATTCGTCATCGACCACGACACAAGCGAGCTGGTAGAGCGCGCGAGCTATCTCGCTTACGGCGCGGTGGACAGCGACTACCGCCCCACTCGATGAGGCAACTTCCGCGAGGACGTACGCTACACGGGCCACTGGGACGACGCGCAAATGGGACTCATCTACTTTGGCGCGCGCTACTACTCGCCAAACCTCGGCAGATTCATTAGTCCGGATCCGCTGACGATTCATGGTCTGGGTGGCAGTCCAAACCCGTATGAATACGCTCACGGTTCGCCGATGCGGTACGTCGACCCCTTCGGTCTCGACGACCCGCCCCCGGTCGAGGGCAGTGATCCCGGATTTGACTATGTGATTGTCACTGGTGAACCTTTCCCCGTCGGATTGGGCAATGGTGTTGACACAGTCAGCGACGCGCCTGGCGGACTCGCGTCCGATTTCGAACCGGGAGGCGTACTTTCAGACTCAGGGACCGATTCGAGCGCCCAAAAGTTTCTGGCGCTGGCCGACGCGGAGAGCGCTGCTTTTGCTGCCGCGTTCAATACGGGTCTGGACGCCGCAGAGGGCGTGGCCAGTCTCTACGAGCTCGGTGTCACCATGACGGGGTCGAGTTATAAAGATTTCTGCAATTCGGCATGGAATATCCAGGATGCCGCGTATAGATTGGACCCGCCCAACTCGCGTACCGGTCAGGTAACATATGCTGTCGCGTCGATTGGCATTGCGGCAGCGTTGCCGTTCGGTCCTGCGGAAATGGCGGCTATCCGTGGCTTTTCCGCGGCCGCAGAAGGATTCGAGCTGGCGGAAGGCGCGGCGCAAGGTGCGGGGTTCAGCTCATTCAAGGCGTTCAAAAACGTAGTCGGTCGGGCTGGCGAGGGCAGACAGTGGCATCACATCGTCGAACAGACCCCGAGCAACCTTGCGAGGTTCGGGTCCGGACCCATTCAGAACACGGGAAACCTCATACGACTCGACACGGGCGTGCATCAACAAATCAGCGGCTTCTACTCGTCGATCCAACCGTTCACAGGAGGTGCCACGGTGCGCCAGTGGCTAGGCACCCAGCCATTCGCGATCCAGCAACAGTTTGGCGAAGAGGTACTGCTTCGATTCGGGGTGAGTTTCTAATGGAAGGGATTGAGGAGGAAGAGGTTGCTGTACTCCTTCAGCGGTACGCCGCCTCGGCTGCCGCTCACGGCCGAGCAACCGAAACTGGCGACCACAAGGCGGCGAACGCCGCGCATGAGTCGCTCTCCGCGGTCTATCGCGAACTGCGTCGTCGAGGTACTGAAGCACAGCGCGCGCTGCTCCCCCTGCTCGAGGATCGCGATATTGGAGTACGGGCATGGGCGGGTGCTCATGCGCTCGAATTCTCCGCGGTGGACGGTGAACGCGTGCTGACGCAGATCGCGGAGATTCCCAAGAGCCTCGTCAGCTTTAGCGCCAAGATGACATTGCGGCAGTGGCGGGAGGGAAAGTTGCGTTTTCCATGACCCACAAGGCCTGCTACATGCCACTCCGAGTGGCACTATGGGTCTTGGTCGCGGGCTGCGGCGGCCGGGCCAGCGCAACGATTCCGGCGCCCGGTGGCGCGGACTTCCCAGACGCCGCTCTTGCTCGCGACGCGGCGACAATGGTGGTCGCCCTCGAGGCGAGCGTCTCCGAAGAGGTCGAGGCGAGCGTCCCGGCGGAGGCCGCCCCAGTTTGCGTGAATGGTGCGCTCCGATGCAACGGCTTGCAGCCGCAGACGTGCGCGCATGGCCAATGGGAGAACTCGGGTCCTCCGTGTCCGTTCGTCTGCGGGGCGGGAACGTGCGCGGGCCCTTGCAGGCCTACGTCGACCCAGTGCTCGGGCGGTGACTTGGCGTGCAATCCCGGGACGCGGCGCTGCTCCGACAACGATGTGCAAACTTGCGGCGTGGATACCAGATGGGGAGCGCCCGTCCCTTGCATCAATCAGGCGTGCATCTCGGGTCTCTGCTATGGGCAATGCGCTCCGAAGGCGAGGCGATGCAATGGGCCGGACCTGGAGCTCTGCGACATCGGCATCTGGAGCAGCATCGGGACCGTCGCGGGCGAGTGCGGCGCGGTCTGCACGCGGAGCTCGAGGCGGTGCGACGGGTATCAGCATCAGACGTGCAACTCCACGGGGGCCTGGCAAAACGACCTCGACCTTGCCGGCGAGTGCGGAGTCGTCGATGCGGCCACTGACGTTGACGGCTGGGCGGCTGCCGATGCGGCCGACGCCGGCTGGCAAGACACGTCGATCATCCCAGTCAGCGACGCTGCGATGGACGAGGGTAGGGATGGCGTAGGCACGGTGCTTTGCGAGGCTGGACTGCCTGTCACCGAGTGCGTGCAATACTTCACCCTCTTGTCTCAGTGCACAATGAGCGACCAGGTGCGCGGGGCCTGCCAACCCAGCGCTATTCCAAAGACGCCGGAGGAATTGATGAGGATTCGCGCCCTGTGCGCAATCAATTTGCAACGGCTACAGGAAGCTTGTCGGTAGCTCAGTTGCGCACGCTAGCTATTCAGCTTCGAGCCTTCTGTCGACTTTCCCCCATCGACTGACACCGACATCACTCGCAAGGGCCGACGCGACACCTACTACGGGCACAAGGTGTCGCTCTCGACGGGCCGCAGTAGGCTGGTGGTGGATGTCGTCATCGAGGCCCGCAACCCCGCAGACTCCACTTGGCCATCCGCTCTGCCGATCGGCATACGGCTCTCTTCGGAACCCCTCCCGAACGAGCGGCATTCGATGGAGGGCTTCGCGTCGCGCATCCGGCGTACCCTCAAACGTCGGTAGGGTGCCTTTGACCAAGGTCAATTTCTGTAATGAATGCATCCGCGCAGCACGCCGGGCCGACCGCCGCACGCGGCAGTAAACGCCGCGGTGGCGGATAGCAGCGTTCCGATTCCACCCTTATTGTTCTCCGCAGAGAACTCGTCGACCCGAAATGCGCCCGTGGCCTTGCGGCAGACGTGTGAAAGATTGTTGATAACGTAGTTCGAGGTACCTTCCATAGGCGTGTCATAAACGATGCCGATCTTGAGCGGTTGCCTCACATTCCGCGTGTTGAAGCCTATCCACCAACCGTTGCCTACCAAATAGATCCCGTCCCATTGAGCGTACTACGCCTCTGCTTCGCCCAGATACCATTTGTCACTGACGGATACGCTCCGCCTCCCGTCGAACCAATAGGAGTCTGTCGGAACCTCGAGCCAAAGAGTATTTCCTCCCTCGAGACAAGGTGCCGTTGAAGGGAATGCAGGCGAGACGTTGCCCGCCGCACCCTCCGCCCCTATCCCATCGAGGGGCATTGCTTCGTCGGCGCCTGCCTCAAAGGTGTCCTCTGTCGCCTCAATCGCAGATGCCCCGGTGCTAGCATCGGCCTCCAGAATCGCTGCATCGAGTGAGGCACGCAAGCACCGTCCGCCGGCGCAAATGGTTTCCTCCAAGCATTGCCGACCGCACGCCCCGCAGTGCGCTAAGTCGGACAAGAGATCGACGCACGAGACGCCGCATTGGGTCGTTCCGCCCGTGCAGATCGTTGCCGATTCGGGCGGGAGCGGGAAGCTCGGTGGAGCGTCCTGGCTCGCATTGGAGGGACCAGCCTCATACTCTGTTTCCTGGTGGCCACCATCATCCAGGGCGGTCTTTCCGCCACACGCTGCGACCGCGATCAGCGCAGCAGGGAGGCACTTCTGCGTCTTTCTGGCCAGAACCATAGTTCGACACCCACGACACCGTCGAGAAGGAACGTGGTCGAGGAGAGCTCCTCTTCTCCCGTGTTGTCGGCCCGACGTCAATACACTTTATTAGTCCGCAAAGTGAACCGATCAACCTTCCTGGTCCTCCCCAAGGAGTCGGTCCAACAAATCTTCGAGGTCACGCCCGTCATCGACGGTGTCGAGCTGGTGCAGATATCGGAATCGCGAAAACGCTCGGCGCCGGTCACTATACGCTGACCGGAAGTCCCGGCGCGCTTCAAGGATTTTGGACGTTCTCCTGGATTAATTGGTGATGACCATGGATATCGCAGAGCGTGTTTTCGGCGACATGTCTGAAGAGTTCGAGTTCGACGAGGCGTCGCTTGACTACCTTGACGCACCGCTGTCCGGCTGGATTCGCAGAAAGGGAGACGGACAATGGTTCGCCTTCGACTGTCAGCCAGTAGTCCATCAACTTGCGTGGCATTGGACGCTAGTACGGCTGGCCGGAAGTTCGTTCCGAGATCTGGCTGTTCATGGAAATGAAAGTCGACCCTCATGCATTGAGGGGACGTGCCTGGTCCGCGACCTCGACGAGTGCGTATCCCGCGACTCAAGTGGGCTCGCGTTCAGGCGCTCACGCGGAGGCGGCACGCTCAGCACGACGTCGTGGTCCGAGCGTGGGTCATCGTGTGGCTTTCCTACGGGCATGGTCCAACGAGGGTCGCCATGCTCGTCGGGTGCAGCGAGCGCGCCGTGCGCAAGTGGCGGGCCCGCTGGGAGGTCTGCCCGTGTATCGAGTCGCTCCTTGACGCGCCGAGGAGCGGCCGGCCACCTCGCGTTTCGCTGCAAACGCGGTGCGAGATCGTCTCGCTGGCGTGTGAGCGACCGGCAGACAACCGCGTGGTCTTTCGCGAGGTGTGGTCCTACCAGGCGGTCGCGGACGCCCTGTACGCGCGCAGCGGCCAGCGGGTGAGCCGCAGTACCGTCCGACGCGTGCTCGGAGCCGGTGGCTTTCGCCCACACCGTGTCCGCTACTGGCTTCATTCCCCGGATCCCAACTTTCGAGCGAAGGTTGCGCGGATCTGCCGCCTCTACAGGCACCCGCCCAAGGACGCGGTCGTCGTATGCATCGACGAGAAGCCGATGCAGGCGTTGGCGCGCCGTCACCCCATCCACGTTGGTCATCGTGGCGTCGTCCGCCACGAGTTCGAGTACCGTCGTCGCGGGACCTGCTCGCTGCTGGCGTCCTTCGACATCCGCACGGGTGAGGTCTTCGGTCGCGTCGTTCGGCACCGCGACGCGCGTGCACTTCTGGCCTTCATGCACGCACTCGCGCAGCGCTACGAAGACCGTCGTGTCTACATTATCTGGGACAACCTCAACCTGCACTACGACGGACGCGACGCACGCTGGACGCGGTTCAACCAGGAGCACGGACATCGCTTTCGCTTCGTCCACACGCCGCTGCATGCCTCGTGGGTCAATCAAGTCGAGATCTGGTTCAGCATCCTTCAGCGACGTGTCGTGCGCTACGGCAGCTTCCAGAGCGTGACCGTCCTCGCTCGCGACGTCCTCGGTTTCATCCGACACTGGAACCGTACCGAGGCGCGCCCCTTCCGCTGGACCTTTGCAGGGCGATTCGTGGACACGCCAGCGCGCGTCGCCGCATAAGCTGGTTGAGGTGCCGCGAAAACCCACGGGAGACATGCCGACGGCCAGGTACACGCCCCTGCAGGGCCAATAATTGGCTTTCATCTACGCCTACACGACGCTCCGTCGACGGCCTCCGGCCGAAGCAGACATGCAGGCGTTCTTCGGGGTGACCCCGCCCTCCGTCCACCAGATGGTTCTGCAGCTCCAACGACTCGGCCTGATCCGACGCACCCCGGGAGCGGCTCGATCGATCGAGCTACTCGTCGCCCCCACCTCCCTGCCGCTTCTTGAGCCGCGCTAAACCCGGATCTCCCGGCTGCGCTACGCTCACGCCCGTGCGACCGCTCGATCGCGTCACCCTCTCCGGCCGGCACGTACGGCTGGTCCCGCTCGACCTCGCTCACGCGCAGCCGCTCCTGCGCGCCGCGGACGCCTCCCGCGCGACGTACGACCTTCAACCGGTGCCGACGTCCGTCGAAGACATGCGCGTGTTCATTGGGGAGGCGCTCGCCGAGGAAGAGCGGGGAGAGTCGCTGCCCTTCGCGGTGCTCGCGGCGGACGGAGGGCTCGTCCTCGGCACCACCCGCTTCATGGCCATCGAGTGGTGGCGCCCGACGTCCTCGAGATCGGGCGGACCTGGTACGCCGAGCGCGTGCAGCGGACGGCAGTCAACGCCCAGACGAAGCTCCTCCTATGCACGCACGCGTTCGAGACGCTTCGGGTCCGCCGCGTGTCGTGGAAGACGGACGCTCGCAACGCTCGTTCGCGTGCCGCCATCAATGTGGTCCGCGGCTTGTAACAAACCGTCCGTTATGTGACGGCTGTCGCCTCGCGGGGCCCCTTGGTGCACCGACCGCTCAAAGACGTCCTACTCGCCGTCGGGCCGGTCCCCCGTGGATCGATAGGTCGCGCGTAAGCAGAGCTGCGTCTGATCCAGACGAAACCGTCCCGTTCTCGATATGCCCGATTGCGCTCGGCATCGACGCGTACCTTCGACCGAGCCGGAGCCGTGGACAAATGCGTATGGAACCGAGACCCGGCCTCGGGGTCGCCGAGCTACGTGAATCCGGCGCGCCGCTTACGACCCGCTCAACGAACCCGGTCCAGAAGTGGCGCCACAGGTGTGCGAACAGCTGAGCATCGGTGGGATGATCGCTATTGGTGGAGCCGTGCTACGTTCTGAAAAGCAGTGGCACCTCGGACCAAGCCAAGCAATACGCGCGAGTTCCACCCGTCGCCCAGGCACGAGGCCGAGCTCCGCAAGGCGCTTGCAGAAGTCGAGAGCGGCGAGGTGGTCGAGCTCACCGAAGAGCAGCTACGGCACTGGGAAGAAACTGGCGAGTGGCCCGCCTCGCTCGACTGAGGCAAGCGTTTCTCGCGAATCGCAGCGACGCTCGGAATCGAGTCGGGTTCGAGGGAGACTGCGTCGTCCACCAGCTTGTTGACGCAGTGGAATTTTTTTGCTGCCTAACCCCACGACATCCTTCACTTCACAAAAATAACTGGCCCGCGTCATCGCCAATCGGCTGCCCAGGTGAGCTTAAAGGGTTGAAGGCAACGAAGGCGAAGCAATCACGGCCCGCCGGGAATGTGCCTTCGCATTGGTACGAAAGGAGACGACCATGAGTACAAGCAATCTGAATAAGGTCACTCGACAGGTTCGTATCGGTCAGCTGAGAACGGGCATTGAAAAGTATTTCATGACACTGCCCGCGATTCGTCTGGCCGGGACGGACTACACCCCGGCTGCTCTGATCGAGATGTTGCAGGAGGTGCTCGCCGTCATCAAGCAGACTTCGATTTCGAAGGCGGCTTGGATGGCGGACGTGCAAACCGAACGCAACGCTTTGAAAAAGATCGGCCCGGTCCTTCGCTACGTGAAGTCATTCGTCGTCGCACAGTTTGGGGATGCCCAAGACTCGAGCAAAGCGCTCGAGGACTTCGGGTACGCGCCCCGGAAGGTGCGATTGAAGAGGGTCGACACGAAAGCGCAAGCGGCCGAACAGGGTCGGGCAACGCGAGTTGCCCGGTCAACGAGAGGCCGGCGGCAGAAGGCAAAGATCAAGGGAACCTCGGTCACCAAGCCGTCCACGGACGGTTCGGCGACGAAGGCGCCCTCGCCGGCGGCAAGCACCGCGCCGGCACCGGTCAACGCCCCACGCTGACGGCACTGCGCAACCGGAGCGAGGAGGGCAAGGGAGCAGTCGACCCGCGCCCTCCTCGCTCTTTTTTTTCTCATTCCCCGAGATGCTGGCTGCGGTTCTACTCCGGGGAGAGCCAGATGATAGCCCTCGACGACGAGCAGTGGGATCGGCTGTACCGGGAAGTCCTCGTTAGCGCCTTGCGAAGGACCCATACGAAAGATCCCAAGCAAGAGTGGACGCGAAGGCAGCAGGCGTGCGAGGCGACCCAGCGAGCCTTCGAGCGGTGCTTGCGCTTGAAGCCACCAGACCTCACCAGCCTCGACGCGGTTCGCTTGTACCTCCTCAAGGCGGTGCGAAGCGAGCTCAGTAACGTCAAGAGGGAGGACGCAGCACGCGCCGTGCACGAGGCGGCGGCCGGCGTCGAAGACGAAACGCTCGGTCGAATTGCTGCCGCCCCCGCAGAGGTAATCCACCTCGATGAAGCGAGGGCACGTCGCAATCGGCTACGCGCCGCCGAGGCCATTCAGAAGCTGCGACAAGAGCTCACGGAGGCAAAAGACGACATTGCGCTCGGCACGATCGAATGCATCGAGAAGGGAATGACACGACCGGCGGAGCAGGCCGTCCTGCTCAAATGCTCGATCGACGACATTCACAACGCGCGCAGGAGGCGCAAATGGGCGCTGGCCAAAATCCTCGCCGAGATGTCAAAAGTAGAGGAGAACGAGTGATGTCCCAGCGCAGCCCGGAGGAGATTCTCAAAGAGCTTGAAGAACAAGCGCTCGAAGACGACGCCCGAGAACTCGCCGCGATGAGCAACGCCGAGCTCGACCACGAGCTTGCCGCGGCGGGCATCGATCCGAAGAAGGCGACGGAGCCCCTGCAGACCCTCCGTGGCGGCGGCCTCCCTCGTAGGCGCGAGACCGCGCAGACGGCACCCTCTGGGCTCAAGCCGCCCCGACGTTTTCCAGCAGGGACCGCGGCTCTGGCAGCGGCTGCCGCAGCCGCAATACTCGTGGTGGTCTTTGCGTCGCAACGCAATCGCGAGCAGACCGTTGCCCACGGGCGAGAGGGCGCCCCGACGCAGTCCTCGAGTCATCCCACGCCCCGCGAACAGGCCGCCAAGCTTCGTGAGGAGGCCTATTCCGCATGCGACCAAGGCCGCTGGACTCTCTGTTTGCAAAAGCTCGATAGCGCCAAAGCGCTCGATCCAGAGGGCAACAGCGATCCGAAAACCACACGCGCTCGCACTGCGGCTCAGGACGCAATGCGCCAACCATAAGCTCGGGCGGGCGTCCCGCGAGTCCTTCGCGCACCGTTTTCGAACTGGCCCGCCACGGCGCAGCCAGAAGCGGAGTACCCTCGTTCGGAGCCGCATGCGCATCGACCAGCAGGTTCGCGTGGCTGTCGACGGTCTCGAACTGCCGTTCAACGCGCTCGGAGTCGATCCCTACGGCGTCTCGAAAAGACACCTGCGGATCGCCCTGGGGGTGCTCGCCGTCGCCTACCGCTACTACTTTTCCGTCCGCACGAGCGGAATCGAGAACGTTCCGCCACGGGGAAGGGCGATGCTGGTGGGCAACCATTCCGGGGGAGTTCCCATCGACGCAGCGATGGTGATCACGAGCTGCCTGCTCGAGATGAGCCCGCCGCGCCTCGCGCAAGGGATGGCGGAGAAATTTCTCTACCGGTTCCCGTTCTTAGGACAATGGGCAAGCCGGACAGGCCAATTCCCTGGATTGCCGGAAAATGCCGAACGATTGCTACAAGACGAACGACTGCTCCTTGTGTTCCCCGAAGGGGCGCGCGGCACCGCGAAGCTCTTTGGACAGCGCTACTCGCTCGTGGACTTTGGGTCCGGATTTCTGCGACTGGCTCTCAAGACGCATACCCCGATCGTGCCTTTCGTCGTGCTTGGTGCGGGCGAAGCGTTTCCGACGATTGCCAACGCCTACACGCTGGGACGTGCCTTCGGCGTCCCGTACATCCCAATCCCGGCGTATGGCCTACCGGTCGCTCTGCCAGCAAGAGTGGAGGTCAAATACGGCGCACCCCTCCTCTTCGAAGGCACCGGCAACGAGAATGACGAAGTCGTCCACAACCATGTCGGCAAAGTGAAAGATGTGATCGCGCGAATGCTGGATGCCGGCGCGCGCAGCCGGCGCGGAGACATCGACCCTCCCAGCACGAAGGCATGATGAGGGTTCTCATCCCAGGCGCCGCGGGCGCCCTCGCTCGCAGGCTGGCGCTCAAGCTGAGAGAAGCGGGCCATGAAGTCATCGGCATCGACCGGCGTCCCTGGCCGGATCCACCCGTCGAGTTTCACGAGGTGGACGTGCGCAAACGCGCCGCGGAAGATGTCTTCCGAAAGGTGCGACCCGACGTCGTCGTACACATGGCGGCGGTAACCTCACTCCTCGTCACTGGAGAGGAGCGATATCAGATCAATCTGGGCGGGACGCGGGCGGTGTTTGAGTACGCGCGCGCCCACGGCGTCAAACACTGCATCTTCGTCGGGAGACACACGTTCTACGGCGCGGGTCCCGAGTCGCCGCTGTCGCACACCGAAGACGAGCCACCGCTCGAACTCTACCGGTTCCCCGAGCTTGCTGACCTCGTGGCGGCCGATCTCTACGCAGCGACCACGCTCTGGCGATTTCCCGAGTTGGCCACGACCGTCCTTCGCGTGTGTTACACGCTGGGACCGAGCGGGCACGGAACGCTTGCAAGCTACCTGCGCGGTCGGCGCGTGCCGCTCGTTCTTGGCTTCGACCCGCTCTTTCAGTTCCTACACGAAGACGACGTCGTCCGGGCCATCGAGCTTACATTGATCCACCGCGCGAGCGGCGTGTTCAACGTGGCGGGCCCCCAGCCGCTGCCGCTGTCCACGCTGGTCCGTTCGGCAGGGCGGACCCCCGTTGCGCTGCCGGAGTTCGTCATCGCCAGCATGCTTGGGCGCTTCGGACTTCCGGAGCTGCCGACAGGGGCGCTGGGGCACCTGAAGTACCCCATCGTGGTCGACGCACGCGCATTCCAACAGCGCACGGGCTACGCATGCAAATACGACGAGTTGGAAACGATCGCCGCCTTCAAGGCGGCATTTCCAACCCCCCCGTGACCGCAGCCGCCCCGGGCCTACTTCTTCTTGCCCTTCTTTGCGGACTTCTTTGCCTTCTTTGCCTTCTTTGCTTTCTTAGCAGCCATTGTTCTCTTTCCTTTCTTGTTGTCCGCCAAAGCGGACCCTTTGTGAGTGACCTTCGTGCCGCGCACGGACGCCCGAGCGCGCTTGCGATGTTTGCTGTTCTTCGAGCGAGATGAGGGCAGCGCCTTGGCTGGCCCACCAATGCCGTTGCCAATCGTATCGGATGAAGCCCGCCGCGCGTTGCCGCGAGGTCGCGGAACCGCCTCGCGCTGGGCGGCGCGATCGCGCAACACGGTCAAGATCTTTTCGTCGAGCTTCTCGAAGTCGAATGGCTTGTCGATGTACTCATCGGCCCCGAACAGCGGGCTCGTGGCTTCGTTCAGGTTCTCGCCTATGCCCGTGAGCATGAGCACGCCGGTGTGAGCCAGGGCTGCATCCTGCCGGATCTTGCGACAGACCTCCCACCCACTCATTCCAGGCATCATCACATCGAGCACCACGAGATCGGGCAACCGTTCGCGCGCGAGGCGCCACGCCTCGTCCCCGTCGGAGGCTTCGATCACTTCCATTTTCGGGCGATCCATGGAGCGCAGGTGGCGCGCGACGAGCTCCAGCATCGTGGGCTCGTCGTCGGCGACGAGGACCACGGGAGGCGCCGGATTCGCACTCACGATCGCAATGATCGAAGAACTTGCATGCTCTGGTCAAGTTTCATCGTGATGGTACCCCCACAAACAGATCGCTCACTCGTCGACGAACTGCGTCGGAACGCGCGCGGTCGACTCCACGAGCTCCTTGTTCGAGGTCACGAATTTCACGATCGTGGGCATGTGACCCTTGGTCAACTTGAGCTTGTTTTGCATCATGCCCTTGGTCGGGTCGAGCTCCTTGCGGATGACTTCCTTCCACCGCGCGTACGGAGCCACAATCACAAACGACGCCCTTTCGGCCTCCTCGCGCGACACGAGCCGGCATTGTCGACACAGCCCCTGATTCACGTCGAGCCACATCGCCATGTCCTCGGGGATGCCAATGCCTGGGTCCGCGGAAACAACCATCGCGACAGGCCCATGCGTCCAATCTCGCGCCGCGGCTTGGTAGGCGCTGTTGCCGTTGATCGCGTCCCTATACGCAAGGCACCACTCCTCGGAGGGGAAGCGCAGCTTTTCAGGCGACAACGATTGCGGCATGGCAGCCGACGGTACTCCAGGTGGCGCAAGGGTGCACGGCCGGCGATACTCAGGATGCTCATGGCACGCGATGCGGCACGGCCCCGGGTTCACGCGCGGGGCAATAAGCGCCTGGATGGCGTCCTCGATTTTGTGGCGTTCACAGCGCGGCCGATGCCGCTTCTCACGCTGCTCGATGAGGCGCCTCGGCGGATCGCGGCACTCCTCAACGCGAACGTGTGTTCGCTTTACGTCGCCGAAGGCGACAAGAGCGAACTCGTCATGCGCGGCAATGTGGGATTCGGCGCCGGCGCCATCGGTCAAGTGCGGCTGCGCGTAGGCGAGGGGATTACCGGCGAGGCCGTCGAATACGTCCGTCCGATCACCACAGAGACGGCGGAGCAGCACACGTCCTACAAGCATTTCGCCGAGCTCGGAGAAGAAAGGTTCCCGGTCTTTCTCGCGGTGCCCATCCGAGGCAGCAGGGGGCCTCTGGGCGCCCTTGTGGTGCAGCGGATGGCGGAGCCGTTCAGCGACGCGGACGTCGAGCTAGTCACCGTCCTTGGGGGCCTGGTCGCGGCGGGGATAAGGCACGCTGAGCTGGCGGACGAGGCGCGCGAACGCGGAGCAAGACGCACGGGCGGCGGAACACGAAAAGTCACGCTGACAGGGCGACCTGCCATCGTGGGCCGTGCGCTCGGAGCCCTCGCGGCCTTGCGAAGGCCACCGGCTCGGCCGGTCGATCGAGCCGCCCATCGCGCGGCGCAGAAAGAATCTCAGTCCGATGTCAGCTTGATTCGCGCCGCATTCAGTGCGGCGGACAAGGCGATTCGGGACCTTTCGGAGCGCGCGAAGGCCATCGGCTTGGGTCGCGAGGCGCAGTTCTTGGGGACCTACGCGGAAATCCTGGGAGACGGGCGCTTTCGGGAACGAGCTGCAGAGGGCGTGGCCACCGGGGCAGGCGTGGCGCCAGCCCTCTCCAAGGGGGCGCGCGACGTCACACGCACGGCCGCGACCGTCACTCGCGATCCTTTTCTCGAGGAGCGAGCTCGCGATGTCGAGGACCTCTGCGACGCGCTGACCATGCTTGCCGGTTCGGACAAGCGCTCCGCTGTCCCGAGCAAAGCGATTCTCCTCGGGGACACGTTGACGGTGTTCGACGTGCTGGTGACCGCACGCTCGAATCCAGTGGGAATCGCCCTCAGCGAGCGCGCTGCCGGCCCGCGCACTCGAGCTCTCCTCCATCTCATGGGCGTCCCGGCCGTGGCCGACGTCAAGGGGCTCTTTCGGTGGGCGGCGGATGGCGACATCGCGCTGCTGGACGGGGATTATGGGCTGCTGGTCATCAACCCGAGCAAGAGCGAGATGGCCAGCCTACGCGAGGGACGAAGGGCGGGAGCCAAGGCCAGCCAAGGGCAAGGGCAAGGGCAAGGGTGAACTTTTCACATGACAGCGTTCGGACGTTCAAGCCCGAGCGCACAGGGCGTACCCATGTCACCATGAACGTGCACCTCGTGACCCCTCCGATCGAGTCAGCCAACGACGGCGCTGCGCCCGAGATCGTCGAAAGCGGCGACCGCATCAGCGTTACGGACGTAAACGGCACGGTCGCCAAGTTCGAGATGACCTACTCACCGCCGACCAGCGAGCGGGCCAAGTTCGGCCCACCGCTGAGAACGCGATTGCCCTCCGCGGCTTACCTGGGTGCAGCCCTTGTTCTCGGTGGCGTTGTCATCTACGCGTACGCGTTCGCTCCCACGAACTCCGCGGTGTTCGCCTGGATTGTCGAGGGGGATCGCGGGCGTCCGGTCTCTGCGAGAATACTTGCTGCCATCGTCGTCATCAGCGCCCTCGCGACCGTCGTCCGCACCCACATGCGAGGCGTGCTCGTCAGCGACGACTGGATTGAAGCCCGCTATCTCCTGCCGCTCGGCATTCCCCGCGCGCGTCGATGGGTATGGCCCCAGGTGCATCGCGTCATTGTCGACGGCCCGCGCGTAGCATTCGAGCTATGGGATGGGAGTTTTGAGCGCTTGCCTAAGGTGGAGAAGGCCCGCGAGCTTGTGGACGTGATTCAGCAGCATGCGCAAAAGCGGCGAATCGGAGTCACCGTCCTCCATCCCACTCGCGTTTGACTGACTCCCGAAGCTCCGGGTCGGCCAAGAACTCAATTGCGGTGCGCGCCAGCGCCTTGGCGGCCATGACCAGGGTGAGATCCGCGGCGTCGGTTGCCGCGGCCTCTGCGAATCGATGCTCGTGGCAAAGCGCCTCGCCCTTGTTCACGATGGCAAGCCAAGGGTGGATGGAAGGCACGACGTGGGACACGTCCCCCATGTCGGTACTCCCGCTTCCAACGCTTTCGTCGCGGTCGAGCGGATGGCGACCTAGCGTCCGCAATTGTTCGCCGAAGCAACGCGCAAGCGCCATGTTGTTGACCATATCTCTATAGCCATGGCGCACATTCGCCGTCACGTGCACGTCGCTCGCGAGAGCAGCGGCGCGCGAGCAGCGTTCGATTGTTTGACGGACCCGCTCGAGCTCGGCGCCGTCACGTGCCCTTACGCTGAACTCACACGCGGCTCGCTCGGGAATGACATTGATGGCTTGCCCGCCGTCGGTTACGTACCCGTGGACGCGCACGCCGTCCCGAAAATGCACTCGCTGCCCATCAATGAGCCTAAAGAGGTCCAAGCAAGCGGTGAGCGCGCTGCGCCCGTCATGGGGAGCCAGGGCTGCATGCGATGGACGGCCGAGGAACTCGAATGTGAGCCATAGCGAGGCAAGAGTGGCGTGGGCGATGAGATCGCGGTCGAACGGATGAAACATCATCGCCGTCTCAATTTTCCCGCCGCCCCCCTCCTCCGCCGGCGTCCCCAGCAGTACGACCTCGCCTCCGACGGCCGTCGCGATTGTGGCCGCCGCGACGAATGCCCCGACGGCTCCCGCGGCAATGAGGTTGTGCCCGCAGGCGTGACCAACGCCCGGCAGCGCATCGTATTCGGCCAAGATCGCCACGCAAGGGCCGCCCCTCGAGCCGGCGCGAGCGCGCAGAGCGGTCGGCATCCCCGCGACGCCGCGTTCGACCTGGTGCCCCCTCCCGCGCAATACCTCGCTGACCCACTCGCTGGCCTTGTGCTCCTCGAATCGGAGTTCCGGGTGCGCGTGAATACGCCGAGCGAGAGCGATCAGATCGGGCCGGCATTCGTCTACGGCGCCATCGATCGAAGCAGCGAGTTCGTGCCCAAGCGGCATCGTCTCAGTAAAGCAATGTATGTGGCGCCGCGCTACGCTTGTGCCGCGGAATGCACAGGCCTCTGGTCGCCATGGCCTTGGGCGCACTCACCGGCGCTTGGGGGTGCCGCGATCGCGCTGGGGCGCGAGCGATCCCGCCCACGCCGTCCGCCCCGCCAGCGACTCTTGCCACCGGACCGAGCGCAAGTCCGCAAGAAGGTCAGGAGCTTGCCCCCTTCAAAGGGGAACGGGTGACCGGAGAGGGTCGGGCGATGGGCACACACCTCGCGTTTGCAGCCTTCACCCGCCCGGGCGTCGATGCCGCCCGCGCACGGGATCTGTTTGAAGCGGCAACGGCCGAAATCGTGCGTCTGGAAAAGCTGATGACGACCTGGGACCCAAATAGCGAAGTCTCGCGCATCAACGCCGATGCGGGCCGGCATCCAGTGGTTGTCGGCGAGGAGACATTCAACGTCGTTGCGGAATCCCTCCACGCGAGCATCATCAGCCACGGCGCTTTCGACATTACGTTCGAGACTCTGCACGGACTCTGGAAGTTCGACCAGGATCTCGATCCGCACCCTCCCTCGCCAGAGCAGGTGGCCAGCCGCTTAAGGTACGTCGGCTACGTGCACGTGAAGCTTGATCCATCCACGCGCTCGGTCTTCTTGGACGAGTCGCACGTTCGAATTGGCCTTGGTGGAATCGCCAAGGGCTATGCCGTGGACCGAGCTTCAGAGGTGCTCTTGGACGGGGGACTCGTTTCCTTCTACGTGCAAGCCGGCGGAGACTTGTACGCCCACGGCACCAAGCCTGACGGCTCTCCTTGGCTGGCGGGCGTTCGCGACCCTCGCGGTCCGGAGACCGACTACTTTGCGATGATGCCTGTCCTGGACCACGCCTTTAGTACCGCGGGAGACTACGAGCGTGGGTATATCGCCGCTGGCAAGCGCTATCACCACATCATCGATCCGCATACCGGATATCCCGCGACCGCGTCGCGAAGCGTGACGATTTGGGCGCCGACCGCGCTTCTGGCCGACGAGCTCGATGACGCCGTCTTCATCCTCGGACCGGAGAAGGGCCTTGCTCTGATCGAATCGCTTGAGGATGTCGGAGCCGTCATTGTCGATGCCCACAATCGTGTGTGGCAGAGCAAACGGCTAGAGGGGCGTGTGCGAGAGGTCCACCCACCGAGAGACGAGCGTCCTTGAGTCTGTCGCCTGGGTCCCGACTCACCCAAGTTTGTCGCCTGGGTCCCGTCCCAGGCGAAGCCGCTGCCGAGTACCGGACGGCGTAGGGTCCCCCTGACTCGTATTGCGTCCACCCTTCGCGTCCTCCCCGCGACAGCCCGTTTCCTACTGAAGCGGACTGAAGCCCTCCAAAGTGCGCAATCTGGACGTGTCTCGACCAACGCGCGCGTCTTGGACCCGGCGCCAGCTGCGTCGGCACGACTCATGCTCGTC
>WNFJ01434006.1_pt1 | contig 21782 bp, 18 predicted proteins | sample 5400461 | NCBI WGS metagenome assembly WNFJ01 (sample SAMN13153349, study PRJNA577476) | soil metagenome | isolation source: 115 cm saprolite on Douglas fir-dominated hillslope | place: USA:California | collected 2013-09-17
CGATCAGCCCGCAAAGATTGTTGGAATCTTCCCGCGTTCCTCCACAGCCCCCTTCGTGCAGCAGAAACCGGATGCCGTCCACGTTTTCAAAAACCCGGGAACGCTGCGGGCCCGCCGCGTCTTCCGTCAACACGCGCGTCTTGATCTCTTCGCTCCGGCCATCCGCATAAAGCCGCGCCAGCTCTGCCACCTGCCTTCGATACACTTGTGGCGCGGCGAAGCCCAGCTCCTCTTCGAACGCCTGCTTCAACACACCGATGTTTCGGTTTTCGCAGAATACCAGTGGAACAACGATCCAGTAATTGCGCGTGCCCACCTGGCCGTCGGACCGGCGATATCCCAAGAATTCCCGCTGCCTCCATCTCGACACATCCGGCGGCGTCCAGCGGTATTCTTCCGTTTTTCCCTGAAACGCTGCGGCCTGATGGTGGATGTTGCGGGTGGTCAGCAGTTCTCCTCGCCGGATCGGCGCGACTGCTTTCCCCACGAGCACGCCGTACATGATGATGCTCGCGCCAGGGGCCAAATCTTCCGTGGCGAATTTGTGTTTTGCGGGAACGTCCGACTCTAAAGTGTAGAACTGGGAATCAAAAGAAATCTGCTCCCCGCGGTGCAGGCCGGCCAGCGCGATCAGCACGTTATCTTTCGAATCGAATTTGAGCACTTTGTTCTGCATCACACCGGACCCGTATTCTCCCTTTTCGCGCGTTTACAGCCACGGCCCGCTTTTCCCCCGCATTGTAGACCACGCCGTGCGATTAGTCGCGTGCTTGATTCTCCAGCGGTTGCAATCTCCAGAACTTCGCCGCATTTCCGCCCAGCACAGCATTTCTTTCTTCCGCTGCGTACTTGCTGATGTAATTCTTCACCACATCCATGACCCGCGAATACGGAGCTGCCACCGTGCACACCGGCCAATCCGATCCGATCATCAACCGGCTCGGTCCGAAGCATTCGAAGGCCACGTCCAGATAGGGCCGCAGGTCCTCGGGTTTCCAGGCCTGCCAGTCTGCTTCCGTGACCAGGCCAGACACCTTGCAAGAAAGATTCGGAAAAGACGCCAGTTCCCGGATTCCGCGCGCCCAGAAATCAAGATCTCCGCTTTTGATCGGCGGTTTCGCCAGATGGTCCAGAACAAAGCGCTGCCGCGGAAATCGCGCCACGAACTCCGCCGCCACCGGAACATGCCGTGAATAAATCAGGATGTCGTAGGAGAGATCAAATTCTTCGAGCATTGCGATCCCGCGAAGAAAATCCGGTTGCAGCAGGAACCGCTCATCCGGCTCGCTCTGCACAATGTGGCGGACGCCCACCAGCTTGGAATTTCCCACAAACGATTTCAATTCGAATCGCAATCGCGGCGACCGCAGATCAACCCAGCCGACAACTCCCAGGATGAACGGGGCGCGCTCCGCCAATTCCAGCAGCCAGCGCGTCTCATCCAACGTCTGTCGCGCTTGAACCGCGACGCACCCCTGAAACCCGCCGCACTCCAGCTCGCGTTTCAGATCCGCCGGAAGAAAATCCCGGCGCAGTGCCGCCATCGAGTCATCGATCCAACCGTACTCTCGCCGGTCATACATCCAAAAGTGCTGATGAGCGTCAATGTGCATCGCTCTAGGACCGCTTTAAGACTTGTTTTGACGCTTCTGCCGGACCCGAATCCTCTTTCATCGGTAGTCCACAACTTGCTGACGCGATTCCCCTAAACGGTCGATTCCCAGCTCCACCACGTCGCCCGCCTTCAGATATTGCGGCGGCTTCATCCCCAAGCCGACGCCCGGCGGCGTCCCCGTGCTGATCACGTCTCCCGGCAGAAGAGTCATGAATTCGCTGACGTAAGCGACCAGCGCCGGAACATCGAAAATCATCTTCGATGTAGAACCTCTTTGCCGGAATTCTCCATTCACCTTCAACCACATGCCCAGTTGATTGAAATCTTGAATTTCATCCTTCGTAGCAAGGAACGGTCCCAGCGGCGCAAACGAATCCGCGCTCTTCCCCTTCACCCATTGCCCTCCTCGTTCAAGCTGGAAGCCGCGCTCCGAATAGTCATTGTGCAGCGCAAAACCTGCGACATAGTCCATTGCATTCTCCCTGCCCACGTAACTCGCTTTCTTCTCCATCACGATTGCCAATTCCACTTCCCAGTCCACCTTCGTGGCGTTTTTCGGAATCACCAGAGGATCGTTCGGCCCTACCAGCGCCGATGTCGCCTTAAAAAAAATCACCGGCTCCTTGGGAATCTCCATCCCGCTCTCTTCGGCGTGATCCCGGAAATTCAGCCCGATGCACACAATCTTGCTAGGCCGGCAAATCGGCGGCCCAAATCGCGCCGCGGATGATTCGCACGGCGCGGAACCCTTATGCGCCGCCACCCAATTCCGCAGTTTCGAAATTCCGTCGCTCGCGAAAAACGCCTCGTCATAGTCCGAACCGAACCCGGAAACATCCAGCCGCGTCCCATCCTCAAGCAGCACGCCCGGCTTTTCCCGCCCCACCTCACCCATTCGAATCAGCTTCATTTCAGGAACGCCCCCATGTGGAGAAAAGTTTACCAACGCCCGCAAGAAAAATGAGCCAACTTCTGGCAATGAATTTGCCCCATCGCCGGGCTTTCATTCACAATGCGCGTCGCGGCTTTCAGGGTTGGCGATGCGCGGCAGTTTCCACGCGGCCGAGCATGTTGTCGAGTTCGGCGCGGTAGAAGTATCGGCCGTTCACGATGACACCGGCGATCTTCTGCGTGTTGGCAATGTCAGCGAGAGGATTAGCCGAAAGCAGCACGAGGTCCGCGACCTTCCCTTTTTCCACCGCGCCTAGTTGGTCTTCCATTCCGAAAAAGCGCGCGGGATTAATCGTCGCAGTTTGCAGCGCTTCAAGCGGAGTGAATCCCGCGGCCACGAAACGCTGCAATTCCTCGTGGAGGCTGTAGCCCGGGAAAATATGAACACCGGCAGGCGTATCCGTTCCCGCAAGAAACGGCACCCCAGCCTTGTGCAACATTCCCACGACCTCGAGTTCTTTCTCGACAAATCTCTTTCGAATGGCCAGATCATCCGCGCCATAACCCTGCGTGATTTCCTCGGTGAATCGCTTCCACGTTTTGTTTTTCCACGACGCCGGCACATATTTCACGCGCGTGTCTTTGGTGAAATCACTCACGTCGATCAGGTTGCCGCCGCGTTCCCACACCAGCGTCGGGCATTGCCACGTCTGATTCTTCGCAAGAATCGCAGCCAGTGCAGCAGCGCGCGCGGGGTCGTACGTGGCCAGGAATCGCCCCTCCGTCTTATTCCCTTTCAAGAACTCGTCCTCGGCGGGCGAGCTCCCTTCAAAAATCCCGATGAGATGCTCGAAGCTCTTCATCCCCGCTTCAGACATCTCGCTCGCGCGCACCGCATCCGGCACGTGTCCTTCGAATGCTATCTCCTGCTTCTTGGCTTCCTCCGCGATTGCGAAAACCGCGTCGCGCGGAATCAGCGATTGCAGCTTGATGAAGTCCGCGCCCCGGTGCTTGAGATCCGCGACGGCGCGATGCGCATCTTCGGGGGTCGCAATCGCCACCGAGCTTGGGAAGCGCGGCTTCGGCCCATCCAGCATGGACCCGGAGGTGTAAATGCGCGGCCCCATCAGGCGCCCCGCTTCAATTTCGTTGCGCCACACCTGCACAACATCCAGCTCGCTGCCCATGTCCCGCACGCCGGTGACACCGTTTGCAACGAAGAGTGGCAGTGAAATATCCTGTGCGCCGGGAAACCAGTCCCCGAAAACCAGGTGCACGTGCATATCCCAGAGCCCGGGAATCAGGAAAAGTCCGCGGCAATTCACGCTCGGGGCGTTCCGCGGATACTTCGCCGATTTGCTGGGCCCCACCAAAGCAATGTGATTGCGCTCGAGAATTACGGTTTGCTCGGGTTGCAGTGCGCCCGTTCGAACGTCAACGACCGTCACATTGTTCAGCACCAGCAGGTCGTCGGCCCCGGGCTTCTGCGCGTGGAGAGGCTCGAAGAAAAATAGACAAATCAAAAAGAGAATGCCGGTGTGAACGGCAAGGCGTCCGAGTATATTCATCGTCCCGCATACTATCTGTTTTGCCGCCGGAGTTCACCTGTAGGTACTTCAAAGCACATAGCGTTCCGGGCGACTCCGCTGATCGCTTCCTGGGCGTATGATAAAGGAAGTTCCCGCACGCTGGGACCCGCGCGCGGAGAAGTCCAATGAAGAAAAAAACAATTGCGATTTGCGCTTTCCTGCTGGCGGCCATCCTTGCGCCGGCACAGGAAAAGCCGGTGGATACGTCGAAGGAGCTCCAGCCTACCCATACCGGCTTGAATGAAGGCGCGGCAAAACCGCTGCCGACGCAGCACGAGCACCACGGGTTCATGCAGGAGGGCGTGCACCATGCGGTCGCAAAGGGCGTCACCCTGAATGCGAAAGTGGATGCGGCGGCGCATACCATCACACTCCGCGTGGGGCCGATGAATTTGCCGGCGCACACGAGCCACCTGAAAATGCCGCAGGCGCCGGATCTGGTCTGGGAAGTACCGATCGACGGCTGGCTGCTTGCGTATCACCCGAAGCTTGTGGATGCCAGCGGCGGCGCCGTACCGGGAACGGTGCTGCATCATGTGGCGTTCTGGAACGAGAATCGCGCGGATTTTCTCTGCCCCAACAAGGAAGAACATATTTTCGGCGCGGGCAGCGAGATGACGGATTGGACCGAAGTGCCCGGCTATGGATATCGCGTGCACCATGGCGAAAAGATCCGCATCGAGACGATGATGTACAACCCGACGGACACGTCCTACGACAAGGCCTATCTCGAAGTAGTAATTCCCTTCCAGGAAACACCGGAAGACGCGAGCGCCGCCGCGCCGCGAAAGAATGTTTATCCCGCGTGGATGGACGTGACGTCGTGCGGGAATTCCGGTTATGACCTGCCGTCGGGGAAAAGCGAGAAGACGGGAACGGTGACGGTAAAATACGACGGCGTGTTAATCGGTGTGGGCGGACACTTGCACGATTACGGAAAGCAGATTGTCCTGCAGGATGTGTCGCGCAAAGAGACCGTGGCGACGCTCGATGCGAAGGCGGACGCTCAAGGGCATCTTGAGTCCGTGCCTGTGAAGTTGCTTGTGCATGATGGCGGCTACAAATTTGCGACAGGTGATGTCCTGAAAATTTCTGCAACGTACGACAATCCGACCGGAAAACTCTTGCGCAATGGCGCAATGGGAATCGCGGTTGGCTATTTCGTGGCCACCGATGATACGAAGATGGCAGTACTGCGGCGGAATGAGAAGCCGTCGCACGACACGGCGGGTATGTCCCACGATCATTAGAAGAGAATGATTTGTGGGCAGTGGGCGGCGGGTGAGAACAGAGAGGCCTCGCGGCGATGCTCCTCGGGGCTGGCATAAGCTCCCGTGCCCCTGGATCTTCGGGTTAGCGGAATGCAACAAGGACTAAGGAAATGAGAAATCCTTTTCATATTCTGGCGAATTTCTTAGAGTGCTAGCTTATCCGACCCAGTAAGTATTGCCGAGTTCCGCCCATGCACGTAGACATCGTCCAGGATAGAACGGCTGGGTCTACGGCAGGATGTTGCCTGCAGTAGCCTTCAAGAGTGCCCTCACCGCGGCACCTAACAGCTTACATTTCTTGGACTTAGAAGCAATCTGCCCAAACTTTCGATTTTCCTGTAAGGGCGAAAGCTGATGCTGTGCGCTGTCAGGTTCATTTGCCTGTATCCCTCGGGGGCGGCGGAACGAGGCTATTCCGAGTTTGACCTCGTAAGCCGTGTTCCCGGCGAAAATTGGTACTGGGCTTGCTCTTGGAAGAGTACTAGCGTTGGGGGGATCACCGATCCAAAAACTCATGAGTACCTTACTTGGCAGCTGCGAGGTCTCTGGTTGAAGTCTGACTTGAGATCAATTCGAAGGAGGCCGGATATGCCTGTTGCGCAAACGAGAAAAGAGTTCTATCCGCTTTGCTACGGGCATCACCAAGAAATGATGCCTGACCAGTTTAATTTACACAACACTAGCGATCCTAGGCAGACGACGGCTTACGCTTGTCGCGAGCCCGGTTGCCTGGTCCGCTACGACAGCGCTAGAGGGTATTTCATCGTGCAGGTCGGAAATGAAATCGAAGAAGAAGCTACGCCTAGCGTCACTTGCACGCATGATGGGACATCTATGTATCTCGCTGAAGTGCAGCCGCAGAACACTAGTTATCGCTTGTGGAGATGCCCGCAATGCAATGCAAGCCGAACCAATGAGGAAGGCCTCGCAGTCGGCCAATCCTAGCGAACACTTCATGTTGTTGGAGGGAGAAACCCTGGAGGCCCGGAGCAGCGGGTATCGCTACCGATGGGATCTCTCGATGGATATTCATTCGCGGCTAGCGGGATTCCCCCACTCCTCGACCCGCGCTACAAACTGGAGGCCGACGACAAATTTCGTGCCCTCCACACGTTGGCAGTACACCACGCGCGCCAGCGACTTGACGCCTTCCTCTGGAGCGGTAACCAGCACATGCTTCCCCGGCGCACAGAGCAACTCAGTCACTACGCGTGCGCCTCGAGGACTTACATTTTCGGTGACGGTCCTCTCATTAAGCCGGGATTCGTCCAGGCGCAAAAGCTCCACCGTCACTGTCCTGGCAGTGCGCTTTTCATATCGGCCAGTGGGTACTTGCATCTAGCACTTGCTCCCTGTCGGTGCCTTATTCGGATGCCGGCCGAGTTGCGTCCGAATATAAGGATAGAGGGAGTTTGGTCTCTCAGTCTTACTTCAGCGGGAAAACCAACAACGCCTCTAAGCAACCTCCTTTGGTTGCCACCGTTCGGCAACACCAAGAATCTCGTAAGTCGAAGCTACGGTCATGGACAAACGGGCCCGCGTACCGCAGAGTGCTGGGCACTAGCGAGGCAGAGAGCGCCCCGAGCCACGAAGGAACGCTCTACGTACGTTTCCAAGAAAGGAGTTTACGTCGATGGTGAAGAGTCGACAATCAGAGAAATACCCTAATTGACGATGAGAAAATCCTTGCCGTGGTGTTCCATGCAGACCAGGTTATCGAGCGCATCGTAAGAATAGCGGGCGACCCTGATGGGACCGCCAGTCTGCGGGCACACCGTGACTGGGGTTAGTTGTGGCACTTCTATCCATGAAAAATGGTGGGAGGTTATGAGAGCCGTACCCACAAACTAAGGTGTTCAACGACTCCAATATAATGTCGACACCCGATTGATATTCGGTGTTGTCAGGCCTACACGTATAGTGTGGCAGTTCGTGAAGTCATCCGGCCCCTTCGGGAGGTCTGCGTGGAGAGTCGTGGCTGAGCCCATTCCAAGCCGTCGATCCGAGCGGCGTATCCCGCAGATATTGGCCGCGGAGATTTCGCTTTCAGAAGAATCTGTGTCCAAGTAAACGACGGTCTCTGAGAATGTGAGTCTTCACGGTGCACGCGTCATTACGGTGCGGCCCTGGCAAACGGGGACCCGCTTGATGGTTGCTTTTCTATGGGATGGCGTTCGATCTGAAGGTAGGGTCACTTACTGCCAGCGCAAGGGGGGCGGCTTCGCCATTGGGGTAGAGCTATCCGGACAGTTGCAAGCCGCATAGCGAACCTAACCTGGTTTTGGGAGGACGGACGTGCGCGCTGATAAGCATTTCTTGCCGGGCCAAAGTATCCCTTCGAGGAGGCACTATCCGCGAGTCGAGACGCCTAGCGGAGTCTGGGTCTACTGGAATTGCAAAGGACGTGAGGATACTTCACAGGTCCGAGACCTGAGTATGGGAGGTTTGTTTGTCGAAACAGAAGTGACGCGTGAAGTGGACACGACGATCAGGCTTGACTTTCTCGTTCAGGAAGGACAAATCAGGGCGGAAGCTGTTGTCCGGCATGTAAAGCCCGATAGCGGACTGGGATTAAAATTCACTGCGCTGACGGAGGAAGACGGCCCCCGTCTGGCAGCATTGATGACAAGGCTTCGCGGTTTATCCCAGTCCCACACCAACTTGAAATGAAAGCGTCGGCCATTTCCTTGGTCACTGTGCGTTGAAATAGCGAGCAAGCGCACATGGCTCAATATCTTCACATACGGTGCGTTGTCAAGACTGACCGAACAAGCGCACATGAACGCATTCAGTCCGTGGGCGGAGCCAAGCCAGACGGAAGTCGTTGGATACTGACCCAGGACAAGGCCATTTCCTGCATCCAGGACGGGACTCACGTGTTCTACATCGAGAAACCTGGGGGTCAGCGGCTTGACGTGATCGTCGCAACGAGCGCGCATGGCAACTACCTTAAGACGGTCGCTGATAGAGAGCAGCCGGAGAGCCTTCTGTTTCTGCCGTCCTGTTCTTAGATTGAGGCGCAACGTCCGAGGCACACTTGAAAATTTATTGATTGGGTGCTCCTGTTCTCCGCGCCTTCTGTTAGCGGCCAGGGCCGAAGGCCTGCGAAAAATTCAAAAAGCGGATGCATTTTACCGACGCCTTTGCGAGGCATCTTCCGACCTGCCCTGAATGCAAGGCCGTGATTTTCACACGATCGCATGTTTTTGGGATCGCATGTTTTTGGGTTGACTTTCTGAGCGCATTGAAGCATTCTCATCGGGCAACATCCGCTGAGGGACGACAAGCGATACCCACCCAGCTCAGCAGACACAAACCTTTCCCCAGCCTCAGGTAATGCACCCTCCCCCAGTTCTGGGCATGGCTAGCTACACTGGCCCTGAGCAGGGTCTGCAAACCACTTTCATCCTGTAGGCGGTAAATCAAAGGAGGTTGATATGTTTGCTCGATTCGTATCTATGCGCTTGAAGAGCGGTAATTTGGCCGAATTCAACCGCATCCTTGAAAAGGAAGTGATTCCACTACTGCAACGCCAGAAAGGTTTCCGGGAGGAAATCGTCCTGACGAACCCGGGCGGGGCAGAAACGGTTGGCATCAGCATCTGGGAACAGAAAGAGAATGCTGAGTCCTATAACCGCGACAAATTCCCCGAAGTCCAACAATTGCTGGCGAAGGTGCTGGACGGAAATCCGCAGATCAAAACGTACGAAGTATCACACTCAACCGTTCACAAGATCGCCGCTCACGTAACCGCGTGAAGACGACAACCTTCCGTTCAACATTCCATTCAGACGGTGCTGTTTCGACGGGGGGCGGCCTTGGGCTGGCCCCCTGCGTTTCCCGGTATGGTGTGGTGGGGGGATCCCGCGAAGCCGTCCGAGCTACCCCGAACGGAGCCCGGGTAGAGGCCAATCGCAATTTGTGGGTGGGTGACGCGGGAAGCAGTGGACAAGCGTCGCGAAATGATCGAGCAATAGCTAGAGGCTCCCACATCCGAGCAGACAAGGGACAAACGCTGCACGCAACTCTCACACGCAACGTTGTCCCTCATCCTGTCGAGTAGAACCTCGTGAATGCGGCGCACCTTATCTTGGCACTTCCAACTTCCGCTCGTACGCTTCCAAGGTAGTCCGCGTCTTCCCGTATTACACGAAGTCTTTCACCAACGCAGCGAGATTCGACGCGGCTTCTGCGTTCGATTTTAGGTACTGCTGATACTGCGGCTCGTTGATTCTCAGCGGGTTTTTGTTCAGGTGCTCGATCGCTGCGGTGGTGTTCGAGGCCAACTTCTTTGCCACGGGCATGATTCGGTCGATGGCCTCTCGCTGCCAAGGCGAGGCGCTGCTCCGCAGATTTTGTAACTTGCTGATGATTTTGCCGATAGCGTTGATGCGCTCTTTGATGCGATCCAATTCTTCGGCATGGCTCTGCCATGACATGTCGGATCGAGTGAACGACTCCAGCTCGTCCGAATCACACTGCAGGTCAGCCGCTTGCCCTTTGATGTCTTCCAGCAGTTGCGATACTTCCTTGTTGTCCTCCGGCGGCGCTGCCTGAACGTCTAGACGCGCGATCAGCAACCCGGCAGCCGCTTATGCGACCGCGCCGAGACAACGGCCAAGAATTCTTCGTGTCATCGTTACTCCTCTCTTGATTCGTCGCGGTGTGATTTTCATGGCATGGGCCCCTGAGTGCAAACACCGCCGAACAGAGCCCCACGCCATATATGCCCGAGATATGCATCTTGTGCTCCAAAACGAACCGAATTTGTGTTCTCCCGCTAACTCGCCCGGATTGAATGTTAGTGGCAAGCGCAATTCAGGAACGCGGCTTCAAGGGGCGCCAAAAGCCGGATAGTGACGGCATGGCGACATCGGCCCGTCAGCGCGGAACCGGCACCCTGGTCACCCGTCTGCAGCTAGCACAGGCTGTAACTTGGCTACCAGGAGGAGTACTATATAAACCGTAAGGGGCGCTACCACTAGCAGTTGCTTCAGACTCGGAATACCATCGGGCCACTCTTCAGGAAGCCACTCTACCGCTAGGGCCATTTCCGTTACCCGGGGCTACCCAACAGCTATTGGGGGTGGAAGGCGCACTCAAGCAGGCCTAAAGGCCTGTTCGGCTTTGCAGAGCCGAGCAGGTGAAGTATGCACGGCTACAGCACAGACTCGAATGAAAGAAGGGTCGTTCCACTTCTGCTTGCGTTACTGGCGATTGCTTTGGCGTGGGCCTCGTCGAAATTTTTCGCGGCCGCGCGCCTCTCGATTCCTTGGTGGGTGGATGCTCCTTCCAGCATGGCTTTCTACGGCGCGCTCTACGCGCTTTTCGACAGGTATCTCTGGCGGAACAGCTTCGTGCATAAATTGGGCTTGGTTCGAATGCCGGACCTCACGGGCCGCTGGGGCGGTTATCTCATGAGCTCTTTTGACGGCCATGCGAAGCGGCACGAACTGATGATCCACATCTTCCAGAGTTGGACGCAAATCACCGTGTACCTTACCACGCCCATGTCCATGTCCCGCAGTACCGCGGCAGTGATTCAAGTGGATGACCCGGAAGGCGCCGCGTTGGTCTACCAGTATCAGAATCAGCCGCTCGCGGACGCAATGAGAACGATGCACATGCACTATGGCACGGCGATGTTGAGAATCTCGAACGGAGGGTGCCTGACCGGGGAATATTATGCAGGGCGCGACCGGCGAACCTTTGGGCGGATTTGCTGCAAAAGGGTATAGGGATGCGTAGGGGCGGGGAAGCGGAAAATCTTGAGAACAGAGGATGCAGGAAGGAGATAGAGAAAAAATCAAAACCCGCACGGTTCAAAACCGAAGCATGCCGCCTCCACACCTTGCCCTGTGACTAAGGCCTGTTCAATTCGAGACACACTCGCGTTATGTTTGGTTTTTCCGTGGCGCGAAAATCGCTCGTGCTGGCATAAGAGAGATGATTCAACGACTGCCATATTGCGCCACGCGAAAGCGATTCTCTGCAAGCAGGGAATGCGTCTTGGCATGGACCAGTCAATTAGGCTATAGCTCGACCTCTGAAGAAGTGCAGGAGGAGCATCACTATACCTGATGACCAGCAGGACGCGAATGAGGCCTGTGGAAACGTGAAAGGTCAAGAACCCAAGCAACCAAAGAACAATTAGAACCGCGGCGATTAATCCAAGCATGTCTTCAACTCCTTTTATCTCCGAGCGCGTGCCAATCAGAAACCCTTTTGTCACACACAGCACGGATTCCGACGTCTCGTTGGAGTTCAAATTTAACCCGGGGGGCCAAGTTAATTCCTTGAATCTCGACGAAATTGAGCGGCTAGTGAAATACCCTGGTTACTGAGTGATCTGAACGGGCCGGTCGTAGCCGGTCATTTCCAGATAGCCGGCGCCGCTGAGCGGCTGTGAATTGCGCTGACCGGTGAGAACAATGGCGCCTTCCCAATAGGTCGGAGAAATTTTTGTCTTGCCGGCCAGCTCCTGCGATACCAGCGGTGTTTTGGCTTCGAGTTCGACGCCTAATTTTGGAATCGCTATCCTCCAGTGGATGGGATACTCAGCGCCAGTAAGAGGGCTCGTCCATTTTTCTCCAGCGGGCTGCAACTTGAAATCACTTGAGCGCAGGTGTGTCGTCTTTCCTTCTGCATCAACGTAAGTGCCCGCCGAATACGGATCAATAGAACCGTCCTTGCGGCGAATGTGAAAGAGCATCACCTCCGTGTGGTCCTCAAGTTGGAGGCTCAGCCAGTCCCAGCCGGTTTGCTTGGGCGCAAGCTGATGAGTGAAGAACTCGTGGTCCATCCAACTCGTACCGCTCACTGCAAATCTTTTGCTACCGAACTCTATGGTACCCGAGGTCGTCAGGAGCGTGAGAGAAACATAATGTGAGGCACGGCCCGGCCCCTCCGCCTTTTGGCTGACACCGTTTTCACCGTGAGTAACAGGAGGTTTTTCCGGGTGCAGCGTCAAGTGAAGTTGAAAGCACTCATCGACCGCTTTCAGCTCCTGGTCGCCGCCATGCCATTGAATCTGCCAATTGCCGTTCCAGATGCGGCCGAGGGATTCGCTCGCGGCAGCGATGCCCGGGCCGGATCGATTGGTGCGCTCCGCGTGATAAAACTTCCCACCATCCAGATCGCTCAAAGCGAGATGCGCGAGGTAAAGATCCCGCACGTCCCAGGCGGAGTTCCTGGCGGGATCGCGGCTGATGGCTTGCCGGAAGAAAGTCAGTTCGAATCCGAACCGCCGGCCATCAGCTGATTTCAGATTTCCCGTGTAGTACCACCATTCCGTCTGAAAATCCGGATGATTGAAATGATCGCGCGGGAATTCGTACCGGTATCCCGGTAAGGCAGTGCGGTATTGCGCTGCAAGAGGCTGCAGGAAAAGCAACGCGGCCGCGATGCACGCAAGCCTACTCTTCATGCACTACCTCGAGCGGATTCAAACGCACCGCGACCTGCGCCGGGTAGAAGCCGGCAAGCACGGTCGCCCCATATACGACCGTCAGCGCCCCAAGAAGAACTTCCACCGGCCAGTGAAACCGGATGGTCCAGCCGAACGACTGCTTATTGATCACATAGATGAGGATGAGCGAAAGCGCAAAGCCCAGGGCCAGACCTGCAAGATTGGCCAGAAGTCCGAGCAGACCGGCCTCAACGAGTATCAGCTTTCGAACCTGCCCGGTGGCCGCGCCAAGAAATCGAAGCAGGCCAAGTTCGCGCCGGCGGTCAATTACCAAAGCGAGAAGCGCTCCGGCTATCCCCATAACCGCGACGATGACCGCGACCGCTTCCAGGGCGTAGGTGATAGCAAACGTGCGGTCAAAGATGCGAATGGCTTCGGCGCGCAAGTCTCGATTCGAGAACATAAGGACGCGGTGGCCGGCGGCGGCCTTTTCAATTTCGACGCGCACGGTTTCGACTTGTGTTCCTGGTGCGACGTAGACCGCAAGATTGGAGGGGGTGGGGTCGGGCAGGTAGCGGAGCATGGTGCTGCGAGACATGACGATGTTCCCGCGCTCGCTCGAATAGTCATAGTAAACGTCGGCAATGCGGAAAGTGGCCTGCGCCGCTCCAAGCGAAAGCGCAATGGAATCGCCCGCCCTTACGTGATGCTTGGATGTGAAGGGCTCGCTGACAATGACAGCGTTGGAATCGCGCAGCTCGGCAAATACCTGCTCGATAGGACGGCCCGAGAAAAAATCCGAGCGGCGGGACTTGCGAAGCGCTTGCGGATCAATGGACGCCAGAGTGACGGGCATGCCGTCATAGCTGATCTCATAGGCCCGGAGACGGGCGACGGCCTCGACACCTGGAAGCGCCTCGATTTTCTGAGTCAGGTCGAGAGAGATCGTGGGGTGGCGGTCTGCTGCAGGGCTGCCGGCGGGGCGCAAATAGAGATCAGCGGGCAATCGATCGTTCATCCAGAGCATGACTGTTTCACGGAAACTCCCGACCATGATGCCGACCGAAGTCATCATGGCGATGGCTGTCGAGAGCGCGCCGACGAGGACGGAAGTTCTGCGCAGTGAAGCTGCGAGACTCCGCGAGGCAAGCATGCCCTCAATGCCGAGCAGTTTGCCGATGAACCTCGAAGAGAGCGAAGTGAGCGCAGCGGCAAATGCAGGGATTGCCAAGGCAGAAGCTGCTACCAGCAAAATCGCCGCCAGGTAACCAAAGAGCGGCTTGCCAGCGACCGCGGGCGCGCGCGCGGCAGCAGTTGCCAGGAGACCGAGCGCAAGAGCCAGCCATAAATCGCGCGTTTTGTGGACGCGCGCGTCATATTCGCGGCGGCCACGCGCCATGGCCTCGACAGGAGAAACGAGAGAAGCTTCGCGGGCAGGGGAATAGGCTGACAGAACGGCGACTCCAACGCCAATGGCGAGCGCTAATAGCAGGGATGCGGCATTCAGTTCGATGGGCCCGGGCCTGCTGCTGACGTAAAGGGATTCGACCGTAGCGGACATCAACCGCACAGCGCCGGTGGCCATGAAACGGCCGAGCGGAAGACCGATGAGAGCGCCTGCAAGGCCGAAGCAAGCGGCTTCACCGACAAAGGCAGCGAGAATTGTCGCGCGGCCGGCGCCAAGAGCGCGGACAATGCCGATGTCCGGGCGACGGCGGACGACCGAAACAGAGATCGCGTTGTAGATGAGAAATGCACCGACAACCAGAGAGATGTAACTGAGCAAACGCAAATTCCAACGGAACGCTGCGAGCATGCGGCGATTCTCGTTCGTGCCGGTGCCTTGCGGACGAACTTCCACACCGGCAGGAAGCACGGTCCGTAAGCGCTGCTGCCAGTCTTCCAGACTGGGAGTCTTAGGCACTTTCAAAAGGATGCGATCGACGCGGCCATAGCGCGCCAGTGCAAGTTGGGCGGCGGCGAGGTCCATCACGATGGCGGATTCGTTGCCGTTCAAATCGGCGTAGACGCCGCGCACCGTGTATTCGCGGACGCGATCGTTGATGAGGAGTTGAAGGCGATCGCCTGGTTTACGGCCGAGGCTGGCGCCCACCCAGAGGGCCTCGCTATCGCCGAGATGCTCGAAAGTTTCCGGGGAAGTCCTCGGCGGCAGGGACAGGTTGGCACCGGCGGCTGAGTTTTCTTCGAGAGCGCCGGCTTCGGCGACGAGATCCAGGCCAATCAGCGGAAGTGATTTCTTGGTATCGGCGATAACCGCGAAGTCCTCGAGGCGCGGGGAAATGCGAATCGCATACGGCAAGGAGGCGAGCGTTGCCAGCACATCTTCCGGCACGCCACCGGAGGCGATGATTTCCAAATCACTGTCGCCCGCGAGAGTTTCCATGGAGGAGCGGAAGGAACCGGTGGCGGCGTCGCCCGCGAGGTCGATGGCGAGAACGACGGCAACGCCCAAAGCGACGGCAAGGACAATCAGTGCGGCGCGCAGGGGCTCGCGGAAGAGCGGGCGGACCATCAATCGGTAAAAAAGGAGAAGACGTGGCATTTCAGCGCCGGATTATCTCTTCGATTTTACCGTCGCTCAGCCGGACCAGGGTATCCGCGAGGGCGGCGGCTTCGATGCTGTGAGTCGCGATGATGGTGGCGGTGTGCTGTTCGCGGGTGAGGCGTTGGAGCAATTCGAGAATGACGTTTCCGGTGGTGGTGTCGAGATTTCCGGTCGGCTCGTCGGCAAGAAGAAGGCACGGGGAATGGATCAGTGCGCGGGCGATCGCAACCCGCTGCATCTGGCCGCCAGAAAGCTGGTGAGGAAAGCGATCGCCAAGACCATCGAGCTCTACCCACGCGAGGCGCTGGCGTGCCGCTTCGCGTGCGCCCGATTTTCCTGCCAGAAGGAGGGGCAATTCCACGTTTTCAAAAACCGTGAGGGTGTGAAGCAATTGAAAGGATTGAAAGATAAAGCCGACTTTTTCGCGCCGCAGCGATGTGAGACTCGCATCGTTCAAAGAGGAAGTGGTGACACCATCCAGCAGGACCTGGCCGGAGGTGGGGAAATCCATCGCACCGGCAAGATGGAGCAGGGTTGATTTGCCGCAGCCGCTGCGCCCTACCAAGGCGACAAACTCACCGGTTTCCACGCGGAGGGAAAGACCATGGAGAGCACGAACGGGTTGGCCGTCGGTCAAGTAGTCTTTCGAAACGTCCTGCAACGACAATATGGGCATGTGGATTGGCGAGCCGGCAATATTCGCCGATGCGAGAATACTGCGCAACTCACCTATTCCCTGTTGCGTCCGATCTTCCGCGAACCGGACGGGGCCGGCAGGCTTCGCTCAGGATTTGAGCGAGGCAAAGGCCTTTTCAATCGCGGAGGTCACCAGCGGCGAATCCGGGGTGATTTCGGGTTCGAAGCGAGCGATGACGCGGCCATCCGGGCCGATGAGGAACTTGGTGAAATTCCACTTAATCTCGCCGCCGGATTGGGGGTTCGAGGATTTATCGGTCAGGAACTGGTAGAGCGGCGTGATGTCGTCGCCCTTGACGGAGACCTTGGCCATCATGGGGAAAGTGACGTGAAACTTGGAGGAGCAGAACGTTTTGATTTCCTGATTCGAACCCGGCTCCTGGGCGCCAAAGTTATTCGCCGGGATTCCCACGATGACGAAGCCGCGATCTTTGTACTTTTCATAGGTGGACTCCAGCGCGGAGTATTGCGGAGTGTAGCCGCACTTGCTGGCGACGTTAACGAGCAGCACGACTTTGCCTTTGTAGGCCGCGAGAGGCGCGGGCTGTCCATCAATGGAATTCAAAGTGAAGTCATAGACCGTTTTTTCGGCAGCCATGAGCGTGGCGGCGCAGAAAAGCATGCAAAGCAGTAGTTTCATTTTTCCCCCTATCCTTTTTTACCCTGTTCCGTGCCCCCAGGCAAATGGGAGCAACAACCGGACTGGCGTACTTCCGGAAGCTTGCCGCACGGCTCAAGTATTCCAGGGCACCGGGCAAAGGGCCGGGGCGGGGGAATTTGCGAAGCGACGATCCTGGCTGGCGGAAATTCAAACGGGCATTGAGACTGGAATAAGCCTGTTATAGACTTCGCAATCGCCATCCTTCACGACGCATACGTCAGGGGCCTTGCCGAGAGGATAGAGCTATAGCGTTGCAGCAGGGACAGCCGCGAACCCTTTGTAGCTGTGGCTGAGGATTCCGTTGTGGTGGTAAGCCGGGGCTGGCTCAACGGCCGCGGCCCCAAGGAGGCCTGGATGCTGTACGCATCTTCGGTTGCGGTTACCCACCGGTCGCTCGAAACGGTGGACCTGGTCATCATCGGAATCTACTTCGCCATCGTGTTCGGGATCGGTTTCTATTTTTCGCGAAAGGAACGGACTTCCGAAGATTACTTCCTCGCTAGCCGCAATATCGGATGGTTCGCGATCGGCGCGTCGCTTTTCGTCTCCAACATTTCGACGGAGCATTTCATCGGACTGGCGGGATCGGGGGCGACGTCGGGGCTGGCCGTTGGCCACTTCGAATGGCTGGCATGCCTGATGCTGCTCCTCCTCGGCTGGGTTTTCGTACCGTTCTACCTGCGTTCGAATGTTTTCACCATGCCGGAATTTCTGGAACGGCGGTTCAATCGCAACTGTGCGACCTATCTCGCGAGCATCTCCGTCATCGCCTACATCTTTACGAAGATCTCCGTGCATTTGTACGCGGCCGCCATCGTGCTGGAGCGCGTGGTGGGTTGGAGCCCGTTGACTGCCGCGGTCATCCTGGTTGTGGCGACGGGAATCTATACGATCGCGGGCGGCCTCGCGGCAGTGATCTACACCGATCTTGTACAGACCTTGATCCTGCTTGCCGGCGCCATCGCGCTGACCATCATTGGCCTGGACAAGGTGGGCGGGTTTGCAGGTTTGCGAGCGGCGGTCCCCACGGACTATTTCCACATGATCAAGCCGTCTTCAGACGGCGATTTTCCCTGGACGGGTATTTTCTTGGGCGCCCCGATCCTGGGCATCTGGTACTGGTGTACGGACCAGGTGATCGTGCAGCGCGTTCTTTCCGCAAAAGACGAAGGCCACGCTAAAGCTGGCACTATCTTCGCGGGGTTTCTGAAGATTCTCCCGGTCTTCGTGCTCGTCCTGCCCGGGCTGATCGCTTTCGCTCTCTATCCCCAACTGTTCCACGTTGTGGACGGGAAAGTCACAAACGGCGACATTGCTTATCCGACCATGATCGTGAACTTGCTTCCACGCGGGCTTGTGGGATTGATGATTGCCGCCCTCCTTGCTGCCCTGATGGGCGCGATGAGCTCGGTCTTCAATTCGGCCTCGACGATGGTGACGCTCGATTTTTATAAAAAATTCCGGCCGGCCGCCACGGAATCGCAGCTCGTCTTCTTTGGGCGGGTCGCGACGGGCGCCATGGTCGTTCTCGGCCTTCTGTGGGTGCCATTCATTCACCTGCTCAGCGCGCAGTTATATATTTATCTGCAGAGCGTGCAGGCGTACATCAGCCCGCCGATTGCGGTGTGCTTCATTTTCGGAATTCTTTGGCCGCGCCTGAACGGGCAAGGAGCCATCAGTTCGCTACTCATGGGTTTTGTCCTCGGTTCCGTGCGCTTCATCTTCGAAGTATTGGATAAGACCCGGCATTATGATTCCGGCGCCATCCGCTGGCTCGTGGACATGAACTTTTTGCACTACGCCATTTTAATGTTCGTCGTCTGTGCGGCCGTGCTGATCGGCGTCAGCATGATGTATCCGGCACCCGAGCGGAAAAAGATCGCGGGACTGACGTTTGCGACGGTGGGCGAGAAACTCGCGACTACTGACGTGAGTACGCCGCATCTCCAGCGAGAAACGCGAACGGAACGCTCGTTCAACCTGGCATTTACGGGAGTGCTGATCGCCACGGTGGTTGGCTTGTGGATCTATTTCCGCTAGAAACCGCTTCCGGGAAAAAACATGGACACGGCTGCCATTCGAACACTGAAACCCAACGTCACGCAGAAGGAAGCGGTCCAGGCTTTCTCCGCGCCGGGCTTTTCGGCGTTGTACTGGCGCATGCGCATCGGCCCCTTGCAAAAGATCGCGGACGCTTACGTGCCCTTCTGGCTCTATCGTGTCCGTTACGAGCTCGGCAGGACGCCCCACATGAGGTTGTTCGCGCTCGATGCGGTCGATGGTGCGCTCGACCTTTTCGAATTTCCACGAATTCCCGAACAGCGTGAACTCGTTTCCGTTGATAGCCGCAATTGGATGGCGCCGTCGCTCACCGCAGAACGCGCCGAGGAAATTCTGCGAGAGAAGGTACTACGTGTCGTTTTCCAGCAAGGATTCTTCAAGCTTCGCGAGGCCCGGCTGGAGATTGCGCGGGAGGCGGGTGAAATGTATCTTCCCTATTGGCTTGGTTTTTATGGTGGCAGCGGATCGGTGCGCTGCCGCGTGCTGGATGCAGTGAGACGCCGAATCGAAGGTGCAAAGGCGTCCGCGTTTTTCGAACAGTGGCTTGCAGCTTGATACGGCGGGGCGGTGCCCGATCGTTTCCGCGCAAGTAGGAAACACACTTAATCGTTCTTCGCTTTTCTTCGCGTCCCGGGAGGATGGAAATGACAGGGTTTGCTCGACTCATCGGAATTGGGTTCCTTACCTCCGCCCTTGGGAGTGGATTTGCGGCCGCGCAGGGCTGGCAACACCTTGGCAAGGTCCAGCGCGTTGGAAAGCTGAAAGATGGCGTTGAGTTAACGGCCGGCGCAGCGAAAGTGCGCATCGCGGTATGCCGCGATGGCGTGTTTCGCGTGCGCGTCGCCCCCAACGGTACTTTTCCCAAGGATTCTTCCTGGGCAGTCATCGAATCGCCCGAACCACCGGCCTTCAAGATCGAAGAAAATCCAAAAGAAATTCGATTCACCGCTGGAAACGTGGTCGCAACCGTTCAGCGTTCACCCCTGCTGATCAATTTCGCTGATGCTGCGGGAAGTGTCCTTCTCGCCGACGAGCCCAGCCTGCCGATGGCCTGGGATGGGCAGCGGATTCACGCCTGGAAGAAAATGCCTCTGGACGAAAACTACTACGGACTGGGCGACAAAGCCGGACCCATGAATCGCCGGAATCGCGCGTTTACAAACTGGAACACGGACGCGTTCGGCTGGCAGGAATCCACCGACCCACTTTACAAAACCATTCCGTTTTTCATGGGGCTTCGCAAGGGCGGGGCCTACGGCCTCTTCTTCGACAACACCTACCGCAGCAGCTTCGATTTCGGGAAAGAGTCCGCGGACTATTTTTCCTTCGGCGCGGAAGGCGGAGAACTGAATTACTACTTCATTGCGGGGCCGGAACCGAAAAAAATCATCGAGCAGTACACCGCGCTCACGGGGCGCTCTCCCCTGCCGCCGCTCTGGACCCTCGGTTACCAGCAGTGCCGCTACAGCTACTATCCCGAAGCCCGCGTGCGGGAGATCGCCAGGCTCTTGCGCGAAAAGAAAATTCCTGCCGACACCATCTACCTCGATATTGACTATCAGGAAGGCTACGCCCCATTCACGATCAACCGGCAATATTTCCCGACCTTTGAAAAAATGGTCGCTGACCTGAGAGAACAGGGTTTTCACGTCATTGCCATCACGGATCTCCACATCAAGAGGTTTCCGGACCACGGCTATGCCCCGTTCGATTCGGGAATAAAAAATGATGTGTTCGTCAAGAATCCTGATGGTTCCGTCTACGTTGGACCCGTCTGGCCGGGGGAAAGCGTTTTCCCCGATTTCACTCTTACGCGTGTGCGGGATTGGTGGGGCGCTCTTTACAAAGACTTTGTTGGAATGGGCTTGGCGGGCTTTTGGAACGACATGAATGAACCCGCCGTCTTCCGCTATCCGGAGAAGACCATGCCACTCGACGTCGTTCATCGTCTGGATGACGGCACGACTCTCGATCACCGCGCGGTCCACAACATTTTCGGAATGGAGAATGCCCGCGCGACTTACGATGGCTTGCGCAAACTGCAGCCCGACGAGCGGCCATTCGTGCTCACGCGCGCCGCGTATGCCGGCGCGCAGCGCTACACGGCCACCTGGACGGGCGACAACCTGGCGACCTGGAATCACATTTCCATGAGCACGCCAACGCTCCTGAGCATGGGTCTTTCTGGATATCCGCTCGTCGGAGACGACATCGGCGGCTTCGGCAGCTCGCCGCCGTCGGATTTGTTAACGCGCTGGTACGAGGTCGGAGCCTTCAACCCCATTTACCGCAATCATGCTGCGAAAGGCACTCTGGACCACGAGCCCTGGGTGAACGGTCCGGAACAGGAAGTGATCCGTCGGAAATATATCGAGCTGCGCTACAAGCTGTTGCCCTACATCTATACGATCACGGAAGAAACCACGCGGACCGGTATGCCTCTCATGCGCCCTGTTTTCCTGGAGTACCCCGGTGCCCAGGACTTTTATGGCGACGATCGCAATTTTCTCTTCGGTTCCGATTTTCTTGTGGCGCCCGTAGTGTCGGAAACGACTGATGCCCACGGAGTGTCCTTTCCCCCCGGCGAATGGTACGACTACTGGACGGCAGAGAAACACACCAACAAAGACCACCTCGATTTGCATCCTCGTCTGGATGAGGTTCCGCTCTACGTTCGCGCTGGTGCCATTGTGCCCATGCAGCCTGTGGTGCAGTACACCGGCGAGAAGCCGAATGGGCCGCTCGAATTGCGCGTTTATCTTCCCACTAGTACGGCGGGTAATGATTGCCGGGGTGCACTCTATCAGGACGACGGACACACCTTCGCCTACCAGAAAGGTGAGCTTCTGCGCGTCAGTTATTCCTGCCAGGTTTCGCAGCGTGCCGTGACGGTCACTAGCAGCGTTGAGAAGAACGGATATCAACCTTGGTGGAAGAGCGCGGAAGTGACGCTGTATGGCGCCGCGGCTGCGCCTAAAGAAGTTCGCATCGGGAATGAAGTCATCCATGAATGGCGCTACGACA
>WNFJ01436222.1_pt1 | contig 21774 bp, 32 predicted proteins | sample 5400461 | NCBI WGS metagenome assembly WNFJ01 (sample SAMN13153349, study PRJNA577476) | soil metagenome | isolation source: 115 cm saprolite on Douglas fir-dominated hillslope | place: USA:California | collected 2013-09-17
GAAGCGGGTGAAGGGATCGCAGAAAACGAGAATTGCCAAAATTGGTGATTGCCAAAATTGGTGATTGCCAAAATTGAAGATTGACAAGCTGCGGTAAAGGCAGCTTTAGCGGTGGCAAACAAATTCCGGCGATTTTTGGCAATCTTGGCAATTCTGGCAATCGAGATAGAAGCGGCGGCCACCACAAGATTGAGTGGGGTCTGACCAGAAGTTCTTTGAGGGATACAACGTGATTGGAAAAGAAAGAATTCGCATACGGCTGAAGGCGTACGACTACCGCATCCTGGACCAGTCCACAGGCGAGATCGTCGATACCGCCCGGCGCACTGGGGCGCAGATCGCCGGACCGATTCCGCTGCCCACGGTGAAGAACAAATACTGCGTGCTGCGTTCGCCCCACGTGGACAAGAAATCACGCGAGGCTTTTGAGATCCGCACGCACAAGCGCTTAATTGACATCCTGGAGCCCACGCAGAACACGGTGGACGCGCTGATGAAGCTCGACCTGCCGGCGGGCGTGGACGTGGAGATCAAAGCGTTTGGGAAGGAACACAAATAGCACTTAGCCATAAGAACACAAATAGCACTTAGCCAATAGCAATTAGCACTTAGCCAAAGCGGCGGCTGCAAGCGGCGTTGGCTAAAGGCTAAAGGCTAAGTGCTAAAGGCTAAGTGCTAAAGGCTGACGACCTACAGTTCCTTGCCGCCTTCGCGGCAGGAATGATGAGGAGAGAGAGCAATGGTTAACGGAATTCTCGGTAAAAAAATCGGCATGACCCAGGTCTACGACGACAAGGGCGACGTGCATCCAGTCACGGTCTTGCAGGCCGGGCCGTGCGTGATCACGCAGCTCAAGCGCCCGACTAAAGATGGATATGAATCGGCGCAGATCGGCCTGGTGGAGTTCGTCAAAGGCAAAAACGTGTCCAAGGCCATGCAGGGGCATTTTGGCAAGCACGACCTGCCGCCGGTGAAGTTCCTGCGCGAAGTAGCGCTTGAAGTCGAAGACAGCGCGGGAGCCAAGGCCGCAGAGCAGCCGGCAGAAGCAGGTGCTGAGGGCCAGGCCCAGACCAGTGGCAACGGCGCGCTGAAAATCGGCGACAAGGTGCTGGTAGACATCTTCAACGGCGAGAGATATGTGGACGTGACCGGCGTGAGCAAGGGACGCGGCTTCGCCGGCGTGGTGCGGCGTCACCATTTTGGCGGCGGCCCCGCGGCCCACGGGCACATGTTCCAGGTGCAGGGATCGATCGGCGCATCGTCGTTTCCTTCGCGCACCTTCCCCGGGCAGCGCATGTCCGGACACATGGGCGTGGACCAGGTCACGGTGCGCAACTTGAAGATTCGCGGCATCGACGCGGAAGAAAACCTGCTGCTGGTGGAGGGCGCGGTGCCCGGACACAGGAATGGATACGTGGTGATTTTGAAGGCTAAGAAGCCGCCGCGCGAGCGTCGCGGTTTCGCCGGAGCCACCACGCTGGATCCTCTCAAGGCAGCGAAGAAGGCAGCAGCCGGTAAGGCGAAGAAGTAAGCCGCGATGTTTGGCAGTCCTGGCAATTCTGGCAATAAGTAAGAATCGCTGGGACTTAAAACGAGCTAGCAGCTACGAGCTAATTATGTCGAAGATAGATGTTCTGGATTTGAAGGGAAGAAAAGTCGGCACGCTGGAGCTGGCCGATGAAGTCTTTGGCGGGGTCAATGAAGACCTGCTGTGGGAGGCGGTGAAGCATTATCGTGCCTCGCTGCGTGCCGGCACTCACGCCACCAAGAACCGCAAACTGGTTTCCGGTTCGGGCAAAAAGCTGTGGCGGCAAAAAGGAACCGGCCGGGCCCGTGTAGGCTCCATCCGTTCGCCTTTGTGGCGGCACGGCGGGACGGTGCACGGACCGCAGCCCCGCTCCTACGACTATCAGTTTCCGCGCAAAAAGCTGCTGGGCGCGCTACGCTCGGCGCTGGCGGCCAAGCTGGCCGATGGCAAGCTGATGGTGGTGGCGGATTTTGAGCTCCAGGAAGTCAGCACCAAGGATTTCCGCAAGGCGCTGGACACGCTGGGCGTGGAGAAAACCGCTCTGCTGGTGGAGAACGCGAAAGCCAACCGTAACCTGGAGCTGAGCGCGCGCAACATCGGCGGCGTGGAGCTGGTGGCGGGCAACCAGGTGCATCCGTACCACCTGCTGCGCTATGACGCGGCCATCTTCTCCCGGCCGGCGCTGGAGAAGTTGCAGAACTCGCTCAAGGCCAGCGCGCCCAAGCGTAAAGCGGAGGTCGCGCCATGAAGTCGGCATATCAGATCATTCGCAAGCCGGTGATCACGGAGAAAGGCCTGGCCGCCAAAGAGGCCCAGGGTACGCTGGTATTTGAAGTCGCGGCCAAGGCCACCAAGACGGAAGTCAAAGAAGCCGTGCAGAAGATTTTCAAAGTGAAAGTGGATTCCGTACGCACCGCGAATTTCCAGGGCAAGGAGCGGCGCCGCGGAAAGTTCGCCGGCTACCGCCCGGACTGGAAGAAGGCGTACGTGAAGTTGAAGTCCGGCGAAAAAATGCCGGAGTACGCGGCGAATCTTTAATTTAGGGTAAACCGCTTCAGGGGCTGGCTCGTGTTGAGAACGTGAAGGCCTCTCGGCGGCGCGATTCGGCGGCCTGATGGGCCGGGTTGCTGATGAAGAGAAAACGACAGAGCTACTAGCTGCGAGACAAAGGCTAAGAGCTAATGGCTAAGTACTAAGGGCTGGTTTCATATGCCAATTAAAACTTACAGACCGATCACGCCGTCACTGCGGTCGATTACGACGCTGACCAACGACGACATTACGGCGGACAAACCGCACAAGCCGCTGACCAAGATCAAGCTGCGCACCGGAGGGCGCCGCAACGCCGGCGACATCACCATCTGGCATCGCGGCGGCGGGCACAAGCGCAAGCTGCGCACGATTGACTTCAAGCGCGACAAGGCCGGCGTAGCCGCCACTGTGGTTTCGATCGAGTACGATCCGAATCGCTCGGCGCGTATCGCCTTGGTGGCTTACGCCGACGGCGAGAAGCGCTACATCGTGCAGCCGGTTGGCCTGCAGGTGGGGCAAAAAATCGTGAGCGGTCCCGAGGCCGACATTCTGGTAGGCAATGCCTTGCCGCTGCGTAATATCCCGGCGGGCACCACCATCCACAACATCGAGCTCAAGCCGGGCAAAGGGGCGCAGATGGTGCGCTCGGCCGGCGGAGCGGCGCAGTTGGTCGCCAAGGAAGGCGACTACGCCCTGGTCAAGCTGCCCTCGGGCGAGACCCGCAAAGTGTTGATCGACTGCATGGCCACGGTGGGACAGATCGGCAATGTGGACCACGAGAACATCTCCATCGGCAAGGCCGGGCGCAACATCTGGCTGGGAAAAAAGCCGGTGAACCGCGGCGTATCCATGAATCCCGTGGACCATCCGCATGGGGGCGGTGAAGGCAAGACCTCCGGCGGGCGCCATCCGGTCACGCCCTGGGGCCAGCCCACGCGCGGCTACAAGACACGCAATAACAAGCGCACCGACAAGTTCATAGTCAGCAGGAGACAGAAATAATGGCGCGTTCCGTAAAGAAAGGGCCGTTTATCGATGGCCACCTGATGAAGAAGATCGAGGGCATGAACCAGAGGAACGACAAGAAGGTGGTTCGCACCTGGTCGCGACGGTCGACGATTTCCCCGGAGATGGTGGGGCATACCGTTGCCGTGCATAACGGCAAGAAGTTTATTCCCGTCTACATCACCGAAAACATGGTGGGGCACAAGTTGGGCGAGTTCTCCTTTACCCGGCAGTTCAAGGGACACTCTGTCAGGGCGGCGGTGGAAGCCTCGGCCAAGCCGGCCGGCATTCCCGGTGGACCGGGAGCCATCGTTCCGTCGGCGCCCGCGGCGCCGGCAGCGCCCGCCCCGAAGTCGTAAGTTGAGGCGCTTTGCAGGCCCTTCGGCTTGCACCTCAGGGCAGGCTGAAGCCGAGCGGGAGCCTGAAGCCGAAATCCTGAGCGCGAAGCGCGAAGGGATCTCGAAGAGATTGAAGACGAACAAGGTTGCGGGTGAAATGCGAAGAGAGCGCTGACCCGCGCGAACGAAGCACGAGGGCGCAACAGCGAACGCAGTTCGCGTTGCGGAGCCCTAAGGACGGGTGAGCGCGAAGCGAGCGCCGTGACAGCGCGAGCAGAGCGCGAGGGCGCAACAGGCAGGGCCGTTGTGGAGCCCTCAAAGAAAAAGCGGGTGAAATGCGGCGAGAGCGCTGACCCGCGCGAACGAAGCATGAGGGCGCAACAGCCGGAGCGCAGCGCAGGCGTTGTGAAGCCATCTAAGGAAAAGATCATGGAATTTAGAGCAAAAGCGCAGTTTACGCGGGTATCGCCACAGAAGGCGCGTCTGGTGCTGGACTTGATCAAAGGCAAGCGCGTGGAGGATGCGCTGAGCACGCTGCAGTTCACCAAGAAGCGGATTGCCCCGGCGATCTTCGAACTGGTGCGCTCCGCCGTGGAGAATGCCAATTACTTGAGCCAGGAAAAAGGCATGGACGTAGACGTGGACAAGCTCTACGTTAAGGCCGCCATCGCCAACGACGGGCCGCGCATGAAGCGCATCCGTCCCGCGCCGATGGGCCGGGCCTATCGCTACCAGCGGCGCATCTCCCACCTGGAGGTGGTTTTGGCGGAAAAGGGCGCTCAGAACCAGGAGGCCCTGGCAACGGTGGTGGGCGAGGAAGAAGCCGCCACGCCGGGGAAAGCTCAGGCCAGGAAAAGGGCGGTAGAGGCAAAGAAGAAACCGGTTAGGCGGAAAGCAGTCGCGAAGAAATAAGGTTTGCGGCGGACGTTGGCAGCAACGTTTTGCCTCGAAGGATAAAAGAGGTTTGATATGGGACAGAAGGTCCATCCATACGGATTTCGTCTCGGCTACACCAAGCCGTGGCGGTCGCGCTGGTTTGTGGAGCGCGATTACAACAAGCTGCTGCTCGAAGATGTGAAGCTGAAGGACGAGCTGAAGGACAAGCTCAAGTCCGCGGGCGTCAGCTCGATTGAGATCGAGCGCCCGGGCAACAAGCTGCGCATCATCATCCGCACCGCGCGCCCGGGGATCATCATCGGGCGCAAAGGCGCGGAGATCGACAAGCTGAAGCAGGAGCTGCAGAAGCGCACCTCGCGGGACGTGTTCATTGACATCCAGGAGGTGCACAAGCCGGAACTGGACGCGCAACTGGTATCGGAAGGAATCGCGCTGCAACTGGAAAAGCGCGTTGGCTTCCGGCGCGCCATGCGCAAATCGGTGGATTCGGCGTTGCGCTTTGGCTGCAAAGGGATCAAGGTGCGCGTTTCCGGCCGGTTGAACGGCAACGAAATCGCGCGCTCCGAGTGGTACCTCCAGGGACGGCTGCCGCTGCACACCCTGCGCGCCGACATCGACTACGGCTTCTCCGAGGCCCGCACCACCTATGGCGTGATCGGTGTGAAGTGCTGGGTTTATAAGGGCGACATCCTGCCGCAGAAGAAGCGGACCACGGAGCGGCAAGGGGTAGGCGCGGGAGCGTTTTGAAAAGCGGCCTTTAGCAATTAGTACTTAGCCTTTAGCTTGTCTTCGTAAGCTCGAGGCAGAGAATTACCGCTCACAAGTTAACGGCTAAAGGCTAAGGGCTAACGGCTGCAAGAAGCTGTTAGCCGCATAGAGGGATTCGACATCATGTTAATGCCGAAAAAAGTTAAGTACCGCAAGCAGCAGCGCGGACGCATGCGCGGCAAGGCCTGGCGTGGCGGCGAGCTGGCCTTTGGGGATTACGGGCTCAAGGTCATGGAGCCGGGCTGGATTACGGACCGCCAGATCGAAGCCAGCCGCGTGGCCATGACCCGCTTCGTCAAGCGCGGTGGCAAGATCTGGTTGCGCCTGTTTCCGGATAAGCCGGTGACCAAGAAACCCGCGGAAACCCGCATGGGAAAAGGCAAGGGAGCGCCGGATCACTGGGTGGCAGTGGTGCGTCCCGGCAAAGTGCTGTTTGAGATGGAAGGCGTGAGCCGCGCGGACGCGATGGAGGCCATGCGGCTGGCTTCGCACAAGCTGGGCCTGAAGACAAAATTTGTGGCGCGCCACGAAGCGCATTAAGAAAACAAGCACTTAGCGGTTAGCCAGTAGCACTTAGCCAAGATTGGTGACCGCCAGCAGATTGGAGCTAAAGGCTAACGACTAACGACGGGCAGCAACAGAAGAGAACACACTATGGACGCGGAGAAACTTCGAAATCTGACTGACACCGAGCTCGAGCACCAGCAGCGTGAGCTCAACGACCAGCTTTTCCGGCTGAAATTCCAGCTCAAGATGGGGCAGACGGAAAGCCTCAACAAGATCCGCGGGCTGCGCAAGGATGTCGCCCGCATCCACACCGTGATGCGGGAAAAGCAACTCGGCATGGAACACCAAGGCGGAGCCGCAGCGGTCGTGGCCACTGAGACCACAGAGCCAGCAGCCAAGCCCAAGCGCGTGGCCAAAGCCAAACCCGCTGCAAAGACTGCGAAAGCGAAGACGAGGAAGAAGTAAATGGCAGAGACCGAAAACAAGCCGCAAGCCAGCCACCGCAGCACCAAGATCGGCCAAGTGGTTTCCACCAAGATGAGCAAGACCATTGTGGTGGAGGTCATCAGGAAGCGGGCGCACCCGTTGTACCGCCGGGTCATCGCCAAGAACAAGAAGTTTTACGCGCATGACGAGGGCAACACGGCCAAGGTGGGCGACTACGTGGAGATCGAAGAGACCAGGCCCATGTCGCGCTTGAAACGGTGGCGCCTGAAGAACATTATTCAGCGGGCCAAACTGGTGGCGGGCGAGGAAGCAGCGAGCGCTTAAGCAGTTAGCAAATGGCAATTGGCAATTGGCAATTAGCAATTAGCTTTGTCTCCCGGATACAGGCAGGTTTGGCTAAAGGCTAAGAGCTAAAAGCTTGGGAAAGAAATTTTCAAGGAAGAGTCGGCTGACAGTTCGTTGCTCTACTTGGAACGGAGATCTAAACCATGGCAGTCATGATGAGAACCATCCTGGACGTGGCCGATAACAGCGGCGCGCGCCGGCTGCAGATGATCCTGCCGCTGGGCGGGCACACCGGCCTGAACGCGGGGCTGGGCGACGTGGTGACCGCGTCGGTCAAGGAGGCTGCCCCGGACGGAACGGCGAAAAAGGGCACCGTGGTCAAGTGCGTGATCGTGCGCCAGCGCAAGGAGCACCGCCGCCGCGACGGCACCTATATCCGCTTTGACCAGAATGCCGCCGTGCTCATCAATGAAGCCGGAGAGCCGGTGGGAACCCGCGTGTTCGGGCCCGTGGCCCGTGAACTGCGCGAAAAGAAGTTCTTGAAGATCGTGTCGCTGGCGCCTGAGGTGCTGTAAGCCCAGGTGTTGCAAGCGACGCCGCGAAGGTTGAGAGATGCATACAAGAGTCGACATCAAGCGCAATGACCAGGTGAAAGTGATCACTGGTCGCGACAAAGGCAAGCAAGGGCGGGTGTTGCGCGTGTTTCCCGGCGAGCGGAAGCTTCTGGTGGAGCACGTGATGATGGTGAAAAAGAACGTCCGCCCCAACCCGCAGCGCAACATCAAGGGCGGGATCGCGGAGCAGGAATCGCCGATCGCCATCTCCAACGTGATGATCGTGTGCCCGAGCTGCGGCCCGTCGCGCGTCGGTCACCAAGAGCAGGGTGACAGGCGACTGCGGATTTGCCGCAGATGCAACGCGCCGTTGGATAAGTAGTAATGCTGGATGTAGAGACGTGGCAAGCCACGTCTCTAAGACGCGACATGTCGCGTCTCTACATAGACCCCTCACGAACCCGTAAAACCGGAAACCGTGAGAAAGGCAGAACAGAGGATCATGGCGGGACAGAAGACCACAGCACGGCTGAAAGAAAGGTTTCACAAGGAGATCGCTCCGGCGCTGGCCAAGGAGTTGGGCTTGACCAATCCCATGGCGGTGCCGCGGCTGCACAAGATCGTGGTGAACATGGGCGTGGGCGAGGCCACCCAGAACACCAAGATGCTGGACCCGCTGGCCAACGATCTCGGGCAGATCACCGGGCAGAAGCCGGTGGTCACGCGGGCCAAAAAATCCATTGCGGCCTTCAAGGTGCGCGAGGGTATGGCCATCGGGGCCATGGTCACCCTGCGCGGCAACCGCATGTACGAGTTCATGGACCGTCTGGTGAACATAGCCTTGCCGCGCGTGCGCGATTTCCGCGGCGTTTCCACCAAGTCGTTTGACGGCCGCGGCAATTACACTCTGGGACTGCGCGACCAGTTGATTTTTCCGGAAATCGACTATGCCAAGGTGGACAAACTCAAGGGCATGAACGTGACCATCGTGACCACGGCGCGCGACGACAATCAGGCCCGGGCGTTGCTCAAGCACATGGGGATGCCGTTCAGGGAAGCAATTAGCAAGTAGCAATTCGCACTTAGCCACTAGCAATTAGCCTGGGGGTGGCGGGTGAAGGCAGTTTGACCGGGCTGAAAATGATGGATTCTGAGATTAGAGAAGGAGGCAATGAGGCAACTGACAATCGGCGGGTCTGCCAGAGCGCTTACGAGATGATTGCCTGGCTAAATGCTAATTGCTAATTGCTAATTGCTCAGAAAAATGGCGACAACAGCAAAGATTGCCAAGACGAACAAGAAACCCAAGTTCTCCACCCAGCACCGCAACCGCTGTTCGATCTGCGGGCGGCCGCGGGGCTACCTGCGCAAATTTGGCCTTTGCCGTTTGTGCTTCCGCGGGTTGGCGCTGAAAGGTGAAGTGCCTGGGGTTTCGAAGTCGAGTTGGTAAGAGAAGCAACTAGCAAATAGCAATTGGCAATTGGCCAGTTCGCTTCCGGTCCGGCAGGGAGTGCTGGCTCCCGCGAGACAAAAGCTAAAGGCTAATTGCTAATGGCTAAGTGCTTGGTTTCACGTCACGGCAGGTTCCTCCGGCAGGCCGGGGGCAAACGGGTGACGATAAGAGGAGATGAAAGAAGATGAGTTTGACCGATCCGGTCGCAGATTTGCTGGCACGCATTCGCAACTCGATTCACGCGCGTCACCCGAAGCTCGATATCCCGGCTTCGCGGCTGAAGCTGGAGATCGCGCGCATATTGAAGGAAGAAGGCTACATCGCCAATTTCAAGGCGACGGAAGAAGAAGGCAGAAAGGTCCTGCGGATTTATCTCAAGTATGGCCAGGACAATGCCGCTGCCATCTCCAATTTGCAGCGTATCTCGCGTCCCGGCTGCCGCGTGTACGTGAGCCGAGATGACATTCCTCGCGTGCTGGGCGGGCTGGGCATCAACATTCTCACCACTCCCAAGGGAGTGATGACCGGACGCCAGGCGCGCAAACAAGGCGTGGGCGGCGAGATTCTGTGCGAAATATGGTAACCGCCTGAGGGCTTTTGGCCTTTGGCTCTTGGCTTCTTGGTATCTGGCGCAGACTAATTCTTGGAAGTACGAAGAAGTCCTGGCTAAAAGCTAAGAGCCAAGAGCAGGCGACGAACCGGTTGTGGAACTCGAAGAATAATTCCTCGAGGGACTCACCAGGAAAAGGATTTAGCAATGTCCCGCATCGGGAAAAAACCGATTCCGCTCCCCCAGGGAGTGAAGTTCGAAGTGAAGGGCAACACCGTGGTGGTGCAGGGGCCCAAAGGCCAGGTGCAGACGCACCTGCCTGCCGGCGTGAAGCTGCAGCAGGCGGACGGCCACATCCAGGTTACTCGCGAAAGCGATGAGCACGCGGCGGTGCACGGCTTGGCCCGCGCCCTGGTCAACAACGCGGTGGAAGGCGTGACCAAGGGTTGGTCAAAAGAGCTGGAGATCGTGGGCATCGGCTACCGCGCGGAACTGAAGGGCAAGAACACCGTGGTGTTCACGCTGGGGTACTCGCATCCGATTGAATATCCGCTGCCTGCGGGCATTACGGTGGCTGTCGATCCCAAGCAGACGCGGTTGACCGTTACCGGCATTGACCGGCAGAAGGTGGGGCAGGTGGCGGCGGAGATGCGAGGGCTGCGGCCCCCGGATCCATATAAACAGAAGGGCGTGCGCTACGCAGGCGAGCGCTTGAAGAAGAAGGTCGGCAAGACAGGAGCCAAATAGATTAAGTAATCGGGAAATTTGGTAATTGAGTAATTGACTTGAGCGTCCAAACGATTTCAACGATTTTCAATTACCCAATCGCAAATTACCAAATTACTCAATTCGCAGTAGGCGGGAGATTGCAAATTTGATCGTGGAGTTTAACGGCTGTACGAAGCAAAGGATAACGACATGGTTCCGGAGATTTCAAAAGACAAAGTTCGCCGGCGGATTCACCAGCGGCTGCGGCAGAGGATGCAGGGTTCCTCGGAGCGGCCGCGGCTGAATGTGTATCGTTCGCTGAACCACATTTACGCGCAAGTGATTGACGATGCCTCCGGCAAGACTCTGGCGGCCGCCAGCACCATGCGGGGCAAGAAAGGCGACAAACGCACCGGCGGCAATGTTGCGAGCGCGAAAGAGGTGGGCAAGGCGATCGCGCAACGTGCCCAGGAAAAGGGCATCAAGAAAGTAGTGTTTGACCGCGGCGGGTATCTGTATCACGGACGTATCAAAGCGCTGGCCGATGCGGCGCGCGAAGCAGGTCTGGAGTTCTAATGGCGACGACAGCAATCAAGAAAAAACTCGATGCCGGCAATTACCAGTTGAAAGACCAGGTGGTTGCCATCAACCGCGTGACCAAGGTGGTCAAGGGCGGCAAGAACATGTCATTTGCAGCTCTGGTGGTGGTAGGCGATCCCACTGCGGGCGTGGTCGGCTACGGCTCCGGGAAGGCCAAGGAAGTGCCTCAGGCCATCCGCAAGGGAATTGAGTCGGCCAAGAAGAACCTGGTCAAGGTCAACCTCACACAGACCTCCATCCCGCACCAGGTATTGGGGCGCTTCGGATCGGGCATGGTGTTGCTCAAGCCGGCGCCGGAAGGAACCGGCGTGATTGCCGGCGGCGCGGTGCGCGCGGTGATGACCTCGGCCGGAGTGCAGAACGTTCTGACCAAGTCCATCGGGACGGCCAACCCGCATAACGTGATCAAAGCCACGTTCGACGCCCTCAATCGACTTCGCGACCGGCAAGAGGTCGCCACCATGCGCGGCAAATCCTCGCAGGAGCTGTAAACATGACCGCTGCCAAAAAGAAGATCAAGATCCAATATGTCCGCTCTAAGATCGCCACGCCCGTGAAGCACAAGCTGGTGATCAAGGGGCTGGGCTTTACCCGTCTGAATCAGGTGGTTGAGCGCGAGGATACGCCCTCGATCCGGGGGATGATTGCAAAAGTGCCCCACCTGGTGCAGGTGGTGAAGTAGATGAGATTGGGTAATTGAGTCATCTTGTAATTGGGTAATTGAAAGGCCAGACTGCTCGCTCGACCGTCAATTACTCACTTACCAAATTACCCAATTGCCCAATGAAAACGGTAGTCCCGCGCTTACAATAGTAGGAGCCGGCTGCAAACAAAAGGAAGCAGACAGTGCCAACAAATCTCTCAACGTTACGGCCCCCGAAGGGCGCCACCGCCAACCGCAAACGGGTTGGGCGGGGTATGGGCAGCGGCATGGGCAAGACGTCCACGCGCGGCCACAAGGGCCAGGGCTCCCGTTCGGGATCGCGCCTGCTGCGCGGTTTTGAGGGCGGACAGATGCCCTTGCATCGGCGCGTGCCCAAGCGTGGTTTCACCAACATCTTCCGCACTGAATACCGGATCATCAATCTGGACCGCCTGGTCGAGCTGGGCGAGAAGACCATCACCCAGGAATTGCTGGTGAAAAACGGCCTGGCCGGCAAAAATGACCTGATCAAGGTGCTCGGCGACGGAGAGTTGAAATCGGCGCTACACGTGCAGGCCCACAAGTTTTCCAAGCCTGCCCAGGAAAAGATCGCCAAGGCCGGGGGCACGGCGGAAGTGATCGGGGCTCCGGCTACCTCCGGCGCGGCGCCGGCCGCGGAAGCAGCCAAGACGGAAAAGAAGCCCAAGAAGAAGTGAATTAAATGTTTGAGAAACTGGCAAATATCTTTCGTGTACCGGACCTGCGCAAGCGGGTGCTGTTCACCCTGGCCATGCTGGCGGTGTATCGCCTGGGTTCGCATATCCCCACGCCGGGCATCGACACCACCAAATTGCAGGCGGCGTTCGAGGGCCAGGGCGGGGGGCTGCTTCAGTTCTACGATCTGTTCAGCGGCGGCAACCTGCGCCGGCTGACGATCTTCGCGCTGGGCATCATGCCCTATATCACCTCGTCCATCATCCTGCAGTTGCTCACTGTGGTGTATGAACCGCTGGCCCGTCTGCAGAAAGAAGGCGAGCTGGGGCGCAGGAAGATCACCCAGTGGACACGTTATCTGACGCTGATACTTTCCATCCTGCAGGGGCTGGGCATCGCCTACACGCTGCAGAGCCAGGGCTACGTCCTGAACCCGGGGGTGCCCTTCATCCTGATGACCGTCATCACCTTGACCACCGGCAGCATCTTTATCATGTGGCTGGGCGAGCAGATCACCGAACGCGGCATCGGCAACGGCATGTCGCTGCTTATCTTCTCCGGCATCGTGGTGGGGCTCCCGCGCGCCGTCCGGGACCTGTACACCAAAGCCAGCCAGCAAGCCTGGGGCAATTTCACGGTTCCCGCGCTGGTGCTGCTGGTCCTGGTCATGATCGCTGTGGTGGCGTTCATCGTCTTTATGGAGCGCTCAGAGCGCCGCATTCCGGTGCAGTACGCTAAACGCGTAGTCGGCCGCCGCATCATGGGCGGGCAGGCCACGCACCTGCCTCTGCGAGTGAACTCAGGCGGTGTTATGCCAGTAATCTTTGCTTCATCGCTGCTGAGCATCCCGCAGATGTTTACGGTTTCCGGCGCCTTCAAGCCGGGCGGCGGCCTGTACCGGTATTTCGGCGGATTGCTGGACCAGCTCAAGTGGGGCGAGCCCCTGTACACGCTGCTCTACGCTGTAGGCATCATTTTCTTCGCTTATTTTTACGTGTCCATTGTCTTTAACCCCTCTGACGTAGCCGATAACATGCGCAAGTACGGCGGTTTTATCCCGGGCATTCGTCCCGGCCACCGCACTCGCGATTACATCAATGAGGTGCTGACCCGTGTGACTCTGGTGGGCGGCCTGTACCTGATCCTGATCTCGCTGATTCCGGAATGGATGATTGCAGGAATCCACCTCAACCACCTGCCGTGGTGGCTGGGGCAGAGATTCTTTGACAGTTTCCCCAACTGGATTCTCAACGGCCTGGGGGTGACCTTCTACTTCGGCGGCACGTCATTGTTGATCGTGGTGGGCGTGGCCATGGACACGGTGAACCAGATTGAATCGCAGCTGGTGATGCGCCACTATGAAGGCTTCACCTCGAAAAGAGGTCTGGTGAAGGGAAGAAAGAAGCTCTGGGGTTGAGCCCGATGCCGGCCGATACCGTATCCAAACCCGCTGCCCCTCAGGCCGTTGCGGTGGGACCCGTGATTCTGCTGGGCGCGCCCGGGGCGGGCAAAGGCACTCAGGCCAAACGGATTGCCGCCCGCTACGGCATCCCGCAGATCTCCACCGGTGACATCCTGCGTGGCAACGTGAGCCGGGGTACGGAGCTGGGCCAGAAGGCTGATCCCATCATGAAGGCCGGAAAGCTGGTTCCCGACGAGCTGATGCTGGCGATGGTCGCGGAGCGGCTGCGCCAGCCCGATACCGAGCGCGGTTTCATCCTGGATGGCTTCCCGCGCACGGCGAAGCAAGCCGAGTGGCTGGATCAGCATCTCGTCGCGCAGAGCACGGCCGGCCGGGCGCCGGTTGTGATGGATCTCAAAGTCGGTTATAATCAATTACTACGGCGGCTTACCGGCCGCCGTTCTTGTCCTATCGATGGCAAGATTTATAACATCTACTTCCAGCCGCCCAAAAAAGAAGGCGTGTGTGACTGCTGCGGTGCGCCTCTAGTGCAGCGCAAAGACGATAGCGAAGAAGTCATCTGCAAACGGTTGCAGGAGTATGAAGCCCAGACATTGCCGTTGGTGGACTACTATCGCCGGCAGGGGCGCTTGCGTGAAGTGAATGGCGAGCTTGCGCCGGAGCAGGTCAACGCGGACGCCTTGGCCGTCATCGAACAGGCAATGGCGGCGGGCAAACGATGATCAATTGCAGGTCACAGGCGGAGCTGGACAAGATGCGGCGTAGCGGCGTGGTCTTGCGCCAGGTGCTGGAAACGGTTCGCCGCATGGTCGCGCCCGGCGTTTCCACTATGGACCTGGAGCGCGTCGCTGAAGACAAAATCCGGGAGTTGGGAGCCAAGCCTGCGTTCAAGGGCTACTACGATTATCCCTGCGTGCTGTGCACGTCAGTGAACAACGAGATTATTCACGGCATTCCTTCAGAAAAGCGGACCCTGAAGGAAGGCGATATTCTTTCTATCGATTGCGGCGTGGTGCTGGATGGCTACTACTCGGATTCCGCGGTTACGGTGCCAGTGGGAAAAACTCTGATCCCGGAACTGAAGAAGCTGCTGGACGTGACGGAAGCGTCACTGAAAAAGGCGATCGCCGAGGTCAAACTCGGCAAGACCGTGGGGGATATCGGGGCGGCGGTTCAGGAGTACGTTGAGGCCAACGGCTTCAGCGTGGTCCGCGAGTTTGTGGGACACGGCATCGGGACGCGCATGCATGAAGACCCGCAGGTACCAAACTTTGGGACCCGCGGTCACGGCATACGGTTGCGCGAAGGCATGGTCCTGGCCATTGAGCCGATGGTCAACGTGGGCAAGCCGGGTACGCGGACGCTCGATGACAAGTGGACCGCGGTCACCGCAGACGGCAGCTACAGCGCTCACTTTGAGCACACTGTGGCCGTCACCAGAAACGGACCGCTGGTACTGACCGAATAAGCCACGAGTTGCTGGCCACTCCTTCTAGAGGTCAAGCGGGCAGGCAGACAGAACGAGTTTTCGGAGCGTGAACCAGGCTTTAGGGCGTGTTGAAGATTTCGCTAGAAGCTAGCAGCTAGAGGCTAGCGGCTGGCCAAGGAGCTGAGTGAGCAAAGAGGACGCGATTGAAGTGATGGCAACGGTGATCGAGCCGCTGCCTAACGCCATGTTCCGGGTGGAACTGGAGAGCAAACATCAGGTGCTCGCGCACGTGTCCGGCAGAATGCGCAAGAATTTCATCCGCATTCTTCCCGGAGACAAGGTCGCGGTGGAATTATCGCCGTACGATCTGACGCGAGGGCGGATCGTGTACAGGTATAAGTAGCGCCTGGCGCCTGGTGGAATTTGGTAATTGAGTAATTTGGTAATTGGGTAATTTGCACTTGAATTACAAAATTACCAAATTACCCAATTACGAAATCAACAACAGTGCAGCCGGAGTCATTAGGTTGGCAGCACGGGAATCAAAGAGAGCGGAAACATGAAAGTTCGGGCATCAGTAAAGAAGATTTGTGACAAGTGCAAGATCGTGCACCGGAAGGGCGTGGTGCGCGTGATCTGCGAGAACGCGAAACATAAACAGAGACAAGGATAGATTGCCAGAGTTGCCAGGATTGCCAAAGATCGCCGTAATTGGGCAATCGATAAAGCCGGCTTCGGGACCGCCAGTCGTTGGCACTCATGGCAATTTTGGCAATTGAAGGTACGATCGGGCTGATGGCCAGGGCGAGGCCCCGGAGCGGTCCGGGAAGCAACTAGGAGAAAACATGGCTCGAATTGCAGGCGTGGATCTCCCGCGCAACAAGCACGTGGACATCGCGCTGACGTATATCTACGGCATCGGCAACTCGCGTTCCCGGCGGCTGTTGGGAATTGCGAAAGTCGAGGCCATGAAGAAGGTCCAGGACCTGAACGAGGATGAGGTCAACCGCATCCGCCAGGCCATTGAGGCCGAAGGCGACGTGGAAGGCGATCTGCGCAAAGACGTCTCCATGCATATCAAGCGGCTGATCGAAATCGGTTCGTATCGCGGGTTCCGCCACCGGCGTAACCTGCCGGTCCGCGGGCAGCGCACGCACACGAATGCCCGCACGCGCAAAGGACCGCGCAAGGGCACGGTTGCCCAGAAGAAGAAGGCCACGGCCAAGACATAAAAGAGTTGCTAGCGGCTAGCTTCTAGCTTCTAGCGGACGCAATTCTTGGAATCGAGCAGGTCTTTGCTAATGGCTAGAAGTTAGCGGCTAAAGGGTCAAGGGCTCACGATGGTCAGCGGCCAACAGATTCAGTCGTGGTTGGCACCGATTTAGAGGATAAAGAATGGCGAAACCAACAGCAGCACCAGCAGCCGGCGGCGCGGCCCCGGCGGCAAAGGGCAAGAAGAAGGTCTTCAAGAAGAAGGAGCGCAAGAATGTCCCGCACGGCGTGGTGTACATTCAGGCCTCCTTCAACAACACCATCGTGACCATTGCCGATGGCGAGGGACGCACGCTGGCCTGGAAGAGTTCCGGGTCACTGGGCTTCCGCGGTTCCCGTAAAGGGACGCCCTTTGCCGCGCAGCAGGCGGCCATGAACGCCGCCAACCAGGCGCGCGACCACGGCGTGCGCTCGGTGGAAGTGCGTGTGAACGGGCCTGGCTCGGGACGCGAGTCGGCTATACGCGCCCTGGCGGCTGCGGGGCTCGAGGTGAGGACCATCCGCGACGTCACGCCCATTCCGCATAATGGGTGCCGGCCGCCCAAGAGGCGGAGAGTCTAGGAACGAGAGTTCCTTGGATAGTGTAATTGGGTAATTTGGTAATTGGGTAAATTGAACCGTTGGATTTTCAATTACTCAATCACCAAATTACTCAATTACCAAATTTATTAAACCGGATGGGGAAGAAGGGGAACACCTCCCCGTAAACCCATCGACACTCGTAGTAGAGGAGAAACATGGCAAGATATAAAGGTGCTGTCTGCCGCCTTTGCCGACGCGAAGGCATGAAATTGTTTTTAAAAGGGGCAAAGTGCTTTACCGACAAGTGCCCCATAGAAAAGCGCAACTTTGCTCCCGGCCAGCATGGCAAGGACCGCAAGGCCAAGGTAGTGGGGTATGGTCTGCAGCTCCGCGAGAAGCAGAAGACCAAGCGCATGTACTTCACCCTGGAGAACCAGTTTCGCAACTATTTCGACAAGGCGGCGCGCAAGCCAGGCGTCACTGGCGAACTGCTCCTGCAGCAACTGGAGCGGCGGCTGGACAACGTGATCTACCGCTTGGGATTCGCGACCTCGCGGCGCCAGGCACGCCAGATCGTGCGCCACGGCCACATTGACGTCAACGGCCGCCGCGTGAACATCCCCTCGTATCAGGTCAACACCGGAGACGAAATCCAGGTGCGCGAAAAAGCGCGCAAGTTTACCGTGATTGAGGGCGCGCGCGAGTACTCCAGCCACCAGCCCGTGGTCGGATGGCTGGAAGTGGACCGCGACAACTTGAAAGGCCGCGTGCTGGCGTTACCCAAGCGCGAGGACATCAACGCGCCGGTGAACGAACAACTTATCGTGGAACTGTATTCGAAGTAGAGCTGCTGGCCGCTAGCTACTAGCTGCTAGCGGAGGAAGAGCGGGCTTTAACGCCCGCGGTGCAGTGCAACATGATCTCGAGGGCTTTGGCCCTTGTGATTTCGCTAGAGGCTAGAAGCTAGTAGCTAGCCGCTAGCCCAATTGACCGCACCAGAACAGCCCTGCGCCACCCGGCGCTGGCGCCCAAGGGAGCGGAATTGAAAGGGAAAAGAAAATGGCTCTTTGGAGAGGATTTCAGAAACCTAAGCGTCTTGCCACCGACACGGAGACGCTAACCGACAAATACGGCCGCTTTTACGCGCAGCCGTTCGAGCGCGGATTCGGCACCACCATCGGCAACGCCCTTCGACGTGTGCTGCTCTCGTCCATTGAAGGCGCGGCCGTCACCGCGATCAAGATGGAAGGAGTGCTCCACGAGTTCCAGTCCATTCCTGGCGTGGTGGAAGATGCCACCGACATCATATTGAACGTGAAACAGGTCCCATTCAAGCTGAACGGCGATGGCCCCAAGGCCATCTATTTGAAGACGGACCAGCCGGGCGTGATCACTTCCGGCATGATCGAAGCCGATGGCGACGTGGAGCTGCTGGACAAGAACGTCTACATCGCCACCGTGTCTGAAGGCGGCAAGCTGGACATGGAGATGCGCCTGAAGCGCGGCCGCGGGTACGTTTCCGCCGACAAGAACTTTGACGAGGATCTGGGGCTGGGTTTCATACCTATTGATTCCGTCCACTCGCCCGTGCGCAAGGTTAACTACACGGTGGAAGCCGCGCGTCTGGGACAGATTACCGACTACGACAAGCTGGATATCGAAATCTGGACCAACGGCTCCATCGCCCCCGCCGACGCGCTGGGTCTGGCGGCCAAGCTGCTCAAAGATCATATGACCATCTTCATTAACTTTGAGGAGGAGCTTGAGACCGAGTCCCGCGGCGAAGACAAGCCGCAGATCAAGAACGAGAACCTGAACCGCTCGGTGGAAGAGTTGGAACTCTCGGTGCGCAGCTACAACTGCCTCAAGAATGCCAACATCCAGACCATCGGCGAACTGGTGCAGAAGACGGAAGCGGAGATGCTCAAGACCAAGAACTTCGGCCGCAAGTCGCTCAATGAGATCAAGGAAATCCTTGCCTCCATGGGCCTTTCGCTGGGCATGAAGATCGACGAGCACGGCAACGCCGTTCCCGGCCCTACCAGCCAACTGAGCGCGCCTGCTCCGGCTCCGATCGTGGGCGGGGGAGACGGGCAGGAGTTCTAAGAATTGGGTGATCTGATGATCGGGAGATCGGGTGATCTGATCTCCTGCTCCAGACTTTCCGATTGGTTGAAATTGCTTCAGACAAACACAGGTTCTGCTAAGTACCAAGTACTAAGCGCCAACAGTCAACACGCTGCCGCCGCTTGCTAGTAGCTAGCGGCTAGAAGCCAGCAGCTTCGTAAAGGATACGCATCATGCGTCATCGCAGAGCAACTAAGAAGTTAGGACGTAACACCAGCCATCGCCGAGCGCTGCTGCGCAACCTGGTGACCTCGCTCATTATGGAAGAGCGCATTGAGACCACCCCGGCCAAGGCCAAGGCCATGCGTCCGCACGTGGAGAAAATGATCACGCTGGCCAAGCGGGGCGACGTGGCCGCGCGCCGTCTGGCCCTGGGCTACCTGATGACGCGCGAATCCGTGGACCGCCTGTTTGACAGCGTGGCTCCGCGCTTCGGCGACCGCAACGGCGGCTACCTGCGCATCATCCGCAAGGGTTGGCGCACCGGCGACGGCGCCGAGACGGTCTTCATCGAACTGGTGGGCAGCGAGAAGGTCATCGAAGCCAAGCGCACCAAGCGAGCGGAAACCCGGGCCAAGCGCCAGGAAGAAATCAAGAAGCAGATGGAAGAAGAGCAAGCAGCTGCAGACGCAGAAAAGCGCGGCGACGAAGAAAAGCAGTAACGCCGTCGCGCTCAGATTTTCAGAACGCGCCCTGATCCGGGCGCGTTTTTTTTAGCGGGTGGCAGTTATGGCGGCGCCACAAGCCGGCAACCGCTCCGGATAGTAAAGATTGGGACGCCGGTAGGTTTCCGCAGCGACTCCCTGCAATTGCACTTTGAGTTTTTTTGTCTTCTTCCCCTCGGGTAAGAGGATGCCCAGCATGTATCCGTGCCACGCGAATTCAAAGTCGCGCGCACTGAACATGGTGTAAGTTCCGCCTGTCGCCGTGCTGATTGCCTCCATGAGGCGTATCTGTGGTTCGGGCGAGGTCCAGAGAAAGTTGCCGCTCACGTGGCTGGGAGTCCGCCGCAGCATGACCATCAGGCGGGTTCCGCTGGCCACGAACTCTTTTTCTACCTCACTGCCGGAGCGATGGCTGCCCTCGTCGTAGCCGTCGGTGATCAGCAAAACCGTGTCCCCGGGCTGGTGAGGACCGAAAAGCGCCAGCGCCTGGTGTAAAGCGTTGTAAAGGTGCACCTCTTTGCCCAAGGACGGTTCCTCTTCGGCAATCCCGCTGATCTCTGTGCCGCGCTCTTTCGGGTCGGTAATAAATCCTTTGGTAAACAGCGCTCGTTTCACAAACACCCCAAACGCGATCGGCTTTCCCTCAGGCGCTTGGCGGACGAGGCGCGTTGCCAGGCTTATCACATCTTCGATTTTTTCGTTGCGGGTGCCGTCGGTCTGCAGCAGGACCAGCAGCCGGTCGTCAAACTGCTGCGTGGCGCTCACGATATCAACCTCGGCCTTCCCCAGCTTGGCTTGGAAGTCCCCAGCGTTGAGATTCTTGATGTCGTCGCCCGTTTTGTGGTCAAAAGCCGAAACCACCACGTAGCTCGTACAGGCTTGCCCCGCGGCTTTGGCTGGAACAACAAAAAACGAAAGCAGAAAGATCGAGAGCCCCAGGGTGTAAGCCGTCTTGGGGCCGCCGCAGAGCACGACAACAGATATCTTTTGAAGACTCCGGCTGCGGCTGGAACGGACAATCAGCCGCTTTGCAACTGACCTTCTCATACGCATGGCCCTCGCGAAGCCCAAATGTTACAAGAAAAGAACTCGCCTACGTGGAAAAGTGCATCTGAAGCCCTTAGCACATAGAGCTTAATCCATGCCCGACTACGCAAAACTTCCCATCGGTAAAGATGCTCCCCGCCGCGTGAATGTTGTCATCGAGATTCCCAAGGATTCGTTGAACAAGTACGAGTATGACAAGCAGCTGCAGGTTTTCCGCCTGGATCGAACTCTGTTTTCGCCGGTGCACTATCCCGGCGATTATGGGTTTATTCCCTGCACGCTGGGACTGGACGGCGATCCGCTGGACGTGCTGGTCCTGGTGGAATCGCCCAGCTTTCCCGGATGTCTGATGGAGGTCCGCCCGATCGGCGTGCTCGGCATGGTGGACCAGGGCAAGAAAGACGAGAAGATTCTGGCGGTAGCGGAGAGTGATCCCCTGTACCGCGACATTCATGATTGCGCCCAGGTCTTTCCCCACCAGTTACGCGAGATCGAGCACTTTTTTGCCATCTACAAGAATCTCGAAGGCAAGAAGACAGAGCTGGCGGGCTGGGACGGAGCGGAAGCCGCGCGACAGATCATCGTGGAAGGGCAAAAGAGGTTCAAATGACGAGCGCCGAGCAATCAGTACTGAGCACTCAGCTTTTTCTGAAATCCCGAGGCCGCGACTTCAACGCTGGCTCGCATGTTAATGCATCGCACGGGTCGCGGCCGAGGGATCCCTATAAGCGCGGAGCACTCTCTTTGGTATGGCCGAACACGCCGAGTGGCAAGCTTGGAGTTCCTTTGAGTCGGTAGGGATCCCTCCCCTTCGGCAAGCTCAGGGTCGGGATTTCAGAACAACGCTGAAATGCTGAGTGCTGACAACTGAGTGCTCTTTTTTCCACATCGATCCACAGCTCTGCACCAGATTCCGGCATTGACCCGCAGTCCTCCGGCGCGTAGATTCGAATTCGTTATGGTTGCCAGTTCCGCTTTCACTCGTCTTACCAAGAGAGTTTCCAGCCAAGGCGGGCTCAACCACGATCTCCCGGGCCGATTGGGCAAGGCCGCGCCATGTCCCAACGTAACCTGAGGATGAACCATACGAACAACGCCCTCGAAAACCCGGCAAAAACCGGTAAACACGGAAAACAAAACAACTTAACGCGTCGTCGAGGCAGTCAGATCAGGAGTACAATAAAAGTACAATATATTGTGCTTGGCTCTTGACATACCCCATATACAGGAGTAAGTTTTCCAACACTTGACCCTGAGGCA
>WNFJ01143388.1_pt1 | contig 21766 bp, 16 predicted proteins | sample 5400461 | NCBI WGS metagenome assembly WNFJ01 (sample SAMN13153349, study PRJNA577476) | soil metagenome | isolation source: 115 cm saprolite on Douglas fir-dominated hillslope | place: USA:California | collected 2013-09-17
GCACTGGCCGCTCCGTACCTGGCAGCACCAGTATCCGCCGGCCAAGTTTGTCTTTGCCGATCCCGAGCGCATGGGCGTCGCTCTCGATTCCATCGTCGCCGGAGGGTCCGTCATCTCCGGCGGCCGCGTTCAAAAATCTGTCATCGGCAACAACGTCCGCGTCAACAGTTACTGCGATGTCTTGGATTCCATCATCTACAACCACGTGAACGTCGGCCGCCACTCGCGCATCCGCCGCGCCATCATCGACCGCCACGTCAGCCTTCCCGAGCGCACCGAGATCGGCTACGACCTGGAAGCCGACAAGCGCCGCTTCCACGTCACCGATTCCGGTATCGTCATCGTCGTCCGCCAGGAATCCCTGATCGAGGAACCCGAATCGGCTTAGAGCGGGCTGTCCCGCCATTTTCTTCGAAAATTGATTCGTTTCTCCGTGCCTCTGTGACTCCGTGGCATTCTTCTGTAAAATCATCGATTCGCATCTACTCAGGAGAACAGACAACCATGTCCACTAAGATCGCCAGAGTCCACGCGCGCCAGGTCATCGATTCCCGCGGCAATCCCACCGTCGAAGCCGACGTGATCCTCGAAGGCGGAGCGCTTGGCCGTGCCGCCGTCCCCTCCGGCGCTTCCACCGGCGAGCACGAAGCCCTCGAGCTCCGCGACGGTGACAAATCGAAATATCTCGGCAAGGGCGTGCTCAAGGCCGTAGCCAATGCCAACACCGAAATTGCCAAAACCATTAACGGTCTCGACGCCGCCGATCAGCGCGCCCTCGATAAGTGCATGATCGAGCTGGACGGCACCCCCACCAAATCCCGTCTGGGTGCGAATGCCATTCTCGCCGTCTCCATGGCCGCTGCGCGCGCCGCTTCCGTCGCCCGCAAACAGCCGCTCTACAAATATCTTTCGCGCTATTCCACGGACCCGTCCGCGAATCTCCTCCCCTGCCCGATGATGAACATTCTCAACGGCGGCGCGCATGCTGACAGCTCGGTGGACTTTCAGGAATTCATGGTTATGCCCGTGGGCGCCCCGAGCTTTTCGGAAGCCTTGCGCTGGGGAGTGGAAATCTTCCACGCGCTGAAGACCGCGCTGAAGAAGCATGGCTACTCGACGGCCGTCGGCGACGAAGGCGGCTTCGCGCCGAGCTGCAAATCGAACGAAGAAGCCATTCAGATCGTCCTGGAAGCCGTGGCCGCCGCCGGATATAAGCCCGGCGAGCAGGTGAGCATCGCGCTCGATCCCGCCTCCAGCGAGTTCTACGACAAGGCCAGCGGCAATTACGTTTTCAAGAAATCGGACAAGTCCGCGCACACTTCGGCGCAAATGGCCGCGTATTGGACAAGCTGGGTTGAGAAATATCCCATCGTTTCCATCGAAGACGGCATGGCGGAAGACGATTGGGCCGGCTGGAAGTCCCTGACGCAGAGCATCGGCAGTAAATCATCCAAAAAGAAAATCCAGCTCGTCGGCGACGACCTCTTTGTCACCAACACCGCCCGTCTTTCCCGCGGCATCAACGAAGGCATCGCCAACGCCATTCTCATCAAGCTGAACCAGATTGGCAGCGTCACCGAAACCATCGACGCCATCGAGCTGGCCCGCAAAGCCGGCTACAACTCCATCATTTCCCACCGCTCCGGAGAAACCGAGGACACCTTCATCGCCGATCTCGCCGTCGCCACCGCTGCCGGCCAGATCAAGACCGGCTCCGCCAGCCGCACAGATCGCATCGCTAAGTACAACCAGCTCCTACGCATTGAAGAGGAACTCGGTTCCGCCGCACGCTTCAACGGCAAAGCCGCGCTCTCGTAGTCGTGGCCTTCAGGGCGGCCGCTCTCAGCTAGCGAGGTGTTGCAGGTCAAGAACTTCTGGGAGCGGCAATCATAATTCCAGGATCGCGCGCAGCCCGTCTTCTACGGCGCTCAGTTGTTGCGCGCTGATACTCTCAATTTTCCGGAGGAAGCGTTCCTTTGTCACCGCGCGTATCTGGTCCACTACCGCGACGGCTGTCCGGCCTTCACAGGTCAGCGGCACCAAAAGCGGAGGACTGCCGGCGGGAGAGCTTGAGAGAGGGATTACGACCACGGTCCGGCGATGCTGGTTCACGATATTCGTCGTCAGCACCAAGCAGGGCCGCTTCTTACGAATTTCGGCGCCGCGTGTGGGATCGAGTCTTACCCACCAAACTTCGCCGCGGCGCGGAAGCGGTCCACGGTTCGGCGGCTTCCTCGGTGATGGCGTCGAACTCTTTTTCAATGGCTCGAACCTCCGGATCGTTGTTTGCGATTCGGCACGCCTCCACCAAATGCCGGTCGCGCGCGGAGAGTTTTTCGTTGAGTGCGTTAGCCAGATACTTGGAACGTTCGCGCGCGGGAACCCGGCGCACAAATTGCTCGGCCAGATCTTCCGGCAGCGTGAAGGTCATCTTTCGTGTGGCCATACTCCCATACTACCATACAAGTCACTCGCGCTCCTACAGCCCCAGGCACTAGCGCCGCCGAGACCGCGGCGCCAAGGTGAACCTTACTTTTCCGCTCCGCCGGGCTCCTCATTCGCTGATTTCTAACGGCCATTTCAATTCGCGATTGGAAGCAATCTGAGTCACGGTACAGGTTAAACTGCAGTTGCAGGTATGAAGGAAGCTGCCAAACCAACTTCTCAAGCGAGCACTAGGCCTCTCCGGCCGGCGGTTCTTGCTGATGTCGAAGCCCTCGCCCGTTTGATCAACTCTGCGTTCCGCGTCGAGCAACCCTTCATCGAGGGCGACCGCATCAATCCCCAAGGCGTCCGCGCGTACATGGAAAAAGGGAAATTCTTGTTGGCGGAAGATGCCGCGGGCCTCGCAGGATGTGTCTATGTCGAGCTTCGCGGCGATCGCGGCTACCTCGGCCTACTTGGGGTAGACCCGCAGCGCCAGGGTAGCGGCTTGAGCCGCAGATTAATGGACGCCGCCGAGAAATTTTTCCGCGAGGCCGGCTGCGTCGCCGTCGACCTTCGTGTCGTCAGTGCGCGCACACCCCTTCCCGCTTTTTATCGTCACCTCGGCTACCTCGAAACCGGCACCGCTCCTTTCGCCCCGGACGTGCCTGCCAAGGTCCTCTGTCACTACATCCTCATGTCAAAAATCCTCGCCTGAAAATGTTGCAAGGCGGGGTGTTATGGTTAACTTGGATTCCTTCATTTGCAATCTTTCCGTCTTCAGGCAGAATACCCCTTCGTTCTGGGGGAAAAATGAATCGCACCGCCGCAATTGCATCCATTCTTTTTGTGGGCCTCTCGCTTGCTCCCGTCGGCAATCACGTCGCCGCCGACGAGCAGGCTCTCTTCGGCTACTCCGCCGAATCTTCTCGGGCCGAGCGCCAGTGGGAAGAAAAACTCCGCGCCATACCCAGCACGGACAATCTGCGCGCCTACATGCAAAAACTCTCCGCGCACCCGCACCACGTCGGTTCACTCGCTGACAAGGACAACGCCGAATGGATCGCCGCCAAATTCAAGGAGTTCGGTCTCGATACCCACATCGAGCAGTTCGACGTGCTCTTTCCCACGCCCAAAGAACGCGTCGTTGAGCTTGTCGAAGGCGGCCCGAAGTTTGTCGCCAAACTCCAGGAACCGGCGCTTCCACAGGACCCCACCTCGAACCAGCAATCCGAGCAGCTTCCCACCTACAACGCTTACTCGATCGACGGCGACGTGACCGCTCCTCTCGTCTACGTCAACTACGGAATCCCCGAGGACTACGAGGAGCTCGAGCGCTTGGGTATTTCCGTGCAAGGGAAGATCGTCATCGCGCGCTACTACCACTCCTGGCGCGGTATCAAGCCCAAGGTTGCAGCCGAACACGGTGCCATTGGCTGCCTGATTTACTCCGACCCCCATGAGGACGGATTTGTCCAGGGCGAGACATTCCCTGCCGGGGCCTATCGCCCGCCGGATGGAGTGCAGCGCGGCAGCGTCGCGGACATGCCCTTCTATCCTGGTGATCCCCTCACGCCGGGCGTTGGAGCCACGAAAGACGCCAAACGGCTGAAAGTGGAAGAAGCTCCCACGATCACCAAGATTCCTGTGTTGCCGATATCCTATGCAGACGCGCAGCCACTGCTTGCTGCGCTGACCGGGCGAGTGGCTCCGGAAGGATGGCGCGGCGGCCTCGGCATCACCTATCACGTCGGCCCCGGCCCCGCAAAAGTTCACCTCAGAGTGAAATCAAATTGGGATATTAAACCGCTGTACGACGTGATCGCAAAAATTCAGGGTTCAACTTTTCCGGATGAGTGGGTGATTCGCGGCAACCACCACGACGGGTGGGTAAACGGAGCGGAGGATCCCATCTCAGGACAGGTTGCCATCCTGGAAGAAGCGCGGGCTCTCGGCGAGCTGGTCAAGTCCGGCTGGAAGCCCAAGCGCACCATTATTTATTGTGCGTGGGACGGAGAAGAGCCCGGACTGCTGGGCTCGACCGAATGGGCCGAGCAGCACTACGACGAATTGCGCGCGCACGGCGTTGCCTATATCAATTCTGACGGCAATGGCCGCGGTTATCTCGGCGTCGAAGGTTCGCACACGCTCGAAAAATTCAGCAACGATATTGCGCGCGAAATTCCCGACCCGGAAACAAAACTAAGCGCGTGGAAGCGTCAGCAACTCCATGAAATTGCCAACGCCAAAACGCCGGAGCAGCGCGAGGAGGTTCGCAAGCGCGCCGATCTGCGCATTCCCGCGCTTGGGTCCGGTTCGGACTACACCGCGTTTCTCCAGCACGACGGCGTGGCTTCGCTCAATATCGGATTCGGCGGGGAGGATAACGGCGGCATCTACCACTCCATTTACGATGACTTCTATTGGTACACGCATTTCAGCGACACGGACTTCGTATATGGCCGCGCGCTGGCGCAGACCGGCGGCACGGCCATGATGCGCCTGGCGGATGCGGATTTGCTTCCATTCGAGTTCGGCGATTTTGCGGACACCGTGCAGACCTACTTGAAGGAGCTGAAAACTCTTTCACAAAAAATGCAGGACGACATTCGCGAACGCAACAAGGAAATCGAAGAAGGCGTTTTCAAGGCCACCGACGATCCGAAACGGCCGCTGGTAACGCCCGCGGTGGAAACGGTCCCGCCGCACCTGAATTTCGCGCCCTTCGAGAACGCCGTGGACGCGCTCACGCGCAGCGCCGCGGAATACCGCAAGGCGCTGGAACAAGCCAACGCCAACGGTGGCGCGGCGCTGGCTTCCGCTTCGCTCGCCGAAGTCAACAAAATGCTCATCGAGAGCGAGCGTAAACTCACCACCGCCGAAGGGCTTTCCAACCGGCCGTGGTTCAAGCATCAACTTTATGCTCCAGGTTTTTACACCGGCTATGGGGTCAAGACGGTACCCGCTGTCCGCGAAGCCATTGAGCTCAAAAAGTGGAAACTAGCCGACGAAGGAATCGTTGTCGTCTCGCGCGTGCTGCAGGATGAAGCCGCGCTCATCTCTTCCGCCGCTCAAAAGCTACCAGGAGGGAAATGAAGTTTTCTCGAACACGGACCGGCGTAGAGTCTAGCCGGCGCGAGTGCCGTTCGGAACGGGTCGCTCCGGAACAGAAAGTACCGGTCTGACGCCGTCCGCGTAGCCGATATCAAATAGCATGCCTTCGGAAATTTCGCCAGCCATTTTGCGCGGCTCCACATTTACCACGAAGAGCGCTTGGCGTCCTCGATCTCGCGCGGATTTTCGCGCTCCTTCTTGATGCCGGCGAGAATCGTCCGCGAATGATCGCCAAAATTCACGGTCAGCTTCACGAGTTTTTCGGAACGCGGGACATCTTCCACACGCTCTATAGTGCCGACGCGAATATCCAACGCCTCAAGCGCGGCAATTGCGGCGATAGGTTTGACGGGCGCGGGAGTAAAGTCAGCCATGGTTCACCGCTTGTACCGCGCCGCATAGGCCGGCGTGGGAATCGCAGAATCGCAACGCTCGTCGCGGATCGGTGCGCCTGGTGTGAGGGAAAGTGGAATCACGCCGGCCCAGACCGGCAGTGCGTAGTCCGGAGCGTCGTCCTCCGGGGGGCCGACGCGAATTTTCGCGGAAACTTCCGTGAGCGGCAGGCGCAGAATGCTCGAGGCTTTCAATTCTTTTTCGTTGGGCTGGCGCGCATCGTTCCAGCGGCCGGAGATTATTTTTTCGGTAAAGGCACGCAACGCCTCGAGCTTTTCCTCCGGCGCGTCGACAAGCGTCGCTTTGCCAAGTGCGACGACGGAGCGGTAATTCATGGAGTGATTGAAGACGGAGCGGGCAAGCACAAAGCCATCAGTGAGAGTCACAGTAACGCAGACGGAAATTCCGTCGCTCACGTTGCGCAACATGTGGCTAGCCGCGGAACCGTGAAAATAGATCGCCTCGCCGACGCGGGCGTAGAGCGTGGGTATGACGTAGGGCTGGCCATCGACGGAAAAGCCCACGTGGCAGACGAATCCTTCGTCGAGGATTTTGTCGATGGCTGCGCGGTCGTAGACGCCGCGATGCGATTCACGCACAACGCGCGTGCGCTCGGTCGGCGGAGTGGTTTCTGGCACGATTCACCTCATTGAGAAACGTGGCGCGGAGCCGACCGATTGGTGGTCGCTCATTTGATTTGTAGCCGGCGCCAAAGCGGCATGAGTGAGGAACAACTGCAGATATGCTATCACGCCCTGCGGAAACATCGCGTGTTGCCTGCCGCCGCCGCGTCAAGAAAGCTCCGGAAAAGCAAGTCGCGCTGAAGCGCGCCCCTACAACGCCTGCGAAACGTATGAGAAACTAGCAGCTCGGAGAAATAGGCCGATTTAAGGCTGCAAACAAAAATGAGCACATCAGTAATGCCGGGGACGGGGAACAAGGCATTCGACATCGCCTGGGTGAGGGAACAATTTCCTTCGCTGAAATTGCAGGTCAACAGGCAGCCAGCGGCGTTTTTGGATGGGCCGGCGGGGACGCAGGTGCCGAAGCAGGTTATGGACGCAGTCCAGAATTACTTTCTGACTGCAAATGCGAATACCTACGGGGCCTTTGCGACCAGTCGGAGAAACGACGCGCTGGTTGCCTCGGCGCGCGGGGCGATGGCGGATTTTTTCAACTGCGATTCGGGTCAGGTGGTGTTCGGGCAGAACATGACGACCACCACGTTTGCGCTGGCGCGAGCGATCGGGCGCGAGATGAAACCGCACGATGAAATCGTTGTGACCACGCTGGACCACGATGCCAACGTCGCGCCGTGGCGTGCGCTGGAAGAAAAAGGCGTGGTGATCCGGCAAGTGGATATTCGCGAAGCAGATTGCACGCTCGACCTGGACGATTTGAAGCGAAAGATTTCGGCGAAGACAAAGCTCGTGGCCGTAGGCTATGCCTCGAACATTGTGGGGACGATCAATCCCGTCGCGGAGATTACAAAGCTGGCACACGCGGCTGGGGCGCTGATGTTCATTGACGCAGTGCACTACGCGCCGCACGGCCTGATCGACGTGAAAGCACTCGATTGCGATTTTCTGGCGTGTTCGCCCTACAAGTTTTTCGGGCCGCACATGGGGACGCTGTACGGAAAGCGCGAGCACCTGGAAAAATTCAAGCCCTACAAGGTACGGCCGGCCTCGGATGTTTCTCCCGAATGTTGGGAGACGGGGACGCAAGTGCAGGAGTTAATCGCCGGGATTGGCGCAGCCGTGGATTACATTGCGGAGCTGGGGCGGCATTGCGACCCGCGAGTGAAAGGCCGCCGCGAAGCATTACAAGCGGCGTACCGGGCAACACACCAATACGAAACCGGATTGCTGACACGGTTGATCGAGGGATTGCAGACAATTCCGGGGATGCGCATCTTCGGCATCACTGACGCAAAACGATTTGACCAGCGCTGCTCGACTTTATCGTTCCGGCTGGGCGACCACAATCCGACGAAGATTGCGGCATTCCTGGGAGACCGCGGGATTTTCACCTGGGACGGGAATTTCTACGCGTTGAATCTGTCCGAGCGTCTGGACGTAGAAAAACATGGCGGTGTCCTGCGAGTCGGGCTGGTGCACTACAACACCGCCGAAGAAGTGGATCGGCTGCTCGCGGCTCTGCACGAATTCCCCGGGTGATTCCGTGGCTCGTCGAATCAAGTCAAGCCCGAGGACCTCAAGTTTCTACGATTGCAGAACAAGCTGCCGCTTGCGCTTGGCCTGGCACACCAGATAACTGATCCCGAAGGCCAGGGTACTGTAGGGAAACCAGCCCAGGGTCGATCCGCCAAGCACATGCGCCGGGACATACGTGATGAGCATCACCCAGACGTACGATTGCGCTTCGCCGATGAAACCCAGAATGATTCCCGCCAAAGCGTAACAGGCCGCAATCGCCAGCGTGGACGGGCTGATGCCTATGGCCGGAGTTGGACCGAGCCTCACTGCAACTGCCGGCGCAAGCTTCAATATGCCGAACAAAGGAAGCACCGCGCCGATCAGCACGGAGAAGAGAACATTCGTGAGCGAGATGCGTTGTGCGAAGGGATTGAAGAAATTGCGAATCCCGCGGTTGAAAGCTTTGTCCGTGATGAGATACGCATCTCCCAGCGGATTCAGCCGCAGGATCCCGCGCTGCACCTGGTAAGCGGAAAAGCGATCATGGTCCATCTGGCCTTCCGCAAAGAGACTCTCAACATCGCGCGGCGGTGAAGCCGGAGTTCCCAGGGAAGAGGAGCGCGCATCATGCTTTTTCTTCAATTGCGCGAGATCAGTGACGTGCGGGCACTCCTGAACGATGCGGTATTCGGGAGTATCCATCACGGTCTTGAGCTCCATGTTGCGAGTGGTAAGCCACTTGCCGCCCGAAAAGCGCGTCGTGAAATTGACCACATGGCTGTTTTTCACGCCCTTGACGCCATTGACGTTGGTTTGCACCTCCACGATGGTCAGCGTGCAGGTAGCGGGGTCGGCGAAATTGGAATACTCGCGAATCAAATTCGCTCCGTAATTCGTCACTCGATAGGTGCACAGGGGCCGGTAGTTCAATGCCTCGAGTTGTGAATCCAACGGCGCAAGGTATTTTTTCTGTGCTTCAGACAAGGAAGAGTCGGCGACAACTTCCCTTTGGTAGCGGAGGGGGATGGGCCGCGTATTTTTTCGCAACTGGGGCTTGCTCCCAAGAACCACTTTTGCGGTGGTCCAGAGAAAACCGATGAGATCGCCATCGATGGGAAGAGTCATGGGCACCTCCGCCGATAGTTCCATTATAGAGGTGTCAAGTTTTACCGCTGTTTGCCCAATGCAGATGGCGATGAATGGCTTAACTGGACCAAAGGACAGGTGCCGATGCGCACCCTTCGGAGAAGCTACGTGCAGCGAAGTTCCAGAAAACTGCGAGAACCGGAATGACAGCGGCGAATGATTGCGTGTATTCTGACGCGCTATGAAAAAACGACCGAAACCAATTGTGCTGACGGTGCTGGATGGATGGGGATTCCGCCCGGAGACGAAGGGGAACGCGATCGCGCTGGCGCGGAAGCCGGCGTATGACCAGCTCATCCAGAAATTTCCCAACACTTTGATTCATACGTCCGGGCCATTCGTTGGATTGCCCGAAGGCCAGATGGGCAATAGCGAAGTGGGGCACATGAACATGGGTGCGGGGCGCATCGTGCACATGGACATTACGCGGATCGACCTGCTGATCGCCAACAAGCAATTGCAGAACGTCCCGCTTTTTCAGCAGGCAATGAAGCGCGGGCGGACTGGGCAACTGCATTTTGTGGGATTGCTGAGCGACGGTGGCGTGCACTCGCACATACAGCATTTGTTTGCGCTGCTGGAGATGGCCAAGCAGCAAAAATTGGAAAAAGTGTTTGTGCACTGTTTTATGGACGGGCGCGACACGCCGCCGAACAGCGGCCGGGATTACGTGCGCCAATTGCAGCAGAAAATGCGCGAGCTGGGTGTCGGCGAGATCGCGACGCTGGTGGGGCGGTATTACGCGATGGACCGCGACAACCGCTGGGAGCGCATGGAGCTGGCTTATCGCGCGCTGGTTCATGGCGAAGCGGAAACGCGGACGGATGATCCCATTGCGGCGCTGGAGCGGAGTTATGAAGCGGGCGTGACGGATGAATTTATCAAACCGATTGTAGTGACGAAGAGAAGCGGAGCGTCTGTCACGCCCGCGGGGCTGATCCACGACGATGACGCCGTGATCTTTTTCAACTTCCGGGCGGACCGCGCGCGGCAAATGACGTACGCACTGGCGGCGCCGGACTTCGATAAGTTTGTTGATCCGAAGCGGCCGAAGAATCTGTTTTACGTGGCCATGACGCAGTACGACAAGAGCTGGCCGTGGCTGAAATACGTGATTGCGCCGGAAAAACTAGAGCACATCCTGGCGCAGGTGTTTGCAGAGCTGCAATACAAGAATTTGCGCACGGCGGAGACCGAGAAGTACGCGCACGTGACCTATTTTTTCAACGGCGGCGTGGAGCAGCCGTTCGCTGGAGAAGAGCGGATTCTGGTGCCGTCGCCGAAGGTGGCGACGTACGATTTGAAGCCGGAAATGTCGGCCGCGGGAATTACGGACACGGTAGTGAAAGCGATCGAGAAGGGCGAGTTCGACGCCATCATCATGAATTATGCAAATGCGGACATGGTGGGACACTCGGGAAAACTGGAAGCAGCGATCAAGGCCGTGGAAGCAGTGGACGGAGGACTGGCGCGGATTTATCAGGCGCTGAAGCCGCACGGTGGGGTGTGGATTATCACGGCAGACCACGGAAACGCGGAGACGATGATCGATCCGGTGACCGGAGGGCCACACACCTATCACACGACGAATCCCGTACCGCTCATTCTGGTGAGTGATGATGACAAGCTACGCTTGAAGGCGGGCGGATCGCTGCGGGACATTGCGCCGACGATGCTGAGCGCGCTAGGGCAGCCGCAGCCTGCGGATATGACAGGCACGGATTTGCGCATCATTTCATAATCTGATCATGAGTCGTACAACACCTGCAGAGACGAAACTTGTGATTTGCGTTTGGCACCCGTTTACCGAGTGGCGGCCGAAGCCGGCGATGGCGGAGGCCCTTCGAAAGCGGTGGCCGCAGATGCGCGTTTTGCATATGCCGAATTACGATGGATTACCGGAGGAGCTGCCGGATACGGATATTTTTGTGGGCTATTCGCTCCGGGCGGAACAATTGAAGGAAGGGAAGAAGCTGAAGTGGATTCACTCTACGGCGGCGGGCGTGGCGCAATTGATGTATCCGGAGTTGCGAGATTCGGGAATCATGGTGACGAACCCCAGCGGGATTTTTTCCGTGCCGATGGCGGAGCACACCATGGGTCTGCTGTTGGCGCTGGCGCGGAATTTTCCTGATTCGGTGCGTGGACAGGACCGTGCGCAATGGGCTCAGCAGGAGATTTGGGACAAGCCGCAGCATCTGACCGAGCTGAGTGAGAAGGTGCTGGTGATTGTGGGGTACGGATCGATCGGGCGGGAAGTGGCGAAGCGGGCAATGGCGTTTGAGATGCGCGTGTGGGGCGTGACGCGGTCAGGCGAAGCAGACCGCACATATGCAGAAAAGATTTTTGCCGCGGCGCAACTGCGGGAAGTACTGCCCGGCGCGGATTACGTGTTGATTTGCGCGCCGGAGACGGCGGAAACGAAACACCTGATTGGAGCGGCTGAAATCGCAGGGATGAAGCGCGGAGCGCGACTGATTAATGTCGGGCGCGGGTCGCTCTTGGATGAAGTGGCGCTGGTTCAAGCGCTGGAAAGTGGCGCACTGGGGGGCGCGGCGCTGGACGTGGCGCAGACGGAGCCGCTGCCGGCGGAGAGTCCGTTGTGGAAGGCGCCGAATTTATTCATCACGCCGCACACCAGCGGGGTGAGCGACCGGCTCTGGGATCGCCAGGCGGCGATCCTGATCGAATTGCTGGAGAGATGGTTTGACGGGCGGGAAATGTTTAACCGCGTGGATTTTGCGCGAGGCTACTGAAGTACCACTTGGTTTTTAGTATTTAGTTCTTAGTAAAAAATATGGTTCATAGCTTCCACTTGTGCAAGCACGCTTCGATCCAGCAAGAACTTGCAGACTAAAAACTAACAACTGAAAACTGGTTTCAGTCGCCAACGCCGCCTTTGGGGGCTTGATAGCCTTCGCGGGCGTAGACCTGGAATTTCTGCTTCTTGCCTTTTTGGTCCAGCACGGTGAGCGGACCACCGTCGGGCGCGACCAACTCTACCTTGAGCTTGTGAAATTTTCCGTCTTTCGCGCCAGCCGTCGGTGAGTAGGAGAGGCTGTACTGGTGGCGGAGGAACGCGGCGACGTTGCGAAACACGTCCGGCATTTCACCTTCGAATTGAGGGAACCAAGCGAACCCCCCGGTTTCCTGAGAAAAGGTCTTGAGCTGATTTTCCGCCTGTAGAAAATTCATGCGAGCCATGTTGCCCATTCCACCGCGCGAATCTGCGAAATTCTGAAAGACGCGGCCAAGACCAATACAAAAAATAGTCACATCACTTTGGCGGAGCTGTTTCATGGTTTGATCGAGCGTGTGTTTGGAAAAAGTGTCCACGCCGCTGGCCAACACCACAATGGACTTCTTACCCTTCACGTCCTTCAAGCGATCCACGGTCTCGAGAAGAGCATCGAAAATGTTCGATTCACTGAATCCAGGGAAATAAAGATGATAGATGCCGCTGAGTACTTCATCTTTATTCTGAGTAAAATCCACCTCGATGCGCGTCTTCATATCAAAGGTTTCGAGCGCGATCCAGTCCTTCTGCTGCAGATTGGGAAATAAGGACTGCGACCAATATTTTGACAAATAGGTAAAAATGCCGCCCCAGCGGTCGTTGCTGAACTCCAGCAGTAGGACCATGGTGATGGGAGCGTCGGTGGGGGCGAAGTTGGTGATGGTTTGCGGCACGCCATCGTCGAGGATGCGGAAGTTTTCTTTCTTGAGGCCAGGGATGATGTCGCCATGCTGCGTGGTGGCGACGACGTCGAGGGTGACGATGGGAACGTCGACGGCAATAGTGACGCCGGCCTGCGGAGGCTGCTGCGCCGCGGTGGGTGCAGTAGCAGGAGCCGGGTTCTGCTGCTGCTGCGGGGAACCGCCCTGGGGGCCGGTAGGGGCCTGGGCCAAGACGGAATTCTCCGCCAGCGGCAAGACCAGAGCAGTCGCCAGAACTGCGAGCAAAACTACGGAAAGAATGGACTTCATCATGTCCCCCCCGATTGCGATAAAAAATTCCAAACTGGCGATGATTCCCGCCTGCGGGGCGACGTTGCTGCTATGGAACGGTTGAATTTAAGCAACGCAACGCCAATGCCGAGGCCAAGTGCCGACACCTGCATGTTAGTATGAAGCACATTTAAGGCAAAACGTTTACTGAGGCGGCTGTGTTGCGTCCAACCGTAACGAGGAGGATAGATTCGTGAACTGGAATCGCATGGTCCAGAGGATGGCGGGAGCGGCGGCGTTGGCGATAGCCGCAAGTATTCCGATTGCCGCGCAGGTTTCGCCAGCGGCGCCGCCGGGAATGCCGATGAATCCGTCGCCGATCGGGGATACCTCGGCAATTGCGAAGGAAGCGCAAAGCTGGCTGGCGGACCTCATCAAGATCAACACCACGAATCCGCCGGGAAACGAGCAGCTCGCAGCGATGTACATAGCTGGAGTCCTGGACAAGGAGGGAATCAAGGCGGAAATTCTGGATTTAACGCCCGGGCGCAGCGCGCTGGTGGCGCGACTGAAAAGCACGGCCATGGCTGATCCTTCGAAGGCGCTGCTGCTGGTGGCGCACATGGATGTGGTGGGGGTGGAGAAGCCGAAGTGGACGGTCGATCCGTTCGCGGCGGTGGAAAAGGACGGATACCTGTACGGCCGCGGTGCGATCGACGACAAGGGAATGCTGGCGGCGAATCTGGCGGCGTTCATCGCGCTGAAGCGCGCGGATCTTCCTGGCGACGGCGGACGAAGAACAGTTTGGGGACGCCAGCGTCAAGATTCTGATCGCGAAACACTGGGACAAGTTTGCAGCCGGGTTCGCGCTGAATGAAGGCGGCGAGGTTTTGCTGAAGAACGGCAAAGTGCAATACGTCGCGGTGCAGGCGAGCGAGAAAGTACCTGTAAACGTCACGGTGGTCGCGCGCGGGACGTCCGGACATGCATCGATGCCGACGAAGGACAATGCCGTGGTCCATCTGGCCGCGGCGGTGGCGAAAATCGGCAACTACTCCGCGCCGGTGCACTTCACGACGATTGTGCGGCGCTACTTCGAACAGCTCGCGGCCATCGAAGACGATGAAATGGGGAAATGGATGCGCTCGCTGGATGCACCGGACCGCGGCGAGCACGCACAAAGAGTGATCTCGGACGCAAGCCCATTGTGGAACTCGATGCTGCGGGATTCGATCGCGCCGACGATGCTGACGGCAGGTGTGCGTGCGAACGTTATTCCCGGGGAAGCGCGCGCCAACCTGAACATACGATTGCTGCCGGGAGACACCATCGATGTGCTACTGGCGGAGCTGAAGAAACTGGTGAACGATCCGCAGATCCGATTTGAGATCCAGCCGGATGCGGGATTGGCGGCGCCGCCGTCTTCGCTGGAAAACGATTTCTATGCCACAATCACAAAGGTTGCGGGGAGAGAATTTTCCGGCGCGCCGGTGCTGCCGTTTCAGTCCACGGGGGCCACGGATTCCGCGCAGTTGCGGCTGCACAACGTCCAGTCCTACGGTTTTCTGCCGTTCCCGCTCACGGAGGAGGACTTCCGGCGGATGCATGGGGACGATGAGCGGATCCCGCTGGCGTCTTTCACCAAGGGAGTGGATGTATTGGCGCGAGTCATCGCGGAATTCGTGGTCGCGCGGTAGGGAAGAAAAGAAGCAAATCGAGAAGATTGAAAAAAGACAGTCGTTTTGGGCAGCCTTCCAGTGAACAATACCAGCAAACGGGAATCCTTGCGCAGAAGAGAGCATGAGTTTTCGTCATTCTAAAATTGTCTGCACGATCGGACCGGCGAGCCGTTCGCCGAGGATGATCGATCGCCTGCTGCGCGCGGGGATGGACGTGGCGCGGCTGAATTTTTCGCATGGCTCGCACGAGGAGCATGCGAAGAACATCTCGATGCTGCGCGCGGCGGCCATCGAGCACGAAAAGCCGATTGCGATTCTTGCCGACCTTCAGGGACCGAAAATCCGGACCGGGCCCTTGGCGGGGGGCGGCCCGGTGCTGCTGCGCAGCGGGCAAAAGTTCGTGATCACGACCGCGAAGATTCTGGGCGATTCGACGCGGGTGAATACAGTTTTCACGCCGCTACCGCATGAAGTGCATCGCGGCGACCGCATCCTGCTCTCGGATGGATTGATCGAGCTGCGCGTGGAAAAGGTCAGCGGACGGGAGGTCATTTGCCTAGTCGTGAACGGCGGGGCGCTTGGCGAGCACAAGGGGATCAACCTGCCGGGAATCAAACTGCGCGTTCCCGCGCTGACGCCGAAAGACCGCGCCGACCTGAAATTCGCCATGAAACACGGCGCGGATTACATTGCGGTGAGCTTCGTGCGGCGCCCGGAGGACGTGCTGCTTGCGAAACAGCTGATTCGCCGCGCGCGTAGAGACACTCCAGTGATCGCAAAGCTGGAGAAGCCGGAGGCGATCGAAAATCTGGACGCGATTCTGCGGGCCTCCGACGGCGTGATGGTGGCGCGGGGCGACCTTGGCGTGGAGATGAATCCGGAGCGCGTGCCAGTGGTTCAGAAAGCGATTATTGCGCGAGCCAGGGAATTCCGGCGTCCGGTGATTACGGCGACGCAGATGCTGGAATCGATGACGGAGAACCCGCGGCCGACGCGCGCGGAAGCTTCGGACGTAGCCAACGCGATTTTCGACGGTTCTGACGCGGTGATGCTCTCTGCGGAGACCGCATCGGGGAAGTATCCGGTTGAGGCCGTTGGCATGATGGCCCGCATCATCGAAGAAGCGGAGGCCAGCATCCGGGAATTTCCGCGGCCGGCACCCCAGGAACAGTTGAAAGTGGCGGAAACCGTCGCGGAGCTGGTGTGCCATGCCTCACGCGAGCTGCACATGAAATTGATCGCCGTGTTTACGCACAGCGGATTTACGGCGCGGCTGGTGTCGCGCTACCGGCCGCTGGTGCCGATTGTCGCATTCTCACCGGAAGCGGAGACGCGGCGGCGCATGGCACTGATTTGGGGCGCGCTGCCCAGGAAGATTCAGGACGTGCAAAAGGTTGACGGGCTGGCCAAGGTCGCGGAGAAACGCCTGCTCGAAGAGCGGCTGGTGCGCAAGGGGGACGTCATCGGAATCGTAGCAGGCACACCGATGGGCATTCGCGGGACCACAAACTTCATGAAGTTTCACATCATTGGCGGGCCAGCGTAGACAGTTACAGCTGGGATGTCGGAAAAGCGGCAGCAAGCTGCCGCACTCCAAAGTGAGTTTTATATAGGGTTAATTATAACAGAGAATAATAGAAAGTCAAGGGCCACTTTGTGGTCTTTGTTCTAATTCACCCAATTATCAGGCCGCGAAGGCGGGTCCTTCTTGCGTTTGTCGATGTAGACTTCGAAGCGCTTGCGATTGCGTTTGTGCTGCCAGTCGGTGACGGTGTTGCGGACGTTGTATAAGAACGAGCCGCGGCGGAGATAGAGATAGCCGACAAGCATGCCGCCGAGATGGCAGACATGGCTGACATTGTCTCCGCCGGAACCGATCGTGGAGAAGAATTCGATCGCCCCCATCACCGCCACGTAAGGACGCATCGGAATTGTGATTGGAAGGGGGATCAGCCAGATGCGGCGGTCGGGGAAGAGCACAGCGTTGGCCATGAGAATGCCAAAAATAGCGCCTGAGGCGCCGATGGTAGGCGTTACCGAAGGCAGGCCTCCAAAGAAGACTGGAATCGTTTTGACGATAAGCTCGATAAGCCCCGCGCCAACCCCGCAGATGCAGAAATAATTCAGAAAACGGCGCTTGCCCCAGACAAGTTCCAGGTCCCGGCCGAACATCCAGAGCATGAGCATGTTGATCAGCAAGTGGAAAAGGCCGCCGTGCAGAAAAATGTAGCTAAAAGGCTGCCAAATGCGGGGAGGGATGTGGTGCGTTACAGCTTCGGGAATCAGCGCAAACCATTTGAGCAGCCAGATGGTCGCTGCGGGAGGAGCGAGCAGCCCGACAAAAGTCTGCAAAAGAAAAACGCCGGAGCAAACCAGTACGAGCAGTTTTACGCCTGGGGTAATGAAACTGCGCCAGTCGAAGTTGTAGCGCCGCGCACCGAATGTAGTCCCCATGATTTTAGTGTACGGCGGAGAATCACGCGCGTCAAAGCAGCTTTCGCGATCGGCTAGTTGAGCTTCTTGCGGGCGAAATAGAAGAGCGAGGCCGCGAGAAGGGCAAACATTAAAATGCCGAGGAGGGACTGCGCCGAGGCTGGCGGCAGGTTATCGACCCTCGCTGCGAGTGACGGCCAATACTTGGGGCCCAAGGCGAAAAGCTTGTCGGACCAGGGAAGGTGCAGCAGCGAGGTGACCCATTGCGGCACGCGATTGGAAATCTCCGGATCCTGGAGAAGATTGATGATGATGCCGAGCAGCCCGAAGACGCCTCCGGCGGCGATCAGGCCGCTGGAATAGAGCGCCCCAGGGCTGGCTTCGCTTTCGTCCTTCTTCTTGGTGGTTGCTTCGACCAGCGCGCGGACGAGCCCGCCGGCAAACATGGCTCCGGTGGTGGCGATGGAAAGATAGGAGCCGGTGGCAAAGGCCAGCGAGCGCACGCCAAGGATTTCCACCGCGATCACCAAGGCGACGCCCATGAGCACCAGACGCCACGGTAAGCGCTGATTGAGAATGCCATTGATGACCGTAGCCATCAGGCGCGCTTGCGGCGCGGGAGCTTTATCGCTGCCGATGCCCTGCGCCCATTGAAATTCGATTTGCCGGGTGCCCGCGTCGTAGAGATATTCGCCGTCAGGAATTTCATGCGACCCCAGAGAATTGATCAGCACGTAGCTCTTGTTTTGGTAGCTGAACGAATCGCGCTCGATTTTCACGCCGCTGGGCAAAGCCTGGATGCTGACGGGAATCGGCGTGGGGATGTACTTCTCCAAGCCATTGTTCATCAGATTCAGGGTCGCGCCGATGGCCACGGTGGAGACGGTGACGCCCACGAGCAGCCCCATCTGCTGCCAGAAAGGCGTTGCGCCGACGAGATAGCCGGTTTTCAAGTCCTGCGAGGTGGCGCCGGCGATGGCGGCGGCAATGCAAACCACGCCGCCAATCATGAGCGCGAGCACGGCATAATTTGCCGACGTCCATCCGGCGAGGAAGAAAATCGCGCAGGTGGCCATCAGAGTTGCGATGCTCATGCCGCTGATGGGGTTGGAAGAATTGCCGAGCAGGCCGCTGATGCGCCCCGCGACTGTAACGAAAAGAAAACCGAACACGACAACGAAGAAGGCGGCGAACAGGTTTTGATACCAATAGGTGCTGGCTCCCTGCATGGGATGAAACGTCAGCAGCACCCACATCATGACGACGATGAGGATCGAGCCCAAGATGACCCAGCGCATCGGGACGTCGCGGTCGATGCGGCTGGAAGCTATCGACTGGCCCGCGCCCTCGGCACGCACGTCTTTCAAGCCGGCGCGCAGTGCGGAAATGATGGTAGGCAGAGTGCGCAGCAAGGTGATCAACCCAGCGGCGGCGACGGCCCCCGCACCCATCGGGCGGATGTAACTGCGCCAGATGTCATCCGGCGTCATGAGTGGAATGGGAATGGTGGAGGGATAGATCGGCGTGTTGCCGGCAAGCTGCCCGTAGAACTTGATGGCGGGCATCATGACCAGCCATGAAATGATGCCGCCGGCGAAGAGTATGCCGGAGACGCGCGGGCCGATGATGTAGCCGACCCCCAGATACTCAGAGGTGATTGCCGCTCGAAAACTTGCACCGGGGAACCAACTGGGCCGGCCTTCCGGCTGCGAAGTCCACGCTTGAACGGTGTTCATCAGGAAGGTGTAAACACCGCCGAGACCGAGTCCCCAGAAAACGCGGCCCGCGAAGGAACCGCCGCGTTCCCCCGCGACCAGCACGTCGGCGCAGGCAGTGCCTTCGGGAAATGCCAGGTTGCCGTGTTCCTTGACGATGAGCTGGCGCCGCAGCGGCACCATGAAGAGCACGCCGAGCCACCCGCCGAGAAGAGCCAATGGGAAAATCCGCCAAAATGTGAATTCGGAGCCGAAGCCGAGAAAGATCAGCGCCGGGATCGTGAACATGACGCCCGCGGCGAGCGATTCGCCCGCCGAGCCGGTGGTCTGGACGATGTTGTTTTCGAGGATGGTGGAGCGGCCGAAAGCGCGAAGAATGCTGATGGAGAGCACGGAAATGGGGATCGATGCGGAAACGGTGAGCCCGGCGCGCAGGCCGACGTACACGGTCACCGCGCCGAAAAGAAGTCCGAAGAGCGCGCCGAGGATCACCGCGCGAATGGTAAATTCCTTGGGGCTCTCTTCGGCCGGCACGTAGGTGCGGAATTCACCCGGGGGCGCCGTGGAACTCCATGGACGTTCGCTCACTGAATCCTCCCTATTTGCCGGAATCGGATGCCAACGCTGTCCCCGTGCGGGGGGATTATGCCGCAGGTGGGCGGGGTGGGGAAGAGAATCCTCGCCGGGCGAAGGGGGAGGTTCTGCCAACTCTATTGACAGTGGCGGAGCATCCCTGTAGTGTCCGGCACTATAAGTTGCCCAGGTTAGCAACAATGCCCATGGGACGGGACGCGCTCACGTCGCGGGCAACCGCGAATTCGTTAATATCCCTGGTGACCGCAAAGCGGTTATTTCTCCGAGGTGCGGGCTCCGGGACTCTTCCTGCATTGATTCGAAATTTCGCATTCCTGCTAAATTCAAATGGGGGCCCATTGTGAACTTTCGCCGCCTGTTCGTATTAGTTTTGCTGCTATTCGTGGGGGCCGCCGTGCGACGCACCCAGCCCGTAAGTGCTGGGGACGAATGGCAGCCGATCTCCCAGGAAGAGTTGAAGATGACCGGCGTGCCGGAAGCGCCGGGAGCGCTGGCGGTTTATCTGTACCGGCAGGTGGACAGGGACGACAGCAACCATACGCCGCACGAATACAACTACGCGAGGATCAAGATCCTGACGGAGGAAGGCCGAAAGTACGCCGACGTGGAGATTCCTTTTTTTAAGGAAGAAGGAAACATCCACAGCGTTAGGGCCCGGACAATCCGGCCGGATGGCTCGATTGTGAACTTCGAAGGGAAGGCTTTTGACAAGACGATCGTGAAGGCGAAGGGTGTAAAGTTCCTGGCGAAAACCTTCACATTGCCCGACGTGCAGGTGGGCAGCATCATTGAGTATCATTACACGTATGATTTGAATGAGGGTTACGTTTACAACTCGCACTGGATTCTGAGCGAGGAACTCTTCACCAAGCGCGGCAAGTTCAGTCTGAAACCGAATACGGATTTTGCGCTTCGCTGGAGCTGGCCAGCCGGGCTGCCGACGGGAACCGCGCCGCCAAAGAATGAGGCCGGCTTCGTCCGGCTGGAATCGCAGAATATTCCCACATTTCAGATCGAAGACTACATGCCGCCGCAGAACGAGCTTAAGTTTCGCGTCGATTTCGTTTATAGCGAGGGCGTTCCGGAAAAAGAACCGGACAAATTCTGGAAAAAAGAAGGGAAGAAGCTGAACGACAGGGTGGAAAGCTTTACGGGGAAACGCAAAGCGATGGAGCAGGCCGTTGGGGAAATCGTAGCGCCCAATGATACGCCGGAAGTGAAACTGGAGAAGATCTACGCGAAGGCACAAAAGTTCCGGAATACTTCATGGGAAACGGAGAAGACCGCGCAGGAGCAGAAGAGGGAAAAGCAAAAAGACATAAATAACGTAGAAGATCTCTGGAAGCGCGGCTACGGGGATGGCCGCCAGATCAACTGGCTGTTTCTCGCCTTGGCCAGAGCAGCGGGATTCGAGGCCTATTCCGTATATATTTCGTCGCGCAGCGATTATTTCTTCAAACCGCAAATAATGAATGCGTTCCAGTTGAACGGTGACGTCGTACTGGTGAAGTTGAACGGGAAGGAAGTGTACTGCGACCCGGCAACGGCCTTCGCACCGTTTGGGTTGCTGCCGTGGCCTGAAACCGGTGTACAGGGACTGCGACTCGATAAAGAGGGTGGAAGCTGGGTGATCACCACACTGCCGCCTAGCTCCGATTCGCGGATCGAGCGGAAAGCTGATTTGAAGCTGACGGAAACGGGATCGCTGGAGGGGAAGCTGACAGTTACGTTTTCCGGGTTGGAAGCGCTTTGGCGGAGAATCGAGGAACGGAACGAAGATCTGACCAACCGGAAGAAGTTCCTCGAGGACCAGGTGAAGGAATACATCCCAGCGGGGATCGACGTGGATTTGACGAACCAACCGGATTGGGGCGCCTCGTCGCCTATGCTGCTCGCCGAGTTCGAGCTGAAAGTGCCAGGCTGGGTCTCGGGGGCGGGGCGGCGAGCCCTTGTGCCGGTGGCGCTCTTTAGCGCGCCCGAGAAGCACGCGTTCGAACATGCCAACCGCGTCCACCCGATCTATTTTTCCTATCCGTCGTCAAAGATCGATGATGTGACGATTGACCTGCCGCTGGGCTGGCAGGTGAGCAGCCTGCCGCCCGTGCAGGGCTTGGACGCCAAGGCTGCTGTGTACAACCTAAAGGTGGAGAACAACAAAGGC
>WNFJ01684339.1_pt3 | contig 21764 bp, 22 predicted proteins | sample 5400461 | NCBI WGS metagenome assembly WNFJ01 (sample SAMN13153349, study PRJNA577476) | soil metagenome | isolation source: 115 cm saprolite on Douglas fir-dominated hillslope | place: USA:California | collected 2013-09-17
CAAGCGCGCTCGGCTCTGGACGGTGATCGGCGTGGCGTGCCTCGCGGTCATCGGGATCGGCGTGGGCGGATACTTCTTCCTGCGGCCCGGTGGCAGCAACGCCGCCGCATCCTCGGCGACCGCCACCGCCACCGCGACGGCGACGGCCACCCCAACCCCGACCCCGACCCAGGTCGCCGAGCCAGCCACGCACTGCGCCTACACGTCCAGCCCGCCCGCGGCGCGCAGTGTCGGCATGCCGCCGACCACGCCCGCCTCCACCGCCACCTATCAGGCGACCATTGTCACCAACCGCGGCAATGTCGTGATCGACCTGCTGAACAGCAAGGCGACCTGCACGGTCAACTCGTTCGTGTACCTGGCGGCGAAGAATTACTTCAGCAGCACGACGTGCCACCGGCTGACCACCGGCAGCCTGTCCGTGCTGCAGTGCGGGGACCCCACGGGCAAGGGCACCGGTGGTCCTGGCTACGGGTTCGCCAACGAGAACACCACCGGGGCCACCTACTCGGCGGGCACCGTGGCCATGGCGCACTCCTCGCTGCCGAACAGCAACGGCAGTCAGTTCTTCATCGTGTACAAGAACTCCACCCTGAGCCCCAACTACACGCCGTTCGGCAAAGTCGTCACGGGACTGGGAATTATCCAGAGCGTGGCCCAGGCGGGCTCGGACAACGCCAACGGCTCCGGGGACGGTCATCCGAAGGAGCCTGTCGTCATTGAGAAAGTCACAATAAAGAAGACCTGATCGGCGGCGTCGCCGGATCAGGGCTGAGCAGGAGGTTAGCGGTGAGTACCGCCAACGATCCGTGGGGCCGGGTGGATGCCGACGGTACGGTCTACGTGCGTACCGTAGGCGGCGAGCGGGTGGTTGGCTCATGGCAGGCAGGCAGTCCGGATGAGGCGCTGGCGTTCTTCCGGCGCAAGTTCGAGTCCCTGGAGACCGAGGTCACCCTGCTCGAGCAGCGGATCTCCGCCACGGACCTGTCCCCGGGCAGCGCGCGCGCGACCATCGACCGCCTGCTGGCCGCGGTGTCGACCGCGAACGCGGTCGGTGACCTCGACTCGCTGCACGGCCGGCTGGAGGCCCTGACCGGCCAGGTCGACCACCGCCGCGAGGAAGTGCGCGCCGCGCGGGAACACGCCCGCTCCGAGGCTAAGGACATCAAGGAGCGCATCGTGGCCGAGGCCGAGCAGATCGCCTCCGAGGCAACGCACTGGAAGATCAGCGGTGAGCGGCTGCGCCAGCTTCTGGAGGAGTGGAAGGCCGCGCCGCGCGCGGACCGCGCTGTGGAGACCGCACTGTGGAAGCGGCTGTCAGCCGCCCGAAATGCGTTCACCAAGCGGCGCAAGGTCTACTTCGCCGGGCTTGAGGAGGAGCGGGAGGGCGCCAAGGCCCGCAAGGAGAAGCTGGTGGCCGAGGCGGAAGCGCTGGCGACCTCGACCGACTGGGGTCCCACGGCGGCAGCCTTCCGGGAACTGATGCGGTCGTGGAAGGCGTCGGGCCGCGCGGGCCGCGGCGACGAGGACGAACTGTGGACCCGGTTCAAGACCGCCCAGGACGCCTTCTTCCAGGAGCGGTCGAAGGTGTTCTCGGCTAAGGAGACCGAGTTGCGCGAGCACGCCGAGGTCAAGGCGGCGCTGCTGGAGGAGGCGGGGCAACTCGTGCCGGTGACCAGCGTCCGGGCCACCCGGGCGGCGCTGCGGTCCATCCAGGAACGCTGGGAGCATGCGGGCCCGGTGCCCAGGGAGGCCCACGAGCGGCTGGAGTCCGGCCTGCGCCGGGTCGAGGACGCGGTGCGCAAGGCCGAAGACGCGCAGTGGCGGCGGTCCAACCCGGAGGCCCTGGCGCGGGCCAAGGGGACGGTGGAGCAGATCCGGGCCGCCATCTCCGGCCTGGAAGAGCAGTTGGCCAAGGCGCAGGCGCGCGATGACGGCCAGGCGGCGGAGCGGGCCGAGGAAGCCATCGCCGCCCGCCGTTCCTGGCTTGAAGAAGCCGAACGGACTCTGGCCGAACTGTCTGGCTAGGACCGGGGCCTGTCTAGCTGGTGATCCGGTAGACATCGTAGACGCCGTCGATGGCGCGCACGGCGCGCAGCACGTGGCCGAGGTGCTTGGGGTCGCCCATCTCGAAGGTGAACCGGCTTACCGCGACCCGGTCCCTGGTGGTGGTCACCGACGCCGACAGGATGTTGACGTGCTGCTCTGAGATGGACCGGGTCACATCGGAGAGTAGGCCGGTCCGGTCCAGCGCCTCCACCTGGATGGCCACCAGGAACAGCGAACCCTCGGTAGGCGACCAGCGGACCGCCACGAGCCGCTCGGGCTGGGAATCGAGGAGGTGCCGGAGGTTGAGGCAGTCCGCCCGGTGCACGGACACGCCGTGCCCGCGGGTGACGAAGCCGGTGATCTCATCGCCTGGCACCGGCGTGCAGCATTTGGAGAGCCGGGCCCACACGTCCGAGGCACCCTCGACGACCACCCCCGAGTCCCCGGCTGGCCGGGGACGGGGGTCCCGGGTGGGCAGCATCGCCTCGGCGAGATCTTCCTGCGCACCGGCGATTCCGCCCGCCGATTGGACCAGTTTGGACGCCACGGACTGGGCGCTGACGTGGCCCTCGCCGACCGCCGCGTACAGGGCTGACAGGTCCGTGTACCGCAGTTCCCTCGCGATCGAGAGCAGTGCGTCCCCGGTGGCGAGCCGCTGGAGCGGCAGGCCTTGCTTGCGCATCGCCCGGGCGATGGCGGTCTTGCCGGTCTCGGCCGCCGCCTCCCGGCGCTCCTTGGAGAACCAGTGCCGGATTTTGTTACGGGCCCGGGCGCTCTTCACGAAGCCGAGCCAGTCCCGGCTCGGCGCCGCGTCCTGGGCCTTGGAGGTGAAGATCTCCACGGTGTCGCCGTTGTCGAGCGTGCTTTCCAGCGCCACGAGGCGGCCGTTTACCCTGGCCCCGATCGTCCGGTGGCCCACCTCGGTGTGGATGGCGTAGGCGAAGTCCACCGGCGTCGCCCCCTGGGGCAGCCCGATCACCTCGCCGCGAGGGGTGAAGACGTACACCTCGGCCGCGCCCAGGTCGAACCGGAGCGATTCCAGGAACTCGGCTGGGTCCGCGGTTTCGCGCTGCCAGTCGACGAGCTGCCGGAGCCAGGCCATGTCTGCCGCGCCGCTCTGCCCGCCGCCCCGGCCCGGCACGGTCTCCTCCTTGTACTTCCAGTGCGCGGCCACGCCGTACTCGGCCCGCCGGTGCATGCCCCAGGTCCTGATCTGCATCTCGACCGGCTTGCCCTCCGGGCCGATCACGGTGGATCGCGATGTAGTCCTTGAAGCGCCCCGGGACGGGATTCCACCGGGCGTGCACCGTGCCGAGGGCCGCATAGCAGTCGCGGACCGAGTCGACGAGGACGCGGATGCCCACCAGATCGTAGATGTCGTCGAACCCCACGTTCCGCGCGATCATCTTCTGGTACACGGAGTAGTAGTGCTTGGGCCGCCCGGTGACCCGCGCCTTGACCTTCGCGTCGTGCAGGTCCGAATGGACGTCCTCGATAACCTCCTGCAAGAAGACGTCGCGGCGGGGAGCCCGTTCGGACACCAGCCGCGCGATCTCGTCGTAGCGCTTGGGGAACAGGGTCGCGAAGGCCAGGTCCTCGAGTTCCCATTTCACCGTGTTCATGCCGAGCCGGTGCGCGAGCGGCGCGAAGATCTCCAGGACCTCCCGCGATTTGCGCTCCTGCTTCTCCCGCGGCAGGTAGCGCAGGGTTCGCATGTTGTGTAGCCGGTCGGCCAGCTTGATCACGAGGACCCTGATGTCACGGGACATCGCGACCACCATCTTGCGGACGGTCTCCGCCTCGGCGGCGTCCCCGTACTTGACCTTGTCCAGCTTGGTGACCCCGTCGACGAGCGCCGCGACGTCGTCGCCGAACTCGCGCCGCAACTGGGCCAGGGTGTAGTCGGTGTCCTCGATGGTGTCGTGCAGCAGGGCCGCGCACAGGGTCTCGTGATTCATCCCCAGCTCGGCCAGGATGGTGGCCACGGCGAGCGGATGCGTGATGTAGGGATCGCCGCTCTTGCGCTTCTGGCCGGAATGCCATTGTGCGGCGACGCCGTATGCGCGCTCGATGAGCCTGATGTCCGCCTTGGGATGCGTGGCGCGGACCGTCTTGATCAGGGGCTCGAGCACGGGGTTCACCCCCCCTCCGCGGGGTGCGCCGAGGCGGGCCAGCCGTCGGCGGACCCCTGCGCCCCCCGGGGTACCGCCGGTTGCCGCGGGCCGGCCGGTGGTGTCACTGGCCCCCGTGCTCTCCGCGCGGGCCGCTACCGGTGTCCCTGTCGCATCTGTGGGTGCGGCGGGTCGTCCGGCGTCACGACCGCGTCCTCCCCGGCTGCGGCCTCCTGGTCGGACGCCGCAGGGTGGGCGGGCGTGACTCCGGCTCCGGTCGTGCCGGTCGTTGCCACGTCACCGGCCAAGTGGGCTCCTCAGGTCCGCCAAGACACCAGTCTATCGGCGGCTGATGCCCGGAGTGCCTGCTCGGGCCTGCCCGTCACACCACCAGGAGTGAGCGGACACGCAGGCCGGCGAGCCGGGCCCTGCCGTCCAGGAAGCCGAGTTCCAGGATGACCGCGATGCCGGCGACCTCGCCGCCGGCCCGCCGGACCAGATCCGCGGCCGCCTCGGCGGTGCCGCCGGTGGCCAGCACGTCGTCCACGATGAGCACCCGCTCACCGGGCGCGAAGGCATCCTGGTGGACCTCGATGGTGGCTGTCCCGTACTCCAGCTGATAGGTCTGCGCGTAGGTCGGGGCGGGCAGCTTCCCCTCCTTGCGGACCGGTACGAAGCCAGAACCGAGCTGGCAGGCCACCGAGGCGGCGAGGATGAAGCCGCGGGCCTCGATGCCGGCCACCTTGTCCACCTGGCCATGCCCGCCTGCCAGGGCAGCGATGACCGCGCGCAGCGCGGCGCCGTCCGCGAGCAGCGGCGTGATGTCCTTGAACACGATCCCCGGCTGCGGGTAATCGGCGATGTCCCTGATCCTGGTCTTGATCAGATCGGCAATGGCCGGGGCCGCCGAGATTTCACCGGGCAGCACCGGCTACCGCCGCTTCTTCTTGCCGCTGGGGCGGCGTTTGGCCGAACTGGGACGGCGCGGCTGCTGTCGCGGGGGCGGGCGGGCGCCAGGGCCGGGGGTGCCGCGCGGGGCGGCCTGGCCCGCGGGCACCTTCTCGCTGGAAGTGGCGTCGGCGCCGGAGTCGTAGCTGGCCTCCACGACGTCCTCTCCGGCGGGCCCGTCATCGACTGCGGCGGCCGCCGCTGCGCCGGGCTTGCCGGTGGCCTTGGCCGCCGCGCGCTTAGCCGCCCGCCCGCCCGACTCACGCAGGGCCACCCGCTTGGCGAGGGCCTTGAACTGCGGCTCGCGCTCCTTCAGCTGGGCGAGAACCGGGGTCGCGATGAAGATCGAGGAGTACGTGCCGGACAGCATGCCGACGAACAGCACCAGCGCGAGGTCCTTCAGCTCGCCGGCGCCGAGCAGGCCCGCGCCGACGAACAGGATCCCGGCCACCGGGAGCAAGGCGATAAGCGAGGTGTTGATGGACCGGACCAGGGTCTGGTTGAGCGCGAGGTTGGCGGCCTGGCTGTAGGTGCTCCGGGAGGAGCCCAGCAGCCCGGCGGTATTTTCCCGGACCTTGTCGAAGACGACCACGGTGTCATACAGCGAGTAACCGAGGATGGTGAGCAGGCCGATAACGGTGGCCGGGCTGACGTCGAAGCCGGCCAGCGCGTAGACCCCGATCGTGATCACGATGTCGTGGGCCAGCGCGATCAGCGCGGCGACGGCCATCTTCCACTCGAACGCTATCGACAGGTAGATGACGATCACGACCAGGAACGCGATCAGTGCCTGCAGCGCCTTCTGCGAGATCTGGCTGCCCCAGGTGGGCCCGACAAAGGTCGGACTCACCTGCCTGACGCCAAGGTCGTGGCTGATGGCGGCCGCCACCTTGGCCGACTGACTGTAGGGCAGCTTGCCGGTCTGCACCAGCCAGGTGGCTCTACTGCCGCTGCCCACCTGCTGGACGATCACGTTCTGGCTGCCGCCCCCCGAGCTGGTGACCACGTTGCGCACCTGGGCGATCGAGGCGTGCGGGGCGCTGAACCGGAACAGGGAGCCGCCCTTGAAATCGACGCTGAAATTAAGCCCGCGGCCGAACAGGGCCACGACGGCGATCACCAGGATCAGCCCGGAGATGGCGTACCAGAGGCGCCGCCTGGCGACGAACTCGACGGACACCTCACCGCGGTAGAGCTTGCCGCCGACGCTGCCGAGCCGGGACATCACGCCTCCTTCGCCGAGGTCCTGGCCGGGCTGGCCGCCGGGCGTGGTGTCGAGCCCCGCCATGGCGCGCGGGCGCCCAGGCGGGCTGGGTCGAGGCCGGACAGCGGGTGCCCCTGGCCATAGAACTTGGTCCTGGCCAGCAGGGTGACCGTGGGCTTGGTGAACAGGAACACCACGACGATGTCGATGACGGTGGTCAGGCCGAGGGTGTAGGCGAAGCCCTTGACGTCAGTTACGGAGAACAGGTAAAGCAGCGAGGCGGCGAGGAAGGACACGGTATCGGAGACCAGGATGGTCCGCCGGGCCCGTTTCCAGCCGCGTTCCACCGCGGTCCGCAGCGTCCGCCCGTCGCGGACCTCGTCGCGGAGGCGCTCGAAGAAGATGACGAACGAGTCCGCCGTGATGCCGATGGCCACGATGAGGCCGGCCACCCCGGCCAGGCTCAGCGTGAAGTTCTGGTACTTGCCGAGCACGACGACCGACTCGTAGACCAGGGTCGCGGCGATCGCCAGGCTGGATACCGCGACCAGTGCCAGGCCCCGGTAGTAGAGCAGGCAGTAGGCGACGACGAGGATCAGGCCGATCACGCCGGCCAGCAGGCCCGCGGTGAGCTGGTCATGACCGAGGGTGGGCGTGACCGACTGGACTGACAGCTCCTTGAAGCTGAGCGGCAGGGCACCGTAGTTGAGCACGTTGGCCAGCGATGTGGCGTCGGTCTGGCTAAATCCCGGGTTGCCGCCGGTGATCTGCGCCGAGCCGCCCGTGATCGCCCCCTGCGTCTGGGGCGCCGAGACAATGTTTCCGTCCAGGACGATGGCGATGTCATCCAGCGGCGATGTCGCGGTGTTGGTGGTGCTGTTCCAGTACTTGTTGAACTGCTCCGTCGTGAGCTGGCCGAACGCCTTCGTGCCCGCGCCGTTGAAGGTCAGGTTGACCTGCCAGTACACGCTGGATTGCATCAGGGTGGCGCTGGCGCCTCCCGGAGGGATCATCGTGCCGAGCACCTTGGCCTTGTCCAGCACGTACTTATTCCCGCTCTTGTCGCACGCGACGATCTGGATGTTCGGGTTGTCGTACTCGGGGGGCTGCCCCGCGTAGCCGACCTGCTGCTTCCAGTTCTTGTCGGCGCAGTTGAGCTTGTTGAACAGCGCCTTGACGGGGGCGCTGACCAGGCTGGCGTTTCCGGAGGCCTGGCTGACCTGGGAAACCCCGGGTGTAGCAGATGCCGAGGGCGTCGGCGAGGCGCTGGCCGCGGCGGTCGCGGGCGCGCTGGCCGACGGGCTGGCCGAAGCCGCGGGCAGCCCGCGGGCCCGGCTCGCCATCTCCTGGGCGCTGGCGGCGGCACCGGCGCCCGGTGCGCCCGCGGCGTGCGCCGAGGCAGTGGCGGACGTCTTGGGTGACGTAGCGGGCTTGGTCGAGCTTGCCGTGGGCGTCGGGGTCGCGGACGCCGAGGCACTGGCCGACGGCGTCGGCGCGGCCACGCTGGTGTTCTGCGCCACCAGTAGCACCTGGCGGAAGAGGAGGTCGGCGGTCTGCCCGAGCAGGTTCACCACCTGGCTTGCTCCCTTGCCCGGGACCGACACCGTGATTTGGTCGGCGCCCTGCTGCTGGACCTGCGCCCCGGTGAAGCCCGCGCCGTTGACGCGACCCTCCATGATCTGCTTGGCCTGCTGCATGGACGATGCCGAGGGCCGCTGGCCCTTGGCCGTCTGGGCCTGCAGCGCCACCGTGGTGCCGCTGGTGAGGTCGAGGCCGAGGTGCACCTGGAGGTCCTTGTGCCAGTTGGCCGGCTGGAAGGCGTTGGAGCCTACGATCGCCAGGAATAGCACCACGATCAGCGCGACCAGCACCGCCAGTGCGCGCCCCGGCCGGGAAACGTTACCGCTTGCGGGAGCCACTTCTCGGTTGTCCTTTGATTCTCATGTTGTCGGGGCCGCCAGCTGCCAGCGTCAGTGCCCGGCCGATAAGTCCTTGGTGTCCTTCGAGTACCCGTCCTCGGCGGCGCTTCCCGGGGTGCTGGACTCGTCGTCCATGGTCGGCCCGGTCATGCCCGTCCCGTCGTCCTCGGAAATCACCTCCATGACGGCCCGGCGCAGGAAACGCGCCTGGACGCCGGGCGCGATCTCGAGCACCACGTCGTTGTCATCCGCGGAGACCACCGTCGCGTACATCCCAGCCGTGGTGCGAACCTGCTGACCGGGCATGACCTGCCGCTGCATTTGCTGGGCCTGACGCTGCCTGTTGCGCTGCGGCCGGATCATCACGAAGTAGAACAGGCCGAACAGGACCACGATCACCAGGAGGAACGTGTAATTCCCTGACGATGACTTGGCCGCGGCCGCGAGGTAATTGACGTTCCCCATCCGGGGCATCCTTCCAGTTGATGTGCTTCGCCTGGTCACGTGCCAGCCAGGGCCGGCGCCGACGAGGGCCGGCTTCCTTGGCCAAGCGGCTGTCGTTGACCGACTGCCGCAGTGTAGCGGCGTGCAAGCGACGCACCAACAGGCTACGGCTTCCGGCGACTGATCGTGACAAGCCTGCGACCGAAACCGCCCCGATCGGTCATTCGAACAGGCTGCCCGGGACGGACAGGCCAGGTGGTTCCGGCGGTGTGAGACCGAGATGTTCCCACGCGGCGGGGGTGGCCACCCGGCCCCGCGGCGTCCTGGCGATGAGCCCGGCCCGCACCAGGAACGGCTCGGCCACCACCTCGACCGTTTCTGCCTCCTCGCCGACCGCGACGGCGAGGGTAGACAGGCCGACCGGGCCGCCGCCGAACCGGTTGATCAGCGCTCGGAGCACCGCCCGGTCGAGGCGGTCCAGGCCCGACTCGTCCACCTCGTACAGTTCGAGGGCGGCGCGGGCGAGGTCACGGGTAATCACCCCGTCCGCGCGGACCTCGGCGTAGTCGCGGACCCGGCGCAGCAGCCGGTTGGCGATCCGGGGGGTTCCCCGGGACCGGCCGGCGATCTCGTCGGCGCCGTCGCTGCCCAGGGCTACGCCCAGCAGGTCCGCCGACCTGCGGATGATGATCTCCAGCTCGGCCGGCTCATAGAAGTCCAGGTGGGCGGTGAAGCCGAACCTGTCCCTGAGCGGTGCGGGCAGCAACCCCGCCCGGGTGGTCGCCCCGACCAGCGTGAAGGGCGCGATGTCCAGCGGGATGGCGGTGGCGCCCGGCCCCTTGCCGACCACGACATCGACCCGGAAGTCCTCCATGGCCAGGTAGAGCATCTCCTCGGCGGGCCTGGCCACGCGGTGGATCTCGTCGATGAACACCACATCGCCGTCGCTCAGCGTGGACAGGATCGCCGCGAGGTCGCCGGCGCGCTCGATGGCGGGGCCGCTGGTGATCCGCAGCGGCGCCCCGAGCTCCGTGGAGATGATCATTGCGATGGTGGTCTTGCCCAGGCCCGGCGGTCCGGAGAGCAGCACGTGGTCGGGCGGCCTCCCGCGGCGCAGCGCGCCTTCGAGGACGAGGGAGAGCTGCTCCCGGACCCGGGTCTGGCCGATGAGCTCGTGCAGCCGCTTCGGCCTGAGCGCACCCTCGATCACCCGGTCATCGGCGTCAGCCAGCGGGGAGATCAGCCGGTCCCGCTCGGCGGCGGTCAGCTCAGGCGACTCGCGGGCCGCCGCGTCAGCCGCCGTGTGGGCGCCGTTGGCAGGCGCTGGATCCGGGCCGGTCACGCGCGGCTCAGCTTCTGCAGCGCGGCCCGCAGTGCCCGCGCCACGTCCACCTCCCCGCCGTCCGCCGGGGCGGGTGAGTCCCCGCCGCCCGCAGGCGGCTCCGTCAGCTCAGCCTCGACCGCGGCGATCGCCTGGTCGGCGTCCCGGGCCGGCCAGCCCAGGTTCACCAGACCCGCCCGCACCTGGTCGCGCCAGAGCGCCGCGCGCGGCGCCCGGGCGCCGGAGCCGACCAGGCCCGCGCCGCTGGCCACACCGCCACCCGAGGCACCGGGTGAGCCGAGCCGCCCGGCGAGCTCAAGCACGATCCGCTGCGCGCCCTTCCTGCCGATGCCCGGGACCCGGGTCAGCGCGGTCACGTCCTCGGCGGCGATGGCGCGGCGCAGCCCGTCCGGGCTGAAGGAGGCCAGTATGGCCAGGGCCAGCCGTGGCCCCACGCCGCTGGTCGTCTGGACCAGTTCGAACACGTCCCGCTCGTCGTCGCCCGCGAAGCCGTACAAGGTCAGCGCGTCCTCCCGGACCACCAGGGAGGTCGCGACCCGGGCCCGTTCCCCGGTCCGCAGCGTGGCCAGAGTGCCAGGAGTGCACTGCACCAGCAGGCCGACCCCGCCGACCTCTATCACGGCTCCCTCGGGCGCGATGGCGGCGACCAGCCCGTCCAGATGAGAAATCACCGCAGGTCTCCCGATCTCGTGAGGATGATGGCGCGCCCGGCCGCCGAGTCCGTGGCACTCGCGGCGCGCCCGGCGGCCGAATCCATAGCGCGCACGGCCGCGGCCGCGGCCGCGAGACGCGACTGGGCCCCGCCACGCCACAGATGGCAGATCGCCAGCGCCAGGGCGTCCGCCGTGTCCGCGGGCTTCGGTGGGTCCGCCATACTCAGCAGCCGCATCACCATCGTGGTCACCTGGGCCTTGTCGGCGCGTCCGCTGCCGGTCACGGCCGCCTTCACCTCGCTTGGTGTGTGCAGGGCGACCGGCAGCCCGCGCCGGGCCGCACACAGTACGGCCACGGCGCCGGCCTGCGCCGTGCCCATGACAGTACGGACATTGTGCTGGCTGAACACGCGCTCCACCGCGACGGCGTCCGGCCGGTACTCGGCCAGCCAGGAATCTATCTGGACTTCGAGCGCGAGGAGCCGCGCCGCGATGTCATCGCCGGCCGACGTGCGGACGACACCCGCGGCCACCAGGCCAGGCGGGCGGCCTGCGGTACCGTCCACCACGCCCAGCCCGCACCGGGTCAGTCCGGGATCGACGCCGAGCACCCGCATTCCCGCTCCATCCCGGCCGACCGTCACTAGGGCATGTCCCGTGGATCTTCAGCCTGCTGCACCGGTGTTTGCCGCACAGTCGCCAAGATCCATTGGGACACACCCTAGGCGTCGCCCTGGCGAACACCTGTTCGGTGGCGACATTACCGGCCCCGGCCGGGCGGCACGGCCAGGACGCCCGGCGTGTCGCGGCCCGGTCCTGCGTCAGAAGTAGTCGAGCATGAACGAGTGGGCGTCGCGGCCCGGTCCTGCGTCAGAAGTAGTCGAGCATGAACGAGTTGGCGGCGAAAGCGCCGTCAAGCGCGGCGTCGCCGCCCGGGTCCCCGCCGGCCGCGAGGCCCGCGCGGCGCAGCGCCGCCACGGCGGTCCCGGCATATAGCGCCGCGAATCCCCGGGCCCCGAGCACGAGCGGCGCCCCCGCGGTCATCGCCGCAGCGGCCGGTTTGCCGTGGGTGAGCACCCCCTTGCCCCCGCTGACCTCAAGCGTCCACAGCCCGTCGTTGCCCAGGCAGGCGGCGTCCGCCAGCCGTAGCCGGGCGGTCACCTCGGCCGTAGGCGGGAAGCCGCGCCCGGCGACCGCCGCGGCGGCGTCCACCACCCGCAGCATCCACTCGTGGGCGCGGGCCAGGGCCAGTTCAGGCTCGCTGATCAGCCAGCGCAGCGGGTCGGCCGGGCCGACGCGGCCGCGGACCGTGCCGGCTATGGATGAGTGTGAGGCGATGATCGCCCACAAGGCCCGGGTGGTCGCCGCCGACGAAGCCAGCGCGCGCTCCACCAGAATCTCGTCGTTCCCGTTGCGCCAGCGGTAGGCGAGAAACCCGTCGGGCGCCAGGTATGCGTACCGGTCCTCGTCGCCGAGCCACCGCCGGACGGTGGCCTCGTCGCGCGTGTTCGGGCCGCTGTCGCGCAGCGCCTCATGCACCCCGCCGATCACGGCGAGCACCTGGCTGGAGTCCTCCGGCCCGCATCGGCGCAGCCCCGCGTCGCCGGCACCATGCTCCGCGGCACCAGGCGCAACGGCACCACGCTCGCCGGCACCACGCTCGGCGGCACCAGGCGCAACGGCAGCACGCTCGCCGGCAGTACGCTCCGCCACACCAGCCGCAACGGCACCACGCTCACCGGTAGCAGGTCCTGGGTCAGCGAGCCAGGGATCCGGTGAGACCAGCGAGCGCAGCGACCGCGCCGGGATCACCACCGTGTCCTGGCCGCCGGCGATCTCCCAGCCCAGTGACCGGTAGATGGCCATCGTCGCCGGATAGAGCACGGACACCGGGTATCCCCGCTCGGCGATGAGGCCGAGCAGGGCCGTCATCAGCGCCCGGCCTGTGCCCCGGCCCCGGTCCTCGGGCGCCACCATGACGCTGGCCACCCCGGCCATCGGCAGGCAGCGCCCCTGCCACCACTGGACCATGTCGTGGTAGCGGGCGGCAGCGACCAGGCGGGAGCCGTCGAAGGCGCCCAGCCACCTGTGGTCGCGGATGGCAGGCTCGGCGTCCGCCTGCCACCGCCCCCGGTCGGCCAGTGAGATCGGCCCGAAGGCACGGCGGCTCAGGTCGAGCAGCAGGCCAAGGTCGTCGTGTGGGCCCAGTTCGCGGATTGTCATCTGGCCGACCCGGTCAGCCGAGCTTCTCCATGACGTCATCGGACACGGAGTAGTTCGCGTACACGTCCTGGACGTCGTCGGAATCCTCAAGCGCCTCGATCAGCCGGAACACCCGTCTGGCCTGATCCTCATCCAGCTCGACCTCGACCGTCGGCAGGAACGCGGCCTCCGCGGACTCGTATTCGATCCCCGCCTGCTGCAGCGCCGTGCGCACCGCCACCAGGTCGCCCGGCTCGCTGATCACCTCGAACGACTCACCGAGGTCGTTGTCCTCCTCGGCGCCCGCGTCCAGCACCGCCCCGAGCACGTCGTCCTCGGTCACCCCGGCCGCCTTGGGCACGATCACGACACCCTTGCGGTGGAACATGTAAGACACCGATCCGGGGTCCGCCATCGAGCCGCCGTTGCGGGTCAGGGCGGCCCGCACGTCGGCGGCCGCCCGGTTCCTGTTGTCGGTGAGGCACTCCACGAGCACCGCGACTCCCCCGGGGGCGTACCCCTCATAGGTGACCGTCTCGTAGGCGGCCCCGCCGGCCTCGAGCCCGGCGCCGCGGCGGATCGCCCGGTCGATGTTGTCGCTGGGGACGGAGTTCTTCCTCGCCTTCTGCACCGCGTCGTAGAGCGTGGGATTCCCGCCCAGGTCGGCGCCACCGGTCCGGGCCGCGACCTCCACGTTCTTGATCAGCTTGGCGAACAGCTTGCCGCGCCTGGCATCGACGACCGCCTTCTTGTGCTTGGTCGTAGCCCACTTCGAGTGGCCGCTCATGAACGTTCCCTCACCATGTCAACGAAAAGCTTGTGGACCCGCCGGTCGCCGGTCAGCTCGGGATGGAATGCCGTGGCCATAGCGGGACCCTGGCGGACCGCGACGATCCTACCGGTGGCTGGCTCCGTGCCGAGGATCTCCACCTGCCCGCCGGTCTCCTCCACCCACGGCGCCCTGATGAACACCGCGCGGAACGCGGAGCCGGGCACGCCAGCGAGCGTGATATCGCTCTCGAACGAGTCCACCTGGCGGCCGAAGGCGTTGCGCCGCACGGTCATGTCGATCCCGCCGAACGTCTCCTGCCCGCTCATGCCGTCGACCAGCCGGTCGGCCAGCATGATCATGCCCGCGCAGGAGCCGAACGTGGGCATCCCGCCGCTGATCCGCTTGCGCAGCGGATCCATCAGGTCAAAGATGACCGCCAGCTTCCACATCGTGGTGGACTCCCCGCCGGGAATGATCAGGCCGTCGACCGCGTCAAGTTCCTCCGGCCTGCGCACCGGGACTGGCCGGGCACCCACCGCGGCCAGCGCGGACACGTGCTCGGACACGTCCCCCTGCAGCGCCAGCACCCCGACGACCGGGGCGTCCGGGGTGACGGGCATGGCGATCCTCCTGGTGGCACGGGTTTCTCTTCGAGGGTAGCGATGTCCGCCAGGCGTCCTGCACGCCGGCCATCAGGCCGCCGGGGGCTCCGCCGGCGGCTCGGCCGGCGGCTCGGCCGGCGGCTCGGCCGAGGACTCGCCGGGCGGCCGGCTGGCCTGCCCGCCGATGCCCAGGTGCCGCTCGATCGCGGTCAGCCGCTCGGCGATCGCGTCCAGCCGGCTCACGATCCCTTCGAGTACCCCCGACGAGCCTCCGGTCCGTACGGACGATCGTTCTTCTTCCCGCTGCTCGGCGGGCTGGTCAGCGAGTTGCCGCAGCACCTGCTCGCGAACCCGGGGCAGATCCGCGCCCAGCTGGACGAGTATCTGCGCGGCCAGGCCTTCGCCCTCCCGTATAAGGCCGAGCAGGATGTGCTCGGAGCCGATGTAATCGTGACCGAGTTGGAGTGACTCACGCAGGGAGAACTCGAGCACCTTCTTCGCCCGCGGCGTGAACGGGATATGCCCGGACGGAATGTCCTTTCCCCGGCCGACGATCTCCTCGACCTGCTGCCGCACGGCCTCCAGGCCGATCCCCATGGCCTCCAGGGCGGTGGCCGCCCCGCCTTCGCGTTCACGAAGCATGCCCAGCAGCAGATGCTCGGTGCCGATGTAATTGTGGTTGAGAATCCTGGACTCTTCTTGGGCCAGCACCACGACCCGGCGCGCCTGGTCGGTGAACCTTTCGAACATCTCCGCGCTCCCCACGGTGGGTGAAGCAGGTGGCATCCCGCCGCAGGCACGAACCGGCCCGGGATACCGGGAAGATCACCAGCCGCGGCCGGCGTAACGCTCGCCCGGCTGCAGGGTGTCCAGGTTGATGCCGACCATGGCCTCACCGAGCCCGCGCGAGACCTTGGCGACAACGTCCGGGTCGTCATAGAACGTGGCTGCCTTGACGATCGCCGCGGCGCGCCGTGCCGGGTCGCCCGACTTGAAGATCCCAGACCCGACGAAGAGTCCCTCGGCGCCCAGTTGCATCATCATCGAGGCGTCCGCCGGGGTGGCGATGCCGCCCGCGGTGAACAGCACCACCGGCAGCTTGCCCGCCCGGGCGACCTCGGATACCAGGTCGTAAGGGGCCTGGAGGTCCTTGGCCGCGCCGTAGAGTTCCTCGTCACGCAGCGTGCCCAGGCGCCGGATGTCGGCGGAGATCTGGCGCATGTGCCTGGTCGCCTCGACCACGTTCCCGGTGCCCGCCTCGCCTTTTGACCTGATCATGGCCGCACCCTCGGCGATCCGCCGCAGCGCCTCGCCGAGGTTGGTGGCGCCGCACACGAACGGGACGGTGAAAGCCCACTTGTCGACGTGGTGCGCCTCGTCAGCGGGCGTGAGCACCTCGGACTCGTCGATGTAATCGGTCCCGATCGCCTGCAGCACCTGGGCCTCGGCGAAGTGACCGATCCGGCACTTGGCCATGACCGGGATGGACACCGCGCCGATGATCTCCTCGATCATGTCCGGGTCACTCATCCGGGCCACCCCGCCCTCGGCGCGGATGTCGGCGGCACGCGCTCCAGCGCCATCACCGCCACGGCGCCGGCATCCTCGGCGATCTTCGCCTGGTCCGGCGTCACCACATCCATGATCACGCCGCCCTTGAGCATGTCGGCCATGCCCCGCTTCACGCGCGCGGTCCCGGTCTGCCCGCCCACCATCGCGGTGGCTCCGGTCTCGGTGCCGGAGTTCCCGGCGCTGGCTGCGGCACTGCTGACTGACACGGGGGGACCTCACTTGATCACGTTGGCTGAGCTGCTGGTCGCGGGCAAAGATGCGCTTCCTCTATGGTAGGCGCTCCGTCAGCCGGTCAAATGGGGCATATCGGTGCCCCAGCCCTCTCCGCCCGCGGCCACCAGGGAGTCGTCGATCTCGAAGAACTCCGGCATCGCGGCCCCTCCGGCCAGGCCCAGCATGCGAACCAGCCAGCTCCGGCGCGCGGCGCGGGTCGCGGCCACCGCGTCGTTGTAGAACTTACGAGCCAGGAAGACCTGGTGGGCCGCCGCCTCAAGTTCCGCGAGTAGTTCATCCGCGCTGCCCTGCCCGTTCAGCATCTTGCGGAAGTCGGGCTGGCCGAACACGGCCCGCAGGGCCCGGGTGAGGTCGCTCTCGGCCAGTTCGGTCGGCTCACCGGCCGCCCTGGCGTCATGCGCGGCCTCGGCCAGCAGCAGGCTGGTCGCCGGGTCGAGCACCCCGCACGCGGCGAGCTCCAGGGCCACGGAACTGCGGCGCAGCAGCGCCGCATCGAGCGCGGCGCGTGCGGTCTCCACCCTTGCGTGCAGCCGGTCGAGCCGGCCCGCGCGCCACGACACGTACACGCCGACGAGCACGGCCAGCGCGATGATCAGGATGACGTCTACCAGCATCGGTCACCTGCGCCCTGTTTCCTATGCGCCTCCGGGGCGCTTAGCGCGCCGCCTTCCCTCGTCGCTCGTCGCTCGTTCCTCGCTTCTCGCTCCTCAGTCCAGGCAGCGCCGCGCCCCTTCGGCGCGCCAGTCCAGGCGACACCGCGCCCCTCCGGCTCGCTCACTGGGCGACTCCTACCTGCCCGGTGACGGGCACCACGGCCTCGTAGACCTGGACCACGTCCCTGGCCACCACCGGCCAGTCGTAGGCCCGCACCGCCTCGGACGCCGCCGCCGACAGGAGAGCCCTCCGCTGCCGGTCATCCAGCAGCCGCCCAGCGGCGGCGGCCAGCGCATCCGGGTCGCCGGTCTCGAACAGCTCCCCCGCCCGGCCCCCGCGCAGCACCTGCCGGAACGCGTCGAGATCACTCGCTGCGATCGGCGCGCCCGAGGCCATGGCCTCGGCCAGGACGATGCCGAAGCTCTCACCGCCGGTGTTCGGCGCGCAGAACACGTCGACCGAGTGATAGACGCGCGCCTTGTCGTCCTCGCTGACCTGGCCGAGCAGGATCACCCGCTCCCGCAGCGACGCGGGCACCTTCTCGATGACGTCCTCGCGGTCCCCCGGGCCCGCGATCAGCAGCCGCAGCCCTGGCCGCTGCCCGCCCAGCGTCTCGAACGCCCGCAGCAGCACGTCCAGCCCCTTGCGGGGCTCGTCCATCCGGCCGAGAAACCCGAGGGCGCCGCCCTCACCGGGCCACCCGGGGAGCGGGCTCGCCTTCTCGTACCGGCGTACTGTCACCCCGTTCGGGATGAGCACCGCGTCCCCGCCGGTGCGCTCCACCATGGTGGTGCGCGCGGCCTCGGACACGGCTATCCAGCCGTTGACCTTCTCCAGCGCGGTCCGCAGGACCGGGTAGGAGGCGTGCATCACCCGCGACCTCGGCATGGCGGTATGCACGGTGGCCACGATCGGCCCGTCCGCGACCCAGCACGCCAGCAGCGACAGGCTCGGGGCGGCGGGCTCGTGCACGTGCAGCACGTCGAACGCGCCCTCCTTGACCCAGCGCCGCACCCGGCTCGCCGACAGGAAGCCGAACGCGAGCCTGGCCACCGATCCGTTGTACGGCACCGGGACCGCCCGGCCAGCCGATACCACGTAGTCCGGCAGGGGGGTGTCGTCGTCCGCCGGGGAGATCACCGACACCTCGTGGCCGAGCCCGGTCAGCGCCTCGGCGAGGTCCCTGATGTGCTGCTGCACGCCACCGGGTACGTCCCAGGTATAAGGGCAGACCAGGCCGACTCTCACGGGTGTTCCCCGTCCTTCTCGCCAGCGGCGTCGGCCGCGGCCAGCCGCTCGGGGTCGAGATCCGCGACGAACACCCGTTGCAGCATGTGCCAGTCCGCCGGGTGGGCGGCAATACCTTCCTCGAAGACCCGCGCGACCTGCTGGGTCATGGCCGCGACCCGCTCCCGCTTGTCTCCGCCGTCCGGCACCGGGATCTCCTGATGAATGTGGACTGCCCAGTTGTCCCCCTCGAACCACAGTGTGGCAGGCATCAGGGCGGCGCCCGTCTGCACGGCCAGCGCGGCGGCCCCGCCCATCATCCGGGCCTTCTCGCCGAAGAACTCCACCTCGATGCCGCTGCCGGTGACATCGCGGTCGGCGGGGAGGCAGACCAGATGGCCCGCGCGAAGCCGCTGGGCCAGGATGCCGAACCTGCTGTTGGCGCCGCTGGCGGGCAGCACCTCGAAACCGAGCGCCTCGCGGAAGGCCAGGAACCGCAGGTACACGGATTCAGGCTTGAGCCGCTCGGCGACCGTCGTGAAGCGGCCAGCGCCGCGGGCGATGATCCAGGCGCCTGCGGCGTCGATATTCCCCATGTGCGGCAGGGGGATGACCACCCCGCGGCCTGCCGCCAGGTTCGCGTGCAGCGTCTTCTCCTCGCCGATGCTGAGCGTGTTCTCGACGAACCGCTCCTGGCTGATCACCGGGAGGCGGAACACCTCCATCCAGTACCGCGCGTAGGAGAGCATGGCCGCCCGGGACAGCGCCCGGAGTTCCGGTCCGGACGGGCCGGGGCCGACCACCCGGCGCAGGTTGGCCTCCAGGATCTGCACCCGGGGACCCTGGCGGCGCCACGCGATGCCGCCGGCCAGCTCGAATACCCAGCGTGCCCAGGACTCGGGCATCCGGCAGACCAGCGTCCAGCCCAGCCCGTACGCGGCCCCGATCAGCCGGTCTTTCAGCGCGGACACCCCATGCCCCTCCTCAGTCACCCGTGCCGCCGTCCCCGCCAGCCCGGTCCCCGCCAGCCCGGTCCCCGCCGCTGCCCGGGCCGACCGCCTGGCGAACCACGAGCACCCGCTGCCCGAACGTGATCGTGCTCAGTACGGCCAGCGCCCACAGTCCGACCGGGAGCACGAACGGCACCCCGAGGCCGGTGAGGCCGGCCGAGGCCAGGACGATGATCAGCCGCTCCGTCCGCTCGGCGACACCGACGTCGGCACGCACCCCCAGCCCTTCCGCCCGGGCCCGGGCGTAGGACACCATCACGCCGGCCACCAGACAGTACAACGTCACCCCGGCCAGCACGGGCTGATGCCCGCCGCGGGCCAGCCAGACCGCCAGCCCCGCGAAAACGGCGGCGTCTGCTACCCGGTCCAGGGTTGAGTCGAGGAAGGCACCCCACGCCCCGGTTGTCCCTTTCACCCGCGCCAGCGCGCCGTCCAGCATGTCGGACAGCACGAAGATCGTGCAGACCACCGTGCCGGCGAACAGGTGGCCGGTGGGGAACAGCCAGAGCGCCCCCGCGGCCATGCCCACGGCACCGGTCACGGTGATCGCGTTCGGCGTCACCGGCGTGCGCGCGAGCGCCTCCACCACCGGGGTCAGCACGCGGTTCAGCGCGGGCCGCAGCAGGTTCAGCATGGCCGTCCGATCTTACTGGCGGGTGGGACAGGACGGGTGATTCTGGCTGGGGGCTTGTTATCCGGTGGCCGGCAGGTAAAGGCTGGCCGTGACGCAGCCGAACAGACCCGCAGGAGGCGACACTCATGACCGACAGGAGAGGATCGACAGCCGCAGGCGGCACACCACCGGCCGGCCAGCCCGGCAGCGTGCGGAATGTCGCGCTGGTCGGCCACTCCGGGGCAGGTAAGACAACACTGATAGAGGCGCTCCTGGTGGACACTGGGGCGATCCAGCGCGCCGGCCGGGTCGAGGACGGGACTACGGTCAGTGATTTCGACGAGGTCGAGGTCCGGCAGCAGCGCTCGGTGAACCTCACCCTCGCCCCGGTCACCCACGCCGGGGTCAAGGTGAACCTGCTCGACACCCCCGGCTACGCCGACTTCACCGGAGACCTGCGGGCCGGCCTGCGCGCCGCCGACGCCGCGCTGTTCACCGTCCCGGCGACCGAGGGCGTGGACGGCCTGACCCGGATGCTGTGGGAGGAATGCGCCCTGGTCGGGATGCCGCGCGCGGTGGTGATCACCAAACTCGATCATCAGCGGGCCGACTTCGACGAAGCCCTGCGGGCCTGCCGGGACGCGTTCGGCGACGCGGTGGCACCGCTGTATGTGCCAGTGGCGGGCGACCAGGGGGAGCTACGGGGGCTCATTGGGCTGCTTTCCGGGCGGTTCTACGACTACGCGGGCGGTACCCGGACCGAGCGCGACCCTGATCCGGAGCAGTCCGGCCGCGTCGAGGAACTGCGCAGTTCGCTGATCGAGGGGATCATCCAGGAGAGCGAGGACGAGAGCCTCATGGACAGGTACCTGTCCGGTGAGGACATCGACACCAAGGTGCTCATCGAGGACCTGGAGAAGGCGGTGGCCCGGGGCAGCTTCTACCCGGTGCTGACGGTGGCCAGCCCACTGGGCATCGGACTGGCCGAGTTGCTCGAGGTGATGACCCAGGCGTTCCCGGCCCCCGCCGAGCACCCGCTGCCCGCCGTGAGCACGCTGGACGGCAAGCCGGTTACCGGCCTGTCCAGCGACCCGAACGGCCCCCTGCTCGCAGAGGTCGTCAAGACCACCTCGGACCCCTACGTCGGGCGGGTCAGCCTGGTCCGGGTCTTTTCCGGCACCCTGCGACCGGACGCCGTGGTACACGTCTCCGGGCACGGCCTGGCCGAGCGTGGCCACGCCGACCATGACCAGGACGAGCGGATCGGCGCGCTCACCTCTCCGCTGGGCAAGCAGCAGCGACCCGTCGCGCAGTGCGCCGCGGGTGATATCTGCGCCGTGGCCAAGCTGTCCAGCGCCGAGACCGGCGACACCCTGTCGGACAAGGAGCGGCCGCTGCTCATGGAGGCATGGTCGATGCCGGAGCCGCTGCTGCCGGTGGCGATCCACGCCAAGTCGAAGGCCGACGAGGACAAGATGTCGCACGCCCTCGGGCGGCTGGTGGCCGAGGACCCGACGCTGCGGCTTGAGATGAACGCCGAGACCCGCCAGCTGGTCCTCTGGTGCATGGGTGAGGCGCACTCCGACCTGATGCTCGACCGGCTGTCCAGCCGTCACGGCGTCGCGGTGGAGACCGGCGAGCTGCGCGTTCCGCTGCGGGAGACGGTCGGCGGGAAGGCCAGGGGCCTGGGCCGGAACGTCAAGCAGACCGGCGGCCACGGGGAGTTCGGGATCTGCCACATCGAGGTCGAGCCCCGGCCGTCCGGCGCGGGCCTGGAGTTCGTCGACAAGGTCGTCGGCGGGGTGGTGCCGCGGCAGTTCATCCCGTCGGTCGAGAAAGGCATCCGGGCCCAGATGGAGATGGGGGTGCTGGCCGGCTACCCGATGGTGGACATCAGGGTCACCCTGTTCGACGGCAAGGCGCACTCGGTCGACTCCTCGGACATGGCATTCCAGAAGGCGGGCAAGGCTGCCCTGCGGGACGCGGCGGAGAAGGCGACCGTGCTGCTCCTGGAGCCGGTGGACGAGCTGTCCGTGCTCGTCGTGGACGACTATGTCGGGGCGGTCATGTCCGACCTGTCGTCGCGGCGCGGGCGGGTACTGGGCACCGAGCCGGTGGCTGGCGGACGGACCCTGGTCAAGGCCGAGGTGCCCGAGCTCGAGATCACCCGGTACGCCATTGACCTGCGGTCGATGTCGCACGGGACCG
>WNFJ01710716.1_pt1 | contig 21754 bp, 17 predicted proteins | sample 5400461 | NCBI WGS metagenome assembly WNFJ01 (sample SAMN13153349, study PRJNA577476) | soil metagenome | isolation source: 115 cm saprolite on Douglas fir-dominated hillslope | place: USA:California | collected 2013-09-17
CATCCCGGGATGTGGCATTCGGATAGATTCGTGCGGCGTTCTGCCAGCGGTGCTTGGTATCCGCTGCGGCTCGCCTGGAGTCGCGCCGTTTTGCCAGGGCTCGTACCGTTTTGCCAGGAGCCGTGCCATTTGCCCGGAGGCGCGCCGTTTTGCCGTGCCGTTTGCCAGAAGTCGTGCTGATTTGCCAGGAGCTGTGCCGTTTTGCCGGGAGCCGCACCACTCGCGCTGCAGGGACCACTGTCTAGCACTTTCTTCTACCGGAGCCTCCTAGATCCCTATAGCAACGGTCGTCCCGCTGGTCTGTCGCGCCACGCTAGCCTGCACGGGAACCGACTATCACTCACACCATTACCAGGTGTCGTCAGTCTCAGTCATCACAGCAATGCGCCTTCTGTACGGCATTGCGGGCAGGCGGCCGTTCAATATGGCATTTCAGGCCGACGGATGGGGCGGCATTGTGAAACCTGCAGTGAAAATTGCATTATCTGCGGACCGGCGGAGCGTGATCACTTCTTCGCTCCCGTTTGTTTCTCCCAAGGTTCGAGTGAGAAGTGCCATAACGGGTATCAACGCAAGTGGAGGGTTTCTGCACGCCCCTTTCGAGTACCAGCTGCGAGCTTGCCCGCAGGTGGTAGAAGATGCAAGGCGATCATGGAATTTCGGGTGCTCGGGCCGATTGAGCTTTGGTCGGCTAAGCAGCAACGTGATCTTGGGCCGACCAGGGCGCGAGGTGTCCTGGCCATCCTCCTGTTGACGCCGCGCACAATAGTGCCGACCGAGGCGCTCATTGACCGGCTGTGGGATACGCGGCCTCCGCCCAAGGCCCGCGAGAGTCTCTCGGTCTACATCGCCAGGCTTCGAGCGTCGCTCCGGCAGGCCGTTGGCGATAGCGTCCTGCTGTCGGGGCGCGCCCGAGGCTACGTGCTCGATGTCGATCCTGAGGCAGTCGACTTGCATCAGTTCCGCCGGTTGCGCCGGCAAGCGGATGCCCTCATCGCGAGCAGCGACTATGACCAGGCGGCCGTGCTGCTGCGCGAGGCGGACAGCCTATGGCGTGGCCAGGCGCTGGCCGGGATCCGCGGCGACTGGGTGGCGCGGATGCGTGACAGCCTCGAAGAGGAGCGCCGGGCGGCCATCCTGAAGCGCGTCGAGTGTGAGCTGGAGCTTGGCCGGCATGCCGACCTGGTCGGTGAGCTTCGCCACCTGCTGGCTCAGTACCCGCTGGACGAGACGTTCATCGCTCACCAGATGGCGGCCCTGTACGGGAGCGGCAGGCCGGGCGACGCACTCAGCCTCTACCGGGATACCCGCAGCCGCCTTATCGATGAGCAGGGCACAGAACCGGGGCGAATGCTGTACGAACTCCATCAGCGCATCCTGCGGGGTGACCCTCAGCTGGCCGTGAGGCTCACCGACCCACGTCTTGGCCGGGCATCACGGCCAGACACGCTTCCGCCCGAGACGGTGGAGTTCGTGGGCCGCAGCGAGGAACTCGGGCTGCTCACCCGTGAGGACGACGATCCTCCCCGGATCAGCGTGATCGAGGGCATGCCCGGGGTGGGGAAGACCGCCCTGGCGGTGCACGCCGCCCGCATTGTCTCCGGGCAGTACCCGGACGGGATGCTCTACCTCAACCTTCATACCCACGACCCTGGGCGCCCGGCGCTCGACCCGGCCGAGGCGCTGCACCGCCTGCTCCTCATGCTGAACTTGCCTGCTGCGCAGATACCTGACGCTATCGGCGAGCGCGCCGCGCTGTGGCGAGCCCAGCTGAGCCGCCGTCGCGCCGTCGTCATTCTCGACGACGCTGCCGGGCATGACCAGATCCGCCCGCTCCTGCCGGTGGCAGGCCGGTGCCTGATCTTGATCACTACCCGGCGCAGCCTTCCCGACCTCGAGGGCGCCCGCGTGCTGACCCTCGACGTGCTGTCTGTCGACGACGCGATCATGCTGTTCCAGGGGATCGCGGGGAAAGGTAGTGCCCACGACGAGGGTGAGGTCGCCACGGCCGTGCGGCTGTGCGGACGCTTGCCGCTCGCAATCCAGCTCACCGCGGGCAGGCTCGCGCAGGACTGCCCGCCCAGGCTTGCCGACCTGGTCGAGGAACTGTCACAGTCTCCCGCTCGCCTGGGCGGCACAGGCGCGGCGAGCCCGGAGGTGATGTCTGCATTCGACCTGTCCTACGGGGCGCTGGAACCCAATCACCAGCGGCTCTTCCGGCGGCTGGGCGTGAGCCCATGCACTCATGTCAGCCTGCAGGCGGCGGCTGCCCTGGGCGGCGGCACCCTCGCCGAAGCAGAGAAAGCTCTCGCCGCCCTGCTCGATCAGCACCTGCTGGCTCGCGCCCCAGCCGGTCAGTTCCGTTTCCACGACCTCATCCGCGGATATGCGGCCGCGCGCGCCGGGCGTGAGGACCCCGAGCCTGAGCAGCGGCAGGCAGTCGGCAGGCTCCTTGACTACTACCTGCACACAGCCGACCAGGCTGACCGGGTAATTCAACCGTTCCGGCGCCGGATGCCGGTGTCGGTCACCCACCCGCCAGCCGCGAGCCCAGCATTAGGCACACAGGAAGACGCGGCCGCCTGGCTGGAATCGGAGTGGCGCAACATCCTGCAGGCCGCTCAGCACGCGGGCAGGCGCGAATGGAAGCGGAAGTGCGCCGATCTCACCCACGTGCTGGCCGGCTTCGTGGAGATCAGGGCGTACTGGGACGAGGCCATCGCGGCCCACACACTGGCCCTCCAGGCCTGCCGTGACCTCGCAGATCCGGCCAGGATCGCGCAGGCGTCACTGGAGCTCAGCGAGGTGAGCCAGCAGACCGGCCGCCACGAGGCAACGCTTCCGCTAGCTGAGGACGCCGCAGCGATCTACCGGTCGCTGGCCGACCGGCGAGGCGAGGCCGAAGCTCTCGATCAGATAGGCATGGCCCACCAGCGCGCGGCACGTTCCCGTGAGGCCCTGGCCTATTTCCACGAAGCAAGGCTTCTATACCGCGCCGCCGCGGACCAGCACGGCGTGGCCAATACGTTGAGCCACTCCGGGATCGCCTGCTGGCATCTTGGGCATTACCCTGACGCAATGGGTCACCTGCGTGACGCGCTTTCGCTCTACCGTGACGTCGGGGACAGGCGAGGCGAGGCAAAGACCCTCAATAATCTTGGCAGGATGCAACTGTATTTCGGCTATCATAGAGACGCGCTTGAAGGCTATCAGAAGTCACTGGAGATATTTAGTGAGATAGGCGGGCCGCAGAACGCGGCGATCCTGTATCATAACATAGGAGCTGTCCACCATTACAAGGGCAGTTACGAGGAAGGGCTTGCTGCCTACCGACGGGCACTCGCCATATACCGCGACATCGGTGATCTCCCAGATGAAGCCGACGTGCTCAATGACATCGGCGCCATTTACCAGAGCGCGGAGTGCCACGACGAGGCGCTGATTTATCATCAGAAGGCCAGATTGATCGCCGAGGAGATCGGAAACCTGGCCCAGCAGGTGGTCGCACTTCGCGGGATAGCCGACGTGCGTCGCGGATCTGGCCGGCACGGCGAGGCGTTTGATAATTACCATACCGCTCTCAGGCTGGCCAGGGAGATCGGTGACCCGTACGAGGAGGCCAAAATCCTCGAGGGAATCGCCGAAGCGACGCTTAGCACACAGCGGCCCTACGCTGCACGGATTGTATTTAGGCAGGCGCTGGACATCTTCGAACGGCTCGGAGTGCCAGAGGCGGAGTCGGCGCGGATACGCATCGAGACCATGGACCCCGCCTTCGGCCGCCGCACCTCGTAGTCTGCGTGCCACCGCTGGCAACCCGCGACTGCAGAGGGAACTGGATGAGGGCCGCCTCCCTGTTCCATGAATAACGAAACCCGCTCTCGGCTCAGATCAGCACCGAACCGGGGACCTGAATGTTTGCGCCCTGAGCCGGTCCTATGTGGCCTCAGTAATCAGAGCCCGATCCTGACTATCGCCTGGACTCCGGCTGGCCGCGCCCTGAACGCACCCGGGTTGCTCGTGTGACCTGGGGTGCAAGGTAGCCATCAAGGCGAGTGCAACACAGCCAGCGCACGCTTGTACTGCAGTTCCCGGCAGCGGAAGTCGCTGGCGCGCCAGCTACCGAAGGGCGCCTTTCATGCGGGAGTGGGTGCACACATGGGGCACCTCATGACGCCTGCGGCGTGGGGCCTGCTGGCCGGGCTGACCGGCCTCGCTGGCTATATTCCGTATCTGCGGGATGCCTGGCGGCGGGCGAGCGACCCCGATCCGGCGGCCTGGCTGATCTGGACGGTTGAGTACGCCGTCCTGCTCGCGGCCCAGGCCGCCCAGCATTCCCCCTGGGAGGCATTGTGCCTGGCCGCGCTTCAGCTGGCCGGTACGCTCGCGGTATTCGCGCTGCTGGCGGCCCGGGGCGGGTGGCGTTGCGGCGCCGGCCGCTGGTTCCTGGTCGGCTGCGGCACGGGCGTTATGGCGGTATGGCCGTTCGCTCACGCACCTGGGGCGGCGATGTGCCTCGCCCTGGCCGTGGAGGGCGCGGCCATGGTCCTGGTCATCATCAACGCCTACCGCCGCCCCGGCAGCGAGACGCTCCTGACCTGGTGGGCGTTCGTCGAGGCCGGCCTGTTGGACCTGCCCGCGCTGGGGGCACACGCACCGCGGCTGCTGTATGCCTACCCGGTGTTCTTCATCGTCATGGGCACCGCAGTGCTGATCGCCGCCGCCCTCGGTCAGCGTGCGGCCAGGATGTCAGCGCAGCGCCTGCGTTATCTGAGGGTGCTAGCGCAGCGTCAGTACCATCTCCCGTCCTACCGAGAGCGTTCCGGGTTGCCACTCCAGGCGGCCCGCCAGCCGCGCGGCGGGGAACGTTTCGAACGATATCCCGAGCGCGCTCGCCAGCCACAACCGGCTCAGCGCGGCACCAAGGCAATGCGGGCCGACCCCGAACGCGATGTTGTGCAATGGCGGGCCCGAGGGGCGTAGGCAGCGGCGACCAGTGACGGCAGCACCACCTCATGGAGGCTCGGTGAGCAGTTGCGTGGCTGGGTCCCATCGCCATCCGGTGTCGGCGGTGATATGCGTTCCGCCTACCCAACGGTCGACGCCGAGGAGCTTCACGCGGTCTGCCTTCTGCTGGAGCACTTGTTCGCCCGTACGTGTGAGCCTGATTGACAGGGCGGCGAAGGCGTGGGCGTCGCCCAGCGGCGGGGCGGCAGGAAGTTCCCCGGCCTGCGTCTCCATGAGGCGTGCGGCCCGCCGGCCGAGGTCTGTGAGCGTGCGGTAGAACCAGGCATCGCCGAGGAACGGCGCAGCCTCAAGGTCCTGCGCGGCGCGGTACGCCGCCACCGGCGTCGTCGCGCCCGCCGCGATGGCCTGCAGCGCCCGCCGCTCGGTACCGCCCAGGCCGTCGTGCAGTGCCGGCACCTCCTCCAGCAGCCGCCGCAGCGCCAGGCCCAGGAAAGGCAGCTGCGGAACATCTGCCTCTGCGCATGCCACCAGCGCGGAAGGCTCGGGACTGCGGAGCGCATCCCAGGCCGCCGCGGCGGCGGCGAGCGTGCCCGGTGTTGCCGCTACCCGCGCCGGCCACAGTGTCTCAAGCTGATCTGCGGTCAGCTCACCGAGCCCGCGGAACGACGGCTGGCCTGGAAACGAGCCGACGACGATCAGCTCGGGCGCCCCGGCCGCCGCGGCCGCCGTGGCCGCCCCGGCCGCCGCGGCCGCCGTGGCCGCCCCGGTCGGCGTGGCCGCCAGTGCGAGGACGTCGAGGAGCTGGAGCTGGTCGTACAGGTCATGCTCGAACCACAAGACCACCTGCTGCCTGTCCTGCAGGGCGTCAAGGAGTTGCCGGTCGCGCCGTTCCAGCGAGGACAGGATCGCCGGCCTGCTGCCCCAGCCGCAGCCGGAAAGGAAAGCGGCCCGGGTGCGCAGCAGCGCGCGCCGCGGTCCGGCTGGCACCGGCCCCTCGTGCAACACGTCCTGCCAGGGCAGGACCGCGCCGCCGAGCGATGTCTGCCGCAGTGTGTTGCCCGCGCTCTCGCCGTTGGTGACGTGCAGCGGCGACGGATGTACCGGTGATTCGCGGCCACGCCGGGCCAGGTAAGCCGCGCCGCATGTGCAGTGATCCAGCGACTCGCACGCGCAGCCGACTATCCGGGCGAGTTCGTCGCGCATCCGCCGCAGCGCCGCAATACGTCCGTCAATCTCGTCGATCTTCACAGCCATCCGCACCCGCAGGGCCTCGGGGGCGGGAACCCGCTCGCGCTGCACGGCGCGGAGGTACTCCTCGATCTCCGCGAGCGTGAAGCCGGTCGCCTGCACATCTTTTATCGCGCGCAGAAAGCGCACCGCATCCTCGTCGTAGCGCCGGTGCCCGCTCGGCGTCCGGGGCGGCTCGGGCAGCAGGCCGCGGCGCTCGTAGTACCGCAGCGTCTCGACGTTGACGCCCGCGCGCCGCGCGACCTCGCCAGCTCTCACACCCGCACTGTAGGCCCGTACCCCAGTACGGAAATCAAGGCGTCGGTCACGACTCCGACACTTAATAAAGGCACTACTGTCCGCGGGCGCGACAGTTGCGCTGGCGGCCGGGATTTTGGTCGGTACGGCCGGCACATCGCAGGCCGCGGTGTCACTCCCGTGCGACATCTACGCTGCTGCCGGCACCCCCTGCGTCGCCGCACACAGCACCGTGCGAGCGCTATACGCGGCTTACAACGGCTCTCTCTACCAGGTCAGGCGCGCGTCGGATTCCGCGACCACCAACATCGGAGTGCTCACCGCGGGCGGCTACGCCAACGCCGCAGCGCAAAATACGTTCTGCGCTGGCACGTCGTGCACCATCATGCAGATCTATGACCAGTCTCCGCAGCACAACAACCTCACCATCGAGGGACCTGGTGGGGCAGGTGGACAGGATGTCGGCGCGAACGCGGCCGCGCTGCCGGTGACAGTCGGTGGTCATTCGGTCCACGGGGTCTTCGCGTCGGCCGGTGTCGGCTACCGGGACTACGACGGGCGTCGCGACCGGCGGCCAGCCGCAGGGTGAGTACATGGTGGCCAGCGGCACGCATGTGAACAATCGGTGCTGCTTCGACTACGGGAACGTCGAGACGAACAACCGCGATAACGGTAACGGCCACATGGACGCGATCAACTTCGGCACGGAGTGCTGGTTCGCTCCGTGTTCAGGATCTGGTCCCTGGGTCCAGGCAGATCTTGAAAACGGGCTCTTCGCCGGGGCGAATGGCTCCGACACGAATAATCATGGAAACTCCGGCGCCTATGTCACGGCCCTGCTGAAAAATAACGGGCAAACAACATATGCCATCAAAGGAGGCAACGCCCAATCGGGCGGCCTGACCACCTGGTACAACGGAGCGCTTCCCAACCTTGGCGGGTATGCCCCCATGCACCAGGAAGGGGCCATCGTCCTGGGGACCGGCGGCGACAACAGCAATGGATCCGTCGGATCCTTCTTCGAAGGGGTCATGACCGCTGGCTATCCGACGGATGCGGCCGATAACGCTGTCCAGGCCAATGTCGTCTCGGCCGGTTACGGAGCGGGTGGTGGTGGCGGTTTCACCGGTCCCATCCACGGGGTGGGGTCGGGCAAGTGCCTGGACGTCACCGGCGCCTCACAGGCCAACGGCACCGCCCCCGAGATCTGGACCTGCAACGGCGGCACCAACCAGACCTGGACCCGGTCCTCCAGCCAGCTCACCGTCTACGGCGGCACCAAGTGCCTGGACGCCTTCAACAACCAGACCACCCCCGGCACCAAGGTCGATATCTGGGCCTGCAACGGCGGCGCCAACCAGCAATGGAACGTCAACTCCAACGGCACCATCACCGGGGTCCAATCCGGCCTGTGCCTCGACGTGACCGGAGCGTCCACCGCCAACGGCGCCGCCGTCGAACTGTGGACCTGCAACGGCCAAAGCAACCAGCAATGGACCCTCGGATAGCCCGAGGAACGCTGAACCGCCCCTGGTCGGCGGGCACTGAGCGCAGTGCCGCGTGTCCGCCACCAGATGCCGGTTAACCCCCTTGGATCTTCTTTCCCCTATGCCGGCCCTGGCATAGGGAAAAGAAGATGACCGGCCGCAAGCGCCACATCGCGGCCGACACACCCGGGGCTCAAGGTTTAATCAGGCGCGTTGCCTGCCCGCTTCGGTGCCAGCGCCTCCAGCAGCGTCGCCGCGTCGTAGGCTCCCCGGTGCACGGCGCCGTCGATGACCAGGGTGGGGGTACCCCGCACCTCACCCGACGCCATTCCGCTTTCCACGTCCCGGCGGACACGCCCCAGTACGCCGGCCCCGACCCGGTCGCGGTCGAACAGCGCGACGTCGAGCCCCAGGTCGGCGGCATACCGACGCAGGTCGTCGTCGTCGAGCGCCTTCTGGTGGTGAAACAGCGTCTCATGCATGTCCCAGAACCGGCCCTGCAACGCGGCGGCCTCGGCCGCGGCGGCCGCAGCCAAGGCGTGCGGGTGGATCCCGGTCAGCGGGAAGTGCCGGAAGGCGAACCGGGCGCCCTCACCCAGTTCTCTCTCGACGCGTTCGATGGCCTGGAACGCCTGCCGCGAGTACGGGCACTCGTAGTCGCCGTACTCAACGATCAGACGGCCGGCGGGCGAGCCGCGGACGTGATCAACCGCCTCGTCCACCGGCTCCATGGCCGGCTCTTGCTCCTGCCGCATAGCGTGGCGCGTCATGAGTTCTCCTGGTGCGGGCTGACGGGCAGCGGAACTGGCCAGGCCGGTCAGAAGCCGGCCGGCTGCCGGATGAGGACGACGTGGATGCGGCCGGGCTGTTCCTGGTGGATCTCCAGAACCTTCCCGACGTAGCTGTTCTGCCCGTAGGCGGCGTACGCGCGGGCGTCCTCGAGCTTCAGGCTGTGCTGGTAGATCCGCTCGTGCGCCGCCGCCAGGGTGGGAACGAGCTTCTGCGCGCCGACGACGAAGATGACGCTGGCGGCGCCCCAGGCGTAGGAGGCGAGCTGGCTGCCCGAGGCCGAGGCGATGACCAGCGTTCCGTCATGGGTGACCGCATGGACGCTGCCGAGGGCGTAATCGGGCTGCCCGGCGATCGCCTTCATCTCCGGCAGTTGCGTCGCGAAGTCGAGCGCCATCATCTTGTTGCGCACCGATTCGTAGGGTCCGCCGTCGTTGATCGCGTCCGCGATGCCGGTCTCGGCCAGTGTCACCGAGGTGTTGGTCATCACCGAGGAACCCTCAGGGATGCGGGCCAGAACAGCCTGGCGCGCCGCGTCGAGATCGTCGGCGACTTCGACGCTGAATCCGTGCTCTTCCAGAGCGACGACGGTCGCGGCGAGCGTCTGGTCATCAGGCAGGGCGGTGAAGCGGTCTGATGTGTGGGTCGTGCTCATAGCTGATCCTCCTACGCAGGGGAAATAGCTGCCGGCGGTGGCGCCGCATGCGAGCATAAACGGACTTTACCCCGTTTAGTATTCCGGGCGGTAGAGTCAGGCCCGTGGACCGGCCCCTTTTGTCAGTGGGAGCGCCGCGCGCCGAGCGCGCCGACGCCGTACGCAACCGGCTACATCTGCTGGCCACGGCGCGCGGGATGCTCGCCGAGCAGGGCGCGGACAAACTGACCATGGACGGGCTGGCCGAACGGGCCGACCTGGGCAAGGGGACGGTGTTCCGCCGGTTCGGCACCCGCGCGGGGATCTTCCAGGCGCTACTGGACGACGACGAGCGGGCCTTCCAGGAGCAGGTACTGTACGGGCCGCCGCCGCTGGGCCCGGGCGCTTCGCCGCTGGACCGCCTGATCGCCTACGGCCGGGCCCGAGTCGGCTTCCTGATCGGGCACCGCGAAATCGCCCGCGCCGCCCTGGACGGCAGCCAACCTGTACCAGCCGGATCACAAACGCCCATCTCCCAGATGCACATCCGAATGCTGCTCGGGCAGATACACCTCGGCGCCGCCAACCTCGACGTCCTGGCCGTCCAGCTCACCGCTGCCCTGGACGGCCCCCTCCTGCTCTACCTGTCGGCGTCCGACCTCACCGAAGCCGCCGCCCAGACCGAGGAGAGGATCGCACAGGGCTGGCAGGACCTCATACAGCGCGTCTGCCGACCTTGATCAACAAGTCCGGCCCGGCCAGACTGAACTGGCCGCTGGCCAGGTGATCACGCAGCGAGTCGAACTGACCGTCGTTATGCCAGCGCTACTTGGTCGCTGCCGTTTGCTCGATGAGGCCGGCCGCCTGGCGGACGCCGTCGCGCCCCTGGATCGTGGCCGCCGCGCTGGCGAGCCGACCGCGCAATTCAGCGTCGCCGAGCAGCCGATCCAGCGCGTCATGCATCTCGGCGTCGGTGAACCGGTAGGTATCGAGCCGACGACCCAGGCCCAGTTCCTGCATGCGCTGCGCGTTGTCGTACTGGTCCCAGAACAGCGGCAGCACGATCGTCGGCTTGCCGAAGTGCAGGCACTCGGTGACTGTGTTGTTGCCGCCATGAGTGATCACCAGGTCGCAGACCGGGATGACCGAGGCCTGTGGCAGGAACTCGGCGCCCGCCATGTTGGGGGCTAGCTCGATCTCCTCATGCAGCGGCCCCTTGGACACGATGTAGCGGTAGGGGGTAGCGGACAGGCAGCTGATCACCCGCCGCATCAGCGGCACGTCTGCCGATCCGAGCGAACCAAGCGAGAAGTAGATAACCGCGCCGTCACCGTCGGCCAGCGCATCGGGCAGCGCGAACTTCTCGTCTGTCTCTCGCACCGAAGAGTCCAGCCGGTGCCAGGAAGGCCCAAGCGGCCGGACGCGCCGGTAGTCGGCTAGCTCCGGGTAGAGATACAGGTTTACCGCGCCCTCGTGGATGAACTCGAGGTCGGGCAACGACGGCGCGCCCTGCTCGATGACCCAGGCGTTGAACTCGGCCCACATCGGCCGGTGAACCCGCTCATACTCGTCACGGAAGGCCTGCCAGCGGGCCTGGTCTGTGGCTGAGTATCCGGAGAACGCGGGCGGGACGCCCGGATCCTTGATCTCCAGGGGATTGCAGGACACTATCCGTACGAACGGCACTCCCGCGGTCATCAGGGCCGGAAAACTGACCACATTGTCCTCAACGATCACATCCGGCCGCGCCCGTTCGACGATCCCGGCGAGTTGCCGCTGGCAGTACCGCGCGCCGCTGGTCAGCTCCTCCCACACTGGCCTGATCCACGTGTCTAGCTGCTCGATCGTCGGCTTGCGGAACTCCGGCGCTGTGTCGCGGATGAAATCCTTCCAGAACTGCCCGGCTCCTTGGTCAGCCGCGTCCTCTCCGCGCGGTGCAGCGAGGTCGACAAGGTCCTCCTCGAAGCCGAGTGGTTCAAGGCGCCCTTTCCACGACGCCTCGGCCGCGAACACAACCCGGTGGCCGCGGCGGCGCAGCACGTCGCCGATCCCGATGCAGTCGTTGGTCGGCCCGTACGCGCTCTCCGGCATGAACAGGATGGTCAGCGGCCGCTCGCTCATAGTCCGCTCCTTCAGGCAAGTATCGACCTGACCGCAGAATCAAATACGGCTCGGACGTTGGCGTCAAAACTGCGGGTAAGCAGGAAAGCCTCTGCGCCGGTTAACGGAGGCCAAGAGCGGCGTCCAGGCCTCGGGCCTTCTCTTGGCCCGGCGTGACCTGCGCGCGACTGCGGCGCAGGACGACGGCGGTGACTACCACGGCCAGCACGGTGGCGCCGAGCATGATCGTAGCGAGGGCGTTGACGGCGGGGGTGAGGCCGAAGCGCACGGCCGAGTACAGCACAATCGGCCAGGTGTTGGTCGTGCCGTTCGTGAACGCGGGCTGGACATAGTCGTCGAACGAGAAGGTGAACGACAGGAGGGCCGCGGCCACGATGGCCGGCATGAGCCGAGGCAGAGTTACCTGGCGAAAGGTGGCCAGCGGCCCGGAGCCGAGGTCATAGGCGGCCTCCTCAAGCGTGTCGCCCATCCCCACGAACCTGGCCCGGATGATAAGCATCGCCACCGAGGCGTTGAACACCACCTGGCCGAGCAAGATGGTGGGCTTTCCCAGGGGCGGGAAGGCGTGGATGTAGTTGCGGGCCTGCACGAAAAAAATGAGGGACGCCACAGCGATGACGATCTCGGGTACGACGAGGGTCAGGTAGGCGAGGGCGTCGAACGGCGCACGAAGCCGCGGCTTCATCCTGGCCAGGGCCAGGGCCGCGCACAGGCCCAGGGCGGTGGCGATGATCGACGCTGCCGCGGCGATCTGGAGGCTGGTAATGATCGCCGGGATGTAGGTCGGGTCATGCAGCCCAGCGCTGAACCAGCATGAGGTGAACCCGTTCCAGACCGCGATGTTGCCGACCTGGACGGGCGGGATGTTGCAGATGTTGGAGCCGTGGAAGGCGGCGACGGAGGCTGGCGATGGCCTGTTGAAGGCGAAGATCACCATCACCAGGATCGGCAGGTACAGGAATGCGTACAGCACCAGCGCCCAGGCGGCGAACCCGTGCTTGGCCTTGAGGCGCCTAGGCACCGAACTGCTCCTCTTTGGTGGCGAACAGGATGTACACGATGACGAACACCGACAGCGCCGCCATCAGCGCGATTGAGAGCGCTGAGCCGAACGGCTGGTTCTGGGCCTGGTTGAACTGGTCCCCGATGATGTTCCCCACGAACTCGTAATTTCCGCCGCTCAGGATGTTGGGGATGATGTACTCGCCGGTCATGGGGATGAACACCAGCAGCGCCCCCCGGAAGGCCGTGAATGGGCGTGCCCCCAAGTCCGTGGCGGCTTCGATCAGCGTCCAGTCCATCCGCTCCAGCGAGGCGAACACCGGCAGGATGAACAACGGCAGGTAGTTGTACACCAGTCCCACGCCCACCGCGTACTTGGTGTACATGATGTTGAGGCCTAGGTCTTTGGCCAGATACCCGTTGGGGTCGAGGATGATCTTCAGCGCGTAGGTGCGGATGAGGAACGACGTCCAGAACGGCACCACGATTATGAGCAGCGCCAGCATCTTGTACGTTGTCAGGTAGCGGGCCATCCAATATGCGACTGGATAACCGACAGCGATGGTGAGCAGGGTGCCGACCCCGGCCATCACCAGCGTGCGCTCGAAGATAGTGATGTATAGCGAGGTGGCGATCTGGTGGTACTGGGACGTGTTGAACCCGTATCTGAGACTGCCAAAGCCCTGCTGGACCGCCAGCGAGAACGCCACCAGGATGGCCATCGGCCCCAGGAAGAAGATGGCGTAATACAGCAACAACGGCCCCGTCAGCCATGCCGGGTAGCGCGGCCGGAACGACCGCCCTACCCGCCGCGCCGCCGAGTCGGCGGCCACCGCCGGTGTCTTCTCGGCAACTGCCATCAGGCCGCCTTGAACTCCGAGTAGATCTGGGTGCGGACCTCCACGACCTGCGGGTTGACGTTGAGGATGTAGTGGTAGCTGTCGGTATAGCTCTTGGGCACGTTGAACATGGGGTCGTCGCGAAGGCTCGCGGGCAGCTGGGCCAGCGCGCTCGGCATCGGGATCTTGTAATTGTGGTAGTTCATCTCGGTCACCGCCGTGCTGGGCGTGAGCAGCCAGTTGATCCAGGCGTGCGCGGCCACCGGGTGCGGTGCGGTGGCCGGGATGCACCAGTTGTCCGCCCAGATCTCCGATGCCGCATGCGGGATGATGGCCGTGATGTCATTTTGCTTCTTGCGCCCTTGCACGATCCGGCGCACGTCGCCGTTCCACCCCTGGCTGAGGATGATCTTGCCCGCGATGGCGTCGTTGATGTAAGCGGAGGAGTCGATCGTGGTGACGCCCTTGCGGATCGAGAGCAGGAATGATTTCACCTGGTTAAAGTCGGCCTGGCTCGTGGTGTTGGGATTCAGAGTGAGCGCCATCAGCGCGAGCGGCACCACCTCTTCCGCCCCGTCCAGGAGGTTGGTGCGGCCCTTGCCCACGTACTTGGGCAGAGCCATGTAAAAGTCATGCATCGTGGCAGGCTGCTCGGTCACGATCTTGTTGTTGTAGAAGAACATCGTGATTCCGAAGTCCTTGATGACGTGATAGTCGCCCGTCGGGTCATATGACGGCTTCAGGAACGACGGATCTAGGTTCTTCAGGTTCGGCAGGAGCGCCTTGTCCAGCGCCATCAGCCTTTTCTCTTCGATCAGCTCCGCGACAGCATTCTGGCTGGGCACGATGATGTCGTAGCTCGTGCCGCCCGCGTGCAGCTTGGCCAGCAGTTCGTCGTTGCTGGAGTAGAAGGTCTCGTGGGTGGTCATGCCGACCTGCGCCTCGGGCGGAAGTTTCGCGAACTTCGTGAAGGTCGTGGGGTCGTCGTACTGCGACCAGTTGTAGATCTCGAGATGGTTCTCGAGCGACTTGCCTGCCAGCGGGTTCCCGGAGGGACTCTTCGAGCCGGTGCCGGTGCCGGTGGTCGTCGTCGCGCCGCACGCCGCCGCCGCTGCCGCAAGGAGCGCCATCCCGCCCAGGCCGAGGGCCTGCCGCCGGTCGATGTGCCGGCCGGCTGCGCGCTGCACCTCGCGGTGCAGGTAGTCGAGCTTCGGCTTCATTGTGCGCGGCGCGAGAATCCTGAGTTCATTCCGGTCGTCGTTCATGGTTCCTCCTGCTCGCCCCCCCTGGCGGCCGGGGCAGCTTCACCCAGGACGAGCGGGGCGGCTTCATCCCAGCTGAGTGCGATCCGGTCGCCCGGGTCAATGGTGTCTAGTGCGGGATCGGCGCTGGCGCGCTGCTCGCGCACAACGATGTTGTCGATGCCTGGCAGCTTGGCCACGATCTGGATCTGGTCGCCCAGGTACATCTTGGCGATGACCTCAGCCGTGGCCGAGTTGGCCCTCCCATCAGCCCCGCCGGCCGCGGCGACTATGCGCTCGGGCCGGATGCCAACGCGCAAGCGCGTGCCCTTGGCCGCCTGGCCACGGCCGCGCACCACAATCCCCGAGCCAACATCGATGGCGAACCCGCCGTCAGCCGCCTCGGCCACCTCACCGACGAGGAAGTTCATGTCGCCGATGAAGTCAGCCACGAACGGCGTCAGGGGCCGGTCGTAGATCGCGCGCGGCTCGTCGAGCTGCTCGATCACGCCGTTCGACATGACGGCTACCCGATCCGACATGGACAGGGCCTCGCCCTGGTCGTGGGTGACGTAGATGAAGGTGATGCCGACCTGAGCCTGGATGCGCTTGAGCTCGATCTGCATCTCCTTGCGCAGCTTCAGGTCGAGCGCACCCAGGGGCTCGTCCAAGAGCAGCACCCGCGGGTTCATCACGAGCGCCCGTGCGAGTGCGACGCGCTGCTGCTGGCCACCGGAGAGCATCGCGGGCCGGTGCTTCTCCCGGCCGGTCATGTGCACCAGTTCGAGGGCCTCATACGCCTTGGCGTGGCGCTCTGCCTGGCCAACCTTGCGCTGCTTGAGCCCATAGGCCACGTTGTCCAGTACGGACATGTGGGGGAACAGCGCGTACTGCTGGAAGACGGTGTTGACCTCGCGCTTGTAGGGCGGCGCGCCGACCATGTCCATGCCGGCGATCAGGATCTCGCCCTCGTCCGGCTGCTCGAAGCCGGCGATCAACCGCAGGGAGGTGGTCTTGCCGCAGCCAGATGGCCCCAGGAGCGACAGGAACTCGCCCTTGCGCACCTTGAGATTTACGGCGTTGACGGCGGTCAGAGAGCCGAAGCGCTTGGTCACAGCGCGAAGCTCTACGTCGTAGGCCCTGTCGCCGTTGGGGGAACTCACGCCCCACATCACCCCCCACCAACGAGTGTTAGAGGCACTGTAGGGCAACCTGCGGTCCATGGGCCAGGAGGGAGCGCTCTAGGCCTCAAGCACGTTGCCGAGATCAACGACACCCTGGGTCGCGTCGTGACCCCGGTGTGCCGGTGACGGCCGACGGTCGCATGACGTGACGATGTTATCGGCACGCACAAAATCCCGGCGGGCGCGCGCGGTCGACGGCCCGGGCCAGCGCCTTGTCGCGAGCCGAGCCGCGAAGGCCGTCGCGCATCCACTCAGCGTCCCAGCCAACCTGGCTAGCGGTTTGGCCCACGGTCCCGCCCACCAAGTCACCGCCTATCCGGAGCAGCCGGCCGCCGAATCCGGTGACCGAGTGCTGGAAGGACGAGGTGTAGCCGTTGCCGCAATGACGGCAGAAGAATTCGAACTGGTACCCCTCACGCGTGCCGCGATCCTGATAGTTATCCGTGAAGAAAATCATCTCGGGCATATCGTCCCCCATCTGGCAGCGGCGAGCCACCCTGGCCCGCTGCCGGGTGAACGTATCGCTTCACGAGCGGGGCGCGAATCCAGGAAAACATGTATCTCTGGCGCGGGCGGACGAGGGCGCGGCGTCAGGCGCCATGCCACCGGGCGTACAGGATCGCCGATCGCGAGCGCCTGCGGGACCCCGAGACCGGGTGGACATGCCCGCCCGGCTGGCGGAGCGGGCCGAGAGCGGCACCGGGCTCCGACATCACGAGGCAGCAGACGTTTGGATCCCTTGGCTTCCATCCATGGACGGACCGTGCGTGGCCCGCTCGAAGTGTCGGCAGGGCGCGGCATACTGCTGTGTTGTCATGGACGAATTGACCCTCCGCCCGTTTGCCCACCTGACCGCGCCGCTGCACGAGCTGTACCGGCGAGTGATGGCCGTCTTCCGGGTCAGCAAGCAGCGGTTCGTCGTGCATCTGCGGCCGGAGGACGTTACCGAGGCGTTGCGCGGTGACAGCGCGGCGCCGGCCGGCCATGAAGACGTGCAGGAAGCGCTCAGCAAGTTGGCGGAGTGGGGCAATCTGCGGGCCACCCCCGACACCAGCCGGGTCACCACGGTGGAGGACTTCTACCGGACCCGCTACCTCTATCAGCTCAGCCGTGAGGGGGAGGCGGCGGAACGCGCCCTGGAGGTATACGAACAAGAGATCGGGCGCCGCGCCGAGCTGCAGGCCGTGGCACTGGAGGATATCCGGCTACGACTGCGGGCGCTGGCCGGGCTGCCCGCGGACCCGGATCCGGCCGTGGTGCACAACCTGCTGCTCGAACTATCCGGGCGGCTGGACAGCCTGGCAGCGAACGCCACCGCGTTCATGAGTGGCCTGCAGCGCACGATCGACTTGCAGGACATCGACGAGGAGGCCTTCCTCAGCTACAAGGACCGGCTGCTTTCCTACCTGGAGCGGTTCGTTTCCGAGCTGGTGATCAAATCGTCCGATATCGCGGCGCTGCTGCAGTCGATCGAGCCCGTGCGGGCCGGGCACCTGTTGCGCATGGCTGCGCAGCGGGAGGCCGCAGACGTCGCGCCGGCCGGCGCCGACGCGCAGGACGGCACCAGCGATACCGACCCCCTTGAGGCCAAGCTTCGTGACTGGCAGAGCCGATGGTCAGGTATCTGGTCGTGGTTCTGCGGCGACCGGGCGCACCCGAGCCAGTCCGCGCTGCTCCGGCAGAGGGCACGCAAGGCTATCCCGGATCTGCTCGCCACGATCAGCGTGCTGCAAGAGCGCCGGGCCGGCCGCAGCGATCGCAGCGCCGATTTCCGCACGCTCGCCCGCTGGTTCGCCGGGGCGCCAAGCGAGCACGACACGCACCGGCTGTGGCGGGCCGCCTTTGGGCTCTCCCCGGCCAGGCATTTCACCGGCGAGCCGCCTGAAGACGCCAGTACGGGCGAGAGCTGGCTCGACGCGCCGCCGCATGTGATCTCAGCGCGGCTGCGCAGTACCGGCCGGTACGAGCGCCGGGGCGGGCCGGCCAAGATCAGGGACCGGTCCGCCGAGCGCAGGCGCCTCGCCGACCAGGTGACGGCGGAGCGGGAGCAGACCGACGCGGCTCGGCGGCGCCTGGCCACCGGCCACGCGGCGCGGCTCAGCTCGCTGGGCGAGCTGGACCACGACGAGTTCAGCCTGTTCCTCCGCATCCTCGGCGAAGCACTGTCCGCAGGACCCCCTGGTCTCGATGGCGTCATTACCACCCGGACCGGCGACGGCACCATGGAGATCGTGCTACGCCCGCTCAGCGACGGCGTGGTGGCCGAGATCAAGACGCCAGATGGTGTGCTGCGCGGCCCGGACCATGAGATCACGATCAGCGACCTCACAGAACCTGTTCGTGCGTCGCACACGGCCATCGAGGGGGCACTCCAGTGAGCCCGGCCAGCCTGCCCGACCTCCTCGACCAGCAACGCGACGACGACCGCCGCCGGTGCGTCCGGGCGCTGCTGCGGCACCCGCTGCTAACCCCGGGCGGCCCCGATCAGCAGGCGTTCGTGCTGGCCAGGCGGCACGCGGCATGGCTGGGCGACTGGTTCGCGAGCCAGGCGGGGTGGACTGTTTACGCGGACCATGCTGTGGTCCGGCTCAAGAAGATCCCTGGCGAGCTGTCGGACGCCAGCCGCGGCGCCGCCACCAAGGTACCGTTCGGGCGCCGCCGGTATGTCCTGGCCTGCCTGGCCCTGGCGGCACTGGAGCGAGCGGAAGCGCAGGTGACTCTCGGCTGGCTGGTGGAGCGGGTGGTCAGCCTGGCCGCCGACCCCGTCCTTGGCGATGCCGGGATCACGTTCACCCTCGACACCCAGGAGGAGCGCCGCGACCTGGTCGCGGTCGCGCGGCTGCTGCTCGATGCCGGAGTGCTGGCCCGGGTAGCCGGAGACGAGCAGGCGTTCATCGCCAGCACCGGCGACGCTCTGTATGACGTGAACCGGCGGGTTCTCGCCTCGATGCTCGTCACCAGGCGCGGCGCGTCGACGGTAACCGAGACCACGTTCACCGGCCGGATGCGCGCGCTGGTCGCCGAGCCGCGGCCCGAGACCGAGGAGGCGCGGAACCGGGAGATAAGGCACCGCCTCGTGCGCCGACTACTCGACGACCCGGTGCTCTATTACGCCGACCTCAGCGATGAGGAGCGGGCCTACCTGTCCGGCCAGCGCGGTCTGCTGCTGCGCCGACTCGCCGACGCCACGGGCTTCATCCCCGAGGTCCGGGCCGAAGGCATCGCACTGCTGGATCCCACGGGTGACGCGACCGACCTGGGCATGCCCGAAGAGGGCACCGACGGCCATGCGACGTTGCTCCTCGCCGAGTACCTGGCCGCGGCGCTGCGTGAGCGGCCAGGGACACCGGTGCGCGTCGCGGAACTGCATCAGCACGTCGCAGTGCTCGCCCGCCAGCACAAGCCGCACTGGCGGAAGGGGGCGGCTGATCCCGGTGCCGAGCGGGAGCTGACTGCTGGCGCGCTGCGCAGGCTGTCGGCCCTGAGCCTGATCCGGCGGGACGGCGATCAGGTCACCCCGCTTCCCGCCCTGGCCAGATACGGCTACGCGGACCCCACGATCACCGGGAGCCAGACGTGACAGATCAAGCCCAGGCCTACCCGGAGACGGCGGTCCCGGCGGCGCTACCGGTACCGCAGCGCTCGCGCTGGCAGCCGCTCCGGGCCGGGCTCGCCGACCTCTTTTACTACGACTACCAGGAGTTCTGGTTCTGCGATGGCAGGCTCATGCTGCGCGGCAATAACGGCACCGGCAAGTCAAAGGTGCTCGCGCTCACCCTGCCGTTCCTGCTCGACGCGGACCTCTCGCCGACACGGGTCGAGCCGGACGGCGACCGCGACAAGAAAATGGAGTGGAACCTCCTCCTTGGCGGGCGGTATGACGAGCGGCTCGGCTACACCTGGCTGGAGTTCGGCCGCCGTACCGAAAACGGCGAGCATGCCTATTTCACGATCGGATGTGGGCTGAAGGCAGTCAGCGGCCGTGGCATCGCCGACCGCTGGTACTTCACCACGTCGCAGCGCGTGGGCGCGGACCTGTACCTGATCGGCCCCGCCGGCACCGTGCTCACCCGCGACCGGCTGACGTCCGCGGTCGGTGAGTACGGCATGGTCACCCAGCGGGCGGAGTCCCACCGGCGGGCAGTGGACGAGCACTTGCTACACCTTGGTCCCGACCGGTACGCCTCGCTGGTCGATCTGCTCATCCAGCTCCGCCAGCCGCAGCTGTCCAGGCGCCCGGACGAGGGCAAGCTGTCCCGTGCCCTGTCGGAGGCGCTCGCCCCCGTCGACCAGTCGGTGATCGCGGACATCGCGACCGCGTTCCACGACCTCGAACAGCAGCGCGACGAACTGAGCGCGCTCAAGGAAACGCGGGGACATGTCGCCAGATTCGGCCAGCGCTACCAGCAGTATGCGCGGGTAGCATCGCGGCGGCAGGGCCGGGAGCTGCGCGCCGCCCAGTCCGCCTACGAGCAGGTGGGCCGCGACCTCAGTGGCATCAGGGATGAGATCGCGGCGGCCCACGCGGCCGAGATCCAGGCCGGTGACCGCCTCGATGCCGTCCGCGGCGAGCTGACCGAGGTCACCGCCATCCGTGAGGAACTAGCTGGCCGGCCAGAACTGGCCAGCCTGGAACATGCGCAGCGGCACGCCAGCACGACTGCCGCAACAGCCGCGCGGGACAAACAACAAGCAAATAACGCCGAACGAACTTGTGGCGACCGCGCTGTCAAGCACGAGTCAGCGCTCGGCGCAGCAGCCCGGACGCGCCAGCTTGTTGCGGATGCCACCGCGACGGCGCGGCAGGCGTCGGCGGAAGCAGGGATCGCCCGCGATCACGGCGCGCTGGCCGCGCCCCTCGGCCTGCCGGATGGCATCAGCGAATCACTGATCAGCGCGGCCGAGCAGGAGTTCGCGGGACTGGCCACTCGTCGTGAAGAAGCCGTGGCGCACGTGCTGGGGCTCGCCGAGAAGGCCGCCGCGGAAGAGCAGGAAGCGATTGCGGCCCGGACCCGGCTGGGCGAGCTGGAAGGTGAGCGGGACGACGCCGCCGAGGCCAGGCGGGCCGCGGAGGACGCGGTGGCCGTCACGGGCGCTGTCCTGGTTGAGGCTTGGCAGGCGTACGCCGCGCAGGGGCGCGAACTGGCCCTGCCGTACCCCGACGAGCTGGGCCTGGCCGGGTGGACCGAGACCCTCAACGGGCCGAACCCGGCCGAGACCGCCCTGCGGTCGGCGGCGGCCAGCGCCACCCAGGCGCTCGCGGCGGCGCATGCGCGGGCGGCGGCGCACGCCGAGGAAGCAGCCCAGGTGCTGAAGTCCCTGGAGGAAGAACGCCGCCGGCTCGAAGCGGGCGAGACCGTCAGGCCGCCGGCTCCGTACACCAGGAAGGAGGGGGCCCGCGACGGGCGGCCCGGCGCGCCGTTGTGGCAGCTCACCGACTTCACCGGCTCACTGGACGAGCGGCAGCGGGCTGGGCTGGAGGCGGCACTGGAGGCGTCCGGGCTGCTGGACGCGTGGGTTACGCCCGATGGCAGGCTCCTGGACGCCGACACTCACGATGTCGTGGTCACCGCGGTGGGGACGCCGGGCGACGGGAGACGCCCCGACGATCGGTCAGTGACCTCGGCCGGCTGGAGCCTCGCCGGGGCGGTGCGTCCTGTCATTGACGACGCCGACGCTTTGGCTAGTCATGTTTCGCCGGACACCGTGCAGGCCATCCTCATGGCGATAGGGCTTATCTTCAGCAACGAAGATCCGCGCGGTCCGGCTGCCCCCGGGAGCGGCCCGGCCCCGGACCACGCCACGTCCGTTACCTCCTTTGCCGTGCCCGCCGGGCGGGAAGAATCCGGTGGCACGGATGCGCCGGTCTGGGTGAGCCTGAGTGGCCAGTGGCGGGTGGGGCCGCTGCGTGGAACGTGGGCGAAGGCCGCCGCCGAGTATGTCGGGGCGAGTTCCCGTGAGCAGGCTAGGCGGCGCAGGCTCGCCGCCCTGGCGGGAGAGATCG
>WNFJ01439546.1_pt1 | contig 21745 bp, 22 predicted proteins | sample 5400461 | NCBI WGS metagenome assembly WNFJ01 (sample SAMN13153349, study PRJNA577476) | soil metagenome | isolation source: 115 cm saprolite on Douglas fir-dominated hillslope | place: USA:California | collected 2013-09-17
GTCGACGCCCCGCTTGAGCCGGGCGCGCGCTTCAACGTCGAACTCCAGTTGCTTCGCAGCCATGTGCTGTGTCCTCCCTCAGCGTCAGCCGAGCTTGGCAATGACGTCGGATTCCTTGATGAGGATGATTTCTTCGCCCTCGAGTTCCACCTGGGTGCCGCTGTATTTCCCGTAGACGACCCGGTCGCCGACTTTGAGCTCCATCGGGACCACTTCCCCCTTTTCCCGCCGCCCGGGCCCCACGGCGATCACCTCGCCCTGGATCGGCTTTTCCTTCGCGGTGTCGGGGATGTACAGCCCGCCCTTCATCGTTTCCGTCTCCTCGATCGGCCGAATCGCGACGCGATCGGCGAGCGGGAACAGCTTCAGCTTGGTCTTCGCAGCCGTTGCGGTTGCCATGGGCCTCTGCCTCCACCTCGGACGATGGTGCTAAGTTCTTGTCGCTCTATGGCGTTAGCACTCTAGACAGGTGAGTGCTAAAGCCGCCTCGCAAATCTCTCTCGGACAGCAGACGCTGTCAAGTGGGGGGAGCAAGCCGGCCCCGCGCGGCCTGGGCGGCCAGCGAATCGACGAGCGCCGCCGCGCGCGCGGCGGGCGTGGCGCCCAGGGAATCGAGCGGGGCCGCCACGGCGGCCACGATGGCGCCGGTCCGGGTATCGGCCAGCTCGACGTGCAGCCAGGTCAGCGCCGGGGGTGCCGTCTCCTGGAACGTGAACAGGAGCAGCGTGGCGGTGGCACCGCTGCCGCCGCGCACGCGGTCGCGCACCGTGAAGCCGCGGCGGCGCAGCCCCGCGGCCAGGGCGTGGGCGAGCGAGTCCTGGCCGGTGATGAGGATGTCGTAGCCGCGCATCGAGTCGGGAGACTCGTAGCGGCTCGCAGGGGCGCAGCCGATCGCGAGGCCCCACGCGACGGCCCAGAGGGCGGCCGAGCGGGCCCGCGCGACGAGCGACCGGTGACGGCTCACGGGATGACCCGGCGCGCCCCCACCCAGCGGTCCAGCCAGTAGACGCCTTCGGGGTCGGCCGGATCGAGCCGGGACAGTTTCACGCCCTGCGTGGCGCTGTGGATGAACTTCGCCTCGCCCACGTACATGCCGACGTGCGTGACCCCGGCCCCGGGATGGGCGGCGAAGAGCAGGATGTCCCCGGGCCGCAGTGCCTCGACGACGGGCGTGACTTCGGCACCCGCCTGCGCTTGGTCGCGGCTGCGGCGCGGCAGCCGGATGCCGTGCTGCGCGTAGGCGTACTGGATCAGGCCGGAGCAGTCGAACCCATTGTCGGCGGTGCCACCCCAGAGGTACGGCGTGCCGAGCGATTCCAGCGCCGTCTGCACCACGTCGGGGCCGGTTCCGCTGAACGTCGCCGCCGGCTCAGGGGGCAAGGCCAGCGCCGGCAGTGGCTCCCCCGCCCCGCGGCCGCGCCACCGCGGCTCTCCCGAGCGGCCCCCGCCCCGGCCGCCCCCGCCGAGCGTCACGCCCAGGGCGAGCGTCAGCCCGCGTTGCGCGCCGGGCGCCGCGCGCCAGAAGCCGCGGGGCCCGCGATCCTCCAGCCGATAGCGGAGCTCGGTCCCCAGGGCGAGCCAGCCGACCGGGCGCCACTCGAGCCCGCCGCCCACGCTCCACAGCGCCGCCAGTGCCTGCGTCGAGGTGTCGCTCGAGAGGCCGAGGCCCACGCCGGCGAGGGCGTAGGGGCCGAGCGGGGCGCGGCCGCGCCACGCCTGGAGCTCGTAGCTGAGGCCGTAGAAGGCGCGGTGGCGGCCCAACGAATCGTGCACCAGCACCGTGGCCCCGACCCCGTGGGTGAACACGCCGCCGAGCGGCGCGCTGGTGCGGAGCTCGTAGGTGGTGGCGCGATTCCCGTGGTACCAGCGACCCACGTGGAACTCGAGTCCACGGTCCCCGCCCTGGGCGGCGAGCGCCGTGGGGAGCAGCAGCAGCGGCGTGAGCCGCCGCGGGTCAGTCAGCCGCGGCAATGGCTCGCCGCTCTTCCGACGGGCGCGGCGCCATGTGGTGGGACAGGAGGTGCGGCACCCGGCGCATGAAGCGGACCCACACGGCGAGGGCGCTGAAGCCGCACAGTGCGGCGCCGAGCGCGGCGACGGCGAGCATGGTGAGCGGGTGGGTGAAGCGCGTGGCGAGGAGCGCCCCGAGCCACAGTCCGGCGTAGGAGGCCCCCCACGCCAAGACCGGCGTCAGGAGCCAGCCGCCGACCACGAGCAGGTGGGCGAGCCAGCGGGGCACCGTCGCCCCTCCCGCCTCAGCCCGGGCGGACGAGGGCGACGACCGCGAGCAGCGTCACGACCACCGTCCAGCCGAGCCCCGCCAGGACGGGGAGTGGTACGCCGAGCCCCAAGCCGCGGGCGAGGGTCACCGCCACCAAGGTCGCGACGACGACGGGGCCGGCCACGCGGCCCAGCGTCGCGGCGCCGCGCGCCGCCTGCCGCGCCGTCACGATGCCGCCCATCCAGGCGAGGAAGGTTCCGAGCATCCACCACACCGGCAGATACCACCAGGTACTGCCGCCGCCGATCGCGTCCCAGGTCCAGGGATACGCCTTGAACGGTCGCAGCACGACGATGTCGACGAGCGTGAACACGAGCGTGCCCACAAATCCGAGCGCCGCAGCCCCCGCAATGCCCTCAACGTCTCGCGCTCCGGCCCACTGCGCCGGCAAGAAGCTCACCGCCACGCCCGCGGCGAGCACGATCAACGTCTCGAGGCCTCCCGCGAGCCCGGCACGGTCGGCGAGCAGGCGCGACGCGGCGAGGAACAGCACGACCGCGAGCGCGCTGAGTCCGCCCAGCTGGGCGCCGCCCACCGTCACGGTGCGAACATCGGAGCGGTCGGCGTGGGTCGGTGACGGGGTGGCGGACATAGGAGGTCGGGGCTCCCGGCTCGAGGGGTTCACGCCGCGAAATCTACGTGGGCCGTCGGGGCGGGCCAACGGCCCCGGCACCTGGCGGCGCCGCCACCACCCGTGGCCGCGCGGCTCACCACCGCAGGCCGAGCGCGGTCGCCGCGATGCGGAGGCCGGTGAGTGTGAGATCGGGGTAGACCGACTCGATTTCGCGGACCAGCGGGACCACGAGGTTGGCGAGCCCGCCCGTGGCGATGACCTGCGGGGTCGCGCCATTGGGCCATTCGGCTTTGATGCGGCGCACGATGCCGTCGACGGCGTCCGCGGTGCCGAGCAGCACGCCGGCGCGGATCGCCTCCTCGGTGCGCCGCCCGATGACGCGGGTAGGCGGCGCGAGATCCGTGGCGGGGAGCTTCGCCGTGCCGCGGATCAAGGCGTCGGAGGCGGTGCGGATGCCGGGCATAATGACGCCGCCGAGGAACCGGCCATCGCCGGTGATGCAGTCGAACGTGGTGGCGGTGCCGAAATCGACGACGATCGTGTCGCGGTGAAACAGGTGCGCCGCGGCGAGCGTGTTGAGGAGGCGGTCGGCGCCAACCTGGAGTGGCTCCTCCACATCGAGGGTGATGGGGAGAGCGGAGCGCCCGTCCACTACGACCGGCGTCACGGTGGTGGCCCGCTCGACCGCCTCGCACAGCCCCTGCGTCACGGGCGGCACCACCGAGGCGACGATGGCCGCCCGCACCTCCTGGGTCGAGCGGCCCGCTTGAGCGAGGTAGGCCGTGAGGGTGGCGGCCCATTCGTCGGGGGTGCGCGAGGGCGTGGTCGTGAGGCGCCAGTGTGACTCCAGGCTGTCGCCTCGGAACAGGCCCACCTTGGTCTCGGTGTTGTTGATGTTCACCGCGAGCAGCATGCCGCGAAGATAGACGCTGGCTAGGGGGGCCGCTACGCGAGCTCGACGTGGCCCTCGCGCACGGCGAGCGTGCCGGCGGCCGACTCGACGAGCAGGGCGCCATCGGCGCGCAGTCCGCCGGCTCGACCCACGGCCGGCGCGCGGAGCTCGCGGCCGCGCAGCCAGTCGCGCGCCGTGAACGCGGCGCACTCGGGCTCCGTGAGCGCGGCGGCGCCCGCCGCGTGGCCGGCGAGGGCGGGCACCAGGCGGTCGAGCAGGTCGATGCGACGCACGCGGGGAAGCCAGTCGCGCAACGCCACGGCCCGTCGGGCCACGGCATCGGGGAGCGGGTTGGCCACATTCACCCCGACGCCGACGGCCAGCCACTGCAGCGTGTCGCCCTGCCACCGCGCCTCGCACAGGATGCCGCCGAGCTTGCGATCCCCGAGCAGCACGTCGTTCGGCCATTTCAGGCGGGTCGCCGGGCGACCGAGCAGCGCGTCGACCGCGTCGGCTAGTGCCAAGCCGGCGCGGATCGCCGCCGCGCCCGGCGCGGCGCTCGGCGGCCGCACGAGCAGGCCCAGCCAGACCCCACCGACGGGCGAGTGCCAGGTGCGCCCATCGCGGCCCCGCCCCGCCGTCTGCTCCTCGGCGACCACCGTGCTGCCGGGCGGCGCGCCGGCGGCGCCCAACTGGTGCACCGCATCGAGCGTGGAGCCGAGGGTGCGGAAGCAATCGCAGCGCGGCACGCCCCAGCGTCGGGCCAACCCGGCGGCCGCGACCCCGTCGAGCGTCGTCATGCGACCCGTCCGGCCACGAGCGCCACGAGTCCGACGAGCATCGCGCCCTTGAGCATCACGCTCGCGCCGTCGGTCCGTCCCAGGGCGAGCCAGCCGGCGACCCCGAGCAGCGCGAGCTGGGGGAGGAGCGCGACCAGGAAATAGGCGCGGCCGTAGTGCGCCCACGCGGGCAGCACCACGGAGAGCGGCACGAAGCCGACGGCGAGCCCGGCGGCCGCGCGTTGGGCGGGCCGGGTGCCGAGCACGAGCGGCAGCGTCCGCCGCCCCAGGGCTCGGTCCCCCGACGCGTCGTCGATGTCCTTCACGATCTCGCGCACCAGGTGGAGCCACGCCGCGAGCGTCCATGGCACGAGTCCGGCCGCGCCGCGATCGGCGGCAACGGCCCCGTACAGCGGGGGCAGCCCCGCGACGAGGGCGACCGCCAGGTTCCCCGGTAGGCCGCGCCGTTTCAGGAGCGGTGAGTAGGCGATCATCACGACGAGCGCGCCCAGTCCGATCAGCACCGCCGTGCCGCTCACGAGCGCGGCGGCCGCAAGCCCGCCGAGCGCGCCTCCGACGAGCAGCAAGTGCGCCGTTCCCGGCGCGACGCGGCCGGCGGCAAGGGGTCGCTCCTCGGGTCGCCGGTTCAGGCGGTCGGCCGGCGCGTCCCACAGATCGTTGACGACATTCCCCGCCGCGGCGAAGCCCGCCGCGGCGAGCGCGGCCAGCGCGAGCACGTGGGGCGTGGTGAGGTGGCCCAGGGCGATCCAGCCACCGGCCAAGACGCCCGCCGCGGCGATGAGCAGGTTGGGCGCGCGCACCAGCCGCAGCAGGTCACGCACGCAGCGTCTCTTCGTACAGTGCCTCGTAGCGAGGCACCACGCGCTCGGCGGAGAACTCGCGTGCCCGCGCTGCCGCCGCCGCGCGCAGGCGCGCGTGCAGCGCGGCGTCCCCCAGGACCGCGAGCGCCCGGTCGGCGAACTCCTCGACGGCGCCGACCGGGAGCAAATAGCCGGTCTCACCCTCCACGACCACTTCCGGGAGGCCGCCCGTGCGGGTCGCCAGCACGGGGACGCCGCACGCCATCGCCTCGAGCCCGGACAAGCCGAACGACTCCATCTGCGACGGCAAGAGGAAGAGATCGCTGCCGCGCAGCAGGTCCGCGACGCGGTCCACCTTTCCGGGGAACCGCACGTCGGCACGCAGACCCAGCCGATCCGCTTCCTGTTCGGCGGCGTCGCGATCCGGCCCGTCCCCCACCAGCACCAGGGTCGCGGGCGTCGCGCGGCGCACGCGGGCGAAGATCCGCACCACGTCCACCACGCGCTTCACCGGCCGGAAGTTCGACACGTGGATCAGGATCTTGTGGTCGGCCGGGGCGAGCGCGCGGCGGCAGCTGCCGTCGCTGGCCGGGAAGAAATCCGCCGTGGAGACGAAGTTCGGGATCACCCGCACGTCGCAGCCGTCGCACCCGAAGGCTCGGTACGTCTCATCCCGCAGGAAGGCGGAGACGGCGGTTACCGCGTCCGACCGCTCGATCGAGAACTTGGTGATCGTGAAATAGGACGGGTCCTGGCCCACCAGCGTGATGTCGGTGCCGTGGAGCGTGGTCACGACCTTCAAGTCGCGCTGGGCCTTGAGCATTTGTTTCGCGAGCCACGCAGTGGCGGCGTGGGGAATCGCGTAATGGGCGTGCATCAGCTCCAGGCCCTCGCGCAGGGCCACCTCGTGCTGCTTCACCGCCAGGGCGAGGGCGTAGGGCGAGTGCTCGAACAGCGGATAATCGACGGGCACGACCTCGTGGAACGTCACCCGTTCGACGTAGCCGCCGCGCAGCCGGAACGGGCTGGCGTAGGAGATGATGTGGATCTCGTGGCCACGGCGCGCCAACTCGAGCCCGAGCTCGGTGGCGACCGCGCCCGAGCCGCCGTAGGTCGGATAGCAGGTGATGCCGACGCGCATCAGGCCGGCGCGGCGCGCGGGGCGCGCGGCAGGCGCGGCGCGGCCGGCGCCGTGACGGCGCGCCAGCGCGCGGCGATGACCCGCGCCAGGGTCTCTGGGGCCTCCACGGCGTCCACCGTCCACACCTCCGGCGCCGCGCCGGCCGAAGCGGCCGGGCGCAACTGGTGACGGATCCACGTCTCCTGCCGCTTCGCGTAGCGCCGGGTGGCGACGACGATCGCGTCGCGCAAGGCGGGGGCGGCGAGGCGCCCCTCGAACAGGGCGACCACCTCGCGGTAGCCCACCCCGTCGAGCCCCGCCGCGCGGGGTGGGACGCCCTGCGCCAGGATCCCGCGCACTTCGGCGACGAGCCCCGCGGCGAGCATGCGATCGACCCGGGCCGCGATGCGGCGGTGCAGCACGTCGCGCGGCAAGGTGAGCTGAATGTACCACGGCTGCATCGCGCCCGTAGCGCGCGCGTGTTGCTGCCACCAACCGAGCGCGCGGCCGGTGAGGAGCGCGACCTCGATGGCGCGGGCGGCGCGCTGACGGCCGCCACCGGCGAAGCGCCGATCGAGCCGCGCCGCCCAGTGTGCCAGCCGACTCGGTGGCAGTTGCGCCGCCCAGGCCCTGAGCCGCTCGCGCCGTGCCGCGTCGAGCGCCGGCTCGTGGAACAACCCGTCGGCCAAGGCCCGGATATAGAAGCCCGTGCCACCGACGACCACGGGCTGGCGGCCGGCGGCGCGGATCGCGGCGAGCCAGCCGGCGGCGTCCAGCGCGAACCGGCCGGCGCTGTAGCGCTCGCCGGGCGCCACGACATCGAGGCCCACGTGCGGCACGCGGGCCAACACGTCGCGCTCAGGCTTCGCGGTGCCGATGTCGAGCCCGCGATAGGCCTGACGCGCATCCGCCGAGATGACGGTGAGCGGCTCGAGGGCGGCCCAAGCGGCGGCGACGGCGGTCTTGCCGATCGCGGTGGGGCCGATCAGCACGGGGGTCAGGAGGCGGGGGTCAGCTGCGGCCAAATCTCCGCTCCAGCTCGTCCTTGGGCAGCTGGACGATGGTCGGTCGGCCGTGCACGTCATGGGCCGGCAGCGACGTGGCGAGCAGCCGGGCGACGAGTTCCCGGATCTCTTCGGGCTCGAGGTGTTGGCCCGCTTTGATGGCGGCGCGGCACGCGAACGTCGCGGCGAAGCGCTCCAGCCGATTGGCCCGGCCGCCGAAGCGGCCGCCGGCGAGATCGGCCACGAGTTCCTGAAGGCACCGCGCGGCGTCGAAGCGCGGATGCGGGTTGGGGGCGGTGTGGACGACCACGGTGCGCCCGGCGAACGGGGCCACCTCGTAGCCGATGCGCCGCAACAGCTCGCGGTGCGTCTCGAGCGCCTCGAGCTCAGGCGCGGCGAACTCGAGGGTGAGCGGCAGCAGGAGCCGCTGGGCCGGGGCACCGTCGCCAGAGAGCTGGGCGAGCACGCCCTCATAGAGCACCCGCTCGTGCGCCGAGTGCTGGTCCACGATGGCGACGCCGACGGCGCTCTGGAACAAGAGGTAGGTGTCAAACACCTGGAGGACAAGGGGGCGCGCGCCGGGTTCGCCACCTCGAGACGCCGCCGCGAACAGCTCCCCGGTGGTGACAGGGGACGGGATCGCGATCCCGTTCGATCCATCCGCGCCGCCCGGGCCGCCCGCACCGGCCGCGCCGCCGAGCGCCGCCTCGCGCACGCGCTGGAGCGGGGCAGCGGCGGCGAGGGGACCGAGCGCCCGTCGCACGGCCACCGCGACGACCTGCTCCACGAAGAACTTCTCGCGGAACCGCACCTCGAGTTTGGCCGGGTGCACGTTCACGTCGACGGCGTCACCCGGGAGGTCGAGGCAGAGGATGAGCGAGGGCCGATCGCCCGGGGCGATGGTGGAGCGGTAGCCCGCCTCCGCCGCGCGGAGGAGGAACGGGTCACGGATCGGTCGCCCTCGCACGCACACGTAGCCTTTGCGGCCGGTGGGCTTGGCCTGCGCGGGCCGCTGCGCGAACCCCTGGATCTCGAGCGCACCCTCGCGGTGCGCAATAGGCAGGAGGGTATCGGCGAGGGCCGGGCCCCAGAGTCCCCGGATGCGCTCCAGCAAGCTCGCGGCGGGCGGCAGCTCGAGCAGGACACGGTCGTCGCTCGAGAGGCTAAAGGCGACGTCGGGGCGTGCCAGGGCGAGCACGGTGAGCGCTTCGACCACGGCCCGCGTCTCGCTCGCCTGCGCGCGTAAGAACTTGCGGCGTGCTGGCGTATTGAAGAACAGCGCGCGCACGGTGACCGTACTGCCGCGCTGCCGCACCGCGTCGCGGACGTCCTCGCGCTTGCCGCCCACGGCGCGGAGCGCCGTCCCGCTCACGCCGTCGGGTGACGTTTCCAACTCGAAGCGGGACACCGAGGCGATGGCCGGGAGCGCCTCACCGCGGAACCCAAAGGTGGCGACGCCGATCAGCTCGCTGGCATCGCGGATCTTGCTGGTCGCATGGCGCGCCAGGGCCAGCACGGCGTCGGCGGGGCTCATGCCCGCGCCGTCGTCGCTGACGCGAATCAGGCTCTTGCCGCCGTCCTCGATGGCGACGCGCACGGTGCGGGCCCCCGCATCAAGCGCGTTCTCGACCAGCTCTTTGACGACCGAGGCCGGGCGCTCGACCACCTCGCCCGCGGCGATCTGGTCCGCGACCGCGGGCGGCAGCACGGCGATGCGGTCGGTCACGGGCGCACGACTTCTGAGGCGAGCAGCCAGCCCTCGATCCCGTCGCCGCGGCGCACCTCGAGCCAAGGGCCGCGCGTCCGTTCCACGAGCAGCGCGGCGCCCGCGGCGACGCTGGTCGACGCGCTCGCGCTCCCGTAGGGCGCCACGCGGACCGGTGTCCCGGGGGCGAGCACGATGGCGATGGGTCGGACGCGGCGCCCCCACGCAGCGCCCAGGAACGCGCCGCTCGCCCCGAGAAGGAGAGCGAGCACCGTGACCACGGTGCGGCGCGTGCCGACGGCGACCGCCCCCCACACCACGATCCACAGGACCGCCGTGACGAGGGCCCATTCTTGCGGCGTCGCGAGGTCGGCGGCGACGAGCGACTCGCTCGCCGCATCGGGCGTCGGCAGCAGCTCCCGCGCGTGCCGGATCACGCGATCGCGCGGCGCGAGCCGCAGGGCCACGGCCCACGCGGCGCTCGCCTTGCCGTCGGCGCCCGCGCGATAGAGGGTGGCGCCGAGGTTGTACCAGTGCGCGGGTACACGCGGCTCCGCCGTCGCGCGAGCGGCGAAGGAGTCGGCTGCCGCCCGCAGCGCCCCCGCCTCGTACAGGGCCTCGGCGCTCGGCGCCTGCGCCTCGCCCGGGCGCGGCATCAGGGCGAGCGCCACGAGCCCCAGTGTCGCCCCGATGCGGCGCCGCCGTCCCGGCGCCTCCGCGCCGAGCACCCGCAGCACCTTCTCGAGCTCGGCGGCGAGGTCCGCCGCATCGCCCCGCCCGCGCGGCCCGTAGCGCGCCGCACGCAGGCGATCCCGCAGCCGCATAATGTGATCGGCCACTGCGCTTTCCAGCCCCGCGGCTCGCAGCGCCCGGGCCAGGCCATCGCCATCGCGTGCCGCCGCGTCGGGGACGTGGCTCGCCAGCACAGAGTAAAACTGCCGTTCCAGTCGCCCGAGCCGCGTCCCCGCGGGCGCGCCCGGCGCGGCGACGGCCGGGGGGGCGAGCGACTGCGCGGCCGCGACCCCATTATCTCCGAGCAGGTCGGGCGTGGCGGCGCGGCGTCGCCACCGCCACGCGAGCAGGGGCGGGCCGAGGAGCAGGACGAGCCAGCCCCAGGGTTGGAGGGCGCGCGCCAGCGCGTCGCCCCACGCCGGATCGCGGTCGCTGAGCAGCGGCGGCAGGGCGCGGGCCGGGCGCGGCTCGAGTCCCGGCGCCACGGCGAGCCCGCGCGCGGCCGAGCTCGCCACGGCGTAGGCGCCGGCGCTGATGTCGTAATAGGGGTAGCGCGTGGCGGACAGCAGGAACGCCCCGGCGGAGTCGGCCACCACGAGGTAGTGGAAGGTCTTGATGCCCGCGATGCGGCCATCGGGGGCGTCGATGCGCAGCGCCATCGCGCCGGGGTAGGCGCGCAGCCCCGCCGGCCAGCCGAGGGCGGGCTCCGGCCACAGCGCCACGTTGCCAACGCCCGACAATCGCGCCGTCACGTCGATCGGCTCCCCCACCCGGCCGGCCGGCGGGTCCACGGCGATCTCGAGACCGAGTCCGTGCGCCACGACGCGCTCGTCCCCGGCGGCCGGCGCCGCGGCCGGCAGTGGCAGCACGGTGACGGGAACCGAGTCGCTCCGCAGCGAGTAGCGGTCCTCGCGGCTGAAGAAGGAGAACGTGACGGGGACGGCGTACTCGACCGCGACGGGTGGGATGACGAGGCGACCGGGGGCCAGCGGGAACACCGCCTGGTGCGCCGCAAACAGATCCATCCAGCGTCCCCGCACCAAGCGCGACGCCGCGACGTCGCTCGGGGCGGCGCCGGGGTAGGCCCACACCCCTTCCGGCGTCTGCAGCGTGATGATGGGGGGACGGCGCAGCCGGGCGCGCAGTTCGCGCGGGAACCACGCGGCGGCGATGACGTCGAGCTGCTGGCCCACGAGCGCCGAGTCGCCCGGAATGATCACCGTCAGCTCGACACGATCGTTGCGCCCGGGCGGGCGGGCGCCCTCGAGTAGGCCGCGGGCGATGGGGGAGAGCGCCGTCGTGAGCGTCGTGGCCGCGCTGTCGACGGTCACGAGGATCGGCGCGGTCGCGACTTCGCGGTCGCCTTGCCGTACCCGCACCGGCCCGATGGCGAGTGCGCCGGGGCGCCCCGCCCGCAACTCGAGCTCGCGGGTGGTGAGGCGCACCGGTCCATCGAGCCCCGCGATCGTGACGGCCGTGACCTCGTGCGAGCCCACGATCGCGAACCCCGTCAGGGCCGGCAGGACGACGCGGAGCGGCTCCGCCGAGCGGGTGCGGGCCCGGATCGTGAGCAGCAGCGCTTCCCCCGCCGCGAGCCGGGCGTGGTCCACCTGGGCCGTGACGTCGGGTGGCGGCCCCTGCAGCGCCAGGAGTAGCAGCAGCGGCGTGTTCACCAGTCCTTCACTCCGGGCTCCGCCGTGCGGCGCTGCAGGGCGCTACGGTCGCGTCGCGCCGTCAGCTCCTGCTGCCCGAGCGAGCGGAGGATCTGCTCCGCTTGCGCCGGACTCAAGCTCCCGGCCACGGGGCCGCCGGCGGCGGGCGGCGCGGGGGCCTCGCCGCCTCCGCCCGAGGGGGGCGGCGGGTGGGGGTTATGGCTGCTGCCGCCGCGCCGTCGTACCGCGAGCTCCAAGTTCCATTTGGCTGCGAGGTTGTCGGGCTCGAGCAGCAAGGCTTCGCGATACGCGCGCTCGGCGTCGCTCAGGTAGGCGCCGCGGTTCGCGGTGTCGCGGGCGGCGAGGTGCAACGCGAGGAGCCCCAGGTTGTAGAGCGCCCGAAACCGCAGCTCGGGATCGAGCGAGGCGGCGGCGTGGGACAAGTCGGCTTGCGCCGTGGCGACATCCACCGCGGCGAGCGCCGCGCTCCCCGCGTTGTACCACGCGGTGTCGTTATGGGGGTGGCGGGCGAGTTCGGCCACATAAGCGGCGCGCGCGGCCGCCACGTCGCGCCGGTCCCAGGCTCGCTCCGCCGGCGAGCGGGGGTGCGCCGGCGCTTGGGCCACACCGCCTGTCGCCACGCAGCACAGCGCCAGGCCGACCAGCGCGGCGGTGCGGCGCGTCGCGGCCTGGGCCGTGAGCAGGACGACCGCCAACATGAGCGGCAGCCAGGCACGCGGGCGTCCCCGCTCGGTGCGGGTCTCGCTCGCTCGGGCGCGGCGAAACGAGGCCACCAAGGCGCGTACGGCGCCGGCTTGGTCCGGGAGGTCGGCGGCGACGAGCGTGCCCTGCGCGGCATCCGCGGCCGCGCCGAGGACGTCGTCGCGTCGCCAGGTCTCGATCACGTGGCCGGCCTCGTCCTTCTGCCAACCCACCAGCACGCCGCGGTCGTCGCGCAGCGGGATGTGGGCCGGCATGCGGCCCCCCTCGGCCACGAGGATCAGCCGGTCCCCGCTGGCGCGGAGGCGCTCGGCCTGGGTCACGATGGCGGAGAGCGAGTCATGCGCCTCGCCGTCGGTGAAGACCACCAGCACGCGGTCGGCCAGGTCGGAGCCCGCGGCGAGCAGCTCGCGCCCCTGGCGCAGCGGGGGCGCGAGCGCGGTGCCACCCTCGGAGGCGACGTCGGGATCGAGCGCGTCGAGATACAGGGCGAGCGCCGAGCCGTCGACCGACAGGGGCGAGAGGATGTGACTCGAGCCCGCAAAGGCGACGAGCCCCAAGCGGTCGCCGTCCAGGTCTTGGACGAGGCGGCGGGCTTCGCGCACCGCGCGATCCAAGCGGCTGGGGCTCGCGTCCTCCGCGAGCATGGAGCGCGAGATGTCGATGGCGATGATGAGGGAGAGGCTGCGCGTTGCGGTGATAGTCTGCTCTTCCCCCCAGCGTGGGCCGGCCAGCGCCACCACGCCGAGGAAGGCGGCCATGGAAAGGGTGGTGGGACCCAGCCGGCCCGCCGCGAGCGCGCGGCGGACCGTTTCCTCCGACCACAGCGCCGCGCGTCGGATGCGCGCCCGCCGGGCCCACGCCGCCGCGAACCATGTGGCGCCGCCGACCGCGGGTGCGAGCGCGAGCACGACCGGGGCATCGAAGCTCATCACGGCACCCGGATCGCCAAAGTCGCGGCGAGCACGATCTCGAGCGCCAAGGCCAGGAGTCCCAGGGCGAGCGGCGCGCGATACGCCTCGTCGAAGCGCCGGTGGACCATCTCCTCGACGGGGGTTTTCTCGAGCCGGTTGATGTCCTCGAACACGTGCCGCAGCGACTCCGAGTCGGTCGCGCGATAGTAGCGCCCGCCCGTCATGGTCGCGATATCCGTCAGCAGCTTCTCATCGATCTCGACCGGCAGCTCCTCGTAGCGCAGGCCTTCGACGCCCTGGCTCGTCGGGACCGGGGCTTCGCCCCGGGTCCCCACGCCGATCGTGTAGATCCGAATGCCGAACGTGCTGGCTACCTGGGCTGCCGTGCGGGGATCCACCGTGCCGCGGTTGTTGACGCCGTCGGTGAGCAGCACGATCACCTTACTCTTCCCCGGGGCGCGGCGCAGTCGGTTCGCCGCCGTGCCGATCGCAGTCCCGATCGCCGTGCCGTCTTCGATGATACCCACGCGGAGCTCCCGCAGCGCGCGCTCGAGGACCGCGTAGTCGGTGGTGAGTGGCACCTGGGTGAGCGCCTGAGCGGCGAACGCCACGAGGCCGATCCGATCGGCGTGGCGCGCCCGCACGAATTCGATGGCCGTTTGCTTGGCAACGTCGATGCGGTTGGCGGGGGCGAAGTCCTCGGACAGCATGCTGCTGGACAGGTCCACGCACAACACGATGGAAATCCCCTCGCTCCGCGTCGGGGTGCGGGCCGCCCCGACCCGGGGCCCGGCGGCGGCGACGATCCAAGCGCCGAGGCACACGCTGCGTAAGGTGACCGGCAGTCGCGCGATCCAGAGGCGCTCCCCAGCGCCGACGGCGGGGCGCACATCGCTCATGCGGGTGCCGCGCAGGCGCCCCAGGCGGCGGCCGCGCAGCCACCACCACAGGGGCAGCAGGGCGAGGCCGAGCAGCAGGAGCGGCCGAGCGAAACTCACGGCGCGAGGTCCCGCGCCAGCCGGCGCGCCATGGTGCCGAGCGCGATGACGTCGCTGCCCTGGGCGGGCGCGAAGGCGGCGCGCTCGAGCTGCTCCAGCACTTCACGCACCTCGCGCAACGGGGCGCTCGGGCGGGCGTGTTCCAGGACGGCCAGGCACTCGGCCGTGCTCAGCGCCGGGTGCGCGGCGGGGACCGCGCGGGCGAGCGCCGCTCGCAGCCGCCAGGTGGCTCGGGCGGCGACGGCCTTCGGCTCCCCCGCCGCGAGCCACCGGGCGTCGGGCACTTCCGATTCCGGCGGAGGCGACGCGGGCGGCGCGCTCGGCGATGGCGCGCGGCGGCGCCACCCGATCCCGGCGGCGAGGAGGGCGAGCGCAAGGCTCAGCGCCGCCACGGGGGGGAGCGGGTTGCGGCGCGCCCGCCTGAGCGGTGTGAGCTGGCCTTGGGGCTCGGGGTGCGCCACGGTGTCGGGAAGGACGCTTGCCACGGCAATGCTGGCCACCCCACCGGCGCTCGAATCGGCGCGTCCGTCGGGCGCCAGCCGCCAGACGGCAGGCAACTCGACCCGGTGGATGCCGGGAACCCAGGCCACCACGGGAACGCGCATGCGCCACCCCGTCGCGGTCCGCTCGACGATCGGATCCCCGAGCGGCTCGATCGCCTCGGTGGCGATGAACTTCCCCACCCGTAGCCGCCAGCCGCTGGGAAGCGCGATGTCGCGTGCCAGCCAGATCGTATCCCCGACGGTGGGCCGGGCGAGGCTCGTCACGGCAGGGGTGCCCTGCCCCGCGGCGAGCCGCCATGCCGCCGCCCCGATCAGCAGTCCGCGGCCGCCGGCCCGCATCGCTACCGCTTCAGGCGTCGCGCCCGCTCGGCGAACGCGCGGCGCAGCAGCGGACCGTATGGCACGCTGGTCCGCAGGGCCACCCGGTCGACGCCCGCCTGGATCAGTTTGCGCGTGCGCTCTTGCAGGTGGCGCGCGGCGGCGACGCGCACCCGCGTGCGAGTGGGCCCGTGGCTCGTGTCGACCAAGACGCGGCCGCCCGTCTCGGCGTCCTCCATATCCACCCATCCCGCGTCGGGGAGATCGAGCTCGCGGGGATCGTCGAGCGTGATCGCCACCACGTCGTGGCGGGCCGCGAGCCGGGCCAGCGGCTCCTCCCATCCCTCGGCCCGGAAATCCGACAGGACGACGACGATCGCGTGGTGGCGCAGCAGCTTCGCCGCATAGAGCAGGGCCTCACCGAGGCTGGTTCCCTGCCCGCGGGGGGTGAAGGCGACGAGATCGCGGATCAGCCGCAGGGCGTGGGGGCGGCCCTTGGCGGGGCGCAGCACGAACTCGACCGTGTCCGCGAACATGAGCGCGCCCACGCGGTCATTGTGGCGCGCCGCGGCGAGCGCCAGGACGGCGGACACCTCGACGGCGAGCGCCGCCTTGGTGGCCGGGCGCCCGAAGTGGCACGATCCCGACTGGTCCACAACGAGGAGCAGGGTGATCTCGCGCTCCTCATGGAAGGTCTTCACGAAGGGGTGGCCCATGCGTGCCGACACGTTCCAATCGATGGCGCGGAAATCGTCGCCCTGCTGGTAGGCGCGGACCTCCGCGAACTCGATCCCCTGGCCGCGAAACACGGAGCGGTATTCGCCCGTGAACAGCGAGTTCACGAGGGCGCGGGTGCGCAGCTCGATCCCCTTGACCTGGCGCAGCACTTCGGGAGTGACGCTGCGTCGGCGAGCGCGGAGCGGGGACGCCTGCGGGCGGCGGCGGTCTCGGCCCTCGTATCTCACGGCACGCCCACGGCCTCCAGGATCTTGGCGATCACGCGGTCGGCATCCATGTCCTCCGCCTCGGCTTCGAAGGTGAGGAGCACGCGGTGCCGCAGCACGTCGAAGGCCATCGCCTTGACGTCCTCGGGCACCACGTAGGCGCGACCGCGCAGATAGGCGTGCGCTCGCGCCGCCTGTGCGAGGTAGATCGACGCTCGCGGCGAAGCGCCGAACGCGATGAGCGCCTTGAGCTCGGGGAGGCCGACCCCCTGCGGCTCCCGCGTCCCCCGCACGATGTCGACGATGTAGTCGACGACTTTCTGGTCCATGAACAGCTCGGCGATGGCGCTGCGCGCCGCGAGCAAGTCGTCCGCCTCGGCGACCCGTTGCACCTCGATCGGGCGCCCCGACGCCATGCGGGCGACGATCTCTTTCTCGCCGTCGCGTGTCGGATAGCTCACCCGGACCTTCAACATGAAGCGGTCCAGCTGCGCCTCGGGCAGCGGGTAGGTGCCCTCCTGCTCGATGGGATTTTGCGTCGCGAGCACGAGGAACGGCTCGCCCAAGTAGAACGTCTCGCCGCCGATCGTCACCTGCTTCTCCTGCATCGCCTCGAGCAGCGCCGACTGGACCTTGGCGGGCGCGCGGTTGATCTCGTCGGCGAGCACCAGGTTGGCGAAAAGCGGTCCCTTCTTGGGGTAGAACTCCTGCGTGCGCTGGTCGAACACCATGGTGCCGATCACGTCCGCCGGCAGCAGGTCCGGGGTGAACTGAATGCGCGAGAAGGCGATCCGCAGGCATTCGGCGACGGTGCGGACAGCGAGCGTCTTGGCGAGGCCGGGGACGCCTTCGAGCAGGATGTGGCCCCCGGTGAGCAGGCCTACCAGCAGGCGTTCCACCATCAGCTCCTGGGCCACCACGCGCTTCGCCACTTCGCGGGTGATCGCCTGTGCCAGCGCCGCATCGCCCGACTTCACGGTTCGCGTCGTCATTTCAGCGCCGCCTCCGCCGCTTTGCGCACAGCCGGCTCCTTGTCTTTGCTGTAGAGTTCGAGTAGGCCCCGGGCTTCGGGCCGCGTGATATGGCGCAGCGCGTCGACTGCCGCCGCCCGCACCGTCGCGCTGCGGCGGCTCATCACGCCGCCGGGCTCGGCGTATTTGGCGAGCACGTCGAGTGCTTCCTTGGCCCCCAGGCGGCCGATGGCCCGCAGCAACTCCGCCTGTACCCCTTCGTCGGCTTCCTGGTCCAACCGGCGGATCAGCACGGTAGAGGAGGCGGCGTCCCCGCCCGCCGCCACGGCGCGGGCAGCCGCCATGCGGACCGCGACGCTCTCGTCCTTGAGCGCCGGCATGGCGGGCCGCGCGATCTCGCGACCGCCGGCTTCGGCGAGGCCCCCGAGCGCCGCCTCCCGCACGAACTCGGAGGCGTGGCGCAGCAGTGGCAGCAGCAGCGTGACGGCCTGCGGACTCCCGGTGAGCCCCATGAACTCCGCCGCCGCCGCGACGACTTGGGGATCGGCGTCGGCAAGCTTCCCCTGCAACGGCTCGACCGCGCGGTCGGCTGCCGCCCGAACCGTCGCCCGATAGGGCGCCCGGCGATCGAGCGGGGTGGCCAGGAAGGCTTCGAGCACGAGCGGCATGGAAATCGATGCCAGGGCGCCGACCGCCGAAACGAGCGCTTCGCGTTCCTCGGGCGGCACGCGCGACTGGGCCAGTCGCTCGACCATCCGCGAGACCAGAGCGCGATCGGAAAGCGCGACGGCGGCGCGGTCGATCGCCGCGAGAAGGGTGGGGTCGCGGGCCTTGGGCAGTACGCGGTCGAGCCCCGCGATCGCCTCCGCCACCATCGTGACGTTGCGTTGGGCCAGGAGCGCGGGCGCGACCGCAGCGAGCTGCTCGACGGCGAGGCCGAGCTCCTCTGGGGCACCGCCGGCCTGGAGCGCGCTCAAGGCCCGTTTCGCCACGACATCGGCCGGGAGCACGTCGGGTCGCAACACCACGGGGGGCGGCGGCCCCGCGCCGGCCTCCGCCGGGCCCAGCGGCGGGACCAGCGCCGGAGCGCCGCGGGCCGGCGTCGGGGTGCGCAGACGCTCGAGCCGGGCCGATGTCCGGCGGCCGAGCCCCAAGACGACGCTCCCGAGCCCGGAGTCGTCGGGCGCGAGGGTGCCGGTGGCGACGTGGAACAGCGCCAGCAGGTTGTCGGCGGTGACGCCAGGATTGACCGTGACGGCGCGGATGCCGCGCGCGTACAGGAGGCCCGCCAGCTCGGCGATCTGCGAGTTGCGCGGCAGCAGATGTTGGCCGTGCCAGTGCAGCCCGGTCGCGCCGACCTTCCATTCGACGGTGCCGAGGCCGGCGAGCGGCGGCAGCGCTTCGGCCACCTGTCGCAGCGCTTCCGCGACCGCCGGGTGCGTCGGCGGATAGAGGCGCGTCAGGCGGAACATCGTGCCGATGGCACCGAGGGCGCGGTCGACCCCTGTGGTATCGGCTGGCATGGGCTTAGCGCTTGATCCGCTCCCCTCGGTCTTCGTAGCGGAACACCCAAGTGGCAAAGCGGGCCGGCTCGATGGGATCGTCGGCCCCGATGGCCGTCCAATCGACGTCGCTCCCCGATTCCGGGGCGCGAGCCTGGCGTCGCTCGGCCTGCCCCACCATCTCCTGGGCGCGCTTGACCCACAGCCCAAACTGCGCCGGTCGCAGGTCCACCCAGCCCCGGGGCGCCGCCGCGCCGCGATCGCCGTCGTCGCCCGGGACGATCACCAGGCTGCCGCGATAGAGCCGTGCGCCGTCGGGGCAGAGGATCGGGATGCCTACCGAGAGAATATGGCTGCGCAGCGCCGCGTCGCGCGTCACCAGGGCATGCGCTTCCGTCGCGAGCTGCGGCGCCGGGGAGGCGCTGAGCGCCCGCACGCTGGGGCGCAGCAGCGCGCAGAGGTGCGACTCCCACAGCAGTTTGGTGAGACGCGGCGGTCCCAGCATCTCGTAGGCGACGTGACGCGTCTTGGTGTCCTGCTCGAGCGCGCGCAGGCGCTCGACGGCGTAGGCCCGCAGCATGGCCGCGCGGTAGGTGGGGCCGGCCGTCGCGGCGTCGAAGGCCGCGACGATATCCTTGCCGGTGGAGCGGCCTTCCAGCTCCATCAGCACGTAATCCGCGATCTCTTCGGGGGTAATGAACTCCATCTGCCCGAGCGCGGTCACGGTCTCGAACTCGTCGCGTGAGAACAGGCCGTTCTCGCCGACGTCGATAAAGACGCCTTCGAGCGGCTTCCCGAGATCGCACCACGGGTGCGCGTCGGGGCGGAACGCCTGGGCCAGGGGCACGGGCCGCGGGCAATCGACGAGGGGGATCGGCTTTCCTTTGCGGCGGATCGGCCCGAACCCGATCTCGCGCCACGCGATGGCCGCGGTCGGCTTGATTTCCACGGTGGCGGGCGCGCCCGGCGTGCGGCCGAGAAGAAACAACAGGAGGGACTGCGCGCCCGCCACCGCCGCCTTAGCCAGGAGCGTCCGGCTGGGGCGCTCCTCGGAGTGCGTGTAGGGGATGTTAAACCCCAACCCCCCCGTGCCGCTCGTCCCAATCTTCAGGTACGCCTTCGTTTCGGCGCGCCGCAGCGCCTCGACCAAGATTTGCACGTGCCGGATCAAGAGCGGCGTCGGGAGCACGAGCAGGTGCTGCTCAACCGCGGCGCGGTCGAGCCCGCCGTCGCTCGCCCGCGCCAACAAATCGCGGGCACTCTGCACGACGTCCTGGTAAGCGAACGCGGTCGCCGTGTTGATGCTGTCGACCACGGCGTCGGCGCGATACTTCATGAGGAGCTGGTAGAGGAAGGAGCGCTCGAGGATGTCGCCGGTCAGCTCGTCCAGCACATCGTGCAGTAACAGCGCCCGGTGCCGCGCCTCGCGCATCACGGCGCCGCGCTCTAAGCGCGCCAGGCTCGCCGGCATGAAGACGTTGCCCCACTCCAGGGCGAGGGTGGTGCGGCCGCGGTAGGGCTCGAGCGCCTGCGCCGTCGCCTTCACCTCGTCTTCGAACAGCGCCACGAGTACGAGCCGCCGGGGTGCGGCCGCGAGCAGGCGGCGGGCCACGGCGTGTCCCACGAGCCCGCTCCCGCCCAAGATCATCACCGTGCGATCACGCAGTTCCATGGAGGCGCTCGATGGCCTGGATTTCTCGCGGGGCGAGGCGGCGGTGCTGTCCCGCCGGCAGCGTGCCGAGGCGCACCGGTCCGTAGGCGACCCGGTGCAGCCACTCAACCTTGAGCCCCAGTGCCTCAGCGAGCCGCCGCACGATGCGATACCGCCCTTCGGCGAGGGTGAGCTCCACCTCCACGCTGCGCCCCACGGCACGCACGCGGAAGTGCTCCACTCGCACCGCACGCCCCTCGATCACGGGAGGTCGTTCCAGCGCGGCGCGGACGCCGGCGGGGCTGAGACCGTGACCGCGCAGCCAATAGGTGCGCGGCACCGCGAAGCGGGGGTGGGTGAGGCGGTGCGCCGCCGCTCCATCGGTGGTGAGTAGCAACAGCCCCGACGTCATCACGTCCAGCCGCCCAACGTACGTGAGCCCCGGCACCTTGGGGAGGAGGTCGTAGACGGTGCGCCGCCCTTCGGGGTCGCCCCGACTCACGACGTAGCCCACGGGCTTGTTCAGAGCGAGCCAGGTGACACTGGGGGGCCGGACGGCGCGCCCGTCCACGGTAACCCGTTGCTGGGCCGGATCGACGCTCGATCCTAGGGTGGCCACGGTGCCATCCACCCGCACGCGACCGGCGCGGATCAGCTCCTCGGCCTTGCGCCGTGACGTCACGCCCGCGCGCGCGAGAGCGCGCTGCAGGCGCATCAGGCTCATTCGGGTTCGGCGGGCGCGGGCGGCCGGAGGGCCACGGCCAGCTCGTCGAGCCGCGGCAGCTCGTCCAGGTCCTTGAGCCCGAGGATCTCCAAGAACTGCGGCGTGGTGCCGTAGAGCAGCGGTCGGCCGAGCCCTTCGCCGCGCGTGACGACGGCGACGAGCCCCCGCTCGAGCAGCTTGTCGATCACGGCATTGGAATCGACGCCGCGGATCTCGTCCACCTCGACCCGCCCCACCGGCTGGCGGTAGGCGATGATGGCGAGGGTCTCGAGCGCGGCGGGGCTGAGCCGGCGCGGCCGTTGGGCGAACTGGCCGCGCTCGACGGCCTCGGCGTACTCGCGCCGGGTCAGGAACTGCCACCCCTCGGCGATTGCCACCAACTCGACGCCGTGGTCTTCGCTCGCATAGGTCGTGCGCAGCTCGTCGAGCGCCGCCGCGACGGCCGTCGTGCCGACCTCGGGTTCCAGCGTGCTGAGCTCCTCCAGCGTGAGCGGGCGCGAGGCCGCAAACAGCGCGGCCTCAAGCAGCTTGGCGAGGGGACTCACGGTGGATGACCAGGGGCGTGAAGGGCCCGGGCTGGGTGAGCTTGAGCGAGCCCCGCTTGGCCAGCTCGAGCAGCGCGATGAAGATGGAGAGCACGTCGACGATCACCGGGTGCGGACCCACCAGCTCGAGCCATCCGATCTCCGCTCGCTCGGCGAGCAGGGCCTGGATCTTGGCGGTCGCGCCTTCCACGTCGAGCGGCCGCGGCACCACGCGGTGGACCATCGGCTCCGGGATCAGCGCAATCACCCGCTCAGCGGCCGCCAAGAGCTCGTTCAATTCGATGACCAGGGGGGCCGGTGGCAAGGCCGGCGGTTCCGGGGAGAAGCCGCGCCCGAATTGCTCGGCGCGCCGCGCGGCCGCGGCGGCAAGCCAAGCCACCAGCTCGCGGATCTGC
>WNFJ01148198.1_pt1 | contig 21734 bp, 20 predicted proteins | sample 5400461 | NCBI WGS metagenome assembly WNFJ01 (sample SAMN13153349, study PRJNA577476) | soil metagenome | isolation source: 115 cm saprolite on Douglas fir-dominated hillslope | place: USA:California | collected 2013-09-17
GTTTTCAACTGGCTGCCCGGCAATCAAGAGGATGTGCGGTTGGACCCCGCTAACTATCACGCTGGGCAGACGTATCACGCGAGCGGAGACGGCGGCAATATGCAGGTGGATATTAAATCGGAGCAGCCGGTCACGGTATTCCTGGCGCGCTCCGAAGATTGGAACGCTGCGGTGCAGCATCCCGAGAGCCTGAACAACCTGCAACAGTTGTGCACCAGAGAACATGTGGTGGAGACTAGGTACACTTGTTTCGTCCCGCCCGTTTCGATGACGCTTATCATTCGCGACGAGCGGTATAGTCCCGATCACGCGGTATTTGCCGGACTCGGCGCGGTCCTGGACCCGAGTAATAGGGTCGAGCGCGCAGTGGGCGCGGGAATTACGGGAATCGCGGCGGTAATGGCGGAGCGGGAATCGGCCAAGCGGCAGTTCAAAGCGCCCAACGACGTGCACGTCCAATACTTCCGCTGGCTGTGTATGGAAAATTGCGTCCAGCCGGAGTTTCGGTGGACCTGGGAGGTCAAAGAGAAGTATCAGCTGACGTCGTTCCTGAAAGTGTATGGCGGGTTCACGCCGGACCATGACGGCGCACAGGTCAGCATCAAGATCAAGTCCCTGGTAGTGGCGATGCTACCGTCGGATGTCGCCAACCAGTTGCATGCCAAGCCGGAGATGTTCGAGCCCGCGCTGGAGAAGAATCCCTGCCAGCAGCGTGGCGTCCAGTCTTTGGAGTTTCAGTGTACCTTCAACCTGGCCGATGGCCCGCAGTCGCTGATCGTTGCGCCGGAATCCACCGATCGCGTGCCCCACAAGAAGGCCGAAATCGAAATGCAGTTTGTGAAGTGCGTGGAGAATTGCGCTCTTCTGCAGAGCAAACAGTAAAGAGTTGAGCCCCTTTTCGCCGACTGGTCTCTATGAACGCAATGGTATTTCTCCCCTGAAAATCAAAATCCCCTCAGTTCGAGTATGCGCAACTGTACCTCCGAGTGTGGCATCCGGCCTCCTCGTGATAACCGCAACTCGCTCGAACGAGCGCTGGTCGGAATCCCGAGCAAAGTGCGGATTCTTAGCGGTGGGAGAGTATCTGCCGTATGGTTGCCAAGCTTATGGTCACTCTGGCCCCAGTAACTTCAAAAAGAGAACAACCCCAGGGGTCAGAGTGACTTAAGCGTCGTGGTAAAGAGTTGCGCCCGTTGCCTCTGACCATCAGGTTTTTCCTCGAAATGTGGTTCGGCTGATTGTGCTGATCGGCTGCCAAGTCGAACGGGATACCCCTGCTCCCTCGCCCGGATTTCAGGGTTGAACAGCGGCCGCGTATCACGATTAGCGGGCGGTCCAGCCGCCATCGATGAGGAGGGTGTGTCCTGTGATGAGAGAGGCGGCGGGTGAAGCCAGGAAGACCACGGCGCCGGCAACGTCCATGGGAACGCCAATACGGTGCAAGCCGGCAATTCGTTCGAGGACATCGGCGCGGAAGGCCGAGTCGGCGAGCGCGGCCTCCGTGCCCGGTGTAGAGATAAATGTGGGCGCGACGGCGTTCACGGTGATGTTGTGTTTGCCCCACTCGATGGCTAGGCACTTCGTCAAGTGCGAGATCGCCGCTTTAGTCATGCAGTAGACGGACTCTCCAGGCAGTGCCGCGAAGCCCGCCTGCGAACCAAGATTGATGATGCGGCCGCTCTTCTGGCGAATCATGAAGCGACCTGCCGCCTGGCTGGCGAAGAAGGTACCCTTGAGATTCACGGCCAGCGTGAGATCAAAATCTTCCTCGCGGTAATTTTCCGCGGGATTTTCGGGCGCGATCCCGGCGTTATTGACGAGAATATCGAGGCGGCCGAAGCGGTCAACGGTGTCCTGAACGGCGCGAGAGATTTGCTCGATGCGGGTTACATCCATTTGCAGAGGCAAAGTCTTGCGGCCCATGCTTTGAATCTCGCGAACGAGGTCGGCGGCGGTACTGACGTCGCGCAAGCCCAGCGCGACATCGGAACCAGCGTGAGCCAATGCGAGAGAAATCGCGCGGCCCAATCCGCGCGCCGCACCAGTCACCAGGGATACCTGACCGGTGAGATCGAAGCGAGGAAACTCCGTCATGTTGGCTCCTTCCATAGGGAGCAGCGCCCGTGGAATGTTTCGCAAGGATGTTGCTCAGGATCGCCCGGAACGTCAACTGGAACGAATCGCGGCTTACAAGGCTTTGGAAGAACGGAACTGTCGAACGGCGGCGGCCTGGCGCTGGCGTCGACGGCGTAGTTGAGTCGGCGAACGTTGGCGGCGGAAAGTTGTTAGTCGAGACGCCAGGGAGAGCGCTCGGGCCAGTGGCGCAAGGCTTCGGTGGCCCAGGCAGTGGATTTATGCGCGTGACGGGACGTGCAGGAATTTGGGATTTTGTACTTGTCTGTCATGGCTGTGACAATTTTTCGCCGGCAGACAGTTGGCGCAGGTCGCGGATGAAGAGAACGAGTTTCCAGCTATCGTTGTCCTGTTCTTCGTGCGGATGGCTCCAGGCCGGCATGCCCGTGAGACGGACGCCGTTCTTGATGATGTAGCGGATCTGGCCATCGGTAAGATTCTGCGTTTGTGGCGCGCGCAAATCAGGCGGCTTGGGGTAGAGGTTCCGGCCGACTTGGGTCTGGCCGCTGCCGTCGTTGCCGTGACAAACAACGCAGCGGTCCGTGAAGTCTGCGCCTTGCGCGGAATCGACAGGTTTCGCACCGTGCGGGCGACGATCTTCTCCAGGGTGGATGGCTCTTCGGTCGCGCTGAAGCCGTGGCGAATCAGGACGGCTCCGTAAATGGCGGCGGCGATCGCGACCGCGAAAAGTACCAGCAGCAGTGCTTTCCAGCGTTTCATTTTTCTCTCTCTCCGGCTGAAGCCTGAAACCTTTCCCTCTGCTTTGTGAAACTAACGAACGCCGCCGATTATTTCGCCAAGTGTGGCTTATCGTGACAGTCCGTACATATTGTATCCGAGAGCTTGTTGGGCAGTGGGAGGTGAACGACGGTCGGCTAAAGACCTTTGGAGAAACGGAACTGCCGGACGACGGCGGCGGCGTCCTGGTGTAAAGCGTCGACGGCGAAGTTGAGGCGGCGGATATCGGCGGCGGAGAGTTTGCCGGCGAGATCGGCCAACCCGGCGCGGAGCTGGGGGAATCGGGCGAGGGTGGATTGGCGGACGATGGGGACGGCGTCGTAGGGCGGGAAATAGTGGCGGTCATCTACGAGGGCGACTAGGCCGAGGGCGTTGATGAGGCCGTCGGTGGAATTGCCGGCGACGATGTCCACTTGATGATCGACTAGGGCGCGGTAGATGAGGCCGAGATCCATGACTTTGGGAGACTCGGCGAAATGAAGATTGTAGCGATCGCTCCAGCCGCGGAAGCCGTCGGGGCGCTCGAGGAATTCGTAGCCGACGCCGGCGCGCCATTTGGGAGCAATGGGAGCAATGTCGGAGATTTTTTGGAGATGGAGATTTTTGGAGTCGTCGCCGCGAATGACCATGGCGAAGGTGTTTTCGAAACCGAGTGGCTCGGTGACTTCGAGATGGAAGCGATCGGAGTAGAGCTGCTTGACACGGTTGTAGACGGCAGCGGAATCAGCCTGTGGTGATTCATTCAAGACGGCAGTGAGGGCGGTGCCGGTGTATTCGACGTAGAGGTCGAGCTCGCCGGCCTGGAGAGCTTTGTGGACTAGGAGGGTGCCGCCGAGGTTGGTCTTGCGAATGACGGGGATGCCGGTGCGCGCCTCGATGTGCTGGGCGAGGAGTTCGGCCAGGATGACTTGTTCGGTGAAGAATTTGGAGCCGATGGTGATTTTGGTTTGGGGAGGCTTGGTGCAAGCGGAAAGGAAGTTGATGAGGTTAAGGAAATAAAGGAAGCAAAGGAATCGGAGGCGGGCACGGCGCATGTCAGGAGACCTTCAGTCTGCGTTCGAGGAGGCCGAGGAGGAAGTCGGCGAGGAGAGCGAGTAGCGCGGCGGGGATGGCGCCCGCGAGGATGAGGGCATCACTGACCAGGGCGACGCCGGGGAAGATGAAGGTACCGAGGCCACCAGCGCCGATGGCGGCGGCGATGGTGGCGACGCCGATAGTGATGATGGTGGCGGTGCGAATGCCGGCGAGTATGACAGCGAGAGCGAGCGGGAAACGCACGCGGAAGAGGATTTGCGCACGGGTCATGCCCATGGCTTCAGCGGCTTCGAGAACCGCGGGGTCAATGCCGGTGAGTCCAACGTAAGTGTTCCGAAGGATGGGCAGAAGGGCGTAGAGGACGAGAGCGACGACGGCAGTTCGCTTGCCGATGCCTCCGATGAACGGTATGGGAATGAGGAAACCGAAGAGGGCGAGGCTGGGGATGGTCTGGAAGACGCTGGCGACGCCGAGCGCGATAGCGCGCAATGCGGGACGCTGCACAATGAACATGCCGAGCGGGACGCCCATGAGAATGGCGATGATCATGGCGGTGACGACGAGCACGAGGTGATCGAGAGTGGCGCCGAGGATTTCGGCGCGGTGATCGGCGAAGAATGACCAGGTGGTCATTTGGGGGCTCATGCGGAGGCTCCTGGGGTCATCGCGAGAGAGGAAGTGAAGGCGCGAACTTCGGGGTGATCGAGGCGAAGAAACTCCTGCGGAGTGGCGCTCGCAACGAGGCGGCCGGCTTCTAGCAGGACGATGCGGGAAGCGAGAAACAATGCTTCGCGGAGATCGTGGGTGACGAAGACGATGGTCTTGCCGAGACGGCGGGCGAGGGCGCTGAATTCTCGTTGGAGCTCGGCGCGGGTGACAGGATCGAGCGCGCCGAAGGGTTCGTCCATAAGCAGGATGGGAGGATCGGCGGCGAGGGCGCGCGCGACGCCCACGCGCTGGCGCTGGCCGCCGGAGAGTTCGCGGGGGCGGCGGTCCGCAAATTCAGACGGATCGAGTCCAACGAGCGTCAGGAGCTCTCCGACGCGAACGGCAGTGCGGCAGCGGTCCCATTTTTCGAGCGAGGGAACGAGCCCGATGTTTTCCGCGACGGTGAAATGGGGAAAGAGGCCGGCGTCCTGAATGACATAACCAATGCCACGGCGGAGGCGGATAGGGTCCCAGACGGCGGTCGAACAGCCCTGGACGAGGACTTGCCCCTCTGTGGGAAGTAAAATTCCGTTCATTAGGCGGAGAAGGGTGGTCTTGCCGCTGCCGCTGCGACCAAGGAGGACGAGGGTTTCGCCATGAAGGATTTCTAAGGAGATGCAGGAAACGATTACGCGGGCAGGAATAACGTTTATGTGAAGCGACACATCGCGAAACTCGATGGTTTTTATTGCGGAAAGTGGTGGTTTCGTATTCATTTCGATTGACAGCAACAAATCCCGGAGGGAACATATTAATGCACCTAGCCTCCCGACGCCGAATTTTGGCGCATCCTTCGCGTGGAAGCTGCATCCAACAGAAGGGGAAGAACGCCATGGGAGCTCCCGCTACCGCTCTCCGCATCCGGCACGACCTTCACACCAGACTAGTTAACGCTCGCGCGCGAACCGATGAGATATTCCGCGTGGTTCGGGAAGAAGCCATCTACGACAGGCCCATCCCCGAGCGACACCGCTTGATTTTCTACGTGGGGCATATCGAGGCGTTCGATTGGAATTTGCTGGCGCAACGGGCGTTTGGATTACGGCCGGTCCAGCGGACGTTCGATCAACTGTTTGCTTTTGGCATTGACCCGGTGGATGGCGGGTTGCCGTCGGACACGCCGGCGGATTGGCCGGAGCGCGCGGAAGTCGAGCGCTACAACCGGCGGATACGCGAGGAGTTGGACCACGCGATCGAGCATGCCCTGGAGCGGCCTGCGGAAGGGCATCCGCAGCTGATCCCGATGCTCGAAGTTGCCATCGAACATCGGTTGATGCATGCGGAGACGCTGGCCTACATGCTGCACCGGCTGCCGAGCGCCAGGAAAGTTGGCGGTCCCGAGCGAGCGGCGTGGAAGTCGCTCAGGGTGAAGCCGCATCTGGTGGAGATCCCCGCCGGGCAGGCTACGCTGGGACTGGAGCCAGTTAAGGGAGAGGAATTCGGCTGGGACAACGAATTTGGGGCGCATGAAGTCGAGGTGAAAGAGTTCGCCATCGACAACCACAATGTAACGAATCACGAATTTCTACGGTTTATGCAGGCGGGTGGTTACGAGAACCGTTCCCTGTGGAGCGAGGAAGCCTGGGCCTGGAAGGCGAGGGAAGGCGTCGAGCATCCGATGTTCTGGGGCCGCGAGGGCAACCTGTGGATTTATCACACGATGTTTGGCGAGATTCGTTTGCCGCAGGAGTGGCCGGTATATGTGAGCCACGCCGAGGCCAACGCGTATGCGAAGTGGCTGGGACGCAAACTGCCAACCGAAGCGCAGTTTCATCGTGCCGCGTATGGAACGCCCGACGGCACGCGGGAGCGCAGCTATCCCTGGGGCGAGGAAGCGCCGAGCGCGTCCAGGGGAAACTTCGATTTCAAATCGTGGGATCCCTCGCCGGTGGGAGCGCATCCCGCGGGCGCAAGCGCTTTCGGCGTGCACGATCTTGTAGGGAACGGTTGGGAGTGGACGCGGACGGAGTTCGGGCCGTTTCCGGGATTTACGCCGATGCCGTTCTATCCAGGCTATTCCGCAAATTTTTTCGACGGCAAGCACTACGTGATGAAGGGTGGCTCGCCGCGGACCGCCGCGTGCATGTTGCGGCGGTCGTTCCGAAATTGGTTCCAGCCGCATTATCCGTATGTCTACGCAACGTTCCGTTGCGTCGAGGACTGAGAGTTTTTCAGTCGTTAGTTCTCAGTCTTTGGTAAGAGAAGAAAAATTGCTCTTGTGGGGGTATCGAGAAGCTGCCCCCAACTGTGCGCTCAGATGCGACGATAGCGGAAAGAGAATCAAGTCCAGGAGACTCCATGCTAACCGCTTCCCTTCCCGTACGGCACGTATCTGAATTCTCGGCGGACGTGCGCGAGAGCCTCACCAAAACAGGACAGAGAGAACTTCCTTCAAAGTATTTGTACGACGAAGTGGGCTCGGCGCTCTTCGAAACCATCTGCGTGTTGCCGGAGTACGGGCTCACGCGCGCTGATGCGCGCCTGCTGGAAAAGTACGCGCGAGAAATTGTGGGGCGGCTACCGTCGCCGATTCAGGTGGCGGAGCTCGGCAGCGGCACAGGAAAAAAGACTCGCTGGATTCTGGAAGCGCTGTCGCGGCGGCAAAAGACGTATTACTACCCCATCGAGATTTCGCCCTCGGCGCTGGCGGCGTTGGCGAAAGAACTCGGGCAGATCGATATGGTCAGCATCGTGGGATACGAGCAGCCGTACCTGGAGGGGTTGCGTAGCGTCGCGCATGGGCGCGGAGAACGGGACCATCTGCTCGTGTTGTTTTTGGGAAGCACGATTGGCAATTTCGATCGCGACAAAGGTGAAGAATTCTTGCGGGAAATGAGGACGATTCTGCAGCCGGGGGATGCGTTGCTGCTCGGCACCGATTTAGAGAAGAGCATCGAGCTGCAATTACTGGCTTACGACGATCCCGCGGGCGTAACGGCGGCGTTCAATTTAAATTTGCTGGCGCGCATCAACCGGGAGCTGGGCGCGGATTTTGATTTGAGTTGCTTCCGGCACCAAGCCCGGTGGAACAGGGTGGAACGGCGGATCGAAATGCATCTGCGTTCCACGTGCCGGCAAACGGTGCACGTCCCGGCCGCCAGTCTGCGGTTCATGCTGGACGAAGACGAAACCATTTGGACGGAAAGCTCGCACAAGTATCAAGCCGAAGAAATTCCGGAGATGGCAAAGCGCACAGGATTCCGCTGCGATGGACAGTGGATTGATCGCGAATGGCCGTTCGCGCAGAACCTGCTGATTGCAGGATAGAGGGTGCCCTGGTTGACCCTCCCCCCGCGTCAACCTAGAGCAATCCGAGATGGTCGGGATACTTGGCTTGCAGCGAGCTCACCAGAACCTCGAACGCAGGAAGATCGCGCAGGTCTTTGAGGCAAGGATCCTTCAGAAAAAATGGCCAGCACGCGAATCCGGCGCTTACACTTCGCTCCAGCCACTCAAACGCAGCCTCAAGCCGCCCTAGCAGGGCAAGAATACATGCGAATTGATAGTAGCTGTGGTGCGCATGTCCAAAGGATTTTGGGCTCGCACAAGCCTTGGTCAGGCAGTCGAGTGCCCTTCCGCCTTTTCCTGTCAACGCGTAAAAGACGCCTTGCAGACTGACGATGAGTGGCTCTTCAGGTAAAAGGTGGATTGCTTCATCCAACAGGATTTCTGCCTCTTTCCAATCTCCTGTCATCATGGCCGGCTGTGGGGCAAAGTAGACAGGATACTTGTTGCCTGGGTTCTCGACGCGCCACGCTTGAATCTCCTCCCGCGCCAGATCGTATTCCCGGTTCCAGACATAGACTTGCACGATGCTGTGACTAACGGCTTTTCTGGGATGAAATGGCCGCCCTCTCTCATACATTTCACGCGCGTGGTCGAACAGCCCGATGTGAGCCAAGATCGTGCCCAGACGGTTGTAGGCGTGGGGCAGATTGTTCTGCAGAGCCAGTGCCCGCTTGAGTTCGGCGATCGCTTCAAGGTGTTGGAAGTTTTTGGATGGCCCCCATAGCAGAAAAGCGTTGGCGACGTGCCCTTCGGGCAAATCCGAATCCAGTTCAAGCGCTCGATGGCAATGAAACTCGGCCTTCTCCAACCACGCGCTCGCCGGATCGACTTCATAGTGGCGCGTCGCGCACACGAGGGAAAGGATGGCATGCGCCAAGGAAAAAGCAGGATCTCGAGTGACCGCATTGGTCAAGCGCTGAGCGGCTTCGTCCAGCACCGCTGGATCGCCGGAGGATCCGAGCCGGTAACCCCGCATAAATTCCGCATACGCCATTGGGTCCCTGCTAAATCGCGGCCGGAGTCGCGGCACCGCCGGACCCAGCGGCCGGTTCAATGCGACCGCGATTTGTTTTGCAATCTCGTCCTCAAGGTCGGGCAGACGACTCACGTCGAGATCCCGTTTCCGTGTGAGGCGAGCGCTCCGGGCATGGTTATCAAACAGTTCCACCGAGAGCCGCAATAGGCCTTTTGACTCTTGAATGGCGCCGTGGACGACAAAACGCACACCGAGACGGGATGCCGTCTCCGAAGCACTCGCCCCAAGCGGCACGTTCAGGACTGCCGAAGTCGGGAGAACGTCCACGCCGGGCAGATTTCCGAGACGCGTAACCAGAGCATCGGCAAACCCCAGGCACACGCCGTGGTCATTAGTGACCTTGCCGAGAAGCATCAGCGGCAAGATCGCCAACGAGGAGCGCTCGCTCCACACGTCGGCTTTTTCCGTGCTGACGGCGCGCGCGCCTGATTCAAAATCGGATTGCGGATAGCGCGCATCAATCACACGCACGTGTCCAATGAATCGGTACCCTTTGCCCACCACGGTTTCCAGAAAGCGCGGTTTGCCGGGGTCGTCACCCAGAGCCGTACGGATTTTCCGGACGATGTTGTTGATATTCGGCTCCGTATCGATAAAGAGATCCGAGCGCCACAATTTCGTGACGATTTCCTTACGCGAAACCAGCTGTTCCCGCCGGGCCACGAGAAATATCAGCAGCTCCATGGGCTTCTTTTCGAGCTTGATGCGCCGTCCGTGGCGGCGAAGCTCGTAGCGTCCAAGGTCGAGTTCGATTTCGACTACTGCTGGTTTAGTACGTCGCATAGACTCTTGTTTGCGCATTATCCCCTAGGAATCAGTAATTTGCGACGATATGCGAAAGATATACAAACTGTATGCGCTCTTCATTGGAATGCCCCTCCGCTCAAGACATGATTCCCACTGTTCGACGCTGAGCTACGGAGGCTCAATCATGAAACGATTCTTTTTGCTTATACTCACACTGGCTGGCTCGTTCGCCTGGGCAGCGCGGCCACTCAGCACTGCTACAAACAATCATTCTCACGAAACAAACGCATTCACTCCGGATACCATTCCCTGGGGGCCCGCACCGCCGGTGGTGCGCCCGGGCGCTCAGTTCGCCGTCCTGGAAGGTGACCCAACCGCATCGACGGGCGACTTCACGATTCGCCTGAAGATGCCTGACGGCTTCCGCATCTCTCCCCATTGGCACCCCCAGCGGGAAAACGTCACGATCATCTCCGGCACATTCAAGGTCGGGATGGGCGATGAGTTTGACGCGAACAAGATGAAAGCGTTCATCGCCGGGAGTTTTGCTTTTCTCGATCCCGACATGCATCACTACGCCATGGCCTGTGGAGAAACCATCGTGCAGGTCCACGGGCAATCTCCCCTGCAGTTCAACTACGTCAATCCAGACGATGACCCAAGCAGGAATAAGTAGCCACTCGGGCGCACGCTGAACGGCCCAGGAAGCGGCGGCAACCGCTTCCTGGGGCTAACCCGAAGGGACAGCCTCGTCAGAAACCCGCTAGTGCACTACTAATTCAAAAAAATTGCAATCTCAAAGGAGAATAGGAATGGCACTCGATATGGAAAAACTGAACGCGTTCGTAGGGCAATTCGTTGGGGATCTGGGAGCCGCGGTCCACTCCGGCATGGTGGTGATTGGCGAAAAACTGGGGTTGTACAAGGCTCTCGCCGAAGGCCCCCTGAACTCCGCCGAACTGGCGGCAAGAACCAGAACAGATGAGCGTTATGTGCGCGAATGGCTGAGCTCCCAAGCTGCCGGCGGCTACGTCACGTACAACGAAACGACGCGCAAGTTCAGTCTGAGCGAAGAACAGGCGTTCACGCTGGCGAACGAAGACAGTCCGGCTTACATTCCTGGGGCCTTCCAATTAGCGCTCGGCTCCCTTGCCGCTGTTCCAAGGATTATCGAGTCCTTCCGGTCCGGGGCAGGCATGGGCTGGCATGAACACGACGACGCTGTGTTTCATGGCTGCGAGAGATTCTTCCGGCCGAGCTATGCAGCCAACCTTATAAGTTCGTGGATCCCTTCTCTGCACGGTGTAAAGGCCAAGCTTGAGGCCGGCGCGCGCGCCGCCGACGTGGGCTGCGGCAAGGGAGCGTCTACGGTGCTGATGGCCAAAGCCTTCCCAAAATCACAATTCTTCGGATTTGACTATCACGACAAATCCATCGAGGGCGCCCGGGCCGCTGCCGCCAGAGAAGGTCTCGAGGTTCGCCTCAACTTTGGCGTGGCGAAGGCCAAGGAGTTTCCGGGCAAGGACTATGACTTGGTTACGGTATTCGATTGTCTTCATGACATGGGTGATCCGGTAGGAGCCGCAACCCATATGCGCAAATCACTGAGCAAAGATGGCACATGGATGATCGTCGAGCCGTTTGCCAACGACGAGCTGAAGGACAACCTGAATCCGGTTGGCCGCGTGTACTACTCTTTTTCGACTCTATTATGCACGCCCTGTTCGCGTTCGCAGGAAGTCGCGTTGTGCTTGGGCGCGCAGTCGGGCGAAAAGCGCATTCGCGAGGTCGTTACCGCAGCTGGCTTCAGCCGCTTCCGGCGAGCCGCGGAGACACCATTTAACGTCGTCTACGAAGCTCGTCCATGAGCGGTTCAGCTGGAGGAATTCAACCCGCCGTGGGATTCCGGGCCGGCACGCCGGCGCGGAATCGCCATGCAGTAAGAGTCAGGAATTTTGCAGTCGAATGATCCGATACTGACGCGTCGCGTGGAGACGGAGAATTAGAAGGCTTCGATGCGCCAGACGAGCCGGGTGGACCAGGTTTTTTGGGTGGTGAGCGGGGGTCGCCAGAGGGCGAGAATTTGCGAGCCCTGGTAGACGCGTTCGAAACCTTCCTCGGATTCGGAGACGGTTTCGATCGGGGCGATCCAAAATTCTTCGACGAGCGGCGCGTGCAAGGCGATGCGGACGCGCTGCCAGCCGTCTTCCATGCGCAGAATCGGACCGGGCAACGAGCCACTGAAACGGAGATTCACGCGGCCGGTGGGCGTCTCGAAGAAGCGGTCGGGCTCCGCCGGGGCAAGAAGATTGACCACGGATTCGATGCCGATGACCACGGGCTTTTCGAGCGGTACCTTGAGCTTCAGGCCGATCTCGCAGGCGACTTCGCAACCGTGGGGCGCGGGACCGAAAGAGTACTGCTTGGTGAGCAACATCTTCGGCGCCAATGCTTCCGTCTTGCCGTGCAGCAAGAGGGAGTCCGCGCGGAAGAGCTCCGCTTCGTGAGGAGCGGAGCTTTTCACGGTGAAAGCGCCACCGGCGAATCCGCCGTCTTCACGCAGCTCCAGAGCTTCGTAGTCTGCATGCGTGCGCGATGGATCGAAGATCATGACGCGGAAGGCGTGGCGAGGCCAGCGATCGTAACGAAGATATTTCTCAAGGCCGGGCTCTTTCGCGCGGGTTTGCTCGTGAATGGAGGCGACCGCGCCGGTGGCGGGCTTGCCCGCGGCTTCGCGCAAACGTGCGTGATAGGCCTCGGGACGGCGGAGGATGGAGTTGACGAGCGTGGCAGCCGCGGGCCGAAAATCGATCGCGGCGATGGTGCCGCCGTCATTGGGCTTCAAGAGCGCCTGAGATTCGGGAGAGGTGAAGAGCAACTCGTTGGTGCCGTCGGCGTCGTAGTCCAAGAGTTCGACACGCGGGACGAGCGCGCCGGGCGTCTGCCGGTCAGCGATGGCCTCGGCGCGGATCAGATTGCGCCAGGGATCGGTCCGGAGGTGCGGGGCATAAATTCCGCCAAAAATGCCGTGCCAAAAGGCGTCGTTGCACTGGGCACGCAAAAGCAGATCGCGCGCTTGCAACAATTCATCGGCGGCCTTTGAGCCGTCGTGCCGCACGGGCGCAGCAGCGATGCGCGCGGAAACACGCAGCATTTTCTTGTGCAGGAGATTGGATTCGGCGTACTTGCGAAAAAAGCCTCGCCAGGAACCGCCGCGAAGGAAGGAGAGGATTTCCGGGCGCGCGCTGAACTCCTTCAGCACCTCGTGATAGCGCTGCCGGACGCGGGTCGGTAGCGCCCACTCCATCATTTCGGTGTAGGAAGCCGTCGGGAGATCGGCGCGGCCGAGAGGCGCGTGAGTTGCCAAATAATCGCCGGGTGTGGAAACTGCCAGCCAATCCGAATTCTTCTCCAGAGCGGCAAAAAAATCGGCGAGCCAGCCACCCTTGTAACAATGCTCATACGTTCCGGGCCAGACACCGAACTTTTCCATGTCATCGCCCATGGCGGCCACGCCGCCGGGGTGGACGCTGGCAGCATCGCGCAGATAAGCGATGACGTCTTCGACTTTGCCGAAAGGAATGAGATAGCGCAGAGCCTTCTGCCCGGGGTAGAGCCACACGGTCTTGCCACGGTCTTCGGCGATGTAGGCGCCAAAGAGTTCTTCCGATTCGAAACCCGCGGAAAGGAAATGGATGTCATCGACAAGCGTGTAAGCGACGTTTGCGGTTGCGAGGGCGGTGGGAAGCTGCGGCTCCCAGACGCGCTCGGCAAGCCATGCGCCGGACGGAAGCCGGCCGAAGTGTTTCTCGAGATAAGCTGCCAGGCGCGTAATCTGTTCGCGCTGATCTTCGGGCGGAATCGAAACCAGGATCGGTTCGTAGAAACCGCCGCCGACCAGTTCCACCTGGCCGGCTTGGACCAACTTTTTCAGGCGAGCGAAATATTCAGGCCGATGTTCTTCGATCCAGGTGAGCAGCGGTCCGGAATAGTGAAGGCCGAGATGGACGCCAGGGTGCTTTTCGAGATGTTCAATAAAGGGGAGATAGGATGTGTCGTAGGCCTTTTCGAGGACATGCTCGAAATTGCCGCAGGGCTGGTGCGCGTGAATGAGGAGAGCGAGATGAAATTTCTGCGGCATGGGGACAGTTTTTCTCTCTGACATCATAACCCGCCATACGAAATTGTGAATCAATTCCAGTGGTGCGGCGAATGTGCGAATTGCGTAAGTCGATTGGATGCGCGGCGCGCTCCTAAGGCGCGAGCGCGCGGTTCGTTCAGCGTTCAGGGCACGCTGTGCTTCAACACCCAATCGGAGACGGCGCTCAGAGCCTCCGGGGCCATGGTTTCCTGAATTCCGCCGTATTCTGTGGGCGAGCCCGTCGGGGAGTGTTGGAAGAGATGGTTCAAGCCGGGTAATTCGGTAGTTTGAAAATCCTTGTTGCCGCCGTCTTGCAGGGCTTTTTCGATTTTGGCGAGATTCTGCTTCGGCGGGACTTGGAGGTCCTTTTCGCCATTGAGGGCAAGGACCGGACAAAGGGTCTTTTGCAGTGTTGGAACGGGATCGTAGTCGAGAAAGAATCGAAACCACGGTGAAACCAGCATGCGAACTTGGGACTGAACGGCGGCCGGCGGGAGCGCCGCGCCAGTGCTGGTGCTCTGTACAAGTTCATTCAGTTTCGCTTCGAGTGCTGCGGGATCTTTTTCCCCCCGGACAAGGGCATATGTCTGTTTGTTAAAGGCAAGGGTCCTTGCGACTTCGCCATCGTTTACGCCGGCGGCTCGCAAGATGAGTTCTGACTGGAGCAAGAGGACGTCTTCGCCTTTCAGGCCCGGACCTGCCAGGAGCACGATCCAGGCAACGGTTTGCGAAGGCGTTGCAACCATGGGCGCGATCAACCCGCCTTCACTGTGGCCAATGAGGCCGGTTTTCTTTGGGTCAATTTCCTTGCGGGTTTTCAGGTAAACGAGGGCGGCTTCGGCATCTGCGACAAAATCCTCCGTCGTCGCGTTCGCGTAGTCGCCGGTGGACTTGCCGATTCCGCGTTTATCGAAGCGGAGGACGGCGACGCCCTTTCGCGTCAGGTGGTCCGCCAAGACGAGAAAGGGTCGATGTCCCACGATAGATTCATCGCGATCGTGCGGCCCGGAACCACTCAGGAGAACGGCGGCGGGAAACGGCGCCTGCCCACGAGGAAGAGTGAGCGTGCCTGCGAGTGAAATCTTCGCTTTTCCGTTCGGGAAGGTGATTTCTTCTTCCTTATACGGATAAGGCTTCACAGGGTTTTGTGGGCGTACTAGTTCGAGAAGCTGGTCCGAGCGTTGAAAATCCAGTTTCTGCTCGACGCTGTTTTGCGTCCAGCTTCCGGAAATGGCGGTCTTTGCGGCGTTGAGCGTGCCGTCATAGACTCCGCTCACGACTGGAATTTCAAAATGAAAGCCGGCACCTTTCTGGCTCACATGGATGGCGGGCAGTCCGCTAACTCCCTGGTCGGGACTGTCTAGCGCAGCGACAAGCTGCTTCTGATCGTCATGCGAGACGTGCAACTGCAAGCGGAGGCGCATGCCGTTGCCTTCCAGCGCGCCCTGCCACACTCCCTCGGCGCTCGCGATGGCATCGGAAGGCTTCGTTGCGCCGGCTGACGCGGCCTGACGATGAAAAACAAGCGGCAAGCTTGCGCTGCCTTGCGTCCAGTCACCTTCGATGCTGCGGTGATCGGCCGCAATCCTTCCTTCATATGAAGCGCCTACGGAAGAGACATTGAAATGGAGGCTGGAATCTTTCTGCGTGAACGAGGTCACTTCAATGCCGTAGACGCCTTGATCCAGGCTATCGATGGTGGCTTTGAAAGAGCCGTCCGGTGTTTTTGAAACATGCAGAACGAGATGAAGTACCGCTTCGCCCGCTGGAAGCGAACCGGTCCAGTGGCCTTCCAGGGTGGAGGGGCTTCGTTGCGGCTGCGGTTTGTGAACGGCTGGAGTTTGGGCGGATGTCGTGGAAAAAGCAGTGAAGCTGAAGAAAGGGATGGCCAAGGCCAGACTCCAGTTAGCAGGCTTCACGCAAAACCTCCACACTCCACTCTGAGGATGGTAGATGATTCCTCGCCCAAAAGAGTTGGCATCACGCCCGGGGCGGAGAGGCGCGAATCAAAGATTAGAAGTGCCTTAAAGCTTGAATTTTGGGAAGCCGGAGCAGAAAAAAGCGGCACGCCGAAGCGTGCCGCCAAAATCCGCAAGCAACCGATCGCGCCCTAGCAGAGCAGGCTACTTTCCCTGTTTTGCATACCAATCGGCGTTGATGGGCGTGAAGCTATTCCACTTTTCCGGCAGATCTTCGAGCGCAAAAATAGCCGTCACCGGACAGACCGGGACACACGCGCCGCAGTCGATGCATTCCGTGGGATGGATATACAGTTGCGTCTCGCTCTCGAAATTCGCTTCATCCTTGCGCGGATGAATGCAGTCCACGGGGCAGACATCCACACAGGCGGTGTCTTTTGTGCCGATGCAGGGCTCGGCAATCACGTAAGCCATTAAGGGTCTCTCGAACGAAACAGCACGACCGGCAAAAATGCCTTATACCACGCGACTGCCCGGGGCGACAAGCAGCTATAAGAATTGTACGCGGGGGGAGTGAGTTTCTCAACCGGCAGGGGTACGGATAGAATGGGAGGAGAAGGAAGGACTATGAGAATCCAGACTGGCTTTGTCGCGCTTGTTATGCTGGCGGCGGCTGTCGTGGCGGCGCCGCAGGCGCCGAAGACCGCGGCTCCCCGCGATCCAGAACTGATCGACAAGCAGGATTATCAAAAATTGTTGGAGCAATATCACGGCAAGCCGCTGCTGGTGACATTTTGGGCGACCTGGTGCGAACCCTGCCGCCACGAGTATCCCATGCTGAATGAATTGGCGAAAAAGTACGCGCCGCAAGGGCTGAAAGTCGTGGGCGTGAGCATGGATGACGATGGCGATCTAATCCTGATACGGCGTTTTCTGGCCCGTTACAAGCCAGTATTTCCCAATTACCGGAAAAAGGCGGGCGGGGAGGAACTATTCAGACAAGGGGTACTGCCGGGCTGGAATGGGACCCTTCCGGTTTCGGTCTTCTATGGCAAGGACGGCAGGCAGGCCGGACATATGCTCGGCGAGGGCACGCGGGATACCTATGAAGCGGCGATTCGAACGCTGCTTGCTTCGGGATCCAACTAGAGCCGATCCGGGCTAGCGAAATCAAATCTTCTGGTTGTGCTGGAACCTGTTGCGGAGGTTGCTGATGCTCAATACCAAGGGCAATCGCATCACCTATTTTGGCCACAGCACGTTTTCGCTGACGACGCCTTCGGGGCAGGTTGCTTTGATCGATCCGTGGGTGATGACGAATCCCTTCTGTCCGGAGGCTCTGAAGAAAGTGGCGCGGCTGGATGCCATTTTCCTGACTCACGCGCATCCCGATCACATGGGCGATCTTCTGGCTTTGGCGAAACAGCACAAACCGAAAATTGTGGCAATCTTTGAGACGTGTCTGTGGATCGAGAGCAAGGGCTTCGAACAAGAGACCTGTCCGATGGGCAAGGGCGGCTCGCAGAAAATCGGTGATTTTGAAATCACCATGATGCACGCATTTCATTCGAATACCATCGACGATAACGGAGTGCGGCACTACGGCGGCGAACCCGCGGGATATATCATCCGCATGCCCGGCGGGTTCAAGGTATATCACGCGGGCGATACGGCGCTCTTCGGCGACATGAAATTGATCGGCGAGCTTTACAAGCCGGACCTCGCGATGCTGCCGATCGGCGATCGCTTTACGATGGGCCCTCGCGAAGCGGCGTATGCGATCCGTCTGCTCGGCGTGAAGCATATAGTGCCGATGCATTACGCAACGTTTCCCTTCCTGACAGGTACTGCGGAAGAATTGCGAAAAGAGACGAAGAAAATCAAAGGGCTGAAAATTCACGCGTTGAAACCGGGAGAGAGACTATGATTCGCAGCGAGAATCTGCGCAGCGGCTACATTCAAGACGATGTCGAGGAATATCTTTACCAACTGCTTCCGGAGCGCGATGCCGTCGTCAGGGAAATGGAGGATTACGCGGCGCAGAATCGCGTTCCCATCATCGGGCCGGCCGTAGCACGCATGCTGTCGCTGTTCGTGCAAGTTTCTGGCGCAAAGCGGATTTTTGAGATGGGCTCGGCCATCGGGTATTCCACAATCTGGCTGGCGCGCGCGGCCGGGCCGAAAAGCAAAGTGATTTACACGGATGGCGATCCGGAGAAAGCGCGCCGGGCGAAGGATTATTTTCGCCGCGGGGGCGTCGCCAAACGGATAGATGTGCGCGTCGGCAACGCACATGATTTGTTGCAGAAAACGTCAGGCAAGTTCGACCTGATCTTCAACGACGTGGACAAGCACCAATATCCTGAGTCGCTGCGCGTGGCGCTGCCCAAGCTGCGCCGTGGCGGCTTGTTCATCACCGACAATACGCTGTGGTCGGGAAAGGCGGCGCGGCCGGCAGCGCCGGATGACCTCCAAACGCGCGGCATACAGGAATTTAACCGGCTCGTCTACGCTTCGAAGGAGCTCTACCCAGTTTTGATCCCGCTGCGCGACGGCGTCACCGTCTGCCGGAAGAACTGAAACGCAACTTATGGCAACCACAACCGCCACCGCGCCGAAAGTTCTCCCAGGCCGCCCTCCGGGGCCGAAAGGGCGATTCCTGCTGGGTAGCCTGATCGAGGTGTCACGCGACTGGCTGGGATTTTACAAACGGTGTGCTGAGGAATACGGGGACGTCGTTTGCATACGTCTCGCCCACGTTCCTGTATACCTGGTGGTGCATCCCCGCGACATAGAAACCGTGCTGGTTACAAACGCGGGAAATTTCACGAAGTCCGCAGATTATCGGGCGCTGGCGCGCGTCCTCGGCCAAGGCTTGTTGACCAGCGAGGGAGAATTCTGGAAGCGCCAGCGCAGCCTCATCCAGCCCGCCTTTCATCGCGAAAGCATCCTGGCCTACGCGGCGGTGATGACCCGCGCCACCGGCCGCATGCTGGAATCGTGGAGGGAAAAGGGCGAGCGGAATATTCATGAGGACTTGATGCGCGTAACGCTGGAAATCGTCGCGCAGTGTTTGTATGGCGCGGAGGTCACCGATGCCGCTGAGCGGGTTGGCAAGGCCATGGAAGTGGTGATGGGAAGATTTATTGTCAACGCAAGTCTGGCCATGCTGTTTCGCTTCGATATCCCTGTTCTTTTCGCGCGCCGGGAGTGGCGGGCCATCCGCGAATTGAACGAGATCATCGGCAGCATCATCCAAGAGCGGCGTTCTTCCAATCAACCGCGCGAAGATCTTCTGGACATGCTGCTTCGGGCGCGCGATGCGGATGGTAACCCCATGAGCGACGCGCAATTGCGCGATGAAGTTATGACCCTTTTTCTCGCCGGCCACGAGACCACGGCCATTGCGCTCTCCTGGGCTGCTACCTGATCGCGCAAAACCCGGACATCGAGATGAAGCTCGCCGAAGAACTGCAGGCGGTCCTCGGCGATCGCGTGCCGACACCGGAAGACCTTCCCCGATTACGCTATACGGAGATGGTGCTCAAGGAGGCGATGCGTCTGTATCCCGCGGTGTGGGGCATCGGCCGGAAAGCCGCGGAGGAGTGCGAGCTTGGGGGATACCGGGTGTCGGCCGGCTCAAACATATTCATTCTGCAGTGGCGCACGCAACGCGATCCTCGATTTTTCCCCGAGCCGGAACGATTCGACCCCGACCGCTGGAGGGATGACCCTGTTCGCTCAGGAAAGATTCCGCTCTTCGCGTATTTCCCCTTTGGAGGCGGGCCACGGGGTTGTGTCGGGGCAGCCTTCGCGATGATGGAAGCAACGTTGCTGCTGGCTATGATTCAGCAGAAATATCATCTCGAGGTTGTCCCTGAACATCCGATCGAAATCTTCCCGTCGGTTACGCTGCGTCCCAAACATGGCATTCGGGTGATCCCGCGGCGCCGCACGGCAGACACAAAGTGACCCCCCGGGTGTCTCTCCCCAGATACTCCGCTCAAGCGAATCGTACCGGAAGTGCGATGAAGGCCTACTTGCGGAAGAAATTGCGGACGAGGAAGCCGACGTTGGCGGGACGCTCGGCGAGACGCCTCATGAAATAAGGAAACCAGTCACGGCCAAAGGGGATGTAGATGCGAACCCGATAGCCATCCTTTACGAGCCGGCGCTGCAGGTCGGTGCGCACTCCGTATAACATCTGAAATTCAAAATCGTCCTTGGAGATCTGCTTCGCCGCGGCATGGCGGATGGTCGCCGCGATCATGCGCGGGTCGTGCGTGGCGATGCCGTGATAGAAACCGCTGGATAGCAGGAGCTGCATCAGCCGGACGAAATTGGCATCCACATCGGCTTTCTGCGGAAATGCAACTTCCTCTGATTCCTTGTACGCGCCCTTGCACAGACGGATGCGGCAACCATATGCCAACAGATCCGTGACGTCGGTTTCACTGCGGTAGAGATAGGACTGGATGACCGTGCCGACGGCGGGATTGCGTGCGCGAACGCGTTTGACGAGTTCGATGGTCCATGTCGATGCGCAGAAAATTATCGAAGCCCGCGGCGCGCTCCACGATGGAGCGAACCAATCCTTCGCAAAATTCAATATTGATGTCGAGGCCGAGTTGCGTGAGCTTGCCGGAAACGTTGGCGTGCAGCCCTTCCTGAGCGATGCGTTCAAAAACCTCGAGGTAGGCATCGCGGGAATGCTGTGCATCCGACGTGGTAGCAACATTTTCACCGAGGTAATCCAGGCTGACGAACATGCCAGCGTTGTTGCATTCACGAGCGGCGGCGACCGCTTCATCGAGTTTTTCGCCGGCGACGAACCGGCGCGCCATACGGCGGGTGGTGCCATTGGAAGTGACCCAATTAGCGAAGCTTTTACTTTCGGAAAGCTTGAGGAGCGTCGACCGGAGCATGCGGAATTATTATGGCAGCGTAGGCAGGGCGAAACTAGCCTTTGTGCTCTTCCAGAAACTTTTCGGCGTCCAAGGCGGCCATGCAACCGGAGCCTGCAGCGGTGACGGCCTGGCGGTAGCGGTGGTGGTGGTCTTGCACGTCACCGGCAATGAAAACGCCAGGAATCGAGGTGAGGCTGCCGTGCTTGGCGAGCAGGTAGCCGTTGGAATCCATTTCGAGTTTTCCCTTGAAGACGATCGTGTTCGGATCGTGGCCGATGGCAACGAATACGCCATCGAGCGCAATCTCGTGTGTTTCCTTGTTCTGTTGATTGCGCAGACTCACGCCCTCGACGTGGCCATTAGGTGCGAGAATCTCCTCCACGGCGAAAGGAGTGACGAATTCGACTTTCTCGTTGGCCTTGGCGCGGTCGATCATGATCTTGGAAGCGCGAAAGTCATTCCGGCGGTGAATCAGATGGACTTTGCTGGCGTAGCGCGAAAGAAAGTTGGCCTCTTCCATGGCCGAATCACCGCCGCCGACCACCGCGATGGGCTTGCCGCGGAAAAAATAGCCGTCGCAAGTCGCGCAGGTGGAAACGCCACGGCCGATCAGTTCCCTTTCACCCTTTAGGCCCAGCAGACGCGCTGAGGCGCCCGCGGCGACGATCAAAGATTGTGTTTCGTAGGTATCTTTTCCGGCGATGATTTTGAATGGGCGCTTGCTGACGTCGACTTCGTTTACGGCCCCGGCTTTGAACTCCGCCCCGAATTTCTGGGCCTGCTTGCGCATGTTCTCGATGAGCTCCGGCCCCATGATGCCGTCGGGGAACCCCGGATAATTCTCAACGTGGGTGGTGAGGGAAAGCTGTCCGCCAGGCTCGTGCCCGTCAAGAACCAGCGGCTTCAAATTCGCGCGCGCAGCGTAAATCGCGGCAGTTAGGCCGGCACAGCCGCTGCCGATGATGAGGATGTTGTACATTCAATCTTTCTCCATCTATTAGATTCAGGACTGCGCCTGCCAGATTCAACGCAATCCCATATTGTAGCATTCCCTCCCCGACGACTCGGAATGAGGGCGGCCA
>WNFJ01475006.1_pt1 | contig 21731 bp, 19 predicted proteins | sample 5400461 | NCBI WGS metagenome assembly WNFJ01 (sample SAMN13153349, study PRJNA577476) | soil metagenome | isolation source: 115 cm saprolite on Douglas fir-dominated hillslope | place: USA:California | collected 2013-09-17
GACGCCGTCCTCGTCGATGCGCTGCTTACCACGAGCGAGGGAGAACGGCTGGCGGCGTGGGTGCGGAATACCGGCAAGCGACCCCGCGCGATCTTCGTAGCCCACGGTCACGGCGACCACTTCTTCGGGGCCGGGCCAGTGCTGGACGACTTCCCTGACGCCCAGCTGATGGCCTGCGATCAGCAGGTTGTCGACGAGGCCCGTGGCCAGACCGCCCCCGACGTCATGGCGATCTGGAACTCCTGGTTCGCCGGCCAGTTCTCGCAGTCCCCCGCGGTGCCCGCCTTGACCAGCTCGCAGGAGTTCGACCTGGAAGGCCATCCCCTTCTGTTCCGCACGATCGGCGACGCTGACGGCGCGCTCGCCACGATCGTGCACGTGCCGGACAGGCAGGCCGTCTGCTCCGGCGACATCGTCTACAACAACATCCACATGTGGCTACGGAACTCGACGCCGGACTCACGGAAGGCGTGGCTGGCGTCCCTGGCCACGGTGGCCGCCCTCAAGCCGTCCACGATCATCACCGGGCACAAGGATCCCGACGCGCCCGACGACAGCGCGACCCGCGTGCTCGACCAGTCGCGCCGCTACCTCGAGGACTTCGAGCAGACGGTGGCCAAGTCCAGCACGCCGCGTGAGGTGATCGACGTCATGCTCGCGAAGTACCCCGCCTACGGCAACCGGTACACCTTGTTCGCCGCGGCATTCACCCAGTTCCCGTCCTGACCGGGTAGGCCACCCGGCGAGGGTAGCCCTGGCCGAATGCGGCGCTGACCTGCGCGAAGGCCGAAGCTGCCCCAGCTGATGGTTGACACCGCGGCTCCGCATGACGCTTGACACCGCCCATGCCCCGCCTAGCCGTCATCCGTGGGGCACCGCGCCAGGCCAATGCGTGAATCCATCTGACTGTCACCGGTCGTCTCGGCGCGCATGGTCTAGATCTAGATGCCTGTCCCGTTGCTTGGCGATGACGAGCCGCTGCCGCACAGCCGCACGGCTGGGTCACCAAGCACTATGTAGCTGCGCGCGTCGTTGTTCTCCGTCCAGAGCTGGATCATCTCCAGGTGGTCGGGGTTGTCGCCCGACCTTCGTACGCCGTCCAGAAGCTCGTGCAGTTCTGACGTGAGCGCCGAGTACCTGTCGTTGAAGAAGTCCATCGCGTGGCCGACGCGACGGCCGCCCATGAGTGCCCGCAGGGTGCTGAGGAACACATCGTGCTGCGCCCCGACGTTCGGGCTGATGAAAGAGCAGCCCCACGCGCGCTCCACGTGGCCGACGAAGGCTAGCAGCCCGCCGTTCGGATGCGCGAGGAGCCGCTGCGGCAACCGGGCGACGAAGGGCGAGTCGGCGACGGCGGCGCTCGCGGAACCGGGTATGTGGGCGAAGTCGTCCTGCAGCGGTGTGCCTGCTCCGAAGCACGCGAAGGACATCATGATCCGGGTCCGGACCTCCGGCAGCTTCTCAGCGTCGGCGTCGGCAAAGTAGGAACTGGCGGCGAGCTCCCCCTCCCCAGCCGACCGCAGCGGTCCGGGCCAGTCCTGGCACACGAGCGCTCCCTGTGCATGCCGCTGGCGGGGATGGCCCCGCGGGAAGCCGACCCCGTGACCCGCGGTGAAGAGCAGGCCCGCGTCGCCGCTGGAAAGGATGCCGGCGAGAGCTCTCTTGTGAGACTGCTCGGGAGGGATGGCGGCGATGTCCCAGGCATGCTCGTGCTGCCTCAGGGATTTCTCCAGCGGCGCCACAAGTTTGCTGGCGCTGAGCTGGGTGGCGCGGTCCGCCGGGTTACGTGGGCCGAAGAGCCGCATGGTCTGAGGTGCGTCGACGGCGTCGGCTGCGGCCACTGCGCTGGCGTAGCGCCGGTACTCCTCGACGGTGTCGAACGCGATTCTGCCGACCGCGTACTGCACGTCAAGCTGGTATTGGAACGAGAACGGGATCGATTCCGGGCCGCCCACAAGCAGAACGTAATAGGGCACCTTCTCTGGGTTGGCTGGCAGGGCTGATCCCATCCCGCACCGCGCCAGGAAGGCACGCTTGTCCTCGTGGCGGAGGTAGCCGTCGCCGCGGATGAACTCTCGGTAGCGATCCCCAGCCTGCTCGCTACGGAGCCGTCGCAACGGGGCGAGCGCGGTCAGTACCTCGCCGGGAGCCTCTTCCGCCGCGAGCAGCGCCCAGCCCGACTGGGACAAATCCTCGGCGTCGACGCCGTAGGGAACACCGAAGTGAGGCTGCTTGATGTGATACTGCAGGTCCTTCACAGCGTCGCCTTGGAACTGCACGCCCCTGATCGCTTCGGCGAGCGCTGAGAGCGAGGTGGGAGCGTGCAGATACCCACCTGTGCTGCCATCTATCCCGTTGAAGACGAGTTCGCCGTTGTCCACCTCGTCACCTTCTGACAAGCCATATGACGAGAAGGGCATTCAGCACTATCGAGACCCCGAGAGCGGCGGCGAGCATGTTGACCCTCAGCACGATCTTCTTCAACGTGCTCTCCTCGGCCTGCCTGACCTGGGATCGCTCGATGAACCGGCGCTCGATATAGGTCGCGGTGTTACGAGCCTGCGATCGCCGTGCCTGCCGCAACGCTTCGCCTCGCAGCAGATAGGAGTCATCCTCGTGGTTACCGTGCCAGTTGGCCGCGGCGACTTGCCACGGCTCGAGGTATTTGACTCGCCATGGCGCATTGTCATCCAGCAGTGGCTCGATCAATCGGTCGTGGGACAGCTCCCACCATCTCGCCCCTGCCCGCTCTTCTGACCGTATGAGGTAGCGGTCCTGCAGAGTCTTGAGCGCGCCGTCCGGGTCTTGGACACGGGGACCCGTGCGCTGCTGCCTTCGGAAGCCGTCCTTCGTGACGAGTTCATCGGCGACCCAGTCGCGCAGCATGTGCTCCGTAACACGGTTGCCGCCCGCCGCCTCGCGGATGGCGTCCGCGTAGTAGCGGCGCAGCGCATCGTTGACCTGCCCAAGCCGCTCAAGATCCGCCACGGAGATGGTGTGGAGCTCCCCTGCGCTGTCCTCGCATGATTTACGCCACAGCCGGTCACAAACCACCTGTAGCAGCACCGGCTCGACATACGGCCCCAGGCGGGGCTCGGGGATCTTGTCACGGCCTTCGACCATGACCGTGCGCAGGTCATCGACGAGCTTCTGGGCGGCATCATCCGCCACCTCGACACCACGTTCGCTGGCCGGTTCGCGGATCGCGCGCAGGGCCGACTGCTGGGTAAGGAAATCGAGGCGGTAGGTCGCCCTCAGCCGTCCAGGGATCTGCTTGAGGAACCTGTCCAGCCCGCCCATATAGTCCTCGCGCATGGACAGCAGCCCCCATCGCCGGTCGTCGTCCAGAGCCTCCCCGACCTGTCTGAAGAACTCACGCTGTCCTTCGTGGTCGGTCGGGTCGAGCGTCAGGGCCTCTTCCAGCTGGTCGAACACGAGAAGCTGGTGATTCCCCGACTCGGGGCCGTCATCGAGCATGGCGAGCGCTTCGACCAGGGACGTTGTGGCGAGGTCGGCCGGCCTCGCGGCGAGGTGGCTGACGAGACCGCTGACGACGCTGTAGACGTAGCGGTTGCGTACGGGAAAGCCAGGTGGCGGTTCGTTGATACGGAGCGCAGAGATATACGGTTCGCGCTGGACGCAGATCCGAAATCGGCGAGCCTCAAAGGACGGGATGATCGAGGCCTGGATGAGCGAGGTCTTACCTGCCCCGCTCGGTGAATGTAACAGGACAATCCGGCTGGAGATGAGCATGTCCGTGACGCCCCGGGCATCTTGCTCCCGGCCGCGAAGCGCCTCACCGCAGCGGAAGGGCCGCGGCCCGACGTACGGGTTCCGGTCGCGGCAGGCCCGGACGGCTTCGTCAATCATGGCGGACCCGCATCCGGCTCGCGAGGTCCATCAGGAAAGCCTGGCAGGTGCCCCAGTAGATGGAAACCGAGTGCTTTCCGAAGTACCTGGCCAGGTAGTCTTGTGCGGCCTCCGGCTCGATGGCGGTGTTCTCCGGGCTCACCTGCACTCCGACGTGGAGGTTTTCCTTGAGCAGCACTGACCCCGCGAAGCTATTGATACTTTGGAACAGGACCCGAAATTCCCAGTCATCGAGACGGTACCCGAGGAAAAGTAGCGAGCGATCCGTGAGTGCGGTGGCAACGCAACGCGGGATGCTCTCGTCCTTGTCGACCCGCTTGATCCATTCGGTCAGCCAGGCGAAGTAGTGATCCTCCGTCACAACGAGGGACGCGACGTCGTCAAGCCTCCCGAAGAGGTGGTAGACGAGCGGGTGCTCACGGGTCGGCTCGAGTACATCTTCCTCGTCGTGCCGCCGCCGATGCCAGTTGAAGTGCTGGACGATCGGCTGCCGACCGGCCGCACGGATCGCGTCCTCGAGTAGGCTCGTCCAACTCGTCGTGACGTATATCGGCAGCCGCAACGACGCGAGGATCGTGTACGGGTCCTTCTCGGCAGCGCGCAGGCGGTGCTGCTCGCCGACGATGCGGATTAGCTGGTCGACGTCCTCCGACTGCCGGAGCGCCTTGGGTAGCTCCGCTGCGAACTTGCGCCGGAGCTCGCTGCCCAGATAGAGACCGACCTCGGTTTGCGCCTGCCGTGGCGCTGTCCGGACACTGAGATATTGCGCAACCTTGGCCAGGTCGGAGCGATTCTGCGGCGCTATCGGCATCAGCCATTGGTCAGTCCAGTTCGCGGCAAGCTCCTCCCGCGACGGGAGGATACTCTCACTGGCTACACCCGACCCGATCACTGGCGTGCATAGCCCCCCTCCGGCGAGCACCGAGTTGATAAGGGAACGGAAACTGTCGTCGCCGCTTTCACCGAACTCCGGCCGGTACCACGCACGGCCAAGCTTCAGTCGCGTGAATAGGACGGGCATCCACCAGTCGCGTTCGCGATCGCTCACGCCACTGCGCGCGACTGCCATAGCCCGGTCGACGACCCCGTGCTTGCGCAGTTCGGCGAAGAAGGCGGGAAGGAATATAGACGCGGTACGCATCGTGATGTTGCCCTGCATCGCTACGACGGCCGCGACGCCCGCGCCCGCGAGCCGCGGGCCGATTGACGACAGTGCCCCTGCGTCGGAGGTCATCGCATCGTCGCCCTTGCCCGCGGATTGGCATGAGCACAGGATGGCAACGGTCGGTGGCCGGTCGAGCTCGGCGATCGCGTGGGCGAGGATGCGGCCATCGACGACCTCTGCCCGCCCTTGCTCGTCCTCGAGGTAGAGCCGCGGTTCGTCTCCCGCCATCCCGCCGTGGCAGACGAGGTAGAAGACGTCGACGCCCTCGCGGAGTGCCGCAATGATCCGTTTTATGGTGGCGTTCCCCGGTTGGGCGAGTTCCAGCACATCCATGTCGGCGAGCGCCGTCCGCGCGCGGTCGGCTTCGCCCTTTACGTCGACGCTCTCGAGCGGCACCTCAGGCATTCCTACACGCGTCTTCTCCGAGAGGTTCGACGGGTTGGCGATCGCCACGAGCGCCTTCAGGCGGTGCCACGGCGGCGATCGGACGGGGCGCCAGTCCGGCGTGCTGAGGTAGCGGGACAGGAGCAGGTTGTGACGGGTGGCAATACGGAACCCTTCGTCGGGGTCGCGCATCGCCTCCCATCGGATCGCGTGGTAACGCAGTGGCGCCCGCGGGTCGATGAGAAGCCGGAGGTGCAGCGGGATCTCTCTGTCGGCAGCTGTCGCAAGAGCCTTGTGATAGAAGCTGCGCACCTTCGGCATATTGAGTAGCACGGCACCGACGGCCTTGCCGTACTCCTCGTGTTCCGCGACGAGACCCGCGAGTAACGTGGTGTCGATTGTTAAGGGCTCATCGACGTAGTCGCGACGGTCTTGAGGGTCAGACGGGTCGTCATAGGCTAATCCGACATCGAACGCGTCGTCCGACCGCCGCCATCTTAAGACGATCTCCAACTCTGCATGCTCGCGCGCCATAGCACCCCCGTACTGCGACGAACGCCATTGGTCCCACCCCTGGCACAATACACGTACATTACTACCGTCAGCGCACTATTGGTAGTATTCGGGCGACAAGAATTGCCGTGACACACCGTCCATCCGTGGGCAGTGGCGACAAACGGCCGAAGGGTGCAAGATCGGCGCCGAAGGTTGCCGACCGGGGCACCCGAGGATGTCAGCGAGTGACGCCGCTAGTGATCGCCTCCCATGCGGCATGTGCGACCTCGGGATGACAGATGTCGCTGTGCGCGCCAGACGGGCCGGCACCGACCTTTATCACTTCGCTGGCATCAAGGTTGTAGACGGTGGCTGGCCGGAAGCCGTAGCTCTCGGAAACCGGTCGTATCGTCAACTCTTCGACAGTCACGCCGGGACCCTTGGCGCCGTAGGTGCCAAGACCTCCGTACTTCGGAAGCTCGCCGGCCCCGAAGTCGACCTCGCGGGCCGCCGCAGCACCCAACGGGTAGAACGAACCGACGGCGCGGTCGTGGACTGATTGTGTCGTGATGATCGGGCCCCTCACCAGCCGCTGCGCGACGATCTGATGGAAGTAACCGGGCCGACGGGGGGCAGCTGGGATGCTTGAGCAGTAGGACCACAAAGACAGCGCTCCCTGCGCGAGGACCAGCGAGTCGACCAGTTGGGTACGCTGACCCGGCGGCCCCGCGACGCACGCGGAGGCGACAATGCAGCCGAAGCTGTGCCCGACGAGATGGAAGCGAACCCGCCGATCCTCGGGCACGGCCGCCTGAAGGGCACCCAGAAGGCTATGCGCGCCGCCCTCCCCAAAGCTGCGTGCGCGGCGCTTCATCGACCAGAAGGTCAGGGTCCGCAGCGGCGCGAGCAGCCCACCGAGGCTGGCCTGTCCGAAGTCGGCGAACTCGTCCTCAGCCAGCGCGGACTGGTAAGTCTCCTCGGGGTCGAAGGGCTCTCGGTCGTCTCCCGGCGCCGCGCCCGCACCACTCTGCGCCAAGCCTGCCTCGTTGTCGACTGTTCGGTACGCCGCGACGACTTGCGGCGGCAGCCGGTCCGGCGCGATATTCTCCAACGCTGACTCGACAACGGTGCGCACGGCCGCCCGCGTCGCCGGGGCGTCCCCGAGCCGAAAGGCGTAGTCGCTGATCAGCTCCTCAACTGTAGCGCCACCGCCGACATCGTCGGTACCGACCGCGTACGAGGCAGCACCGAGCTCCTCATCTCCCCACGCCTTGCTCGGCCAATGTAAGCCGACGACGAGTGCCCGGAAGCCGGGCACGGCGTCTGCCGCACGTTGGCGGCCGGCCTCGCAGTTGAGCATCGCTCCGATCCAGCGGTCATACTGGCTGATCGCCGCAGGAATGTCACCGTTCCAGCCGTGGCTGAGGAGGACGACGTCGGTTACCGGCTGTGTTGCGATCGTCGAGGCAGCCTCGCGGCTGGTGAGGACGCCGCCCTCAGGACGCTCGGCACCCTTCTCGTCGAAGGCGATGAGGTGGTAGCTGAAATCGGTGCCTGGCACGACTCGCACGGGCATCCGTCTCCCCCTTAATCGTGTGGGCTGTCTGTCACGCTTGGCGCACGCACTGCCGGATCTGCGATGACGACATAGCTGCGTGCGTCATTGTTCGACGTCCAGAGCCAGGCGAGGTCCGCGGAGCCGACTCCGGACCACGGTGCTGAGGTGGCCGACTCCGGCATGGCTGCGCTCCCTGAGATGAGGTCGTCGACGTCATCTGTCGCGAGGGTCTCCCACGGAGATACGTGCCAGCGACTCGACCGACTCCGGTGCCTGCAGGATCCGCCCGCCGACCCGCAGATGCTGTTGAAGGCGAGCAGTCCGTCCATCCGATCTTCCCCCACGTGCACCGGCGACGTGCCCTGTAGTGTCCGCCCCGGTATCGGCAGCCGTCAACAATGGTCGCGCGTGGCCCGTGTCCGGGACGTGATACGGCCGAATGCCCGGAAATCGGCTAGCTGGCGATGCCTCAGATTAGCCCGACCTTGGATATCTGCCAGGATATCCTGGACGCGTTGCTGCCACGTCTCCATCGTCTCCGCAAGCTGAGCAAGCGCACGACATACCGCCGAGATGCGTACTTCAAGCTAGACGTGACCGAAGATTAACATCATGTCACAGCCCAGCTCCGAGCCGAGAAACTGATACCTACGACGGATCAGGCCGCTGTTTCGCCCACAAGGGAGATGCCGAGCGAGGCTGCGAGCCAAATACAGAATCGACAGACTCCCCTCCCCGAATGCGCCGCGCGACGGCGAGCCCTTCAAGCTTGGTCTCAAGAGCGTGAAACCCCAGGCCTCGCTGTCGGCATAGGTCGGCGTTAGGGTAGGCGTAGATTCCCAGGGCGCCCAGTTCCGCGTTGGAGCCGCGCAGTCCGGCGCGGCGTAAGTTCCGGCGAGACACCCGTTGCCCGGCTTTGGTCAACGTCCTGGCGGCAGTCCGGGCGTCAGCAAGCCGCGCCTGGTTGCCCGGCCGTTCCCGGCGCCACAGCCTGTCCTCGGCTTCAGTGCTTGTTTTCGGGCTATGACAGTCCGTGCCCCCCTGGTGCCCGGACCGTTTCATTGTTGTGACCTGATCCGGTCCGTGGCCGACCGCAGACCCACGCTGGGTCTGGGAGCCAGACTCCGGCCAGGACCATCCTTTGTGATCGGCGGTCCATCGACTCGTCATCCGGCTGGCGAGGTGCCCGAACCGGGGTCGGCGCAGAACCCGACTGTCGCAGGCGTCGGCGCTCAGGAGGTGCGCGAGCGCGGCGCCCATGCCCAGGACCAGGACGGGGAGGCAGGACACGGCGGTAGTGATGGCCCACGGTGGGTGGGCCGTCCCGGCCTGGGTGAGCAGGTGGTAGGCAACCTGCCCTGCCATGCCGAGTACGAGTGAGCCGATCGCGGACCACTCGGCGAAGCGGCGGGCCGCCTGGCTCACTCAGGCGCTGGCCGACAGCCAGGCGCGCAGAGCGTAGGTGGCGTAGGACTCGACGCCGATGGCAGCGTGACGGCGGTGTTGAGGCGCAGCGAGTCCCACAGCCCGGCAAGGGATGGACCTGTCCAAAGCCGGTCATGGACACGTATCGGGCGTGATCAAGCACTCAGAGCCAATCTGACGGCCCGTCGCCACCCCGCCCACGGGCGGCGCGGCCCGCGCCTCTGATTGATCCCGCTGCCCGCACGCGGACCGCCCCATACCCCCGCGGCCTGGCAACCGCGGGAACCCCGAAGGGATGACCGCAGCCAGGCGCCCGCCCTGCCACAAGGCCGCACCGTGGGGCCGGACCACAGCCGCATGACCCCGTTCCCCGCCGCCCCATTATCGGGCCGGGGCCGGCCGCGCCAAGGACGCCTGCGGCGCCGCTGCGCGGCCGGGCTCCGCCCGGCCCTAGACCCGCCCGCCCGCTCACATGCGATGGCGGCCACCGGGAAACACGGACACACCAGGGCCCAGGCCTGAGGCTGACCACGGGCCAACTTTGGCGTGCCCGGACACGGACCCGAAACCCATAAAGAAGGGCACAAAACCCCTTGACACGGTCCGCTCCTTCAGGGATGAAGTAGGGGTACGCGCAAATCGGTCCGTCGAATGCGACGCCGACCAGGGAAAGATCGTAAACGTCCCGACGATCTGCCTCCACAGAATAGAGAATAGAGAGACCGTTTCTCACCAGCACGTATCCAGCCTGTTGTTCTCCCCCATAGCCCGGCGCCGCGTCACGACCTGTTCTATCCTGCCCTCCGAGCGGTATAGGAGTAGTCGTTATGACCACTGTCCGGGAAGCCACCATCGACCTGTGCCGAGCGCGCCGTCTGACCCTGTGGTTCGGTAATCCGGGGTCGTCCGAACTCACCCTGCTACAAGATTTTCCCGACGACTTCCGGTACATACTCGGGCTGCAGGAGGCGATCCCGGTCGGGATGGCTGACGGCTGGGTGCAGATCACCGGCAGGCCCGCGGTCGTCTGCCTGCATACGGCACCAGGTATGGGTAACGGGCAAGGCGCCCTGTACAACGCCTACGTCAACAAGACCCCGCTGATCGTCATTGCAGGCAACCAGCGCCGCATGATGCAGAATCAGTTCACGCTGCTGACCAACATCGATGCGATTAACGAGCCCAGGCCGTACGTGAAGTGGTCCGCCGAGCCCGCGATCGCGAGCGAGGTGCCCGCGGTGCTGGACCATGCCATCACTTTGGCCACGGCCCCGCCGACCGGCCCGGTGTTCGTCTCGATTCCGATGGACGACTGCGAATTCGAACTCGAGGACACCCAGGTGGCCGACATCCAGCGGGTGCGTGACCGTAAGGTCGGCTTTTCCGGTGGTTTCTCCGACGAGATCGCACAGGACATCGCCACACGGCTGGACGCTGCGGAGAAACCGGTGCTGATCGTCGGCGGTGACGTCGAACGCTATGGCGCCCGCGACGACATCGTGGCCTTGGCCGAACGCGCCAATGCCACGGTCTGGACCGCGCCGCTGACCGGGCTGTCCGGCTTCCCGGAGAACCACTCCCTGTACCAGGGACTGCTGCCCGCGGCGAAGGGCCCCCTGTCGGGCAAGCTCACCGGGCACGATTTCGTGCTGGTCATCGGTGCTCCGGTGTTCCGTTACTATCCGTACGTGGCGGGGAAGTACCTGCCCGACGGCGCGAGGCTGGTGCACATCACCAACGACCCTGACGAGGCCGGCCGCGCCCCGGTCGGCGACGCGGAGGTCGGCGACATCCGCGTCGCCACCCGTGCCGTGCTGGCCCGGATCACGCGCACGGATCGGCCCGCGCCGCAGGCGCGTGAGGCAGTTCCCAGTGTCCAACAGGCCGCCACGCCGCTGGATCCGGCGAACCTGTGGAACGTGGTGGGCCAGAACGCACCGGCCGACACCCTATGGGTTTCCGAAAGCGGCAGCAACGAGATGATCATCCCCGAGGTGGTTCGGCCCAGCGGCCCGAAATCGCATTTGTCCGCCGCCGGTGGCGGCTTGGGCTGGGGCCTGCCCGCCGCGGTAGGCGCCCAGCTCGCCGCACCAGATCGCCCGGTCGTGGCGTTGATGGGCGACGGATCGATGCACTACTCCATCACCGCCCTGTGGACGGCGGCGCAGCAGAGGATCCCCCTGACCATCGTGGTCGCCTCGAACGCCGAATACGGGGTCCTGAAGCAGTTCGGCGCCCTGGAGAAGACAGCGGGTGTCCCGGGGCTGGACGTGCCCGGCCTCGATATCACCGCCACCGCCGCCAGCTACGGCGTATCCGCCCATCAAGCCGGCAGCACCGACGAGGTCGCCGAGCTAGTCCGCGAGGGCATCGCCGACCGCGCCAACCCCACCCTGATCAACGTCCCGGTCACCAAGGTGCCCCTACCCTGACCGCCGGGACAACCTGAGGCAGGCGATCGGCCAGTTGTACGACTACCGGCGGTACCACCAGTCGCCTGTCCATCTCGCTGTGCCGCTCCCCTATGAGCCAAACGCCGAACGCCTGGACCTGCTCCTAAGCGCAGGCATCGAAGCGATTTGGCCCCCATGGAGCAGGGTTCCGCGACTCCAGCAACGGCACCTTCGTCGAGCAGAGAACCGAGCTATTCGGCCCTGACCAGCCACAACGCGGCGCGGCGGGCGGACCTGGGCACGTATCGGGCATGATCAAACGCTCAGAGCCAACCTGACGGCCCCCGACCGCAGCCCTTACCGTCCTATCGCGCCGATGCTCAAAAGGGCCGCTACACGCATCCTGCGCCCCCTCTTCCCCGCTACCTGCTCAGGTTCAACCACACGATCACGGCTGGTGATCATCGCGTTCTGCGTGCTCAGCAGTTTCGTACGCATCGAAGAAGTCGGCGACACTGGCCGTGTCCTTGTACGGTGCGAGCTGGCTAGCGATGTGGCGAAGACGCGTGTCGGTGCGTGCGGAATTGGTGCGGGCCGCTAGCGCGGCGGCCATGCGGCTAGCGATTTCCGCTGCTTGGTCAACGTCGCCGAGTTGCACGTAATCCTCCGCTAGCCAACTCAGATACAATGAGTTTTCCCGAATCAATGTCTGGTCGTATCGAGCTATTGCACCCGTCAGGAGGTTTTCGGCCTTAGTTGGCTGGCGTAGCTCCGTGTAGCAACGACCAGCCATCGTCGATTTCTTCGCGATTCAACCAGTAGACCCAATCGGGATCATTGCTGATTAGTTGATAGGGTCCGGAACGCTGGGCGCTGGCCGGGGCCAGGGCTGCCGCTGGTCTAGCCGGGTGGCCTTGCCGGGTCGGCCGTGTCTGGCTGGGCGGGAGATGATCTTCTCCGTGCGGGCGGGCCCGGGTGATGGTCAGGCCAGGACGGTTCCGCCGTCGACGGTCAGGATCGACCCGGTTGCGAACGGCTCGGTGAGGCAGTACAGGTAGGCGTGCGCGATGTCGCCGGCCTCGCCGACGCGCCCGGCGGGATGGCCGCGGCGGTGTCGCGGTACAGCTGCTCGCGGCTGGCCTTGGTCATCGAGGCCCACAGCGGGGACCGGACGACGCCCGGGCAGACGGCGTTGACCCGGATGGGTGCCAGTTCGACGGCCAGCGCGCGGGTCAGTGACTCGACCGCGCCGCAGATGCTCGCGGCGACCGCCCAGCCGGGTCCGGGGCGGCGGGCGGCGATGCCGGTGGTCAAGGTGATCGAGCCGCCGGGGCGCAGGTGCGGCGCGGCGGCGTGCACGGCCCACAGCGCGCCGAAGTACCGCAGGGCGAAGAATTCCCTGGCCTTGTCCAGGTCCAGGGCGGCCAGGTTCATCAGCGCCAGCGGCTCGCCCGCGGTGAACACGAGGTGGTCGATGGCGCCCAGGTCCCCGAACAACCGGCAGACCAGCCCCGGGTCGGTAAGGTCGCCCGCCCGCCGGTGCCGGGCGGCAGCTCCGCCAGCGCCCGGTCGACGCTGGCCGGCTGCCGGGAGATGACGGTGGCCTCGGCGCCGCAGCGGGCGGCGGCCTTCGCCGTCGCCAGGCCGATGCCGGACGTGCCGCCCAGGATGACGACCCGCTGACCATGCAGATTCACGACGATTCCCTTCCAGGAGTGGTGGTGCTCATCTCTTCCACGGTGCGGTGCCGGCGTGGCTGCCGTCCAAGACCTGTTTGGCGCGCCTGTCATATCGTGGAGGTATCAGGGATGGGAGGGCCCATGGCGGACGTCGACCTCCGCAAGCTGCGCTACTTCGTCGCCGTCGCGGAGCAGTTGCACTTCGGCCGGGCCGCCGAGGCCCTGCACATCGCCCAGCCGGTGCTGTCCCGCCAGATCAGGGCGCTGGAAGACGAGCTGAAAGCGCAGCTGTTCGTGCGGGACAGGCGGGCGACCGAGCTGACCCCGGCCGGCCGGCAGCTGCTCGCCGACGCCGGGCCGCTGCTGGCCGCCGCCGACGCGCTGCGCCGGCGGGTCACACGCGCGGCCCGGGGCCCGGGCTCGTTCACGATCGGGTTCATGCCCGGCCTCATCGTGACCGAGGCCGTCCGCGCCCTGGCCGGCCGCCACCCGCAGCTGACCGTGGACGTGCTGCGCACCAGCTGGGACGACCAGACCGCTGTCCTGCACGACGGCCGGGCCGACGTCAGCTACATCCGCCTGCCCGCCGACCAGAGCGGCCTGCAGGTCCGGGCGCTGCTGGCCGAGCCGCGGGTGGCGGCGCTTCCGGCCGGCCACCGGCTGGCCGGCAAAGACACGATCAGCATCGCCGACCTCGCCGATGAGCATCTCCTCCAAGATCCCGGCGCGGTGCCCGAATGGCGTGACATCGCCGCCGAAATGCGGACCCGGCGCCGCCGCGGCGCGCCCGTCTTCCGCACGGTGGAGGAGAAGCTCGAGCACGTGGCCGCAGGTCACGGCATCGTCGTGCTGCCGCTGTCCACCGCGGTCTTCTACACCCGCCCCGGCGTCGCCTACAGCCACGTCAGCGACATCCCGCCCAACCAGGTGTGCCTGGCCTGGGACGCCACCCGGCGCAGCCGGCTCATTCAGGACTTCGCCGCCATCGCCACGGACCATCCGCCCGTGCCCGGCCGGACCGAACCGGACCGCGGCGCACCATCCGGGCCGCAGACGCCAGCCCAGATCCCGGCTCAGGCAGGCGCCCGGCCGGTGCCGCAGGCCGGGTAAGCGGCGGGGTTCTCGCTCCCCGCTGTCAGGATCGGGCGTCACGGTCTCCGCCGGCCCCTGAACTCCAGCCTTCGGTGAATGCGGCACGCTGGCCGCGCACCAATAGCGGGATTCCCGGGCCAGGTCCGCCGCGGGAGGGATAGCTGGGCCGGTTGCCTCAGCCAGAAATAAGCGACCGTGCCATGGGTCATATCCGGGGGGTATCACAGGCAGCCGGACAGGTATTGGACGGCACTGCCGGGCCGGACGCATCGTGAAAGCGCATCCAGCGGGAAGGCCGCTCCGCTTGGAGCACCCCGAGGATGCCGGCGCGCACGGGCGCCGATCCGCTCCCAGGAGGTTTCACAGATGCCCACCTCGCTCGCGCTAGACCCCCGGTACGTGCTCTGGTCGGCGACGGAACCGCAGCGGGCCGACCACCCGCTCATAGTGCTGATGCACGGCTGGAGTTACGACGAGAGGCACCTATTCGCCTTCGCCGATCTGTTCCCCGCCGAGATGGTCGTGGCGTCGGTGCGCGCGCCGTACGCGGAGGCGGGCGGCTACGCCTGGTTCCCGAGCCGGGGCAACCCGATCGGGAACCCGCAGCCCAGGGTCGCCAACGACGCAGCTGAGGCGGTGCTTGACTGGCTGGACACCTTGCCCCCGGCGCCATCGACCGGTCTGCTGGGGTTTTCCCAAGGCGGCGCGATGGTGCTGCAGCTGATGCGCCGCGCTCCCGGGCGTTTCCAGTACGGCGTGCAGCTGGCCGGTTTCGCCGTCGATGACCGTCAGCCCGGCGATGAGGTCCTGGCCCGGCAGCGGCCGCCGGTTTTCTGGGGACGAGGCGAACGTGACACGGTTATCCCGCGGCAGGCGATCGCCCGCACGCGGTCCTGGATGGCGGCGCACACATCCCCGGAAAGCGTCGTGTACCGCTCGCAGGGGCACGACGTTGCCGGTCGCGAGGTGACCGATTTCACCGCGTTCCTCGCGCGGCAGGCCGGCAGCGGACGTCATCCCGGCCAGCAGCGACAGGCACTACTCCGGGGAATGAAGGCATCGGTCCCGCTCATTGGCCGCCGCACACGGGTGCTGCGCCGTTCACTGACACAGTGGTCACGTCCGGTGCGGCGTACGAGCAGACCTGCCGGATCTGGAATGGCGCCGTGACCAGCCGGCCGGCCCTGGTCGTGCGCGCCCGGACACAAGAGGATGTGCAGGCCGCCGTGCGCGCCGCCCGCCGCCACGGGCTGCCGCTGTCGGTGCGCGCGGGAGGCCACGACTGGGCCGGGCGCTCGCTGCGGGACAGCCGGCTGGTCATCGACCTGACCGGGATGCGGCAGGTCACCGTAAACCAGGCAGACCGAACGGCCACGGTCGCCGGCGGTGCCACCGCCGTCGGCGTCATCGCCGCGGCCGCACCGTCCGGGCTGGCCGCCGTCACCGGGACGGTCAGCACCGTCGGGATGGCGGCCAGCCCGGACCCTCGGCGGCGGGTACGGGCTGCTCAACGGCCGGTTCGGCCTGGCGGCCGACAACCTGCTCGGCGCCGACCTGGTCCTCGCCGACGGGCAGCCGGTCAGCGTGGACGATGATCATGAGCCCGAGCTGTTCTGGGCCATCCGGGGCGGCGGCAACTTCGGCGTGGTCACCTCGATGCGGATCTGGCTCCATGCCGTCGGCCGGGTGCTCGCCGGCATGATCGGCTACCCGCTGGGCCAGGCCGCCATTGTCCTGGAGCAGCTGGACGAAATCATCGCCGCCGCCACCGACGAACTGACCGTGCAGGCCGTCATCCTCACCGGCCCCGACGGCACACCCGGTGTGTTCCTCGTGCCGGCCTGGAGCGGTGACCTGACGGCCGGCGAGCCGCACATCGAGCGGCTGCAGCGGCTCGGAACGCCGGTGTTCACCCAGGTCGGCCCCATGGCCTTCAGTGACCTGCTGCACATGAACGACGCCAGGGCGAGGTCACGGGCAGGCACGTCACCGCCCGCACGCTGCCGGGTCCCGCACTACTCGCCGGCTGTCATCGACGCGCTCATCGACGCGGCGCAGACCCTCAGCTCACCGTTTTCGGGCGTGGCAGTCCACAACTTCCACGGCGCCGCGGCCCGGGTACCCGTCGAGAGCACAGCGTTCGGCATCCGGCAGCCCCACCTCATAACCGAGATCATCGGATGGTGGGAGCCGGGCGACGCCGCCCCCCACGAGGCCTGGGCGGACAAAACCTTCCAGGCCCTGGCGCCCGAGGCGCTGCCAGGCGGATACCCGAACATGCTCGGCCCGGCTGCCCACCGCAGATCGCCCGCGCCTACGGCCCCAACACCGCCAGGCTCGTGGCCGCCAAGACACGCTTCGATCCCGACGGCATTTTCTCCGCCATACCGCTGCCAGCTGCGGCGACGTCTGCGGACGGCCGGTAGGCGGCACGTGACGAGCTGATCCTGGCCGCGCTCGGAAGGGAGCGCGGCCCGTGCGAAGGGAGATTGCGAAATGGACATCACTTCACCCCCGGTGGTGACCGGGCCGGGAGCCAGGACGGCCGTGCTGACCGTTAACGGCCAAGACCATGAGCTGCGGGCCGAGCCCCGGGTGAGCCTGCTGGACGCGCTGCGGGAGCATCTCGGGCTGACCGGGTCGAAGAAAGGCTGTGACCAGGGTACGTGCGGTGCGTGCACGGTGTGGGTGGACGGCCGGCGGGTGCTGGCCTGCCTGACGCTCGCGGTCGCCTGCGAGGGCCATGCGGTTACCACGATCGAGGGGCTGTCTGCCAGCGGGGAGCTGCACCCGATGCAGGTGGCGTTCATCGAACGCGACGCATTCCAGTGCGGGTATTGCACGCCGGGCCAGATCATGTCGGCCGTGGCGCTGCTCGAGGAGGGCCACGCCGCCGATGATGCCGAGATCGCGGAGTGGATGAGCGGCAACCTGTGCCGCTGCGCGGCATATCCGAACATCCGCGCCGCAATCCGGGACGTGCGTGACGCGGCAGGCGGTGAGTGACGATGCGATCGCTGAGTTACGCGCGGGCAGCCGACGTGGACGGCGCGATCGCGCTGGTCGCAGAACGTGAGGATAGCGCGTTCTTGGCGGGCGGCACGACCGAGGTGGACCTGGTGCGCCAGAACGTGCTGCGGCCCGGGCTGCTGGTGGACATCAACGACCTGCCGCTGAATGGCGTCGAGGACCTTCCGGACGGGGGAGTGCGGATCGGCGCGCTGGCGCGGATGAGCGACGCCGCCCAGGCGACCGCCGTCAAGGAGCGGTTCCCGGTGATCTCGCAAGCGCTGCTGCTGGGGGCCTCCGCGCAACTGCGGAACATGGCCTCGATGGGCGGCAACTTGTGCCAGCGGGTGCGGTGCGGCTACTTCCGTGACGCGACCTCGCCGTGCAACAAGCGCGAACCGGGTAGCGGCTGCGCGGCCCTCGACGGCTTTGACCGGGGCCACGCGATCCTGGGGGTCAGTGATAAGTGCATCGCGACGCATCCATCGGATGTGGCGGTGGCACTGGTCGCCCTGGACGCGGTGGTGCACACCCGGGGGCCTGCGGGTGAGCGGGCCATCGGCATCGACGACTTCTTCCTGCTCCCCGGGGACACCCCGGAGCGGGAGCATCCGCTGGAGCACGGCGAGCTCATCACCGCGATCGAGGTCCCGGGCACGCCGATCGCGCGCCGGTCGGTCTACCTGAAGTTTCGTGACCGCGAGTCGTACGAGTTCGCGCTGGCGTCGGTCGCGGCCGCGGTCCGCATCGAGGAGGGCACGGTGGCCGAGGTACGGCTGGCGCTCGGCGGCGTCGCGACCAAGCCGTGGCGCGCCCGGCGTGCCGAGGCGAGCCTGCTTCGCCGGCCAGCCGGCGAGGCCAGCTTCGCCGAGGCCGCCCGCCGGGAACTCGCCGCCGCCACGCCGAGGCTGCTGAACGCGTTCAAGGTCGAGCTCGCGCAGCGGGCCATCGTCCGCGCCCTGATGACACTCACGAACGGAGAAACGCGATGAGCGGATTCATCGGCCAAGATGTGCCGCGGGTCGAGGGCCCCGCGAAGGTCACCGGCTCGGCGCGCTACACGGGCGAGATCGCGCTGCCGGGCCTGGCTTACGCGCAGCTTGTCGGCACCGAGATAGCGAGCGGCCGGATCGTCTCGATCGACACGAAGGAGGCCGAGCACGCGCCCGGGGTCGCCGGGATCCTCACGCACCACAACACGCCGAAGGTGAACCACGTGCCACTGCTGCCGTCGCTGCTGGGCGGCCCGGCGCCCGGCGAGACGTTCTTCCCCATGCAGGACGAGGTGATCCACTACGCCGGGCAGCCGGTCGCGATCGTCGTGGCCGGCACCCTCGAGCAGGCCCAGCACGCCGCCACCATGGTACGGGTCAGCTACGCCGAGGCGCCTTCTGTCACCACCATCGGCCAGGGCCGCGATGACGCCTACGAGCCGGAAAGGATCTTCGGTGGCCTGATGCCCGCGCGGGCCGGGCGCGGGGACGTGGCGGCCGGGCTCGCGGCCGCTGACATCCGCGTCGACGCCCTCTTCCGGTTCGCGGCCAACCACCACAACCCGATCGAGACCCTGGTCACCACCGCGGTGTGGGACGGTGAGGACCTGACGCTGTATGACTCCTGCCAGGGAATCAAGGCCGTGCAGATGACCGTCGCCGCGCTGCTCGGGATCTCCCCGTCCAAGGTCCGGGTGCTGACCCGCTACGTCGGCGGGGCGTTCGGCTCCAAGGCGATGGTATGGCCACACGTCACCCTGACCGCCCTGGCGGCCCAGTACGTCCGGCGGCCGGTCCGGCTCACGGTGACCCGCGGGCAGATGTTCACCTCCTGCGGGCACCGCGAGGAACAGGAACAGCACATCCAGCTCGGGGCGACCCGGGCCGGCGGCCTGACCGCCATCCGGCACCGCAAGATCTCGGTCACCTCACCATTCGACGACTGGGCCGAGCCAGCCTTCGGCGTCGCCTCCCAGCTGTACGCAAGTCCCGCCTACCAGGGAATCCTCCACCTGGTCCGCGGCAACACGATGACTCCCACGTTCACCCGCGGGCCCGGTGAGGCCGTGGGCGTGTTCACGCTCGAATGCGCGATGGACGAGCTGGCCGCCAAGCTCGGCGTCGATCCGGTCGAGTTGCGGCTGCGCAACCTGACCGAGGTCGATCCCAACACCGGTAACCCGTGGTCCAGCTACGGGCTGCGGGAATGCCTGCAGCGAGGCGCCGAGCGGATAGGCTGGGCCGGCCGGAACCCGCGGCCGCGGTCAGAGCGGGACGGGAACTGGCTGATCGGCACTGGCATGGCCGCCGCCGCCTACCCGGTGGCGTTCTTCATGCGGACCCAGCGCGCCCGCGCCCACCTGTACTCCGACGGCACCGCGATCGTGCAGACCTCCACCCAGGAATTCGGCACCGGCATGCCTACCGTGCTGACCCAGGTGGCCGCCGACGCGCTCGGCATCGGCCTGGACGAGGTGCGGGTGGAGTTCGGCGACACCAGCCTGCCCGCCTCCGGGTCCCCGGTGGGCTCGAACGGCGCGATGATGATCAGCGCCGCCGTGCATAACGCGGCCACCGCCATCCGCGGCCAGCTGATCGCGCTGGCCGTCCGCGATGCCCGGTCGCCGCTGCACGGGGCTGACCCGGCTAAGGTCACCGTGGCCGGCGGTCGGATGGCGCTGGCCGACGACTCCGGCACCGGCGAGACCTACGCCAGCCTGATGGGCCGTCACCGGATGAACGATGCCGAAGCCATCGGCGGCTGGGACCCGCCGCCGCTGGACACCCCGTACGGGCTGCTGACCTTCGGCGCCCAGTTCGCCAGGGTGGCAGTCGACGCCGACCTGGGCATCGTCCGGGTCCGGCACATGGCCGGCGCCTTCGCCCCCGGCCGGGTCCTCAACCCCAGGACAGCCCGCAGCCAGCTGATGGGCGGCATGCTCTGGGGCATGAGCCAGGCCCTGCTCGAAGGCAACCGGATGGACACCGTCCGCGGCCGGTGGGCAAGCGCCAGCCTGGGCGACTACCTCGTCCCGGTCAACGCCGACGCCCCAGACGTCGATGTCGACCTGATCGAAGTGGACGACCCGGTGACCGGCCCGCTCGGCGTCAAAGGCGTCGGCGAGATCGGGCAGGTCGGCGCCGCGGCCGCGATCGCCAGCGCCGTCTACCACGCCACCGGCTACCGGGTCCGCGAGCTGCCGATCGCCATCGAGCATCTGCTGCCCCACCTGTCACAGGAAGCAGCTGCAGCAGCGGGAGCGCAGCCAGGTGCCAGATGACCGGCACCGCCCCCCGCCGCCAGCTGCCGGCTGATCGTCCCGGCAGCCGCGGTCAGGAGCCTGTTACCGAACGCACGGTGTTGACTGCGCCGCCCGCGGCCTGCAGTCCCCGCACGCGGCCGGCGAGCGGCGGCAGCGGCTCGCTGCCCAGCCCTGGCCCGGGCTGGGGGGACTGCTACTGGCCGCGGCCGCCTTCTTCGCCCTCGCCCTCGGCACCGGCAGCACTGCGACATCGCTGCTGATCCTGGGCCCGATATCGACGTTCGCGCTGCCGGCCGTGGCAATGGTCGCGTTCTGGTGGCACGACTGGCCCGGCTCCCGGCTCGCCGCGCCGTGGACCGGCCTGACCGATACCGTGCTGGCCGCCGCCGCCGCGGTCGTGCTGACGATCGCGGGCCAGGCCATTGTCGAACAGTCCGACATCCGGGCAGTGTTCCAGGGCGGCACCGGCCCTGGCCCCGCGACCTTTCCCGCCACCCTGCCGCTGGCTGGTGCCGCCTTCACCGCCATGCTCCAGCTCTCCCTGCGAACGCTGGCCGCTGAGCGGCCTCGGACGGCTCCGGTCCGGCATCGCCGCACTGGCCCTGTCCTGGGCGCTCGGGACCGGTGCCTACTTCCTGTTCGTCAACTTCGGCGCCGTACCGACCGCGGAGCGGGCCGCCGCCGGGCTCCGCAATCCGGGCGGCCCCGTCGCAGCGCCGGACTTCGGCTCCGCGCTCATCGCGGTGGGGGTGTGGCAGGCGGTCCTCTTCATCGCCCTGCGCGGCTGGCCGGTCAACGTCATCACCCGGCGCTTCCGCCGCTTGCTCGCGGGAAACGCCCTCGTCATCGGGCTCGGCGCGGTCACCTATCTGCGCTACTGCCATCGGAGGCTTGGCGGGTAGCTTACGGCTGGATGATGAGGCTGAACCGCCGCGTCGCAGCCGGGCCAGGTGGTCAGCTTGGGGTCAGCAGCAGGGCGTGGCCCTGGCTGGTGGCGGTGTCGTAGGCGTCGGCAACGATCTGGCCGTTATCGTTGATCCCGTGGGCGTACTGGATCTGGTAGGGGGATCCGGCGGGGATCAGGTTGTTGAGGTTCTGCAAGGTGCCGCCGCTATAGATCAGGTCCCCGCCGACGACCACGCCGTTGTCGTTGACCGCGGCCGGGAAGAAGTTGAGGCCCAGGTCGGTCGTGTGGCCGTTGCTCCAAAGGAACCCGTGGTCAGCGTCGGTGCTGGCCTGCGCCCAGCCGACGACCTGGCCGAGGTTGTTGATCGCCCCCGCGCTGGCTTGCGGACCGCCGAACGAGCCTAGCCCGAGTTTCCGAGAATCGTGGTGAGAGCCGACTGTCTTCGCTGGTCAGCTATGGTTCCGGGGGTGGTTTTGGCGTATTACCCAACTCAGCGCC
>WNFJ01665360.1_pt1 | contig 21728 bp, 16 predicted proteins | sample 5400461 | NCBI WGS metagenome assembly WNFJ01 (sample SAMN13153349, study PRJNA577476) | soil metagenome | isolation source: 115 cm saprolite on Douglas fir-dominated hillslope | place: USA:California | collected 2013-09-17
CTTGCCAGTACAGTGGGCAGCGATGTCCACGATTACGCAGATCCAGCTACCAGACGGCCAGGTCATCTACGCCCGGGTCAGCGGGCAGGTGCCGTCCGCTGACGGCGACGATGTCGCGCACGACGTCGGTTTCACCGACAAGATCCCCAAGCTCGCGAGTGAGCAGCTGACGAAGCTGGCAGAAGGCGTTGTCAATAACGTCCGCGAAGCGGTGAGTCAGTTCGACGCCGATGAGGTCAGCATCGACTTCGGGATCGAGTTCACGGGCAAGACCGGACGCGTGATCGGCGTGCTCGCCGAGGTCGGCGGCACCGCCAGCATCGTCTTGCATCTCACCTGGCGGGGCGACAAAGGTCCCGCTCCCCAGGGATGAGCGAACAACGGCTGAGGCAGTTGCTACGCGACTGCCTGGTCCAGATCGACAGCACCGATGGCCGCCCTGCGGGCAGCGGGTTCTTCGTAGCCCCCGGCTACGTGCTCACCTGCTCTCACGTGGTGAAACGGCGAGCCCAGAGCCCAGTCACCGGACAGTGGCACGGCGGGCCGTGGTCGGGCACGGTCGTCTACGCGAGCCCGCCTCCCCCGCCCGGTAAGGACGACGAGGACAACGAGGACGACATGGCCACGATCTGGCCAGGGCCTGACCTCGCCGTCATCCACCTGGAAGGCGGCATCACGCATCGGTGCGTCCGGCTCGGCCCACGCGAGCCGGAGGAGGGCTCGCATATGGTCGCGGCTGGCCGGCGCCTGCCGTTCGGGGACGTTCCCGGCGACTTCTTCTCCGCCACGATGGAGTACACGGGGAAGTTCCTGTACCTGCTGCGCCTGAAGAACGAGAAGTTCGGGCGGGGGATGTCCGGCGGCCCAGTACTCGACCTCACCAGTGGCGAGGTCTGCGGCGTAGCGAAACTGGCGGGCCCCGAACAGGATGGGTACGCGGTCCCCGTCCGCCTCGCCTATGACCTGCCTGGCGACGTCACGGGCGAGATGCTCCGGTCCCACGACCGTTACCACGACGGCAACCGCGACTGGGTCCGGGCGCAGCGAGCGCTCTGGGACGCGAGGCCATCGGCCGCCGCGGCCGTGCTGCCGCCGGACAGTGAAGCCGAACTGCTCGGGCTGCTTGCCCGGCTTCCCGGAACCGATCCGGCACGGCTAGGCCTGCTCTACCGTGAGTGCGCCGGTACGCTGGTGCGCCCCGATCCGGGACCCCTGCGAGAGCTATGCGATGTCGCGCTTTCCCTCGCCGATCTGATGCACGAGCGGGACAGGCCGCATCCAGTAATCATCTTCGCCGAGCTGCTGGCCGCCAGCCACCCGGCGCTCACAACGGACCTCCGCGACTGGTCGACCGCGGAGGCGACACGGCAGGGCAGCCGGGAACTGCTGCGTGACTGGCGAGCCAGCCCCGGGCGAGCCACGCGGCAAGCCGGGACGGAGACCAACCCCATGTCCGTGGTCATACAGCTCGAGCCCTGCGACCGCGCACCCGACCAGTATGTCTATACGATCTGGCGCAACCGCGAGGACGTGGTCCTGATCGAGCGCGAAAACGAACCGCTCGAACTGACCGAGATCATAGCCAGGCTCAAGGGCAAACTGCCCGCGGAACTCGGCGAGCTCCCCGGCGAGCATGTGATTGTCGAGTTCATACTGCCGCCTGAGCTGTTCGACGAGCCAGTGCACTTGTGGCCGGTCTTCCGCAACCCCTACGTGCTGCTCGGGTACCGCTACCCTGTCGTCATCCGCGACTGGGAACGCTTCTACGAACCGGAGGACCGCAACCACGCGAAGATCAAATGGGACTGGCTCAGCACGCAGAGCATCACGCCGCTGCAATGGCTGCGGTGCGTTGACCAACGCACCGCCAGCCAGCTGTACCCCTGGTTCGAGGCCAGGCGAGAGCGCGCGGCCCTCGGAATGCCCGGGCCTGCCAGCGCGAACACCGGCGCGCTAAACGCGGCCCTGGACGCGGGCATGCGCGTCGCGCTCTGGCGGCTGACCTGCTGCGGGGCGCACGACAGGACTCGCACCGGCATGAACAACGGTCCCTGCGACGGTATGATCTTCCGGCAGGCCGCCAGAAAGAAAGTGTCGCCGGAATCAGTTCACCTGCTGCCGGCAAAACTCAAAGACCTGCGTCTTTCGCTCGGAACATTGAGCGAAAGCACTTTGCTATGGGACAATCCGCATCGAGGACCGCACCCACGAGGGCTGGCTGCACATTGACGGACTGGCTGATCTACCGTGGCACGAGCGAACCGCATGGGGGGGCGGACGCCCTTCCGCCGCCACCCCCGTGGCGAACGTTCGACGGCGGTCCTGCGAGACCGGTCCCGCAGGGTCCTGACCGCGAGAGCACCGACAGCCCCTGGCGCGGCAAACTGGGCGACCTGCGGATCGCCAGCAGCTACCGGCCCGATCCCGAGGCGATCGAGCTAGTGAACGCCGCGCTATACCTGCGCCGCCCCCTGCTCGTCACCGGCAAGCCGGGAACCGGCAAGTCGACGCTGGCCTACTCGGTCGCGCATGAGCTCGGGCTTGGCCCGATGCTGCGCTGGCCGATCACCAGCCGGTCAACCCTGCAGGACGGCCTGTACTCCTACGATGCCCTCGGCCGCCTCCAGGACGTGAACCTGGACGGCCAGGACGGCACTGCCGACGTGACCGGCATCGGCGACTACCTCCGGCTCGGCCCGCTGGGCACCGCGCTGCTCCCGTTCGAACGGCCGCGCGTACTGCTCATCGACGAGATCGACAAGAGCGACGTCGACCTGCCGAACGACCTGCTCAACCTCTTCGAGTATCCGGCGTACACCATCCACGAACTCGCCCGGATCGCCGACCGCGCGCCCGACGTGAACGTGATGACCGAGGACTCCGGGGACCGCGTCAGGCTCCACCATGGCCAGGTGCTGTGCAAGGCGTTCCCGTTCATTGTCCTGACGAGCAACGGCGAGCGCGAGTTCCCGCCCGCCTTCATGCGGCGCTGCCTGCGGCTGGATCTTCCGGTGCCCAACCCCGAGCAGCTCGCCGGAATCGTCACCAGCCACCTCGGCCAGGACCTGGCCGCCGCTGGACAAGATCTGCTCGAGGAGTTCGTCACCCGGCGCGGCGAAGGCGACCTGGCGGCTGACCAGCTGCTGAACGCCGTCTACCTGACGTCGTACGCTGCGCGCGAACCCGGAGCCGATCGCACGCGCCTGGCGCAGTTGCTACTCCGCCACCTCGACAAGCTCGCCTGATCGCGGGCGCCCCATGAACGTCGCAGGCTTTATCGACCTGCTGACCAAGTCGGGCCTGGACGTCACCCCGCTCGACGTCGCCGAGGCGCTCTGGCTCGCCCGCTATGCGACCCCGCCCGCGCGGCAGGCGCCGGGCGAACCGCCGCACATACCCCCCGAGCCGGAGCCCGAGGCTGAGGCCCCGCCCGAGGCCAGCAATGGGGAATCCGGAACACCGCGCGCGCCCGCAGACCAGCTACCCCTGCACCTTCCCTCGTCACCCGGCACGGGCCGGACCAGCTTCATCGGCACCGGCATGTCCATTCCGGTTCCGGCGAGCACCGCGCTGCCCGGCAGCCTCGCGCTGATACGGGCGATGCGGCCGCTGAAGCTCCGCGCGCCCGACGTCAGGCGCCGCACGCTGGACGAGACCGCCACCGTCGACGCGACCGCGCGCAGCGGAGCGCTGATGCCCGTGCTGCGCGCCGGCAGCGAGCGCCGCTTCTCGCTTGCGCTCGTCGTGGATACCGGTCCGGCGATGGCCGTCTGGGCCAAACTCGAAGCGGAACTTCTCGTCGCGCTGCAGCGCCTCGCCGCCTTCCGTGAACTGCAACGGTGGTACCTGCACACCGATCGCGGCAGGGTGCTCGGGGTCTCTCACTCGGCTCGCGCCAGTCCGGCGCCGCGCGATCCCGCGGAGCTGCTCGACCCGGCGGGCAGGCGGGTGATCCTGATGCTAACCGACGGAGCCGGGTCGGCATGGTTCTCAGGCGCGATGGCGCGGACGCTGCGCCTGTGGGGCAGCGCGGGCCCGGTCGCGATCTTGCACCCGCTCCCCCAGCAGCTGTGGCCGCGCACCGCGCTGAGCCCGGTCCGGGGACGCCTGACCGCCGCCCGCCAAGCCGCGCCTAACGCCGAGCTCGAGTTCACCCCGCGCGGGCGTGCGGCGCGTTGGCACCGGCTCCTGGACGCCGCCAAGAACACCGCGGCACCGCCACCCGTCGCCGTCCCCGTGCTAGAGATCGGGCCGGACTGGCTGCGCGGCTGGGCTCGTCTCGTCGGCGTCGCTCAGGGCGCGACGCTGGACTGCGCGGTCACCCTCGCGCCAGCGCCCCCCGCTCCGCAACCCTCCGCACCCGCACCGGAACCGGCGGACGCCACCGCCGAAGACCGTGTCCGCCACTTCGTCGAGCAGGCCAGCCCCGAGGCGCAGCGCCTGGCGTCCTACCTGGCCGCTGCGCCGCTCAGCCTGCCGGTCATGCGGCATGTCCAGCAGGCCATGCTGCCCGGCAGCGGGCCGTCCCACCTCGCCGAGGTGCTGCTCGGCGGACTCGTCACCACCCTGGGCGTACCCGGCGAACCGGACGAATCGCGGCGCTGGCGGTACGAGTTCGCGCCGGGCGTACGGGACCTGCTGCTGAGCGGACTCGGCCGTGCCGATGCCCGCCGCGTCCTGACGACCGTTTCCCGCGAGCTGAACGCACGGTTCGGCCGGGGCGCCGACGAGTTCGCGGGCGTCGTCCCTGTGCCTGGAGCGCCGACGGTGATCTCCGCTATGAGCAGGCCGTTCGCCGAGATCGCCACGCACGTACTTGGACGCATCACCGGCGCGGTCACCACCGTTCCCGCGGAAGGGCCGCCCGCTCCGGATGTCCACGCCGAGCTGCCCGCCCTGCTGATCCGCCGTTACCAGCGCACCGGCCGGATCACGGACATCGACGCGGCGATCGCCGCACTTCGGCGCACCGCCACACCACCGTACCCAGTTACAAGTTACACAGAACGGGCGGTCGCTTCGCCCGCGGACACAACCGCGGCTCTTGAGCTGGCAACGGCCCTACGGGCGCGCTATCTCGGGCTCGCCGATCCCGAGGACCTGGACGAGGCGATCGACGTGCTGCGCCAGGCGGTCCGGGACGCGGGGTCCGGGGCCGCAATGTCCCCCGTACTGGAGCAGCTCGCGACCGCGCTTGGCTTCCGACACGCCCGCACAGGGTCGCGCGCCGACCTCGAGGAGGCCGTGGCAGCGGCCTCGATGGCGACGGGACCCATGCGAGAAGGCGGTAAGGACTTCGCGCGCTACGCCGCCACGCTCGCCGAACTGCTGTTGCGCCGCGGTTCGCCAGAAGACCTCGATGACGCCATCGCGTGGCTCCGGCGGGCCTCGGCGCACAAGGAGGCGCTTACGCGCGACGACAGCGCGAAGCTGTTCACTGATCTGAGCACGGGGCTGCGGGCGCGCGCCGCGTACCGTCGCGCAGTCAGCGGGACACGGACCACCGCTCGTTCTGGGGATGAGGAATCCTGGAATACGGACCTGGGCGACGCCATCGATCTCATGCGGCGCGCCATCGAACTTAGCGGGGGCGGAGAGGAGGAGTTGTACGGCGTCCGGGTACACGAGCTGGCCGAGCGGTACGCCGGGCTGGGGGCCGCGCTGCTGGACCGCGGTCAGATCTCCGGCGACAGCACCGCCCTACGAGAGGCCGCGGAAAGTTACGGGAAAGCGGTCAGCCTGGCCCCGCCCGGACACCCGGAAACCGGCGCGTACCTGACAGGGCGGGGGATCGCGATGCGGGAGCTGGCGGCCGCCAGCGGGCGGAAGTACTATGCGGACGAAGCGGTCAGGATGCTGCGCCAGGCGATCGGCGAGACGGTGCCTGAGGACCCGGAGGTGCCGCGGCGGCAGACCGAGCTCGCGGCCTCGTTGATCGCAAGGTTCGAGTTCGAAGGACACCGAGGCGACCTGATCGAGGCACGTCATCTGCTGACCGAAGCGATCTCGGCGCTGACCTCCTCGCTGGGAGCCGGGCATCCCGATACGCTGTCCACGCGCCTGGGGCTGGCTCGTGCGTACGCCGCGGAAGGCCGTGACGTTGAGGCGCGCACCATCCTGACCGACGTGCTGCCTTTGCTCCCGCGCGAGCACCCTAGCTACCAGGCGGCCCGAGCACTAGAAGAGTCGCTGCGATGACATCCTTGCGCGCCTGGCGGCCCGTGCCGAAGTGGGCCACGCTCGGCGTGGTAATCGGCGCGGTATCCGGCGCGATGGCCATCGCCTTCTACGGCAGTGTGGAATGGTGTACCCGGTGGCTGCTGGGTTCCCTCGGGGGATATTACCCGGCGACGATCGCGGCGAGCCCGGGCGGTTTTCACCCGGCGAGCGGGTTCACCCGGATGTGGGCGATCCCGCTGCTGGCGGCGGCCGGAGCGCTCATAGCGGCTTTGCTGGTATTCCGGGTGGCACCGGAGACCGAGGGACACGGCACCGACGTAGCGATCCGCGCGATCAACGCCGACCCGGTAGGAATGCGTCTCCGGGCGATGCCGGTCAAGATGATCGCATCGGCGATCACGATCGGTTCCGGCGGGTCGGGGGGCAGCGAGGGACCCACCGCGCAGATGGCGGCAACGTCCGCGTCGTTCATCGCCCGGGCTCTAGGGCTGGAGTACGAACAGGCGCGCACCGCGGTCACGGCGGGACTCGCCGCTGGCGTAGGCGCGATCTTCCGCGCGCCGGCGGGCGGGGCGTTGCTCGGCGTCGAGCTACTGTTCCGTAAGGACCGCGAGCTCGCGATGCTGATTCCCTCGCTGATCGCCTCGGCTGTCGCGTATGTGGAGTTCTCCGCGGTGTACGGGTGGACACCGATGTTCGGCCATGTGCCGGGGATGGCTGTCACGGCCCCCGCCCAGTTGCTGATCTTCCCGTTGCTCGGGCTGGTCTGCGGGGGGCTGGCCCGGCTCTACGCGGTGACGTTCTATGGCGTCGAGCGGCTCTTCCGCAGATGGCGGAAGCTTTGGCGGCCACTTCGGCCCGGCGTCGGGGGACTGGTGACCGGGGCGCTGGGCCTGGCGGTCCCCGGCGTGTTGGGCACCGGGTACGGCACCATCCAGGACGTGCTCAGCCCGCAGCGGGTGCTGCACCTGTCGCTGCTGGTCCTGCTCGTGATGCCGCTGGCGAAGATTCTCGGCACGTCACTGTCGATCGGCTCCGGTGGATCCGGTGGCGTCTTCGGCCCCGGCATGGTGGTCGGCGCAACCGCGGGAGCCGCGCTGTGGCGGCTGACCGAGGTAGCCGGGGCGCACGCGGTGGTGCCCGCGTCGCCCGCGCTGCTGGCGGCCGTCGGCATGGCCGCGTGCCTTGGCGCCGCCGCCCGCTCGGGCGGAAACATGCTCGAGCGGGTGGGTGCTGGCCGCCGCGTTGCTCGCGGTCCCCGTCGCCGTCAAGCTGATGGGCTCGGACACCCTGTACCGGGCGCAGCCGCTGAACCGGAAGGAGCTCGAGGAGAGCCGGAAGGAACAGGCCGGACGGCCCGCGGAACCGGTTCCCGCTCCTCAGACAGCCGCCTCAAACATCACGCTCGCGCAGGACGCGGAATTCCCCGACACGGGACTCCCCTACGACGCGGAACTCCCCCGGAACGCGGCGATGCCGGACACACACGGCGTCGCCTGAAGTCGACGGCCAGGTTCAGCGTAGCCCCAAGGGCGCTCTGCCGAACCTGCCCACGGTAGCCGCCGACGTGATATCACGACATAATTGCGGTAGACAACCTGAAACGTGCCCGGAGATCATGAGTTGAGCGAGCCCCCAGCCGAGGACAGCTCATCCCTTGTTGACCTCACCGGCATGACATTGGAGAGGATCCGCCAGCTTTGCGACCCGTCCGCCGACCTCGACCCCGACGGCCTCGCGAATCGTCCCGTGCTCCGCAGGGCATTGCTCCGAGTCCGTCGGGAGGCGGCGCGGGGAGAGCAGGCCTTCGCCGGGTTCAACAATCACATTTTCTGAGCAATGCAGCGACCGAGACAAGTTCCGTTCCGCGAATTCGTGCTAAAGGTGGCGAGCAGGTGCAATCTGGCCTGCGACTACTGCTACGTATACGCCGGGCCTGATCAGAGCTGGCGCTCCCAGCCGACCGCGATGAGCCCGCCGACCGTCGAAGCGACCGCCCGGCGAATCGGCGAGCATGCCCGGGCGCACGAACTCTCCAGAGTCCAGGTTGGCCTGCACGGCGGTGAACCATTGCTCGCCGGCCTGGCGACCCTCGAGAACGTGATTATCTCCGTTCATGCCGCGATGCCACGGGGAACCCGGGCGGACCTGACTGTGCAGACCAACGGAGTACTGCTAGACGAGAGATTTCTTAGGCTGTTCGCGCGTCACCGGGTCCGCATCGGCATCAGCCTCGACGGCGGCCGCCAGGCGAACGACCGGCATCGCGTCCACGCGGACGGGAGGTCTAGTTTTGCCGAAGTGACGCGAGCCCTCTCGCTGTTGACCACTGAACGGTATCGTCCGCTGTTCGCCGGGATACTGTGTACGATCGATCTCGCGGACGACCCGCTCGACACGTACTCGACACTGGCCAGGTACTGCCCGCCAACCCTGGATTTCCTTCTGCCGCACGCGAATTGGTCGCAGCCGCCGCCGCAATCACGAGACTCGGGCGAGGTACCGTACGCTGACTGGCTGATCCCGATCTTCGACAAGTGGTACATGGCGTCTACCTCGAAGACCCGTATCCGGCTGTTCGACGAAACGCTTCAGCTCATACTGGGCGGCAACTCCGCCACCGAGGTTATCGGAGGCGGCCCGACCGCCTTCGCGGTGGTGCAAACCGACGGCGAGATCGAAGCGGTAGACTCGCTGAAGAGCGCCTACCACGGCGCCCCGTCGACGGGAACGTCCGTGCTCACCCACTCCTACGACGAGGCGCTCCAGCACCCCGTTTTCACCGGCCTGCAAGCCGGACGCGAAGCACTCTGCACCACCTGCACGTCCTGCCCCGTCGTAGCCGTATGCGGGGGCGGTCAGTACGCGCACCGGTATCGTGCGGGACATGGTTTCGGCCACCCATCGGTCTACTGCGCGGACCTAAGTCGTCTAATCGGACACATCGCGGGACGCGTCTACTCTGATCTCCGTCGACCTGACGCCCGATCCAGATGATCGGATCCCACACCATCTCTCCCCGCGACTTCGCCCTACTCTCGGCCGGGGGCGGCGACCGCAGAGCGATCGAGACGCTGATCGCCGGCCAGTTCAGCAGGCGGATGTTGCTGCTCCAGGCCGTGCGCGAATCGGCGCGGGCATCACTCGGGACTCTTGCCTCCTTGGACACGGCGTACACCCTGCTCGCCGACGTCCAGCATGAACGTCCCGACGTGATCCGCACCGTACTCACGCTGCCGTGCGTGGGCCTGTGGGCCGCCGCATGCCTGCGTGACGGCGGCGACCACACGCACCGGTACCTTTCCTGCCTGGCGGCTACCGCGGCACTCAGAGCTAACCGGGGCTTCGAGATCGAGGTCCCGGTCTGGGACGGCATGGTCTGCCTGCCCACCTTGGGGTCAGTATCGCTCAGGACGCCCGGCGCGCAAACGGCCTGCATCCAGTCACTTAGCAACGGCGATGCTGTAGTCGTCTCTGGAGAAGAGTCGATTCGGATACCCCTCGGCGACAAGACAATCGCCCCCGGATGGCGCCCGGTCCGGCAACTGCGGGCCAGTGCACAGGGACTTGAACTGAGGGTGTGGCTAGAGGACGCCGGTCCATTTCGCGGTCCGGCAGGTTTGCTGCTGGCAGCGCCATTGACCCAGGACCAGGTGACCCAATGGGAGCACGTCCTTCACTCGGCTTGGCGGCTTCTTGTCCGCCGGCATCCGGAACATGCCGAGGCCATCTCGACCGGACTGCGCGTACTCACGCCTATGACGTCCCTAAGTGAAGGAGCGAGCACCAGTGTGACCGCGGCGGATGCCTTCGGTGCCGTGCTGCTCACTCCGCCGTCAGACGCCGAAAGCCTCGCGTTGACCTTGCTGCACGAATCGCAGCACGGAAAACTCGCGGCGCTGCACCATCTCGTACCGTTGCACACGAACGACTCGCGAGCTCGATGGTACGCGCGGTGGCGTGACGACCCTCGTCCGCTCAACGCTCTCCTGCATGGCGCGTACGCCCACCTCGGCGTGGCGGGGTTCTGGTATGAGGCCATGCGATCCGGAGGCGAACCACTACGATCCATGGCCGCCGAAGAACTCGTGTACTGGTGCGACGCTGTAGACGAAGCGCTCGACCAGCTCTCATCGTCTGGGGCGCTAACACACGCGGGCACGCGCTTCATCGCCGGGATGGCCAGCACGCTCGCTCAACTCGGCTCCGCACGAATTCCCGGCGCGCCGCGCCGCCAGGCGGTCGATCGCGGGATGTGCGACCGGATGACGTGGCGCATGCGCCACCTGCGCCCCGATCCCGTGGTGACCGACAGGCACGCCCATGCGTGGCTGAATGAGTCGAAGCCAGCGGGCACCCCTGAGATGACCACTGTCACCTTGTGCGCCGGAGAACGAGGACCGCTTGGGTCGACCAGGCTTCTGCGAGCGCGACGGACGACGCGCGACGATCTGGGAAACGGCCCTCGCCCGACGACCGCCGACATCGACTATGCGCAAGGCCGCCACAAGCAGGCGCTAGCGGGCTACAAAAGGCAGTTGACGCGCAATCCCGGCGACCCTGGCGGCTGGGCCGGGCTCGCACTCGCATTGCGCGACGGCGAAGCGTACAAGGCGGCGTCGTTTCTCGCGGACTATCCTGAGCTGGTTCGCGCGATAGCCTTGCGCGTCCGCGCACTCGGCGGTGGCTCTGCGGATCCGGTCGTACTCACCCAGTGGATCGCGGATGTCGGCACCGAGCCTTCCGTGCGATAACGTGTGTCTTGCCACATGAGGTTACAGGAATCGGTGCGCGTGGAGGCGCTCATGTCGTCCGAAGGTCAGACCGATTCCCCAATTCTGATCAGCTATGCCGGACCGGACTTCATGTGGGCGGAGTGGATCAGCGAACAATTGCAGCGAGCCGGCTGCGTCGTCGATGCTCTCGAGTGGTCCGGAGGGCCCGCCACTGATCTCGCCGAGACCCTGCGCCAGGCTGCTGATCGCTATCGTCACTGCATCGCGGTGCTGAGCAGCAATTACATCCGCACAGTCGTGCCGACGCCGGAGGCCGGTGAGACTACTGCCGCGTGGGCTGCTGAGCATCCAGGCGTGCTGATACCTGTGCTCGTGCGCAGATGCGAGCTTCCAGCCCGGTTCTGGCAGCTTTCACCGGCCGACCTACGCGAAGTCCGCGACGACCGTACCGCCGCCAAGCGGCTGCTCAGCCGTGTGCTAGGCAGCCGAACCCCCGCGCCGGAAGCCATTTCCGAGTCGATGACCCGGTTCCCCGGACGCCGCCCGGCTGTCTGGTCACCGGACGTGCCGACACGGAATCCCTTCTTTACGGGCCGCGACGAGATGCTGCGGAATCTACGGCGGCGCCTGACCACGGACGTAACCGCACTGGTGCCGCATTCGCTCCAGGGGCTGGCTGGTGTCGGCAAGACCCAGCTTGCGCTGGAATACGCATACCGCTTCGCCGCCGACTACGACGTGGTGTGGTGGATTCCCGCGGACAAGCAGGCGACGGCCAGGAAGGCGCTGGCGGATCTCGCGGTGCGGCTCGATCTAGGAGGGCCGCATACGGAGATCGGTGAGCTGATCCGGTCCGCTAAGGACGCGCTACGGACAGGTCAGCCGTACCAGCGGTGGCTTCTCATCTTCGACAACGCGGGCAGTCCCGCCTCTATCCAGTCGCTCGTACCGAGCGGTCCTGGCGATGTTCTCATCACGTCCCGCGACCAGACCTGGGACCGCCACGCGGACGCGCTGGATGTCGATGTTTACAGCAGGGCGGAAAGCATCGAATTCCTGCGACGCAGGTCATCTGGCTCATCCGCGTCCGACGCTGACCGGCTCGCCGCGGAACTCGGCGATATGCCGCTGGCCCTCGAGCACGCGGCGGGCTGGCTGTCAGCCACCGGGATGGTTCTCGATGACTACCTCTCGCTGCTGAGCAAGCACACCTCCGAGGTACTCAACACGGGACGCTTCGTGAATTACGAGGCTTCGGTGGCGGCGACCTGGACAATCTCGATGAACCAGCTCCGGGAAGTCAGCCCCGCGGCAATCCAGCTGCTCAACCTGTGCGCCTTCGTCGGGCCGGACCCGATCCCCATAGACCTGTTCGTCTCCGCCTCGGCGGATGCCTTGCCCGCGGGGTTGCACGATGCCTTGAGATCAGCTAGCCAGCGAGCCGAGATCCTTCAGGCCGTCCGGTCATATTCGCTCGCCAGGGTCAGCCAAGGATCGGCCCGTGAACCGAGACTTCAGCAGCACCGGCTCGTCCAGGCGGTGGTGCGTGACCTGATTCCAGCGGATCAGCAAGCGGCCTACCGCGAGTTCGCGCACAAGCTCCTCGCCACGGCCAATCCCGGGGACCCCCTGGTCCCCGCCAACTGGCCGGCGTACGACGTGCTGCTACCGCACGTGCTTTCTTCCGGTGCCGCGACGGACTCGGATCCGGCCGTTCGAGCGCTCGTGCTCGGCGAAGCGCGCACGCTACAGCTGCGCGGGGAGTACCAGTCTTCGCTGGACCTTTCCACCACCGCGATCGATGCCTGGTCTGTCGTTCTGGATGAGACTGACCGTGACATGCTCCTTGCGAGGCGGGAACGAGGTAACGCGTTGCGCGGCCTCTCCCAGTTCGCCGAGGCGCTCCAAGTCGACCAGGAAGTTTACAATGTAGTCCTTGAACGACACGGCCCGGACCATCCGGATACGCTCCTGTGTGTCGGCGGACTCGCGGCGGACTACCGCAGGAGCGGGAACTTCGCCGCCGCACGCGAGCTGGACCAGCACGCCGTGGACGTGCTGACTCGTGACAACGGCCCTGACGACCGGGAAACGCTCCGCCACGCGCACAACCTCGCGGTGGACCATCGGCTGGCTGGCGAATTCATGGCCGCGCTCGAAATCAACCGCCACGGCGCCGACGTCCTCGCCCGCATACTGGGCCCGGACGCCTTCTCGACTCTGTACGCGGTCAACGACACGGCCCGCGACCTGCGCGAACTTGGGCGCTACTACGAGGCACTGTCGATGCAGGAACAGACGTTCACCCGGTATCGCGAGGTGTTCGGTCCCGACAGCCCGGACACCCTGCGCGCCACGAAAAACCTCGCGGTCTCCCGGCGCAAGGCAGGACGCTACGTGGAAGCCGCGGAACTCGCCGAGGTCGTACTGGACCGCCACAGCCGCAAGTTCGGCAGACTGCACCCGGAGACGCTGGCGGCTACGACGAACTTCGCCAACGACCACAGGTGCCTGGGCCAGTACGCCGAGGGCCAGGGCTACGCCGAACTCGCGCTGCGCGGCTTCCAGGAAGTGCTCGGGGAGGATCACCCGTACGCAGCGAGCTCGGCAGTCAACCTGGCGGCGCTGATGTGGTCCACGGGGGATACCGGGGGGGCGCGAGCGCTCAACGAGCAGGCGCTTCAGCAGCTCCGTGCCGTGTTCGGGCCGAACCACCGGTACACGCTCAGCTGCGCGGTCAACCTGGCCAGCGACCTAGCCGAACTCGGCGACCTGGAAGCGGCCCGTGAGATCGGCGAGCGGTCGCTCGCAGCGCTGCGGGAGGCGAGCGGGGAGGACCACCCCTACACCTTGAGCTGCGCGGTTAACCTGGCCCTGGACCTGCGTGCCCTCGGGGAACGGGAAGCCTTCCGTGAGCTGTTCGCCGACACCATCGACCGCTACCACCGCACACTGGGCAACGCTCACCCCGAGGCCACGGCGGCCACCGCCCGGGAGCGGGCCGTCTGCGACATCGAGCCGCCGCCTGTCTGACCTTCGCGGCGGCCATGGACCGACGACATGGCCATAGCCAAAGCAGTCGATGGGTCTTGGCGGCGTGGGGTTCCCGCGAAACTTGGGCCGTAGCCAGAGTGCGGGTGGCCACGGGCCGGCGTTGCTGGCGACAGGTGTGCTGCCCGTGCGCCGGCCGGCGCCGTGACCGGTTCCAGGGTGGCGGATGCCGGGGGTGATGTCCAGCCGGGAGCGGCCGACGGGTTTCAGGCGGGCTGCGGGGAATGGGTGGCGGGCGTGAGCGGCCGGGGGCATGATCGTCGCGTGCCGCCCGTGACGCCGTATGTTCCCTGGTGCTTCGTGCCCGGAAAGCAGTCTGGCGCTGGGGCGACCATGCGGGCTGGGTACTGTCGCTTCGAGCACGCCGATCAGATTCGGTTTCTCCCGCGCCGCTCCCCGGGCAGCCTCGTTCCTGCTGGTATCGGTATCTGAGGGAAGGCGGGGCGGCGATGGCCGCGGGGAAGAAGAACGCGAACGGGAAGGGCAGCTACGGGAATGCACGCTCGACTCAACGGCTCACGTCAAGCCGGAACACGCGACCGGCGCGGCCCGTCCGTGGCCGTCCGTGGAAAGCCGACGGTGCACACCGACCGTCCTAGCGGCCGGACGCCGTCCGCTATATGTCCGTGGACACCACGACACAGCGGTCCACAGCGGTCCACAGCGGTACAAGGTGACACATGACGTGACAGAGAAGAAACGGCCCGCATAGCCGAGAATTCGCAGCCAGCGGGCCGTTTATGCAGGTGGTGGCAGGTGTTGGGTTCGAACCAACGTAGGCTGAGCCGACGGTTTTACAGCCCGCTCCTGCCTGCATCTCCATATAGCCTCTGACCTGCTCAAACGATGCTGGATGATGCTCATACCAGGCGGCTGTACGCTATATGTACGTACGCCGGCCCGCCCGCAGGGCCGGTCCCACGGACAGCCGCGGACAGACCCCTGCAGGACCGGGGAACATCTAAACCCGCAGGCCGAGGCACCGGCTGCAAGCCCCTTCCAAGAGGGGCACCGGCACGCGGACCACTCTGCCGAGGCCTGCCGCAATCCCTAGCCTGCGCCCGGACACTTGGATACACAACAGGCTGCCGTGACGCCCAAAGCCGCTCTCCGGTACTAGCCAGGAGAGGCAGGCGAGCGCGATGCCCGCTGCAGGGTCATGCGGATGATGCTTGGACAGAGGTGGGCTGGAAGCGGCGCAGCCGCAAGCTGTTGGACACGACGAACACGGAGCTGAACGCCATCGCGGCGGCGGCGATGAGCGGGTTGAGGAACCCTAGCGCCGCCAGCGGGATGGCAGCGAGGTTGTAGCCGAACGCCCAGAACAGGTTGCCCTTGATCGTGGCCAGGGTCCGTCGGGACAAGACGATCGCGTCAGGGACGGCGAGCAGGTCACCGCGGACCAGGGTCAGGTCGGCCGCCTGTATCGCGGCGTCGGTGCCGGTGCCCATCGCCAGCCCCAGGTCGGCCTGGGCCAACGCGGCGGCGTCGTTGACCCCGTCGCCGACCATCGCCACGACCCGGCCTGCGGTCTGCAGTTGCCTGACGGCATCGGCCTTAGCGGCGGGTAGAACCTCGGCGATCACCTCACCGATGCCCACCGTGGCAGCGACGGCGCAGGCGGCGCGGGCGTTGTCGCCGGTGAGCAGCACCGGACGCAGGCCCATGCTGCGCAGCCGGCCGACTGCCTCCGCCGAAGTGGGCTTGACCCTGTCCGCGACCACCAGCAGGCCCCGGATATGCCCGTCCCAGCCGACGAGCACCACGGTCTGCCCGTTCGCCTCGGCCGCGGCGGCCCGGGCGGCGAGCAGCGCCGGGCCGGCCATCGCCCATTCGGATTCCAGCCAGCCAGGTCGGCCGACCATCACGGCATGCCCGTCCACGATGCCCGAGACGCCGAGCCCCTGGGTACTGACGAAATTCTCCACGGCGGGAAGGGCGGCCCGGAGCTGGTCTCCGGCCCCGTTCGCGATCGCCGCGGCGATGGGGTGCTCGGAGGCGTCCTCCACGGCCCCGGCCAGCCGCAGCAGCTCACCTGGGTCTTCGCCCGGCGCAGCGACGACGTCCGCCAGGCTCATCCGCCCCGTGGTGACGGTGCCGGTCTTGTCCAGCACGATCGTGTCGACGGTGCGGGTGGACTCCAGTACCTCCGGTCCCTTGATCACGATGCCCAGCTGGGCGCCCCGCCCCGTGCCGACCAGAATGGCGGTCGGCGTGGCCAGGCCCATCGCGCACGGGCAGGCGATGATCAGCACGGCGACCGCCGCGGTGAACGCCGCGCTGGCAGGCTGCCCAGCCGCCAGCCACCCGGCCAGCGTCACGACCGCTACGCCGATGACGACGGGGACGAACACCGCGGAGATCTGGTCCGCCAGCCGCTGCACCGGCGCCTTGCCGGCCTGCGCCTCGGTCACCAGCCGGGTCACCTGGGCGAGCTGCGTGTCCGCCCCCACCCGGATGGCGCGGACCACCAGCCGCCCGCCGGCGTTCACGCACCCGCCGGTCACCGCGTCGCCGGGACCCACCTCGGTGGGCACGGGCTCCCCGGTGAGCATCGACGTGTCCACCGCCGAGCTGCCGGAGCTGACCACTCCGTCAGCGGCGATCTTTTCTCCCGGCCGCACCACGAACAACTCCGCTCGGTGCCGTCGCGCAGCACCGCGACATCCTTGGCGCCCAGCGCCAGCAGCGCCCGCAGCGCCGCCCCTGACCGTCGCCTGGCCCGAGCCTCGAGATAGCGGCCGAGCAGGACGAGCGCCGTCACCCCGGAGGCGACCTCCAGGTAGGTGGCGCCCGCGCCGCTGCCGCGGGCCAGCCAGGCGAAGCCCATCCGCGCCCCTGCCCGGCCTGCGGCACCGAAGAACAGCGCGTACAACGACCACAGGTACGCGGCGGCCACCCCCACTGAGATCAGCGTGTCCATCGTCGCCGCGCCGTGCCGAGCATTGACGAAGGCGGCACGGTGGAAGGGCCAGGCTCCCCACACCACGACCGGGGAGGCCAGCACCAGAGAGGCCCACTGCCAGTTCCGGAACTGCAGCGGCGGGACCATCGCCAGCACCACCACCGGGATGGCCAGCGCGAACGAGACCAGCAGCCGCCACGGCAGCGCATCCCCCTCGCCGGTGTCAGCCTCCTCACCCGGCGCGGAGTGCCGGGCGGCGGGCAGTGCGGCGGTGTATCCGGCCTGCTCTACCACCGAGATCAGGTCGCCGGTGTTGACGGTGGCCGGGAAGCTCACCTGGGCGGTCTCGGTGGCGAAGTTGACCGTGGCCGCGACGCCGTCCATCCTGTTGAGCTTCTTCTCGATCCTGGCCGCGCACGAGGCACACGTCATCCCGCCGATCGCCAGCTCAACCCGGCGCGGCGCGCCTTCTGGCCTCCCAGCGGGACTCTCGGCGGTGATGGCGCTCACCCGCGTCACTCCTTCCCGTGCACCAGGGCGTGCACCCGGATCGTTCGGCAGGAAAAGATCTTCAGGCCGAACGGCCTGCGGTACCAGGCCCAGCCAACCTCAGCCGGGAGCCTGGAGCAGCCGCCCGGCGGGGTGCTCAGCCGCCGGCGAGCCGGTAGTCGCCGGCCTCGTCCAGCGCCGCGGCCACCGCCTGCTCCGTCAGTGGCATCTCGCTGGTGACCGTCACGCCGGACTGGCCGCCGGGGACGAGCGCGACCGTCACGCCGGTTACCCCTCCGAGGTTCTCCACCTCCTGGCTGACTGCGCGCACGCAGTGCTCGCAGGTCATCCCGGTGACCTGGTACGTCGCCGTGGCCATCGTCTTGCCTCCGGTTGAGTCTTGGTCAGGACCGCACCAGGCGGGCGATCGCGTCGGACGCCTCGCGGACCTTCGCGGTCGCCGCCTCGCCGCCTTCGGCGGCCGCTTCGGCAACGCAGTGGGCGAGGTGATCCTCCATCAGGCCCAGCGCGACCGACTGCAGTGCCCTGGTCGCCGCCGACACCTGGGTGAGAATGTCAATGCAGTACTGGTCCTCCTCGACCATCTTCTGCAGCCCGCGGACCTGCCCCTCGATCCGGCGCAGCCGCCGGAGATAGGCCTCCTTGTCCTGGGTGTACCCGTACACGCCGCCCTCCGCTCCGCCGCGCCTTGCGCACTGCCTCTTTTCAACTTACCATACCTCGGCAGGGTATAGGTCATGGACCGGATGCCCCTTTCGGGCCGGACGCATGTGGGAACATGGCGTGGCATGGCAGGAGGTGCCAGTGTGTGCGGGTTGGCGGCGCAGCTGCCAGATGACTGCGCGCTGATGCCAGAGCGGCTCGCGCCGCGGCGGCGCGGGGACGGCCTGCGGTGACCGGGTTCGCGCCGGCGCTGGCACTGCTCGGGCTGGTGGCGCTCATTCTCGCCGGGCTCTGCGCCGCGGCGCGGCTGCTGGCGGTCGCCCGGCCGGCGCCGCCGGCGATGCCGTTCAGCGGCGGGCTGCCGCCGGCCGAGCACGCGGTGAGCCGCTACCACGTGCGCTGGTATGCGATCACGATGCTGTTCTTGGCCTTCGACATGGAGATGATCTTCATGTACCCGTGGACGCTGGTGATCTCGGCTGTGGGTCCCAGTGCGGTGATCGAGATGTTCACGTTCCTGGCGGTTTTGCTGGCCGGGGTGGCCTACGCGTGGCGGGAAGGCGCCTTGCGGTGGACCTGACCGGGGTGTTGCTGCGGGCCGGGGCGGCCCGGCCGCACGTGCTGACGGTCGCGATGCCGGGCGGCACGGCTGTGCGGCTGGCGGCCGAGCAGGAGCTGCGCCGCCGCGGCTGGCCGGCCGCGGCGACGCCGGCTGACGCGGACGTGCTGCTTACCGCCGGAGATCCCGCCGCGTCGTTCGCTGCGGTCCTGGACGCCGCCTGGCAGGCCATGCCGGCGCCACGCGTCCGGGTGCAGGCTTCACGCCCGGGCGAGCTGGCGGCGGCGCTGGAAACGGCCAGGGCCCGGCTCGGCGACGGATCCGCGCAGCAGGCGCTGGCCGCGGGTACCGGCCGCGACGCGGCCCAGCACGGTGACGGCGGCGCAGGCAGTCATGAGCCGGCCAGCCGGCACCGGGACCATCACGGCCACGAGATGGGCGCCGGGGATGCAGGCGAGATGGGCGGCGGAGCACCACACGGCCATGACATACGCGGTAGAAATCATCACGGCCACGACATGGGCGGCATGGAAATGCCGGGCGGGCTGCCTATGGCTGACCGGGGCGCCGATCGTGACGGGCTCAGGCTGGACCAGCTGCATGTGCCGCTCGGCCCGGTGCTGCCGGACTGGCCAGCCGGGCTTGTCGTCCATCTGACGCTGCAAGGCGATGTCGTCCAGCACGCCGAGGCACAGGCTCTGGGCCCGGGCGGGGGCGGATCGTTCTGGACTGAGCCGTGGCGCCGCGCGGCGGCCGGAGAGCCGGTCACCACGGGGGAGGCGGTACGCCGCCGCGCCGCCGCGAACCTGGACAGCCTGAGCCGTTTCCTGGGCGTCGCGGGCTGGGACGACGCCGCTACGGTCGCCCGCAGGCTCCGCGACGATGCCCTGGCCGGCGTCCCGGGGTCGCGGCTGCGGCCAGCTCTTCACCGCCTTGCCCGCCGTATCGCCCGCTCCCGGACGCTGGCCTGGCTGACCCGCGGCCTGGGCGTGCTGTTGCCCGATGACGCGGAGGCCGCCGGGGTGATCGGGCCCGCGGCGAGCGTTGCCGGGGACGTCACGGCCCGCTACCGCCGCTGGTGCGCTGAGCTGGCCGTCGCCGCCGGTGCGCTCGATGATGGCTCACCCCTCGGCTCGGCCGGGACGGAGCCCCTGGATGACCCTCGGGTGCCGGCGGCAGCGGTGCTCGCCGCGCTGCCGCGCCTGCTTGACGGCGTCGAGCTTGCGGCGGCCCGGCTCATCATCGCGAGCCTGGATCCTGACCTTGATGACCTTCCCGCCCTGGCGGCAGTCAGCCATGATCACTAGCGCGCCGCTGTGGTCGGTGCTCGTCGTCCCGGCGCTGCTGGCCGCCTTCGCGGCCGCTGCGGTGACGGCCGACGGGCTGCTGGCCGCCCGCGCGGCGGGCCGACCGCTGCGGGCCGCGGTGGCGGCGGGACCGCTGGCTGAGGTGCCGCGGCTGCTGGCCGGCCAGCGCCGCAGCACGGTGGCGTCCGACGCGCTGCTGTGGCGGCTGGGGGTGCTGAGCGTCCCGGCCGCCGGGGTGCTCGCGGCGCTGGTCATCCCGTTCGGGGATGTGACGGCGAGCCGGATGAGCGTCGGCGTGGTGTGGTTCAACGCGATGGAGGTACTGACCTGGGCCGGGCTGTGGATGGCGGGCTGGGGCGCCAACTCGGCGCTGAGCCTGGTCGGCGGGTACCGGTTCGTCGCCCAGGGCCTGGCCTATGAACTGCCGCTGATGTTCGCGCTGATCGCGGCGGCGGCCGGAGCGCAGTCGCTGGACGTCGCCGATATCGCCGCCGCCCAGTCGCATCTGTGGTTTGCCGTGTGGATGCCGGCCGCCTTTGTCATCTACCTGGTCAGTGTCTATGCGTTCAGCTTCCTGGGCCCGTTCGCCTACCCGGCCGGCCGCGATCTGGCCGGCGGCGTGCTGGCCGAGCTGTCCGGGGCGGACCGGCTGGCCCTGGAGGCAGGCCGGTGGCTGCTGCTGACGGCCGGGGCGGGGATGGCGGTGCCGTTGTTCCTCGGCGGCGGCGCCGGGCCGGTCCTGCCCGCCTGGGCCTGGTCGGCGGCCAAGACGGCGCCGCCTGCCGGTGCTGCGGGCCGACCGGTATGCCGAGCTGGCCTGGATCGTGCTGATCCCGCTGGCCATCGCCCAGGCCCTCGTCCCGGCCCTGGTTGACCTCACCCGTTAGGAGCCTGCCGTGATCGCGATCTTCTGGGTGCTCGCCCCGCTCGCCGCCGCCAGCGGCTTCATGGTGTTCCGGTTCAGCTCGATGGCCCGGGCCACGATCGCTCTGCTGGTGTCGTTCCTGGCCTCCGGCGCGCTGCTGATATTGCTGGGCCTGGGGTACCTCGGCGTCGTGGTCATCCTGATGATGGTGATGGAGATGATCATCATGGCCGTGTTCATGATCGCCTACATGATGAACCCGGCCGGGCTGATGCCGATGTCGATGACTCACAACAAGCCCCGGGCGCGGGCCATCAGCGTCACCTCCTTCCTGCTGCTCGCCGCCGGGATCTTCGCGGTGCCGTGGCCGCCGCGGGCGGGAGCCCCGCCCGCCAGCCCGACCTTCCAGCTCGGCGCGGCGCTGATGGGATCACAGATGCTCACCATGGTCACGCTCGGCTTCGTCTTGCTCGCCACGATGGTCACGGCGATCGTGCTGGCCACTCACCGGGGCCGGTACGACCGGTTCGGCGATGACCTGAAGCGGCGGCCGGCAGCCGACCCGGCGCAGGGAGGGGTGGGCATGTGAGCCTGCAACTGTTCCTCCTGCTCGCGGCCGGCCTGTTCGCCATCGGCCTGTACGGCGCGCTGTCCCAGCAGTCCATCGTCATGATCATGATGGGGCTGGAGCTGATGCTGAACGGGGTCATCGTGGCCGCGGGCGCGTTCTGGCACTACGTGGCACCCGCCGCGGCGGACGGTCAGGTGATCGTGGTGGTCGTGGTGGTGGCGATGGCCGCGGAGATGGCGGCAGGGTTCGCCGTCGCCACCGCGATCTTCCGGGCCCGTGACATCGACATGGCCGACATGGCCGCGGACCTGAAGCGGTGAGCAGCCTGCCGTGGCTGGCCTGGCTGCTGCCCGCGGTGCCGCTGGCCGGCGGGGCGGCCCT